>Ga0193716_1000287_pt1 | contig 31585 bp, 28 predicted proteins | sample U2c1metaG_FD_145901 | JGI IMG/M metagenome (GOLD analysis project Ga0193716, IMG submission 145901) | Soil microbial communities from a riparian zone of the East river system, Colorado, United States - U2c1 | ecosystem: Environmental > Terrestrial > Soil > Riparian zone | place: USA: East River...
CAAGAGTATCGGTTGGGTAACGGCGTCGTTAGCGGGTGAGATTCCGGCAAACGAGAAAGCTCTCCATACGGTCGTCTCCGGAAAATTCGCCCAGATCGGGTATCTCGGCGGCATGTGGGGGCAGGCGAGTCGAAGCGATTTTCCCCGAGCCCGGCGCTATCTTGAGGAGTTGAGCTGCGGCGATCTACGCGAACAAGAGTTTGGCTCGTTGTCGCAGGGCGAGCAGCAGAAAGTCTTGATCGCGCGTGCCCGTATGACGAAGCCTTATCTGATTATTCTCGACGAGCCCTGCGCCGGTATGGATCCCGGCGCGCGGGAAAATTTCTTGGCCTCGCTGCGCCGCCTCGGCGCGCAGAAAAAAATCCCGGCATTGATCTACGTCACGCACCATATCGAAGAGATTCTGCCAATGTTTCGCCGACTGCTGGTTTTGCGCGCAGGCAAGGTGGTTGACGCGGGCCAAACCCGGCGCGTCCTTCAACATGGTGTGTTGGAGGATCTGTATGGCGTTTCGCTAACGGTTGTGAAACGGAAAGGACGCTATTGGCCCCTCGTTAAATAGCCGCCGGACGATTCGCGTCACGTCCGACTCTTCGCGTCGTTCATCCTCCTAGATTCATCATGGCTGCGCTCAACCAACCCGCTCCACCGCGAAACCGCTGGTGGTCTTTGTCGGTGGCTTCCGTAGCGACGTTGATCGTCACTATCGACACGGGACAATTGAGTATTGCGCTACCGGCGATCATCAAAGAATTCAACGCCGACCTGGCATTGGCAAGTTGGATTGCTCTCGTTTACGCGTTGATCACGGCGTCGCTGTACTTGCCTTGCGGCAGAATGTCGGATCTGTTCGGTCTCGGCAAATTATTTCTCACGGGCTTCATTTTGTATTCGCTCAGCTCATTTGCCGCGGGTTTCGCTCAGGGACCCGGCCAACTGATCTTTTGTCGGGCTCTACAGGCTGGAGGGAGCGCGCTGATCATGGCGAACAATTTTGCCTTAGTCACAGCGCTGTTTCCGCCCGAGGAGCGCGGCCGGGCAATGGGTATCGCGGGAGGCACGATCTCGGCACTCGGCTATTCGCTTGGCCCGGTAATCGGCGGCGTGCTCACGCACGCGTTCGGTTGGCGTTCGAATTTTTATCTATCCGGCGCGCTTGCTTTAGTCGGTTTCGCGGCGGCGCGCGCACTTCTGCCGCCTGAGAGCTTCAAAGGATCGAGCGAAAGAAAGGAGCCGTTCGATTTTGTCGGCGCCGTCAGCTTCGCATTCGGTATCTCCGCGCTGCTGTCGTCGCTGGCGGTGGCTCAAAAGGGTGACGGTCAAGGTGTGCTTGTCGTTCTTACGGCGGTTGCCGGGGCTGGTGTGTTCGGGTTTTTTGTCTGGTGGGAAAGTCGAGTCAAATATCCGCTCCTTGATCTCAATATTTTTCGCATTCCCGCTTTCACTCTGGGAAACACCGCCAGGTGGCTCAGCTTCATCACCATGAGCGTAAGCAATCTATTGATGCCGTTTTTTTTACAGCTTGCGATGGGTCTGGACCCGCTGCGCACCGGAATTCTGGTGGCACCGACGTCGGTGGCCATGGCGCTCCTGGCGCCGCTTACCGGCTGGATGTCGGAAAAGTTCGCGCCCGAGCGGCTCTGTGCCTTGGGGCTCGCGGTAAATGGCGTCGCGCTCATCTTCCTGAGCTTCCTTGACCCTGGTTCGAGCGCAGTGGAAGTGGTCTTTGGTTTGGGCCTGATGGGTGTCGGCATGGGAATTTTTCAAACGCCGAACAATAATCTGCTCATGAGCTCCGTGCCGCGTCATCGCTTGGGCGTCGGGTCCTCGGTCTTATCGATCGTGCGCAGCCTCGGTTATTCCCTCGGCGCGACGCTGGCAACGAGCATCGTCAGCTACTTTCTCGTGCTGTCGACCGGCGCGACGTCGCTGCAAAATCTTGCCGGACGCCCGGGCATTATCGCGGATTCGCCAACGCTCGCCGCATTTTTACGCGGCTATCAGTTTGCCCTGCTAATCGCCGCTGCGGTTGCCTTTGTCGGAGCTTTAATAAGCTTGTGGCCGGCGCGGCGAGATGACTCCGACGGACGTCACTAATCGCGACCGGCGAACCGATCAGGGCAACCGGAATGAACTCTAACAAATATTCAAGCTGGGTAATTATTTGGCCATGCACACGGCCATGATTCGCCTAGCTCTGGTCGGTGAGCATACAATTGTGAATCGCATACTGCGAGCCACAGGCCACACATGTGACATGATCGTGGTCCACCGCGCGAGGTGAGAATCGCAGGAGGAGTTGCCCGCAGCGGCAGACACAGCCAGCAGAGGTCGCCGGATGCCCGAGAGCGAGGTGAAAATCCGGTACGGTTTTTGTGACGACGGAGCCCATGCCAATCATGGCGAAACGGCCGATCACGAGGTCGCTACCAATGGTGCAGCCGGCTCCGATCGTGGCGCCCTCTCGCACAAGCGTGGGTAGAGTATGCTCGTCGGGCTCCGAGGGTCTCAACTGCTTCAAGTCGGGCGTCGTCGCACGAGGGAAGCGATCGTTGGTGAATATCGTTCCGGTGCTCACGTCACCCCGTCCTCAATCGTGACGCCGTTGCATATATAAACAAAAGCATTGAGCTTGGCTCGGCCGCCGATCTACACCCCGTAAGCCACATAGTTTTTTTGCCGATAGGCATTGCTCGCCTCTGCATGTTGAATAACGGATATGGACCGGGTCCCAAATAGAAGTGCCGGGACCAATCTGGACGTTCGGTTCAACGGTTCTTTTCTAATCCCGCATCCTGATTGACGACGAGTACCAGTATTCAAATCGGCCTCGAGAAAGTTCAGGACAGCAAGTGTCAGGACCAGGTAAGCCGCTCCACCAACTCTTCATGTTTTATCTTCGACATAAAATAGATCGCCACCTACGTCTGTACAAGAAAGTGCTCGATGATTAGATATCATCATTGTACGCAAAGAATGCTCATAAGGGAAAAAGTGCAGATGTAAGTCAAACGTGTATTTATATGGTCTTTGCTTGGGAACAACAACGATCAGTCGCTTCTTCGTCACTCTTCTTAACTCGCTTATAGCCGCAAAAATGTTTTGAACATGCTCCAGAGTATGCGCACAGACTACCGTATCGAATTCTCCGTTTCTAAAAGGCAGTTTCTCCACATTAGCTTCCATAAAATTTATATTGGAATATCTCACATTCAGGGCAGGGTCTATGGCTATGTCTACTGCAGTTACTTGATACTTTTTGCTCATTTTTCCGGCCAAAAAACATTGGCCACATCCGACGTCCAAAACAGTTTGTCCGCCAATCTGGCGAAAAATTTCATCTATACAACCTTCATTTAAATCGGTCTCTCTTTCCATTAGAACCGTTTTGATTTCTTGGTATGCATCATAAAATTCTCTCGCGGTCATTTGTGATGCTTTGCCCTTAAAATCCCAAAATACATGGGCTTTATCTTTGTACAGTAGTTTGAAGGGAATTTTCATCAACCACTCAGAATCCCTAATAACCGGCGGGGCACATTGGTCAAGAAAAAAATTAATTTTCAATGCCAAATTTCTAGATAATTTCATACGTGAACGCACCTGTGAAGCGCGCGGGGATTATGTATTAAAAGATATCTGAGCATTTTAGGTTGGGGGAGTCAGCTTCAATTACTGTTTCGTTGTTGAGCGCATACTTCAATCCACAGTCGATACATATGACTTCGTCGAACTCCGGGGCGGCTTGCTTCGGACAGCGAGCGAGCAATCGTCCGCAGCGGCACATGTAACCAACAGAGGTCGCCGGCTGGCCGATGGCAAGATGAAAATCAGGCACGGACTTTGTGATCAGAGAGCCCATGCCCACCATCGCAAAACGGCCGATCACCAGGTCGCTACCGATCGTACTGCCCGCTCCGATGGTTGCCCCGGCGCGTACAACGGTTGGTCGAGTATGCTCGTCAGGCTCTGAGGGTCGCAATTGCTTTAGATCGGGCGTCGTTGCGCGAGGAAAGCGATCGTTAGTAAAAATTGTCCCGGCGCTGATCATCGCTCCATCCTCAATGGTTACGGCGTTGCAAATATAAACGAAGGCGTTGATCTTGACCCGGTTGCCAATGTGCACATCGTAAGCGATGTAGGTTTTTTCCCCGATGATGCACTGTTCCCCGATACGAGTTGAGCGCCGGATGTGGACGTTATCCCATATTGTTGTGCCCTCGCCAATCTCCACGCCATCCTCAATTATGGCAGTGGGATGGATGGAGACCGTCATATTGCGTTGCCCCTTGCGTAAAGCTGCCTATGTGACTTCCTCATAATAGCAGGTCTATGGTCAACCGCCGTCCAATGGTTTTGCCGGAGCGCGGCATACGCCGCCTCGATGACTTCTACAGAGGCCAGGGCATCTTCTGCGGTGATCAAGAGGTTTTCTTCTCCCCGTATGGCTTTAGAAAAGTTGTTAAGTTGGCTGCGGAAGGCCTGAACTTTATCGTAGCCGTTACCAAAGACGACCCAATCGCGGCTCGAGGATTGACGGTACTTGGACTCTTTCCATCCGACAAAAACAGTCCCGTGAGAACCGTAGATGTTGATGTAGCTGTCCAGTTCTTTATTGATACTCCAAGAAAGGTCAATAGTCCCCACGACACCGCTGATGCTACGCACGAAAATACGAACGGTGTCCTCTACTGCCAACCCCTGGACTCGTTTACCTTCAACGACTTGTACCTCTGCGAGCGGCCCAATGAAATAACGCATGAGATCGACGGAATGGGTTCCATTGTCGATCAGAACTCCCCCTCCACTGATTTTGCTCTCTGCATTCCACCGCGAAGACATATCGACCCGTGAAGTAAAGGCGTTTTCAAACAGGACTACCTCTCCCAAGATGCCTGACGTAACGATGCTCTTGGCGCGAATCACGTCTTCAACGTAGCGAAACTTCGAAGCCATGGTTAGCTTGACTTGGGCACTGCGTGCGGCCTCGACGATGAGTTTGGCATTCTTGACGTCGATGCTGAGTGGCTTCTCGCACAGAACATGCACCTTGCGCTCCAAGAAGTAGAGGCAAATTTCTGGATGGGTGACTGGCGGAGTACAAACCACAACGGCGTCCAGCTTCTCTTTCCTGGCCATTGCCTGGTATGAGTTGTAGCTCTGACATCTGATCCCTTCAGATAGGGCGTTGGCGGCTTCAGACCTAGTGTCCGCAACGGCCACTAGGCGCGCAACATCCAAGTTTCTGAAAGCCTCGGCATACGCCTGTGCGATTCCCCCGGCCCCAATCATACCGAATCTCAGTCTCTTATCCGTCATCTACCCATTCCTTTTGCTTTCTCTACACCCTTGTAAATGGACGCGGTAATGTACTCCACGTGTTCGGCTGTGTAGCGTTCATTCCAGGGAAGCACCAGAATGTCCTCCAACGCGGCAAAAGCGCCTGGAAAGCGATAGAGGTCGTAATCAACAGCTTCGGGCCGAGCAAGATTAAATGGATAACGACTATTGCCAAAGGTCCGCTGCTTCTGAAAGACCTCGCACATGAACGCTGGTTTCTGAATGTAACGCGGAACCGAATTAACGCCCAATTCTTTCAAATCCCTCGCCAATGCGACGGGTCCTCCGGGGATCTCTTTGCGATCGACACGAAGACAGTATTTCCAGTAGCTATGGGTGCTCTTGAGACCAACTTTTGGAGTGAAAATGCCATTCAGCGATTTTAACTTCTGGGTCAGCTTGTCTGCCATGCGGATTCTCGTCTCGACTCCGCCGGCCAGTTTTGGCAGTTGCGCTACCGCGACAGCGCCTTGGAGCTCGCTCATGCGGTAGTTGAGGGCCAAGAAATAGTGATCGGGTTGAGGGTCGCCGTAACCCCATCCTTTGTTAATAAATAGGAACAAGCGCCGCGCCACCTCGTCGTCGTTCGTTACGACCAGGCCGCCCTCTCCGGTAGTAATATGCTTGCCTTGTTGCAAGCTGAACGCCGCGATCTTGCCGAACGTTCCCACCAGCCGACCGTCGAAACGCGCGAGAAAAGATTGAGCGCAATCTTCAATCACAGGAACGCCATGTTTTTCCGCAAGCTTCGTAATCCCATGCATGTCACAAGGGTTTCCGAAAAGATGCGTTACGATGATGGCTCGGGTATGCTGGCTCAAGCGAGGTTCAACCGTCTCAGCCGAGATGTTGTATGTTTCCGGATCGACATCGGCGAAGACTGGAATAGCGCCCTGATAGAGGATCGGCGCGATCGCCCCCATGTCAGTGATGGGGGAAGTGATAATTTCATCTCCTGGTTCAGGGTTGATCGCAGCGATTGCCGTGTGAACCGCGGCCGTCCCCGAAGCACATGCATATGCGTATTTAACGCCTAAGGTTTCAGCAAAGCGTTTCTCCAGAGTCTTAACCATGGTGCCGCTTACGCTGAATAAGGTTCCGCTCCGAATCACGTCGGACAACAGTGCGATCTCTTCTTCACCGAAGGACCGACCGGTAGCGTTCTGATCGGACGGCAAGCCGATCTGAGTTTCTACACCCGGTGTAGTCTGGGAATTACTCATTTTTCTCGCTCCTTTTGTCTTGCATAGCTGCGTAAAGACTGGTGCCGAGGTGAAAGATTTCTTCAAAGTAATTTCTGCTTTGTAGAGCTAAAATCCCTAAGCTAATGAGCTGAATAGCCAGAATCGAGGCGAGTCCGCCGACGATGAACGTATGAGGAGCTGCGTTAAACGCCGCTATGACGGCGGCAGAGGCCCGAATATCAAAACGGCTGTATTGGGGAAGGTTAGAGTAATGCTCAAAAAAATGGATTAAGACCCAGGCGTCGGCGTACAAAGCAAATAGGAACAGCACAAAACCAGGAAAGAGAAAAAACGTTACGGGCCTGAACAGAAATCCAGAAAGCAGAATGGAAAACATCTGGCGCAGGATTTTCATGCTGGATTTGCGTTTGATTCCTTCGGCTTTCTGAAATTTCCAATCGAGATGGGCTGGTATTTCCTCAATCGAACCGTCGAGAAGCATGGTTTTGTAAATAATTTCCGGATTGATCTCCATTCCCGTCGATCTCAAGCTCAGCTTGCTCAAGAATTTTCGATCATAGGCTCTGACCATGCCCGTCAAAGTCGAAAGATTGCCTCTAGCCGCGACGGAAAGGAATCGGTTCGCCCACACGCTTAGGATCCGCCTTAACGAAGGCACATTAGATATCTTTCCCCCTTTCATATAGGGAGATGCGGCAACCACTTGCGCATTGCTTTCCCGCATCTTCTCAACAAGTTGTTCCACATAGGCGGGCGCATAACTCAAATCTACGTCGACAGTCACAATGTAATCGCCGCAGCAGCGGGAGAAGGCGGATCTAAGCGCGCGGCCCAGACCAAAATTTCGTGGATGGTGCAAGACCTGGATGTTGTCCCGGGTCTTGGCGAAAGCGTCAGCGAGTTTGCCAGTTTCATCGGTGCTACCATCATTGATGACGATCATTTCCCAACGGTAATTGGTTTCAACCGAATCCATATACTGACAGAGGACGCTCAGATTTTTCTCCACAATCAGGGCTTCGTTGTAAGCAGGCACAACCAACGAAACTAGCGGCTTCAAGGTCTGCAACTCGCCGCCAGAACATCCGGCTAGGAGGGGCGGCAATTTTCTGTCTCCTTCAGTTGCCGCTTTGATCGTGCCCATCGTGTACCTCGCTCAGCAATCTGGCTATGAGTTGCGCGATGCGTTTTCCGCTGTCACCCTCACCGAACGGATTAGGGATTTTTTTGATCTGATCGGCCCAGCTGCCATCCTGGCGCATTTCCTCAAGCATGGCGCCCAGGCGCTCGGGAGAGCCGCCTACGAGCCGTGCTACACCCGACTCAACAGCCTCCGGTCGTTCGGTGTTTTTCCGTAGGACAAGTAGGGGCTTCCCTAAAGTAGGGGCTTCTTCTTGTATCCCTCCGGAATCGGACACGATGAGCCATGCATGGGACAATAAGACAATAAAGTGTTCGTAACTCAGCGGCTGAATGAGATGAATCCTGGGATGTCCGGCGAGAATACAAGTTGCCGCGCCGAGGACTACGGGATTGGGATGCACTGGAAAGATAAGCCCGATGTCTTCGTACTGATCGACAAAATTCCTCAGAACGCGGAGATTTTCGGCCATGACCGGACCAAAGCTCTCGCGCCGGTGTGTTGTCAAAATGATCCGTTTCAACCCTTGCGTCGCCTTGAGCAGTTCTTCGAGAGCGGGTGTCGTTGCAGAACGCTCCAGTATGGTCTTGAGCGAATCCAGCACCGGATTGCCCGTAACAAAGATACTTCTATGCGACACCCCCTCGGACAAAAGCGTGTCGCGATTGCGGGGCGTTGCCGCAAAATGATAGCTGGCCACGCGCGTGATGATTCTCCGGTTCATCTCCTCTGGATAGGGATTGTAAGAATCCCCGGTCCGTAAGCCCGCTTCCACATGGGCGACCGGAATGCGCTGGTGGAATCCCGCGAGCGCACCGGACATGGCAGTGGTTGTGTCTCCCTGGACGAGGATCATATCCGGCCTTTCCCGCGCCAGAATCGGATCGAGCGACGCCAGCACACGCGAACACACTTGATTGGGCGTCTGGTTGGGTTCCATGATTCCCAGATCCTGATCGATGCGAATTCCAAATAGGCGGACAAAGGGGTAGAGGAGGTCCGTATGTTGAGCCGATGTAACATTCACGGTCTGAAGCAAGTTGCCATAGGCATTTAGCTGCTGAATGACCGGTGCGAGCTTGATGATCTCAGGACGTGTTCCAAATATTGTTAGAATCTTTTTTCCCACTGGAAATGCCCCGGACTCATCAGGTGCAATTAGATTGCTCCACGGAGCGCTCATTTTACAACGTCCCCTGCTATTTGTCTTGTAGATTCCCCAGGGTACCTTTATCCAAGCTGTTGATTTTTTGAAGATTAGCGGGCTCTTTGGAGAAAAGGACGCTATTGGCGGGTTGCAAAATGACCGGCAACGGAGACCAAGAATTCGCAAACTGTTCAAAGCTCCGCGTTCAATTTGCTCGAGCTTGAGACGGTAAGTCGTCTCTCGAATAGTGGAATTAATGATTCAATACTTGAGTCGACTGTATGGCTGGGCCTTTCGAAACAGGACAGATTCTGTCGAGGGTTTTGCTTAACTTATAAAGAAGGCATAGCAGAATGAACTGTAGCAGTAACGGTTGTACGAAATGCTCCGGCAGAGTCATGAACGCTAGCATATAGGCGCTGATGCTTAGCCATCCGATCAAGCCGATGAACTTGAAAGAAACCGACGGTGATGCTCGCCACCCATTTCCAAGGAGGATGACACCGGCAGGCACAAATATGCAAAGATCGTAGTATAGCAAGTATGGTGAAGTAATTGGCAGCAGTATAAGTGCCACTAGAAGGGTCAAAGATATTTTTGGAAATTCATTTAATGAGGCGGAATTTATCAGCTTCTTGCAGCGCCATGCTCCCGCGAGCCACAATGTTGCCGCTGCGAGATATATTGGCCACTTGACGTTGGCACCTAACTCCATCGGAAGCCTCAACAGAATGTCGGCCGGAAGGCTTGTAACGAGATACTCACGGATTTTGTAAACGCCGGCATAGGACAGAGTTTCGCGAAGATGAAGGGAGTAAAGCCAAGAGCTGATGATGGTCATTGGGACAAACATCACTGTCAAACCGATCAATGCGATCACACCAACAAAAAAACCAAGAAAGCATTTGAACCGACCCGCCAGGACCAGGGCAAAACTTACGAGGGCAGGGACGAATACGAACTGTGGCTTCAAGCAGACTAAGGACCACACAAGACCGGCCAGGAACGGGCGGTCTTTTTTGAATAAGAAGTACCCTCCCGAGAGCGGCAAAAGTCCAAAAACAAGACTCACTTGCCCACTCCACAGAGTTGTTATTACAGGGGAAAAAAGGCTGCTCAGGAACAGGATATCGCTCGCTCGTGCGTTACTGGTGCGAGATAAAAAGACGGCAGATAACAGCAGGCCCAGCATGGATATTATCTGCCAAAACAAAAGTGAGATATTGGGACTTACTTTACTAAGCGGTGCAAAAATCCATGCGACCAGAGGAGTGTACGCAAATATTGCCGTTGATTGTTCGGGCAAAGAGGGAACCAACCGATGCGCAGCTTCGTCGAACCGTGAATGCGTAAAAGAAGAGTCGTTCGGCGCCGGGTACAGGCTTTCGGCCTGACCAGAAGCCATCAAGTACCCAGCGACATAAAAGGTCGCAATGTAATCAGATTCCCCGAAGCTTTTAGGATCGGCCAAATTAGTCTCCACCATAAGGAGCGTGAAAGCTAAACCCCAAACGGTTCCGAGAAGCACCGGAATACGGTGCTGATCAATTTGCGTTAGCCTTCCACTCCATGATTTTAGCATTCCATTGTCCGGCATTGATTAGGGTGTTGCCACATCTGCGGACAACGAGATTCTCCGGTCGATCCGACGAAGTCGATAGCACACCGAACTACCGTTGAATGTCTTACGTTTCGCTCTGGTTCCTTTAAATAAAACGAAAGGTCGAGTCTGACGTTCGATAAAGCTCAGCCGGAATTTTGTGATAAGAAAGTTTATCCTCCTCATTTTGTCGATCACGGAAATGCGCAGCGGACGAATTGAAGCTCAATGCTCGCCGACGCCGAGCCGGCCGATGAAGGGGAGTTTGAGTGCCGGGCGGAAAAAGTCGATTCCGAAGTTGAAGCCCAGTAGATTGACTTCGAATCCTTCCTCGCGGGACATCGCCACGCCTAAGATCCCCAGCATCGACAGCTGATAGCCGGTACCGCTCGGCGTGCGGTCGAGGACGGAGCCATTGATCGGATAATCTTTGCCGATCGCCGTCGCCGGCAAATCCATGCGCAGCTCGGGCACTTGGCGACCGATGTAGGCGACGAAGGTGTTGCTGTTGGGGCCCGGCCACACGATGTATTCGTTGGGGTAGGGGTAGCTGGCCACGGCATCGAGAACTTTTGGAATCGCTTTGGCGGCGGCATCACCGCGCAAGTCGCCGATCAGCGTCGGCTCATTGCCGAACCATCGGCCATCGGGAATGCCGGCAGCCGAAACCACCGCCGGTAGACCGCGATATAAGCGCCAGCCGATAACTTGATGCACGGTATATTCCGGCGCATTGGCGGGTTTGGTCGCGACCCAAGTGTGCACGCCAAAAATCCCCCGCCAGTTAAGCGCGCGCGCGAAGTAAACCTGTACAACAGCTTCGGGGGTACTCGCCGCGCTCGGCGCAATGCCGGCGCTCGAACGGTCGGCGCTGCGAAAGTCGCGCCCCAGGGGCGCTTGCCCGGAAAGCACCGTATAAAGCGGTAAAGAGATGAAAAGTAGGAGAAAAATCAGTAACATTCGCGACAACATCGGTTTTGAGCTGCGATCAAATTATAACCAAAGGCAGGAGGTAACTCCAGAGCGCCGAAACCATGGCTTTGCGGCAACGGTCGGCGGTCGGAATAGAATCTATCGACAAGTTTCGTTGTTGACGATTTCTCTGCACGGCGCCGCTGCCTTAACAAGCGATGGATAATATGGCTTATTCGTAACGGGGCGGAACCTCTAGACGCATGGCAAAAGAATTTCGCATTGGGCAGGGCTTCGATGTGCATCGATTTCGCCGTGGCCGAAAACTCATTTTGGCTGGCGTGGAGATTCCTTCAGACCGCGGGTTGCTTGGCCATTCCGACGCCGACGCGGTGCTGCACGCGCTCATCAACGCCATTCTCGGCGCCCTCGGGGAAAACGACATAGGCACGCATTTCCCTGACTCGGATCCCCGCTACAAAGACATTGCCAGCGGCAAACTCTTAACCGCGGTGATGAAAATTATGCGGCGCAAACGATTTAAGCTCGTCAACGCTGATGTGACCTTGGTGGCGCAGCAGCCAAAATTGTCGCCGCATTATCCACAAATGCGCGAGAGCGTGGCAAAACTCTGCGGCTTGACGCCGGACCGAGTCAATATCAAAGCGACCACGACGGAACATTTAGGCTGGGAAGGACAAGGTAAAGGACTGGCCGCGACAGCCGTAGTTTTGCTGAGCCGATAAAGGCGGTTTCCGCGGCCAATTAGTTGACAATGAATTATTTCTATAATAATCAACAACTCTAATCTCAGGTGACTTCTGAACCTCCCAATCTAGCGCCCGAAGCGCGTGAAAAAGAGATCGAAAGCTTAGCTCAAGAGCTCGGCCGTCTAATTCAGGGCGCCGATCCTGAACGGCGCGAAGATCTCAAAGAGATGGCGTTTGCGCTCATCCGCGAGGAGTTTATCCACAAGGTTGAGGCCAGCGAAAACCAGGGAGGAGCTGCACCGGCTCCTTTTAACCCACTAGGGACAGGAGTTTTGATGTTTTTTTTAGGCGGGGGATTGTCGTTTGTGTTCGGACCCGTCGGATTGTTTTTAATGCTGGGTGGGGTGGTTTTTGTGATCTGGGGTGCCTTGATCAGCTGGTTAAAAGGTAAATAGCTATGGCAGACGCAGAAAAGAAAAAAAGCGGAATCTGGTCGCGGCGTGATTTTTTTACTCGTCTCGGTTGGGGCGGCTTCGGGATATTCGGCGGCTTGGGGCTGCTCGGCTTTCTCCGTTCGGCATTCCCGCGGGTATTGTTTCAGCCGCCGGCGACTTTTAAAGCAGGCTTCCCCGCCGACTATGCGATGGGAGAAGTCAGCGAAAAATACAAACAAGATCAAAGGGTCTGGATCGTGCGCGAGGAAACCGGCATTTACGCGATTTTCGCCAAATGCACGCATCTGGGTTGCACGCCGCGCTGGCTCACTGCGGAAAATAAATTCAAATGCCCCTGCCACGGCAGCGGGTTTTTTAAGTCCGGTTTAAACTTCGAAGGGCCGGCGCCGCGGCCGCTGGATCGCTTTAAGCTGACCGTTGGCGACGACGGACAACTGGTCGTCGACAAGAGCAAAGTTTTCAAAATGGCGGCCGGCGCCGAGCCGGATGAGCAATACGCCGACAGTGTTCTCAAGGTCTAACGGATACTACCATGAGCCTTTTTGACAAAATCAAGACTGATATCGTCGAGAGCCACGTTTGGAAATCGATTTTCCGCCACGGTTACGACGACACTCCGCGTAACCGCGTCATGATGGTGACTTCGAACGTGTTTCTGCATCTGCACCCGGCCAAGGTGCGGCGTCATGCGGTGCGCATGCGATTTACCTGGTGCATGGGCGGCTTGACCTTTCTGATGTTCTTGATGACCACGATTACCGGTGTCTACTTGATGTTCTACTATCGTCCTGTGGCCGAGTACGCTTACGCCGACATGAAATATCTCGAGTTCGATATGCCCTTCGGCATGCTCATGCGCAATATGCACCGCTGGGCCGCGCATGCGATGATCGTTTTTGTTTGGCTGCATATGTTTAGAGTTTTTCTTACCGGCTCTTACAAGCCGCCGCGTGAATTTAACTGGATCGTCGGCGTGCTTTTGTTGGTGCTCACGCTGCTTTTAAGTTTTACCGGTTACCTGCTGCCCTGGGATCAGTTGGCGATTTGGGCGGTGACTGTCGGTTCCAACATGGCGCGCGCCACGCCACTGCTCGGCTACGAAGGTCCGTTCGCTGACTTCGTCGGCGCGAACCCGATTTACGATGCCCGGGCATTTCTATTCGGTGGCGGAGAAATCGGGCCGCATACCCTGCTGCGTTTTTATATCCTGCATTGCATCTTCATCCCGCTGGTAGCGAGCATTCTTATGGCCGTCCATTTTTGGCGCATCCGCCGCGACGGTTTCTCGGGCCCATCGCTGTAAGCAAAAGAAACGGGGAAAGCCAATGGCAGAAGTTGCTCGCGAAAGAAAACTTCCGGTCGACGACAAAATTCACACTTGGCCGCATCTGGTGCGGATGGAGTTTCTCCTCGCGTTGTTCGCGCTGGTGGGTTTAACGTTATGGTCGATCATGATCGACGCGCCGCTCGAAGAGGCGGCCAACCCGACGCGCACGCCGAACCCTTCCAAGGCGCCATGGTACTTTCTTGGATTGCAGGAGATGCTGGTCTATTTCGATCCGTGGAACGCCGGCGTGGTGCTGCCCAGCTTGATTATTGTCGGTCTCATGGTGATCCCGTACATCGATATCAATCGAAAGGGCAACGGTTACTACTGTTTCAAAGATCGCAAATGGGAAATCCTGACTTTCTTCTTTGGCTTCCACATACTCTGGATTGTGATGATTATCATCGGCACCTTTTTCCGCGGCCCCGGCTGGAACCTGTTCTGGCCGTGGCAGAGGTGGGACCCGCACAAAGTCGTGGCGCTCACCAATGTGGACTTGCCCTACCTGCTGGGGTTTCGCGATTACTGGTTGTCGGCGGCGTTTAGTTTGTTCGCGATCGGCGCCTACTTTGTCGTCGGCATGATCGGGTTTTATTACTTTGTCTTGAAGGTCAAAGGCAAAGACTTCCTCGAGCGCTGGGGTATGGTGCGGTTTACGCTGGTGGGGATGCTTTTGGTCTTGATGATGTCGCTGCCGGTTAAAATGTTTCTCCGGCTCGCCTTCAACGTAAAATACGTCTTGGTGACCCCCTGGATTAATATCTAGATGTTCTACGTAGCGAAGATTCTCCAAGCCCTGGGGCTGGCGGATATCGGCTACGCTCTATATGTGGGCGTCATGAGAAACTCTTCCATGGCTGAAGAAATCGTTTTAACTCTCATTGGTCTCGGGGTTTTTTCTTTAGGCCGTGCGCTTGAGCGCAAGGCCACTTAAGGGAGTCGGGATGGCGGAACGAGGGATCGACCAAAAAGAAGAGAAAAAATCCTACGGCAGCGTCTTTCTTGTCGGCATTGCTCTGTTGGTCGCGTTGTCGGTGTGGGCCTATGTGGATGACAACTTCACGCGTCGGCCGTGGAAAGATTTTCAAGCGCGGTTTTATCGCTTGGACTACAGCCGCGCCAAGGCTGCCTATGATGAAGAAGATAAGAAACTTCAAGCGGATGCCAACTACCAAGAGCTGTCGAAGAAGCTTGCGGCGGTGCAAAGTAGTCAAACCAACGGCGAATTGTCCAAGAAGTTAGCAGAGCTGGATAAGGAAGAAGGCAAAGCGACGGTCCGCTACAAGGAGATCGACCAGGCAGTCAAAGATATCAAGAGTGAGTTGGAAGAGGCATGGTATGAACACGATCATGCCGTGCAGCAAAAGCGCAATCCCCAACCTTACCTCGATCACATCAAAGAACTCGATGCGCGCAAGAGCAAGCTCGACCCGGTGCTCGAAGCGGCGCGTTTAAAGCGCGAGCAAATCAAGGACGAGAGCAAGAAAATCCGCGCAACCGCAAAAGACCTCGAGGCTGAACTGGTCAAGTTGAGTGCTGACCGCGACAAATGGGTGCGCGTGATGGAAAACGACACCTTTAAGCTCGGGCCGGTTTCCTTCTACAAAATTGCTAAGATCCAGCAGGTCTCCCTGCCGGAGTTCGATCGCAACCGCTTCGATCAGCCGGTCGCTCGGGTCGATCGCTGCCAAACCTGTCCTATGGCGATCAATCGCCCCGGGTTCGAGAAAGACCCCAATCCTTTTAAGACCCACCCGCGTCGTGAGCAACTCCTCGGTGATTCCGCGCATGCGCCGGATAAGTTCGGTTGCACCGGCTGTCATGAAGGCCAGGGCGTTGCAGTCAATAGCGTGAATCAGGCCCACGGCGAAGTGCATCTGTGGGAGTTTCCCTTGTTGCGCGGTGCCAAAGTGCAGTCGAGCTGCACCTCCTGTCACCTCGATGCGCAGAAGTTTAACGAGGATGTGCCGCTCCTTACCGAAGGGCAAAGATTGTTTGAACAAGTCGGCTGTACCGGCTGCCATCTTGTCAAGGGCTATGAAAACATTCCCAAGATCGCGCCGAGTTTGACCAAGATCAGCGCCAAGGTCGATCCGAGTTGGATGGTCCGCTGGATCGAAAACCCGCACAAGTTTCGGCCGCGCACGCGCATGCCCAATTTCGAGCTCAAAGAAGACGACGCCATCGCCATCGCGTCTTATATCTGGTCGCAGTCCAAAGAAGAGAGCGACAAATGGGTGCAAGAGCATCCTTTGCCGGCGGGCGTGCGGGAAGGGGATGCCAACGAAGTTGTTAAAGGCAAGAAGCTAGTCGAAACGATTGGCTGCAAAGGCTGCCATGGCTTCGCCGACGGCGAATTCACCACGCCGCTCGGTAAGTCAAAAGATCTCATTCCCAATCTAAAAGACGTTGCCGCCAAAGTCGCGGGACCTCAGTGGATTTATCACTGGCTAAAGAATCCGCGCGGCTATCAACCGGAGACCCGGATGCCGAGCTTGCGCTTAGCCGACGACGAGGCGCGGGCAATCACGACGTATTTGATGACTCTCGGCGGCAAATCGGAAGCGCTACCGGGGATCGAGGCGAAACTCGCCGATGCCAACAACATCAAACGCGGCGAAGCTCTGGTGCGCAAGTGGGGTTGCTTTGGCTGTCATGACATCAAGGGAATGGAAAAAGAATCCCGCATCGGCGCCGAGCTGACCACTTTCGGCTCGAAAACGGTTGAAGAGCTTGGCTTCGGCAATCGTACCGATATTAAAGAAACTTGGGATGATTGGACTTATAACAAACTTAAGAATCCACGCGGTTACGCGACTGAGCGGATCGACCAGCTGATGCCGCAGTTCGATCTCGCCGACGAGGACATCAAGGCGCTGCGCACGGTGCTCGGCGGTTTTCGCGAGCGCAAGGTCGGTCAACGCTATCAAGCCGACCAGGGTCTGCGGGTCCAGCAAGTGGTCGAAGGCCGCCGGCTGATGCAGCAGTACAATTGCATTGGCTGTCACGAGATCGAGAAGCGCGGTGGCTTCATCAGAAAGTACTACCAGGAAAACGTCACGTTGGCGCCGCCGGTGCTCAACGGCGAGGGCGAGAAGGTTCAGTCAAACTGGTTCTTCAGCTTTTTGAAAGCACCCGTACCGATTCGCCCCTGGCTGGAAATACGCATGCCGACGTTCGGTTTGTCCGACGAGCACACCAATCAGCTGATCAGTTTCTTTAACGGATTGTCCAAAGTCGAGATTCCTTACGCGTACATCGATGATCGAAAAATTCCCGCGGAGCATATCGAGGCGGCGAAACTATTGGTGTCGAAAGATTATTTCAATTGCTTCAGCTGCCATCAGCAGGGCGAAAGAAAGCCCGAGGGACCGGTGGATGGTTGGGCGCCGGATTTGACCCTGGCGCGCCAGCGGCTCAATCCCAATTGGATTCTAAAATGGCTCAAGGATCCGCAAAAAGTTCAACCGGGAACCAAGATGCCGTCTTTTTATCCCGGTGGTCCGGATAACATCTTAGGCGGGAAAGAAGACCAGCAGATCGAAGCGTTGCGTGATTACCTCGTAACGCTCGGACAAGGGGCCGCAACGCCCGCGCCCGCCGGGCAAGCAGTCGCAGCAAAAACCAAAGCTGCAAAATGATGAATAGGGGTTTTAACAGCTCGTCTAAAGGAGTAGGTTTACTATATGTCTGGAGGAGAAATCATGAATAAATTAGCTTCATTTTTATTGTCAGCGGCCCTGGTTACGGTGCCGGTTAGCGCTATGGCGCAATACAAGGGCGGCGATGTAAAGGACGGCGGCTCGGTGTCTGGAACCGTCAAGTTCAAAGGTACCGCTCCGGCGCCAAAGAAATTGGATGTTGGCAAAGACAAGGAAGTTTGCGACAAGTCGCCCAAGATGGACCCAACCTTGATCGTCACTAACGGCAATCTCGCGAACGCGGTGATTACCATCACCGATATCAAGAGCGGCAAGAAAATGGACGGGAAGAAGGTTACCTTGGACCAAAAGGGCTGCGAATATCATCCACATGTGCTGGCTTTCCCGGCCGGGACGCCCGTGGAAATTTTGAACCCGGACGGAATTCTGCACAATATTCACTCGTACAGCAAGGTGAACAGTCCGTTTAACCAGGCGCAGCCCAAGTTCAAGAAAACCCTGGATGTGAAAATTGACAAGCCGGAGGCGATCGAAGTGAAATGCGACGTGCACGGCTGGATGCACGGTTGGCTGGTTGCTACCGAAACGCCTTATGTGGCCGTATCCGACAATTCCGGCAGCTTTAAGCTGACTGATGTTCCGGCCGGAAGCTACACCGTAGAGGTTTGGCACGAGAAGCTCGGCAAGAGCACGCAAAAAGTCACGGTGAAGGCCAAGGAAGAGGCAAAAGTGAATTTTGAGCTAGCCGGCAAATAATCAGGTTCCATCGACTCCATTGAGCACGGCATTCGGATTTTCCGGATGCCGTGTTTTTTTTGATAAGACTCGACAATGCTGCCCTCACTCTTGCGTTAATCCCTGCCGACCTGGCGCTTGAAAAACCGCCAGGCGCGCTCTAAGTCGACCGGAGGCAGCGCCTCAGTTTGGCGCTGCTGATTTTCGGTCAGCGTCAACGGAATCGGCTTGCCGATTTGCAAAGCGCCGTAAAGGATTTGTGCTGCTTCCTCCAAATAGATCGCCATCATCACCGCTTCCGGGATGGTTCTACCAACCGTGACCTGACCGTTGCCACGCAACAGTATCGCTGGTTGGTCGCCCAAGGCATTGGCAACTTCTGTGCCAAGTGTTTCGTTAGAAATCAAGTCCGGTTTGGAAAAAACCGGCACGCCGCCGGCAAAAAAGCTGCCGTGATTGTGCACCGGCTCTAGTTTTCGATCGGAGACCGAGAAAATATTTGCCCCTCGGGCGTGAATGCGCGCGATCGCGTTAACCCTTGGTTTAGCTTTCATAATCGCGGCGTGGAGCCACGCCTCGAGGGGCGCTGGCTGCGCGCCGTCAATGACCGCGCCGGCGAGGTTCATTGTTAACAACTCAGTTTTTTTTACCAAGGCAAGCCCAATTCGCGGGGTGATTAAGAAATGGTCGGTGCCGGCAATCCGCGCGCTGACATGGCCGAAGCCTTCGACCAGTTTTTGTTGTGAGAGGATTCGGCAGGCGCTGACGATGTCTTGTTTAAGTTGCTTGAGGGGGTCCATTTTGCTCCTTTGAAAATCGGGGAATTTCGGCTATATATTATGTTGATCTATTTAAGGGGAAAAGCGAGCCGCCGATGAAGATTAAAGTGGAATCTCACTCAGACTCGAAGGGCCATGAAACTCCAGCCCACTTTACGCTAGGCACGCGGACTATTCGGGTCGAATCCTGCGTCGATCGGTGGTACGGCGAGCAGGCGTGCTATTTTCGCGTGCTCGGAAGCGATGAAAACTCTTATATTCTTAAAGGACCCCTGGAAGACGGTTCGTGGGAATTGGTTTCTTTTACGCACAAGGATTCCCGCGGCACCGAATTGGAATACGAAGGCAAAAGGGAACTTCAGTAAGGCATTTTCCCCTCCGTTCGTTCCGCATCGTTGCTTTTTCGCACTACTCTCAACGGCGAGAGAAACTTAGTTCTTGTGCTGAGGACGAATATGTCACAACAACACCTAGTCGTTGTCGTCGGTGCGGGACCGGCCGGAATCTATGGCACGCGCAAGCTTGTCGAAGCCGGGCATCATGTCGTCTTGCTCAATCGGGACATCAAGCCGGGCGGTTTGGCGGAATACGGTATCTTTGTCGATAAAGAAAAGATGAAGACCGGTCTCAGAAAGCAATTCAAAAAAATTCTCGCCGATCCAAAGGTGTTCTATCTCGGGCACGTTACCGTCGGGGCAAATCAAGCGCTGACGTTGGATGCGCTCAAAGCTATGGGATTCGGCGCCGTGGTCGTGACTGCCGGGGCGCAGGGTACCAAGAAACTGGGGATCGAAGGCGAAGATGCCGTCGGCGTCTATCACGCCAAGGACGTGGTCTATCATTACAATTCATTGCCACCCTTCAGCCAGCGGACTTTCGAAATCGGCCGCCGCGTCGCCATCATCGGCATGGGCAATGTCATGGTCGATATCGCTAACTGGCTGCTCAATCACAAGAAGGTCGATCAAGTGGTCGTGGTGGCGCGCCGCGGGCCGCTCGAAAAGGCTTACGACGACAGCGAGTTTAAATACATCGACATGTATCTCGACAACGCCGATATGAAACAGGAGATCGAGCGCATCAGTTCTCATTTAACTGCCGTTGGACAGGACGTCGAAGCAATCAAGACGAAATTTATTGGGCAGGGAGAGCCCCTCGAAGGACGCAAGCTGACCTTCCGTTATCTTTATTCACCGATCAAAGTCATTGCCAACGACCAAGGGCGGGTGGCGGGGCTCGAAGCGGAACAAAACATAATGATCCTGCAAGATGGTAAGACCGTTGCCAAGGGCACCGGTACGACGCAGCGGATCGACGTCGATAGCGTGATTTACGCCATCGGCGATCAGGTGGACGCCTCGCTTGGCTTGCCGTTTTCCCGCGGCGCCTTTGTTACGAATCCCGAAAAGCTTCCCGGCGATCCCAATCCTGCGGCCTACCAACCCTACAATCCCGAGTTGAAGAGCCCATTAGAAGGAATTTTTGTCGCGGGCTGGTCGCGCAACGCTAGCGTTGGTTTGGTTGGTGTAGCCAAGCAAGATGCTGAGCGCGGCATGAAAGTGGTGAACGCCTATCTCGCGCAGAAACCGGATTCCTCCGCCAGCGAGATGGAGATGAAGGTTGAAGCGCTCATCGAAAGATTGAAAAGCAACGGCGTATCGCCAGTTACCAAAGAGGATATCGAACTCCTCGAGGGCGCCGAACAGGAAGAAGCCCGCGCGCGAAAAACCTGGGACTTCAAATACACCAGCGATGACAAGATGATCGAGGTGATCGCCGCGCGCAAGGCGGCGCGGTAATCCGCTCAGCTTCAACTTTCTAAAGTCCTGACCTAAAGCCGGAAGTGTTGACTAGAACACTTCCGGCTTTTTTTGTTTATCTCCGCCGGCGACAATCAAGTCATAATTCTTCCGCCATTCACGTGAATGGTCTGTCCCGTCAAATGTTTAGCCCCGTCGCTGGCTAGATAAGCGACGGCTTCGGCCACGTCTTCCGGGTCACCGGCGTGGCCGAGGGGAATTCGCTTGGCGGCGGCATCCCATTCAGCGTCGGAATAGTTCGCTCTCACGCGCGGAGTGGCGATGCGTCCCGGCGCGACAGCGTTGACCCGGACGCCGACGCCGGCGAGTTCGAGAGCCAGCGACCGAGTCAATCCCAGGATACCGGCTTTGGCGGCTGCATATGCCGATCGTCCGGCATCGCCGCTGAAGGCAATGTCCGACGAAATGTTGATGATGGCGCCGGATTTTTGATCTTTCATCATGGCGATGACGGCGCGGCAACAGAGAAAGGTCGACGTGAGGTTGGCATCGATGACAGCTTGCCAATGCGCCAGTGGAAATTCCTGGAGCAGGTGTCTGTGCACGCTGCCGCCGGCGACGTTGACTAGCGCATCGATGCGGCCGTGATCGGTTTTGATTTTGTCGAAGGTCGCCAGCACTTCCGTCTCACAAGTCAGATCGGCGCGCAGGAAGGATTGCTCGATGCCGCGTTTGCGGAAGGCGGCGATGGCTTCCTTGCCGGCGTCTTCGTTCATATCGAGAAGCACGACTGTTCGTTTATCCTTGGCAAAGCGCTCAGCGATGGCTCGGCCGATTCCTCCGGCTCCGCCGGTAACGACGGCGATTTTGTTCATCGACAACTCCTTGTGGGTCAATCAAGTTTCCTATCGCAGGCGCTCGCACCGCGTCAATTGGTTGCAAGACATTGAGTGGTCTGCATGTCGCGTGTCGGATTCAAAAATTACCGGTGTGTAAGCGCCGTAGTTGGCTTCTGCCGACACGCCAAGGTCTTGCCAAGCGGGTACGCCTCCCATAGAATCCAAAACGTTTTTTAGTCTTACCGCAAACGATTTGGCAAGGAGGCTGCACCATGGCAGACAAGGCCATTGAGGTTTTGTTAGACGAAAGGCGAAATTTTCCGCCGCCGAAGGAATTCAAAAAATTAGCCAATTTCAAGAACGCGAGCGTTTTCAAGAGTGCGCGCAAGAATCCCGAAGCCTTCTGGGCCAAGGCGGCCAAAGAGCTGCACTGGTTCAAACCGTGGAAAAAAGTTCTCGAATGGAACTCGCCGTGGGCAAAATGGTTCATCGGCGGAAAACTCAACGTCTCCTACAACTGCCTCGATCGCCACGTCAGTTCCGGCCGGAAAAACAAGGCGGCGATCATCTGGGAGGGCGAGCCGGGCGACTCTCGCGTGCTGACCTACCGCGACGTCTGGCGCGAGGTCAACAAGTTTGCGAACGTCCTGAAAAAACTCGGTGTAAAAAAAGGCGATCGGGTTTGTCTGTACATGGGCATGGTGCCCGAGCTGGTTATCGCCATGCACGCCTGCAACCGCATCGGCGCGCCGCACAGCGTGGTGTTTGGCGGCTTCAGCGCGGAAGCGTTACGCGGTCGCATCAACGACGCGCAGGCCAAAGTATTGGTCACCGCCGACGGCGGCTATCGGCGCGGCACCGTCGTGCCGCTCAAGAAAAATGTCGACGACGCGCTCACCGATACCCCCTCGATTGAAAATGTCGTGGTCGTACGACGGGTAGGGGCCGAATCAGACGCGCAAATGAAAGAGGGGCGCGATCACTGGTGGGATGATCTGATGGCCGACGCGCCGTTATGGTGCGAACCGGCGCAAATGGACAGCGAAGATATGCTGTTCATTCTGTACACCAGCGGCACCACCGGCAAGCCGAAAGGCATCGTGCATACCACCGGTGGTTATCTCACCGGCGTGCACCTGGTCAACAAGTGGATCTTCGACTTGAAAGAGGACGACGTTTTCTGGTGTGCCGCCGATATCGGTTGGGTGACCGGGCACACTCATATCGTCTACGGGCCGATGGCCAACGGCGCGACCCAAGTGATGTACGAAGGCACGCCGGACTGGCCGGATAAGGATCGCTTCTGGCGCATCGTGGAAAAATATGGCGTGACGATCTTTCATACGGCGCCGACGGCGATCCGCACGTTCATGCGCTGGGGCACGGAGTTTCCCGCCAAGCGTGATCTGCAAAGTCTCCGGTTGCTTGGCACCGTCGGCGAACCGATCAATCCGGAAGCCTGGGTGTGGTATCACAAGTACATCGGCGGCGGTCGGTGCCCGGTCATGGATACTTGGTGGCAGACCGAGACCGGTCATCCGCTGATCACGCCGCTGCCCGGTATCACCAAATTGAAACCGGGTTCGGCAACCCTCCCATTTCCGGGCATCGAGGCGGACGTGGTGGATGAAAGCGGCAAATCGGTGCCCAAAGGCGGCGGCGGTTATTTGGTATTGACCAAACCCTGGCCGGCGATGATGCGGACGATTTACGGCGACCCGGACCGCTTCGTACAAACCTATTGGAGCCGTTTCCCGGGAAAGTATTTTGCCGGCGACGGTTGCAAGCGCGACAAGGATGGATATTTTTGGCTGCTCGGACGAGTCGACGACGTGATGAATGTCGCCGGTCACCGGATCAGCACCATGGAAGTCGAAAGCGCGCTCGTCGATCACCAAAAAGTCGCAGAGTCGGCCGTCATTGGCAAAGAACACGAAATCAAAGGCCAGGCGATCTGCGCCTTTGTTTCACTGAAAGCGGGAGTCGAGGGCAACGGTGCATTGATCGATGAGCTGAAGGCTCACGTCGCCAAGAAGATCGGGCCGATCGCGCGGCCGGACGAGATTCTTTTCGCCGCCGAGTTGCCGAAAACCCGCAGCGGCAAGATCATGCGGCGCCTGCTGCGCGATATCGCCGACGGCCGCGCGCTGGGCGATACGACGACGCTGGCGGATCCGACGGTGGTGGCGAAGTTGAAGGAACAGTACGGGGAGGAGTGAGGCAATAGGCATTAGGCAACAGGCAATAGTCTAAGACAGGGAAGGAATAAATTGTGATTCGTCCGAAGGTTCTACTGGTCGTTGTTTTATTGCTTCTACCCGAAATGGCTTCGGCGCAGACGGGCGAGAAGATTCGCGTGGCGCTCGGGTCGATATCCGTGAATACCAGTGTCATTCCGGTCGGTCATCAGTACGGTTTGTTTGCTAAGTTCGGTGTCGATCTCGAACCGATCTATATGGGCGGCGGGATGAACTCGCTAGCGGCGGTTACTTCCAATTCGGTTCAGTTTCTTTCCGCCGGCTCGACGGCTACGATCAGCGCGCGACTGGGCGGGATGGATATTACGATGCTTACCGTCCAATCGAGCAAGCTCGAATACAGCATATTCGCCGCGCCGGAAATTAAGACCCCGCAAGATTTGAAGGGCAAGCTCGTCACCGGAACGCGGCCGGGCGCGTCGGCTGACAGCGCCTTGCGATTGATGCTGCGCAAATGGGGATTGGAGCCAGGCAAGGATGTAATCTTTATGTCCGTCGGCGATAGCCAGCAGGGACGCATGAATGCATTACAGCGCGGCTCAGTTGCGGCCACTGCTTTGACGCCGCCGTTTAGTGGCATAGCGAGGCAGCTCGGGTTCCGGGAACTTATCGACATGCGCAAAACGGATATTGAATATGCCGGCTCAGCCATCGCCGGGATGGTGGGCTATATTAAGAGTCACCCGCAGTTGGTCGAGAACTTTCTCAAAGGCTATATCGAGTCGCTACATTTTTTTCGCAGCCAGAAAGAAAAGACGGTCGCCGGCATTATGAAGTTCATGAAGCTCAACGACCGGTCGCGGGCTGAAGAGGGGTATGAGTATTATCTCGATCTTATGCCGGTCATGCCCTATGCCAGCGTCGCCGGTGTTAAGGCGGTCTTGCAGTTTTTGGCTGCGGCCCAACCCAAAGCCGCGACGGCGAATCCGGAGGATTTTTACGACATGAGTATTCTAAAAAAAATCGAGGACAGCGGCTTCGCTAAACAGTTCGCAATTCGGCGATGAAAAGAAGGCAACAGGCATTAGGCAACAGTAGGAGTCGCGGAGTGTTTTAATGAACGGTAGATTCTCAACAGGGATGGTTTTTGCAGCGTTGCTAGTTTGTGCGGTTGTGATGGGCTCTCAGGCGCAGGCGCAGGGGCTCAAGAAAATTCGTTGGGGCCAGACTTCGATCGGTGCCTCGCAGTGGATTCCCTGGATCGCCAAGGACGCCAAACTCTACGAGAAGAATGGATTGGATGTCGAGATCATTTTGCTACGCGGGTCGGGTCAGACTTCACAGGCGATGATCGGCGGAAGTATTTTTGCTTCGCCGGTGACTACGGCGACGCTGATGGCGGCGAATCTGAGCGGCGCGGATCTTGTTACTGTGGCTCACACGGTTGGCGCGGTTCAAGGAAAAATGCTGACCAAGCCGGAAATCAGGAAACCGGAGGATTTAAAAGGCAAAAAAGTTGCCAGCTCAGGTTTGGGCTCGTTGGGCGATTTCATGTATCGCGTGGCGATGCGCAAATACGGGCTTAACCCGGATAAAGATGTCATCTGGTTTACCGTCGGCACACCGCCGGAAAGACTCCAGGCGCTCGCTTCCGGCGCCGTCGACGCCGCGGATCTCTCCTACCCCTCCGACGCGCAAGGCGAGAAGATGGGTTTTCGCGTGCTGTGGGACGCCAGAGTTGAGGTTCCCTACCCCTCGATGTCCGTGGTGACGCGGCGGAAAACCATTCAAGAGGACCGCGACGCAGTCATGCGTATGATCCGCGCGCACGTCGAAGGCATTCATTTCCTCAAAGCGAATAAAGAAGCGAGCCTTAAAATCTTAGGCAAATACCTGCGCACAAACGACCGCGATCTGCTCGAAGGATCGTACGAGATCTATAGCAAGGATTTTATCCCGGCGCCGTATCCGATCGTCAGCGGCTTGCAGCTGGCTTACGAGCAGGTCGCGCAGCGCCGGCCGGAGATTTACCAGCACAAAGCCGACGAGTTTGTTGACCCGAGTTTTATTACTGAGTTGGACAAAAGCGGGTTCATTAAAAAACTTTACAGCCAGAAATAATAAGAAGGCACTAGGCGTCAGGCAATAGGCATTAGAAAAACTAGCGGAGAATACTCCCATGAGATCGCTCCCGCGTTTTCTGGTTATTGTGTCGTTATTCTGCATCGTTCTGATTCGATCGAATAGCGCAGCCCAAGATAAGCCGCTAAAAAAAATCAACTGGGGCGTGACCTCGCTCTCCGCCGGCAATTGGATTCCTTGGATCGCCAAGGAAGCCAAGATCTACGAGAAGTACGGTCTCGACGTGGAATTGATTCTGTTGCGCGGCTCGGGGCAAACCTCGTCGGCCATGCTTGGCGGCAGTATCTTCGCGTCGCCGGTAGCCTTGCCGACCGTCATGCTCGCCGACTTGAGCGGCGCCGATCTCATCAACGTCGCGCACACGGTTCCGGGCGTGCAAACCAAAATGCTCGTGAAGCCGGAGATCAAAAGACCGGAAGATCTCCGCGGAAAGCGGATTGCCACTTCGAGCTTGGGATCGCTCGGCGATTTTCTGTTCAAATACATGTTGCGCAAACATGGTCTGGACCCGAACCGAGAAATGATTTGGTTGTCTATCGGTACGCCGCCGGAACGGCTTCAGGCATTGTTCTCCGGGGCGGTCGACGCCACCGAAGTTTCTTATCCCTTCGACGTGCAGGCGGAGCGCAAAGGCTATCGGGTTTTGCTCGACGCGCGAAAAGAGGTGGTCTACCCCTCGATGTCCGTGGTTACGCGGCGCAAACACATCGTCGAAGATCGCGACACTGTGATGCGAATGGTCAGGGCACACGTGGAAGGGATTGCTTACTTCAAGAACAACAAGGAATTCAGCATGAAAGTCTTGAGCAAGCAGCTGAGGATCAACGACCGGGAGACATTGGAGAATTCCTACGAAACTTTCAAGCAAGATTTCATTTCTGTTCCCTATCCGATCACAAAAGGGTTGGAAGCAACCTACGACTACGTCGCGCAAACCCGACCGGAGATACGCAATCGCAAACCCGAAGACTTCGTCGATCCGAGCTTTATCGCTGAGCTGGATAAAAGTGGGTTCATCAAAAAGCTGTACGAGGGGAAATAAACGTGAAACGCGAGGCGCGAAGCTTGAGGGATTCAACGGCGGTGCGATTTATTCGGCTTGCGCTGTGGCTCTTCGTTCTCATCAGCGCGGCATCGAATAGTTCAGCGCAGGACCGCGCTCTGAAAACAGTTACCTGGGGGATGACGGCGCTTTCCGCCGCCATGTGGATTCCCTGGATCGCCAAGGATGCCAAGATCTACGAGAAGAACGGGCTCGACGTCGATATCATTTTACTGCGCGGATCGGGCCAGAGTTCGCAGGCGCTGCTGGGTGGCAGCTTGTTTGCAGCCCCGGTGGCGCTGCCACAAGTCATGCTGGCAAACCTGAACGGCGCGGACCTGGTCAATGTCGCCCATACCATTGCGATGGCGAGCAGCAAACTGCTGGTCAAACCGGAGATCAAAAAGCCCGAGGATCTACGCGGCAAGAAGATTGCAACTTCAAGCATCGGCTCCCTCGGCGATTTTCTGTTCCGTTACGCGCTGCGCAAGTACGGAATCAATCCGGACCGTGAGATTACTTGGCTTTCCATTGGCACCAACGCCGAACGGCTGCAGGCGTTGTTTACCGGCGCGATTGACGGCGCCGATGTCGCCTATCCAGCTGACGTTCAGGCCGAACGCAAGGGATACCGCGTGCTGATCGATGCCAGAAAGGAAATCACCTTTCCGACCACGTCCGTTGTCACTCGCCGCAAAACCATTCGCGAAGATCGCGATACCGTGATGCGCTTCGTGCGCTCCCACGTGGAAGCCATCGCGTTTCACAAACAAAATAAAGACTTCAGTTTGAAGGTCCTGACCAAGTACGTGAGAACCACCGACGCGGAGTTTTTAGAAGGCTCATACAATATTTACAAGCAGGATTTCATCGCTGCGCCTTATCCGATCACCAAGGGATTGGAGCCGACCTACGACTACGTGGCGCAAACCCGCCCCGATATCCGCACGCATAAACCGGAAGAGTTTGTCGATCCGAGCTTTATCAGCGAACTGGACAAGAGCGGATTTATCAAAAAGCTGTACGAGGGAAAGTAGGCGCCGCCCTGACATGGAAACGCAGACTTCAAAAGCAAAAGGTGGATTCTGAGATGTTTCCGCTATTTTCCTTCTGCGAAGATTTTGGCCTTTCTCGCCTCCGCGATCAGCCGCTCGGCGTCCTCCAGTAGTAGAAATCTTTCGTCCACTAGCGTCCTCGCCGCTTGACTGACGCGTTGTACGTAATCGGCATGGTCCTTGTAGCGCTCTTCGACAGACAAGCGTGGGTCGCCGGCCTTTTCTCGTTCTTCTTTGGTTTTCGCGAATGGGATGTACTGGCCATTCAAATAGCAAAGTTCGTCTTCGACGAATCCTTTAGCCCGCAGATTCCAGCCGGCGTGGGTGGCGAGGGGAACCTGCAGAGCGACGGCGCGGATGCCGCCGATCTCATTGCCGTCCTTGTCGACCTTGGGAACGAGAAGCGGGTACTCTTTGCCTTTGACATGATGCGCCGGCTGCATATGGCCGTCATTAATCGATAGATCATTGGGTTGGCCGATGTAGCGCACCCCAGGAATATCGGGAAAGCCCTGCGCACTCTGCTGCGCCGATACCAGCGTTCCATCGGAAATTCGGGGATAGCGCGTGGGCGGCGGCGGGACGTTTTTGGTGACCCAAGCGTGCAACGCGACGATCAGCGCGCGTTGAGTTTCCATGTAAGAAAGCGGATTGGTTAGTTGCTGGCACATGCCGCGGTCGGGTTTATCCGTCGGGCCATGCTGGGTGCTTGAGAAATAATAGAGCCGCACGTTGTCGGGAACCGGCGCGTCTTTTTTCGCGAGCGGATCGCCGACGACGAGAGAGTTTCGCCCTTGCCACGATTCGGTGCCGGAGTCCCAGTGCATGATCTTTGGACAGGATTGTTGCTGACGACAGCGCACCAGCCAACCGTCGGTTTTCTTGCTGATCGGATCCGTTAGGGTTTCATAGGTAAACGGGAATTCATCGCCGGGGGTAAAATGGCCTTCCAATCCGGTTGCGAAACGGCCGGGCATCGCAAACTCATAGTTGGTAAACGTTCGGCGCGATGCCGAGATGTGCGGAATCGCGCCGTCGAAAACAATTCTACCAGCTTCATCCTGGTTGAAGCCGTGATAGATGAGGTCTTTTAAAAAACGGCCGCTCTGCGAAGAGCCAAAGCCGATGGCCCACCGCGGCGCTCTCTTTTCTTTGTCGGCCAAGGGATTGGCATCGCTCGTGTCATAGCGCAGGAAAGAAATCAGATCGCGCGTCGCGGCGAAGCCGAGACCCATGACCGTGGGATCGCGGGCTTCGTAGGTCAATTCGTAGATATAGTTGGGCGAAAAGCCGGCGGGAAAGCAAATATCCGTGTTGCTCGGTGTCTTGTTGTTACCGTCCGGGCAACGCGCGAACGACCACTGATCGCTGGGCAGCCGCTCGCGCTGCGCATGGGTGCCGGCGCGACGGTAAAGCCGGGCTTTAGCCAGGCTTTCTTCCGCCGGAGGATAGGGTCGAACATCGAGCGATCCGCGATCGAAGCTTAGCGGCACCGAGAAAGTTGACTTCTGAAAAACGAATTCCGTAGTAATCAAGCGCTTGATTGAGCTACCGTCCGGGTTCTTCGCCACCGGAAAACTTGCGGTGAGCCGACCGCCGCTGGCCAGCAGGTCGCCCTGCCAGCCGCTCCAGACGAGCGCATAGCCTTGACGCATCATGAATCCATCGCCGGCGTGGGCCAGCGTGGTCGGATCGTTGCTACGTTCCGCTCCCACGTTAACGCGCAAGGCTTGATTGCCGCGGTTCACGACGTCATAGAAAATGGTCTGGTTGCCGCGCTTCATATCCGCTGGTTTCAGAATAAAAACATCCATCGAGTACTCGACGCGGCCGCTCCCGTTCTTCGGCGCTTTTGGCAAATTTACCAGGACTTTGTTCTGTTTGGAGTGCGGATCGACATCACCGTAGGCTTTGCCAGAGAGTTTTTCATAAGCGCCGATAATGCCGAACTCATGACCGCCAGCAAAAGGCTCCCGCTTTTCGATGACGAGTTTTGTGATCACGGCGAAGGATGATGCCGGCAAGAGGACCGACGCGACGAATAGAGCGGTCGTAAGGTAGAGCATACTAACCTCCGAGTTTGGGTTTCGAGCAGGTGACTAAGTCAATCGTCGCTCCTTTGCCTCTGCGATCATGCGCCCGGCATCTTCCGGCAGCAAGTAGCGAGCTTCGACTAACGCTCTCGCGGCGCAACTGATTCGCCGCACATAATCATCTCGGCTCTTGTAGCGCTCTTCGAGCGACAAGCGGGGGTCGCCAGACTTGCGGCGTGCGGCTTTAGTCTTGGCGAAAGGAATGAAAGAGCCAAGCAAACCGGCCAGCTCGCCTTCGGCGAGCCCGCTTGGACGGAGGTTCCAACCCGTATACGTGCCGATTGGGACTTGCACGGCAGGTAGGCGAATGCCCGCCAGGTCGTTACCGTCGATGTCGATCTTCGGCAGAAGAATCACATAGCCATTGCTGCCGATGGGTCTGGCCGGATGGATCGTCATTTTGCCGCGCAGAATCTGCGGGCCATAGTCGAGAAACAGTTGACGATTATACAGGCCGGTGAAATTCATGCCGGGAAGCTTCGGAAAATTTGCCGCGCCTTTGCCGGGACGCACCAACATTCCATCCTGCACTTTCGGATATTGGCTCGGCGGCGGCTCGATACCTTTCGTCACCCAAAGATCCATGGCGACCATAAGCGCGCGCAGGATATCGCCGGCGGGCAGGGGATTGATTCTGAGCTGCGAGTCGTCTTTGATTGGCTCGGAGCCAAACGGACTGTTGTGCTGTGCGCTGGCGATGACATACAGACGCACGTTACTCGGTAACGCAAGGTCACGACCCTTGCCGTCTGTGTGTGCCAAGCACCCGCGCTTTTGCCAGTACTCCGTCGAAGTTTGAGTGTGAAACACGAGAGGATCGGTCTTGGGTCTTTTAAGAATGCCGTCGCGCTGTCCGGTTTGGGCGTCTTTGATAACGTTATAGGTGTGGGGAAAAAGCTCGGGGTCAAGCTGATGGGTGTGCTGCTGCGACGACGTGACCGGCCGGGCGAACTCATAATTCAAATATAATCTTCCGCCGCCGGCCACGTGCGGCGCCACGGCGTCAAAGACTTTGCGATGCGCCTCGTCTTCGTTGAAGCCGTGGTAGACGAAATCGCGCAGGTAGCGCCCGCTCTGCGAGCGGCCCCAGGCGTAGGCGTGGGTGATGCCAGTGCGACCCTTCCCCCCACTTTTGTTCTCCCCCCGTGACGGGGGGAGATACAGAGGGGGGCTCACGAATCGGGATCGGCTGAGTTTGAGAGCTTGCTTGTTTAAAGCCAGCGGATTGGGTTTCCCACGGGCGTCTTTGATTTCATAGCGCAAGAAGGAAATAAGATCGCGGGTTACTGCGAAGCCCAAACCGAGCACCAGCGGATTCTTCGCCGGATAGATGAATTCGTAGATGTGACCGGGTTTGAAGCCGTGAAGCAAATACAGGTCGCGGGTGCTCGGACGGACGATCTCCTTGCCGCTGCGCAGATCCTTCACGCAGGCGGCAAAATC
>Ga0193716_1000288_pt1 | contig 31567 bp, 20 predicted proteins | sample U2c1metaG_FD_145901 | JGI IMG/M metagenome (GOLD analysis project Ga0193716, IMG submission 145901) | Soil microbial communities from a riparian zone of the East river system, Colorado, United States - U2c1 | ecosystem: Environmental > Terrestrial > Soil > Riparian zone | place: USA: East River...
CGCGCTCACGTAGGGGTGATCCGGAGCGCACTGAAACGCAAGGTCCATGGCAATTTCGAGCCCCAACGCGCGCGCCGCATTCAGCAGCCGGTCAAAATCGTCGAACGAACCGAGCTGCGGCAAAATATCCTTATGTCCGCCCTCCGCCGAGCCGATCGCCCAAGGACTGCCGACATCATTGGGCTTGGCGCGCAAACTATTGTTCGTTCCCTTGCGATTTATGCGCCCGATCGGATGGATGGGCGGAAAATACAGCACATCGAAACCCATTTCCGCCAGGTAGGGCAACCGCGTCTCGACGTCTTTGAAGGTTCCGTGAGTGCCCCGCTCGCGAGCGGCCGATCTGGGGAATAGTTCATACCAGCTGCTGAAAGCCGCGCGTTTGCGATCGACGATGAGCTCGAGCGTCTGCGTTGCGGCCAAACTTCGATCCGAATACCGCTCGACGATGGCCGCCCGTGCGGGGTCGAGGGCCAAGGCTTTCTGCGCCGCGATATCCGCACCCGGGTCATTGATCAGGTCGAGCAGCTGTCCGGACCACTCCGTCAGAATCGCCGCGTCGCTGCCGACCGCTCGCGCGGCCGCCTCATCGATGAGCGCAGCACCTACCTTAAGTGCCACCAGTATGTCGCCCTTGTCCTCGCGCCTTTCAAACTCGCGCCGCCAAGATTCAAAGTGATCCAGCCATGCCATCACGGTGTACTGGTATCGCCCCGGTAGCGATGGGGCAAATTCCGCCGTCCAGACATCGTTGGCCTGCGCCTGCATGTCGATCTCATAGTCGGCGCCGGCCGTCCCCATCAGCTTCCAGCGCAATGTCACGCGAATCTTGTCGTGGCCATCCGTGAAACAATGCGCTTCAACGGCGACTGCCTCGCCGGCAATGCGCTTGGCGGGAAATCGCCCGCCATCGACCATCGGCAGGACCGCATCAATGACGGCGCGCACCCTGCCCTCTTTGATCGCCGCGGTGCCATCCGGTGCCGGCACCGCGGCCGCATTTTTTATGCCAGGCGCATTTTTTATGCCAGGCGCATTTTTTATGCCAGGCGCTTTTTTTGTGCCTGGCGCTTTTTTTGTGCCAGGCGCTTTGCGCTTGGAGCTAGCCACGAGGTTCCCAGCGAAGCACAAGGGTCGACAGAGGCGGTAAATTGAGGTTAACCGACTCAACGCGGCCGTGCGATCCCACGGGTACGGATTCGACGCCGCCCAAGTTTCCCCAGCCGGAGCCGCCGTAGTCTCGTGCATCGGTGTTGATGATCTCGCGCCAAATGCCGCGTGCCGGCACGCCGATCAGAAAGTTGGCGCGCGGAACCGGCGTGAAGTTGCACACCACGAGCAGCGGCGCGCCGGCTCCGGAGGACTTTCTCATGAAAGCGATGATGCTCATTTCCCCATTGCCGCCATCCACCCATTCGAACCCATCCGGCGAAAAATCGATCTGGTGCAGCGCCGATTCGCGCACGTAAACGCGATTCAAATCGCCGATGAGACGCTTTACGCCCGCGTGCTCGGGCAAATCGGACACCCACCACTCGAGTTCCCCTTCGTGAGTCCATTCGCGGCGCTGTGCAAACTCGCCCCCCATGAACAACAATTTCTTGCCCGGATGCGTCCACATGTAGCCGTACAGTGCGCGCAGGTTGGCGAACATCTGCCAGTCGTCCCCCGGCATTTTGCCGATCAAGGAGCCCTTGCCGTAGACAACTTCGTCGTGCGACAGGGGCAGCACGAAATTTTCGTTGAAGGCATAGATCAGGGAGAAAGTCAGCTCACCGTGATGATATTTGCGGTGGATCGGATCCTGCTTGAAGTAGGCGAGCGTGTCGTGCATCCAGCCCATGTTCCACTTCAAGCCGAAACCCAGACCGCCCATATCCGTGGGCCGCGACACCATGGGCCATGCGGTGGACTCCTCGGCAATCATGGTCGCGCCCGGGTAGTCACGATACACGGACTGATTCAAGATCCGCAGGAAGTCGATGGCCTCGAGATTTTCCCGGCCGCCAAATCGATTGGGGATCCATTCTCCCTCATTGCGGGCGTAGTCCAAATACAGCATGGACGCCACTGCATCGACGCGCAGCCCGTCAATGTGATATTTCTCGAACCAGAACAGCGCCGAGGATACGAGGAAGCTGCGGACTTCATTGCGCCCAAAGTTGAAGATCGAGGAGTTCCACTCCGGATGAAAGCCTTGGCGCGGATCTGAGTGCTCATAAAGATGCGTGCCGTCGAAATAAGACAATCCGTGCTGGTCGGCGGGAAAATGCGACGGCACCCAGTCGAGAATGACGCCGATACCGCGCTCATGCAGATGATCGACGAAATACATCAAGTCCTGCGGTGTGCCATAGCGCGCCGTGGGCGCGAAATAACCGGTGGTTTGATATCCCCATGAACCGTAGAAGGGGTGCTCGGTGATGGGCATCAGTTCGACATGGGTGAAGGCAAGATCGTTGAGATAGTCTCCCAGCGCATGAGCCAATTCGCGATAGTTGAGAAAGTTGCCGTCCTTGCGGCGCCACGATCCCACATGCAACTCGTAGGTGGACATGGGCGCGCTCAAACCGTTGCGCGAGGCGCGCGAACTCATCCACGCGGCATCATTCCAGGTGTAATCCAGCGTCCACACGCGTGAGGCCGTGGCGGGAGGCAGCTCACAGAGCACGCTGAACGGGTCCGCCTTCTCTACCGAGTAGCCGCCGATGTGCGACGTAATTCGGTACTTGTACGCCTGCCCGCGTTGCACGCCCGGTACTGTGCCCTCCCAGATACCGGATTCATCAGGCCGCGGCGCGAGCCGATTGGCTCCCGCCTGCCATCCGTTCCAGTCGCCTATGACTGAGATCTCGGCGGCATTGGGTGCCCAAACGGCAAAATGTGCGCCGCTGCCATCGGGGTTTAAGCGGCAACCGAACTGGTCGAACAGCCGCCCGTGGGTTCCTTCGCGGAACAGATAGATATCTTGATCGGTCAGCACGGATGCCGGCTCTCTTGATGCAGCATATTCACCTCAGTGTCGCCACGCTGATCAAGGCGCCGCGCAAAACATCGGGTTCCGTGTGACCCCGTTAAAGTTGCACCATTGGTACGTGCAGTCTTTCCCACCCTAGGCCCTCGAGTAGCTCAAAGCTGTAATCGCCGGACGGCACAGCATGTAGGATTTCGCTGGCTATCTCCAGGGGCTTCCCGGAATTAATTGCGAGCGGTTTGCACCAGCCGATACCCCACTGCCGTTTCGGTCAGGATGTGCTTCGGTTGCGCGGGGTCGTCCTCGAGCTTTTGCCGCAAATGGCCCATGTAAACGCGCACGTAGTGACCGTCCTCGGAATGCGCGGGTCCCCACACGTCGTGCAAAATTTGCCGATGCGTGAGCACCTTGCCCGCATTCGCGATCAACAGACTGAGCAGGCGGTACTCGATGGGCGTCAGGTGAATCGCGATGTTGCCCTTGTGCGCCGTGCGCAGGCTCAGATCGATTTTGACGTCTCCGAACTCGAACACCGCACCCGGATCGACGCCGGCTTCCTGGCGCCGCCGCGATGTGGCGCGAACTCGGGCGAGCAGCTCCCCGACACTGAAGGGTTTGGTCAGATAGTCATCCGCACCGGCATCTAACGCCGCGATTTTGTCTTGTTCGCTGACCCTCGCCGACAGAACGATGACAGGCACCTTCGACCAGCCGCGAAGGTCGTGCAGAAATTCCACGCCGTCTCCGTCCGGCAACCCCAAGTCCAGAATGATGAGGTCCGGTCTGCGCGTTCCCGCGTCCGTCAATCCCTGCCGCATCGTCTCGGCCTCATGGACCGTCCAGCCCTCTGTCTCCAACGCGGTGCGTAGGAAGCGCCGGATTTGCCGTTCATCCTCGATCAGAATCGCAACGGGCAGCGGCTCAGCCATCGGCAATCCGCGGCGGAAGCCCCAAGGGCAGCGTGAAGGTGAATACGGCTCCGCCGCCGGGGCGTTGAGCTGAGCTGATCTTGCCCTGGTGCGATTCGATGATGGCGCGGCAAATGGCGAGCCCCAAGCCCACGCCGGGCGTGGCTGACTCACGCTCGCCGCGGGTGAATTTCTGGAATACTGCCTCCTCCCTGCCGGCGGGCAATCCCGGCCCATTGTCGGCAACCGATACGCTGAGGTGATCGGTGATCACCTGCGCTGACAGAGTCACGGTGCTGCCGGGCGGCGTGTACTTCGACACATTCTCCAGCAGGTTGACCAGAACCCGCTCGATCAGCACGGCGTCGACCTTGATCAACGGCAGTTCGCGGGGAAACTGCACAACGACGGTATGTCGGTGCAGCATGCCGCGCGCGGCCTCGAGCGCCGCACCCACGACTTCTTCCAACGGCTGCCACTGCAGGTTGAGCGTGACTTCACCGCTCTCGATACGCGCCATATCCAAGAGATTGCTCACCAGCGTGCTCATGCGGTGCGCCTCATCCTGGATCGCCTGAGCGGTTTCCATCTGCACGTTCGACAATTCGGGCATTGTGCGCGCCAGAGATTCCGCCAGACCCACGAGCACGGTCAGGGGAGTGCGCAAATCGTGCGACAGCGCCGCGAGCAGCGAATTGCGCAGCCGTTCCGATTCCATCTGCAGCAGCGCGTCCTGAGCGACGCCGACGTAGTGCACGCGCTCCAGGGCAATGGCAATCAGCGCGGCAAAGGTATCGAGCAATTGGCGTTGTTCCGGGATGCGCAGCAGGCGCCGATTGTGCGCCTTCACCGCCAACACGCCGCGCGCCTTGGTCGGTGCGCGAAGCGGTATGTAGAGCACCTCACTGCCCGGCAAGGTATCCGTGCCGAAACCCGCCGGCTGGCCCCGATCAAACGCCCACTGGGCAGTCCCGATTTCCACCGCCAATCCCGCATGAGGCGTTGCCGCGGTGTTGGCGGCCATCAGCCTGCCGTCGGCATCCGGCAACAGCAGCGCTGCGCTCGCGCGAAACGTGCGCTGAATGGACTCATCGCTTATTCGAACCACCTGCTCGACTTCGACGGCGCCCGACAGATCGCGCGCAATCTCGTACAGCGAGCCTGCGCGCTCCTCACGATGAGACGCGACGCGCGCCTGGAAACGCAACCCGGCGGTCAGCTGGCCGGCAATCAAGCCCACCGCCAACATGATGAGAAAGGTCAGCAAGTATTGAACGTCGCTCACCGCGAACGAGAAGCGCGGCGGCACGAAGAAAAAATCAAAGCCGCAGACGCTCAAGACGGCCGCCAAAGCGGCAGGTCCTCTTCCGAGACGCACGCCCACCAGCACCACGGTCAAAATGAATATCGCCACAATGTTGGAGCGATCGAAGTAAGTGGTCAGCGGCGTCGATATCAGTGTCACGGCCGCACAGGCCAGTGCCGCCCATAGATAACGCAGCCGCTTCGCCTTGCGCCGCTGGTCGAACTCGACGTCGGGCAACGCGGACAGCCGAGCGCTCTCCTCGGTTGTCCGGCTTCGGTTCTCAGCGCGGCCGATTTCAATCAAATCGATATCGGGTGCCAGCAGCGCCAGTTTTTGGCCGCTGGATCTTTGCCAAGGCCACAAGCGCCTGACGGGGTCACGCCCGATCACGATTTTGGAGAGATTGTTCTTTCGCGCATACGCAATGATGCTCTCGGCAATGTCGGCATGCGCAATAACTGCCGTCGTCGCGCCGAGTTGCTGGGCCAGATTGAGGTTCGCCAGGATCTTCTCGCGCTTTACCGGCGACAAACGCTGCAGGTTCGGTGTTTCCACATAGATCGCATGCCACTCGGTATTCAGCTGGCCTGCCAGGCGTGCGGCAGATCGAACCACGCATTGTGCAGCCGCATCCGGGCCCACGCAGGTCAACAATGCAGTCGCGGTCTTCCAAACGGATTCGATGGATTGATCGACCCGGTATGCCTGGACGTCGCCCTCGACCCGGTCCGCGGTGCGCCGCAGAGCGAGTTCTCGCAACGCCATCAAATTACCTTTGCGGAAGAAATGGTGGGCTGCATGTTCTGCCTGCTGCGCCACATACACTTTCCCGGCCTTCAGTCGGGCCAACAGCTCGTCCGCGGGGATATCGACCAGCACGACCTCATCGGCCGCATCGAAGACCTTGTCGGGAATGGTTTCCGAGACGCGTACATTGGTAATCCCGCCCACCACGTCGTTGAGGCTCTCGAGGTGCTGCACGTTCAAGGTACTGAACACGTCGATGCCCGCCGCCAGCAGTTCATCGACGTCTTGCCAACGCTTTGGGTGGCGCATTCCCGAGACATTGGAGTGCGCCAGCTCATCGATCAAAATCAGTTGCGGGCGCCGCGCAAGCGCCGCGTCCAGGTCGAATTCGACCAGCATTTTTCCCCGATAAACAACGGATTTGGGCGGCAAAACTTCCAAACCCTCGAGCAGCGCGGCGGTTTCCGCGCGGCCGTGAGTTTCGGCCACGCCGACCAGGACGGTGCGGCCCTCGCTCACGAGCTTGCGCGCCGCGATCAACATGGCATAAGTCTTGCCGACTCCGGCCGATGAGCCGAAATAGATCCTGAGCTTGCCGCGCCGCGCCTTCAGTTCCTGCCGGTTGACTTTCGCAAGCAGCAGGTCAGGATCCGGGCGTTGGTCGGTCAATGTGGCCACAACTGCTATTGTGCGTGATCTAGGTTTGATGCGCGAGCCACGGGAAATCGTGCACACTATATGCTGAGCCGTTCCGGAAACCACTCAATAGCGGACACAACTTCCCGGTCGATATGGGAAGCTGCACCTATCCTGTACTCTGGAACGCCTTCAAAGTGTTGGCCAAGCAGTACTCTGCCGCTGAAAAAACCGCCTTGTTCAGCGGTACGGCACAGCGCGTCTATCGTCTCAAGTTATAGGCTTTATCATGCACGTCATAAAATCGGATCCGAGTCTTTCCAAAGCCGCCACCTATCGTGAAGTGAACGCTCAATTGGCGGGACTTTTTTCCGGCGAGCACAATGGCTTGGCCAATGCCGCCAATATGTGCGCGCTCCTCTACCAGATGCTGCCTGAGGTGAATTGGGTGGGGTTTTATTTTCTGCAAGGCGGCGAGCTGGTATTGGGTCCGTTTCAAGGCAACGTCGCGTGCGTGCGCATCGCCATGGGTCGCGGCGTCTGCGGAACCGCCGCTCAACGCCGCGAAATTCTGATCGTACCCGACGTCAATGAATTTCCCGGACACATCGCCTGCGACGCTGCGTCGCGGTCCGAGATCGTGCTGCCCTTGGTTCAGCATGGGCGCCTGCTGGGCGTGCTGGATGTCGATAGCCCGGAATTGGCGCGATTCGACAGTGAGGATCGGAACGGTCTTCAAGCTGCGGTAGATTTATTGATGGCCGGCTCGCAGCTGGACAAGCTGGTTGATTGGACGTGACGGACGACTTGCTCTATTCAACGAAGGTCATGTCCCTTTAAGCGCAACACACTATAATCGCGCTCCCGCGCTTCAAGAATCGGGGCGCGGCGCCAATAACAACGGGGACGGTCCGAACAAGATGAACATGCTATCGCGCCTCGTGCTGCTTTCTTCGGTGGCTTGCGCCGTATCCGGGGCCTTGGCAGCTGAGCCGTTCCCCTCAACCTATCAGGTGCCCGCCAGCACACCGGTACTGATCCAAGGCGCAACCGTGCTCACGGGCACGGGTGAGCGCCTGGAAGGCGCCGATGTGTTGATCGCCGACGGCCGCATCCAAGCGATCGGCAAAGGACTTGCCGCGCCCGGCGACGCGCGCGTCGTCGATGCGAAGGGCAAATGGGTAACGCCCGGCCTCATCGACATCCACTCGCACTTGGGCGTATACGCCAGCCCCGCGGTCAAGGGACTCGATGACGGCAACGAAGCGACGGCTCCGGTCACGTCGAACGTTTGGGCCGAGCATTCCGTCTGGCCGCAAGATCCCGGATTCGAGGCTGCGCTCGAAGGCGGCGTGACGACCATGCAGATTTTGCCCGGCTCGGCGAATCTCATCGGCGGCCGTTCGGTGGTGGTCAAGAATGTGCAGGGCGTGACCTACCAAGCCATGAAGTTTCCCGGCGCGGTTTACGGACTCAAAATGGCCTGCGGCGAGAATCCGAAACGCGTATACGGCGAAAAGCATCAAGCACCGTCGACTCGCATGGGCAATGTCGCGGGTTATCGCCAGGCCTTCGCAGACGCGCAGGACTACCAGCAGCAATGGGACAAGTACAACCGCGAATTGACCGAGTTCAACAAAAAGAAAGCGGAGCGCGCCGACGGCGCCGCTAAAAAATCCAAGGACAAGGATGCCGCCGCAGAAAAAGAGCTCATGCCTCCCAGTCCGCCGAAGCGCGACCTGAAGCTCGAAACTCTGGCGGAGGTCATCAAGGGAAATATTCGCGTGCACATGCATTGCTATCGCTCAGATGAAATGGCGACCATGCTCGACGTGGCCGATGAATTTGGATTCAAGATTGTTGCGTTCCACCACGCTGTCGAGGCCTACAAGATCGCCGATCGCCTGGCCGACAAAGGTGTGTGTGCGGCGATGTGGGCGGATTGGTGGGGTTTCAAAATGGAAGCCTATGACGGCGTGCAGGAAAATTTGGCGATCGTGGACTTTCCCGAGCGCAGCTGCGCCATCGTTCACTCCGATTCAGGCGATGGCATCCAGCGCTTGAACCAGGAGGCTGCCAAAGCAATGGCGCATGGCCAGCGCGCGGGATTGGCCGTTGCGCCGGAGCGCGCGATCCGTTGGCTCACCGCCAATCCGGCCAAATCGCTGGGTCTTCAGGATCAAATTGGGACACTCGAGGCCGGCAAGGGAGCAGATGTGGTGATCTGGAACGGCAACCCGTTCAGCGTCTATGCGCTCGCGGAGCAGGTGTTCATCGACGGCGCTCTCAAGTTCGATCGCGCGCATCCACCCGCCAAACCGCGCTCCGATTTCCTATTGGGCCGCCACATCGCGGAGGCGCCGCTATGAAATCTCTCTACCTCCTAGTCTGCATGGCCGGCGGCTTCATGGGTGCCCAGTGCGCCATCGCCCAGGATTTCGTCATTCGCGGTGCGACCGTTCACACGGCCTCTGCAAAAGGCACATTGAAAAACACCGACGTCGTGGTGCGCGGCGGATTGATCGTCGCGATCGGTTCGGATGCCGGCGCGTCGAGCGCAACGGTGATCGATGCCAAGGGCAAGGAGCTCACACCGGGACTGTTCGGTGGACTGACCGATATCGGTCTTGAAGAAATCGCCGGGGAGGCGCAGACCGTCGATGCGACTCTGAATCTTAAGTCCCCTGAATGGGACCAGCAGTGGCGTCCCGAGCTCGACGTCACGCTGGCGTACAACCCGCGCTCGATCGTCGTACCGATCACACGCATCGAAGGCGTGACTTGGACGGTGCTGGCGCCCAGTGCTGCAGACAGCATCATTGGAGGTCAGGGCTCGGCGGTTGTGCTCGATGGCCGATACGATGCGGCACTGGCCGGCAGCCGCTCGCTGTTCGTGCAAATGGGAGCTGTCGGCGCCAAGGTCGCCGGCGGAACGCGCGCCGCTGAATATATGCTTTTGGAACAGGCGATTCACGAGGCGCGCGCTCCGGGGGCGATCGGTCAGGGGGCGTTGCTGCATGCCGCGGGCCGAGTAGCGCTGACCCGCTATCTGACCGGCGGCCGGGTCGTGTTTCAGGTCGATCGCGCGGCGGACATCTTGGGCGTCGTCACGTTTGCCGAACGCAACGGGATGAAACCCGTCATTCTGGGGGGCAACGAAGCGTGGTTGGTTGCAAAGGAACTCGCGAAGGCCAATGTCCCCGTGATTCTCAATCCACTCGATGACCTACCGCTCGATTTCGACCGGCTTGCCTCGACTCTGGAAAACGCAGCGCGTCTGCAACGTGCCGGCGTGCGCATCGCCTTCTCGAGCGGCGACACCCCGCAAGCGCGACTGGTTCGCCAACTGGCCGGCAACGCAGTTGCCCATGGTCTGCCGTGGGAATCTGCGCTCGCCGCCATCACTTCCACACCGGCCGATATCTTCGGACTGGGGGCGACGCACGGCCGTATCGCCGTCGGCCGGAGCGCGGACTTGGTGCTCTGGAGCGGCGATCCGCTCGAGGTCACGACACTGGCGGATCAGGTTTGGATTGCGGGCCGCCCGGTAGAGATGAAATCCCGTCAGACCGAGCTGCGCGATCGGTATGTCGAAAAAGTCAAAGCGCATCAGGCGCGCTGAGCCGGGCCGAGCGCACACCCACCCTTACGGAGTCATTATGAGATTGCTTTTCGCCGTCGCTGCCGCCATCGCTTCATTCTCGGCCTTTGCCGTTCCGCCTCAAGATACGCCGGCCGGCGAGCAGCGTTTTCGCGAGTTATACAAAGAACTGGTCGAGACCAACACCACCTTGTCTGCCGGTAGTTGCACCCTTGCCGCCGAACGCATGGCCGCGCGGTTGAAGGCGTCCGGTTTCCCGGACAGCGATCTGCACTCATTCGCGGCGCCCGATCACCCGAAGGAAGGGGGACTGGTCGCCATTTATCCGGGCAAGGATCCCAAGCTCAAGGCAATTCTGCTGCTCGCGCACATCGACGTGGTGGAAGCCAAACGCGAGGATTGGACACGAGATCCTTTCAAGCTGGTTGAAGAGAACGGCTCGTTCTACGCGCGTGGCGCCAGCGACGACAAGGCTGAGGCCGCCATCTGGGTGGACACGCTCATTCGCTACCGCAGCGAAAACTACCGGCCCCGGCGCACGCTCAAAGTGGCGCTCACCTGCGGCGAAGAGACTGCAGGCGCGTTCAATGGCGCTGATTGGCTCACGCGGAATCGCCGCGAACTCATCGACGCCGCATTCGCGCTCAACGAGGGCGCCGCCGGAGAGCTCGATACGAGCGGGCACCGAATTGCCCTCGAAGTCGAGGCCGGCGAGAAATTTCCGCAGAATTACCGGCTCGAGGTAACCAACAAGGGCGGCCACAGCTCGCGGCCGATCAAGGACAACGCGATCTATCATCTCGCGGCAGCGGTCACGCGCATCAGCGCCTATGAGTTTCCCGCACAGTTCACTGACGGCAATCGAGGGTACTTCACGGGCATGGCCAAGATCCAGGCGGCCAAGGGCGAAACGGAAGTCGCGAATGCCATGAACGCGTTTCTGAAAAACCCCGGCGACACGCAGGCGCTGGCGGTGGTCTCTGCCAAGGATCCGAGCTGGAATGCGACGCTGCGTACCACGTGCGTCGCGACCATGCTCGACGCCGGCCATGCCACCAACGCGTTGCCGCAGCGCGCACGCGCGAATATCAACTGTCGGATCTTCCCCGGCGTCAGCGCCGAGACCGTGCGCGCCAAGCTCGAGGAGCTGGTGGCCGACCCGGCGGTCAAGATTTCCTCGCCCGAGACGCGCGGACCCACCGCTTCACCGCCGCCGCTCACCCCGCAGATCATGGCGCCGATCGAGAAATTGACCGCCGAGTTCTGGCCCGGCGTCCCGGTGCTGCCGATTCTGCAGGCAGGTGCCACCGACGGCGAATTTACCAATGCGGTGGGTATCCCAACCTTCGGCGTGGAGCCGATTTTCTCCGGACCCGATCTCGGTAATATTCATGGTCTCAACGAATACGTCGGCGTGAAGTCGCTGCTCGAGGGCCGCGAGTTCTTGTACCGGCTGGTCAAGATCTACGCGGAGCAAAAATAGCGAATCAGGTCGGATAGTGGGTTTCGGCTGGGCGACGTGTCGGCTGGGCGACCGTTATGTCCCGGCCGCCCGCGCCGAGGTCACTCAATTGCCAATCCAAACGGGTCGCACGCATGCACTCACCTTGCTTAAGTCTGACCGCACTCCTGGCCTTGGCCGTTTCTGGGGCCCACGCCGCGGAAAGGCTGCCGACAATCCCTCCGGCGCAGTACACGGCGGAGCAGAAACAGGCGGCGGCCGACTTCGAGGCGGCACGCAAAGTTCCGGTATTCGGGCCCTTCGAGCCGTTGATGCACAGCCCCGAGGTGATGTCGCAAGCGCGCGCGATGGGCGACTACCTGCGCTACAAATCGGCCATCGGCAATACGCTCAGCGAGCTTGCAATCCTGGTTACGGCGCGGGAATGGACCCAGGACTATGAATGGTTCGTCCACTATCCGATCGCGCTGAAGTCCGGCATTCGGCAGGAAATTGCCGACGCCATCGCCGAGGGCCGACGCCCGACAGCCATGAATCCTGACGAGGAAGCCGTGTACGAATACTCGATGGAGTTGCTGAAGAACAAGCAAGTATCCAATGCGACGTTCGAACGCGCCAAGTCGCGCTTTGGCACCAAGGGGGTGGTCGACCTGACCGGAATCGTGGGTTACTACACCTTTCTCGGCATGCAGCTCAATGCGGCGCAGTACCCGCTTCCCAAGGACGCCAGGAAACTTCCGAGGTTGCCCCCTTAGGGGCTCGTTCAAAGTGCATTGTCGGGCCAGATGATCGTGCGCCACATGTGTGCAACGCCGGAGCCGTCGAAACCCAGACCTTGAGCAGGCTGCCGAAAATGCCTGCCGACGATATCGGCAAACAGATCGGGATCGACCGGGTCGGATTTCTCAAAGAAATAATTGTCATACAGCGTTACGAGGCGAGCGCTCATGTACCAGCGATGCTGTTTGGCGATCAGCGCGTCGTGGCGAATATAGTCGGGCGGTACATAGTCGGCGCCAAAAAAACGCAGGTAGGATTCCGGATACGCGTATCCCACCGACTCGTCGGCAAAGTATCGGAGCGCCTGATGATATTGAACCGCCCAGGCAATCTCCTCATCGACATAGGGCGCGATCATCTGAGCGCCCCAGTAGCCATGATCGGGGCGCAAGAAGCATCCGTTGGAAATGTCATGGAGCAGGCAAGCCAGGACGATTTTCTCTTCATGCCCGGCATCCAATGCTCGCTTGGCGCTTGCGAGCAAGTGCCGAAATGTCGCGTCGGTCATACGAAGCTTGAGGAAATCAAGCAAACCAGGCCGCGCAGGCATCGGAGGCAGTTCCGGGTTGTCGCCCATCATGAGCACCACGCCCTGCTTGAGCTGCGGGAGAATCTCGGTTTCCGTACCGCTGCGGGCGGTACTTTGCCGGGCGCGCGGCGGCGATAGGATCAATCGTTGGTATTTTGCCTGGGGGGTGTCGGGTACGGGTTTATCTGAAGCCACCGGGTCTCTCCGTATTAGAATGGGGCCTGGCGCAACTGTAACGGCAAACGGAGAGGGCGCGCATGACGGCATTTGACTTGACTCCCCCCAACGAGGCTCAGCGCAGCGAGATCACCGCCGGTCTCAACGCCGACGAGGGTCGCGTGCTGCTGCAACACGGCACTGAAGCGGCGTTTTGCGGCGTATTCCTCGACAACAAGAAGGACGGCACTTACACCTGCCGATTCTGCGGTCTGCCCTTATTCCGCTCGAACGCGAAGTTCGACTCGGGCACCGGCTGGCCGAGCTTCTTCAGACCCTACGATGAATCGCACATCAAACGCATTCGCGACACCAGCTACGGCATGATTCGGGTAGAGGAGGTTTGCGCGCGCTGCGGCAGCCATCTCGGCCACGTGTTTCCCGATGGCCCGCGTCCCACGGGTGAGCGGCACTGCCTGAATTCGGTATCCCTGTCGTTTACCGAAAGCGGCAAAGCACTGCCCGATGTGCTGAAACGCGGGTCCCCGGAGGGAGCGATCGATTCCCTCTAGTTCAACCCCCTGGTCCGTCAGCCGATATTCAGCAGCCTTCGCGGAACAGCGTCCAATAATCCATATTTCCCTACAGAGTCCAGCAAAGGCTGCCGACGCGTTTGTGCGCGCTACCGCCCAGTTATCGATGTAACCGCTATCAGCAGCCAATGGACAAGCGGTAGAGTGAGTACGCGCTTCAAAGCAACAGGCGTGGAACTGCATCCCCATGCCTCACGCTCCTCATATGAGGCCGCGAAAACTGGCGAGATGTCAGGAATTCCCTGAACGACGACGATTTGATGTTCGCTAGGACATCGAGTGATCGAACTCTATGAGCAGTGCCGCAGGATCTACCTTTGACGATGCGGTGCGCATGGCCGCCCTGCAGCATCATATGGTCCCGGAATTGCGCGCGTGGTGTCGATGCTCCTAGCAGCCACCATTCGTCGCGGACTTGCTCGGCTCGCCAAACCGCAGATCCTGTTCCCACTCATTGCGGCGTTTTTGCTCGCCGTGATTTGGGGAACAACCTTCGGCACAATTCGCGTGAAGGACGCGGCTGCTGCCCATGCCGCTGCGGGATCAACGGGCGTACTGTTGAGCGCCTACGAGGCGCAGGCCGTACGCGCCCTGGCGGCGATCGACCAGGCCTTGAATCTGGTCAAGTATTGGCCCCACCGTACCTCCGGTAGTCCGCTCGCAGAGCTGAAAGAGAAGGGACTGTTGCCGCCGGATCTGCTCTTCACCGTCAGCATTACCGATCGGGCCGGCACGATCGTAGACACCACGCGGCCCCTCGGGAAACGAAATGTTGCCGATCAAGACTACTTTCGCGAGCAGCTCCAGCACGATGCGTTCTTCGTCGGGCGCCTGCCGCAGGGCCCTACCGGCGATGAGAAATTGCCGTTCAGCCGCAGATTGAACGCTCCGGACGGTTCTTTTGACGGAATCGTGATCGTCAGTGTCGATGCCTCCTATTTCGTCAGCGGATACGAAAAAGAAGAACTGGGTGAGCACGGCGTCCTCAGCTTGATCGGCGTCGACGGCATCTCGCGCGTCAGGCGCACGGGAGATGCCGTGTCCTCCGGTTACGCGATCGATTACCATGGAGCGCTGCAGAGCCTTCGCGCTGAGCCTACCGCGGCAATCAGCAGTTGGGATGGCGTGCTGCGTTGGAGCAGCGCGCATGAAATCTACGGTTACCCCCTCGCCGTCCTCGTAGGGGTTTCCGTGGATGAGCAAATGGCGCCCGCGCACAGTCAAACGCGTGCTTACCTGGCGTGGGCCGGCCTGTCGAGTGCCCTGGTCATGGTGCTCACGAGCTTGCTGGCCCGGATGAGCTGGTACCTCGAACAGAGCCGAGAGATGTTCAGACTCATGGCGGAAAGCACCAACGCGGTTCCGTTCACGTTGGATCTCGCCCGCAGCTGCTTCACGTATATCGGTGCGCAGGCCGTCGCCGATTCGGGAATTTCAGAATCGCATTGGAAAGTGCCGGGTGCGTTGGACGCCGTCGTGCCGCGCAAGACGAATCATGAGATTCGCCAACGCTTCGATGAATGCCGCATCGGCCCGTTCGAGTTTGTGACGCCGCTGGCACAGCGCAACGGCCGCCGCACCGAAGTGCGCTGGACAGGGACGTGCGAAATGGTGAATGGCGCGAAATATCTACGCGGTCTGATGCTCGATGTGAGCGAGCTGCGGCGCCTTGGCCGCGAACTTTCGGCAGCGCAAAAACTCGAGTCCGTGGGCCGGCTTGCGGCCGGAGTCGCTCACGAGATCAATACCCCGGTTCAGTTTGTAGCCGACAATGTTGAGTTCGTGCGTTCCGCGATGAGCGATGTTGCAGCTGTAATTCGCACCTACCGCGGCCTGACGCATGCAGTACAAACGGACGGTGATGTTGCCACGGCGGCGCGGCTCGCCGGCGAAGCCGAAACGGCCGCAGATATCGACTACATCATGCAAAATGTGCCGCCGGCCCTCAGCAGCTCTCTGGAAGGTCTCGGGCGCATTGCGACGATCGTGCGATCGATGAAGGAATTCGCACATCCGGACCAAGCGCAAAAGGCGTCGGCCGATTTGAATCAAGCGATCCGTAGCACGCTGGTCATCGCACATAATGAATACAAGTACCTCGCCGAGTTGAGCACGGAGTTCGGCGAGTTGCCGCTCGTGCCCTGCTATCTCGGCGAGATCAATCAAGTGATCCTGAACTTGATCGTGAATGCGGCGCATGCGATATCGGATGTCGTCAAGGACACCGGCACCCTCGGCAAGATTACGGTGCGCACACGGCTCGACGGCGATGCGGTCGAGATCTCGATTGGCGATACCGGCACCGGCATTCCTGAAGCGGCCCGCGACAAGATCTTTGATCCCTTTTTCACGACGAAGGCGGTCGGCAAAGGTACGGGCCAGGGTCTGGCCATCGCGCACAGCGTTGTCGTCAAGAAACACGAGGGAACGCTGCGCTTCGCAACCGAATACGGCAAAGGCACGACATTTTTCATCCGGCTTCCCGTCGGAGCCGGCGCGGCAAAATTTCTAGAAAGGGTTGCAGCCTAATGATACGCATCATGTTCGTCGACGATGATGTGGATGTCCTCGAAGCGATGCGGCGCACGATGCGCCCCATGAGGCACGAATGGAGCATGGAGTTCGTGTCGAGCGGATTCGAGGCGCTCGAGCGCCTTGCCAAGACCCCCGCCGACGTGATTGTCACGGATATGTGCATGCCGGGCATGGACGGCTGGCAGCTGCTCGCCGAGGTTAAAGCACTGTATCCGCAAACCGTGCGCTTGGTTCTATCGGGCCATGCGGACCCGGGCGCCATCATGCGGCTCGTCGGTACTGCGCATCAATATATTGCCAAGCCCGGCGAAACCGCGACGCTGAAGGCGGCGATCGCGCAAACCCAGTTGCTGAAGCGCTTGCTGAGCAGCGACAGACTCGCCGCATTGGTGGGAAGCGTCGGCACATTGCCGAGCTGTCCGAGGGCGTTTCAAGAAATCTCCACCTGCCTGCGGCAGCCCAATGCATCGGCCGCGGATGCCGCACGCATCATTGGTCGCGATGCCGCCATGACCGCCAATCTCATGAAACTGGTCAATTCGGCGTTCTTTGGCTCGCGACGACCCATCTTGAGTGTCGAAAGAGCGCTCGCCTATTTGGGGCTGGATACCGTCGCTGCCTTGGCGCTGGGACACAGCCTGTTCCAAAACGGTGGATCGAGCCCGCCTTGCGGGGTGAATCTGGAGAGCCTCTGGAAGCACAGTCTGCAGACTGCGATGGCGGCGCGCGCGATCGCGCTCGTCGAGAAACTCCCAACCGCCCGTGTAGAGGAGGCGTTTCTGGCAGGCATGCTGCACGACATCGGCCGGGTCGTCTATGCCACTCGAAGCACTCCAAGCCCCGGCCAGCCTGCGGGTTCAAACGAGGACACCGTCGAACAAGTAGACCGGCATCATGCGGAAGTAGGCGCGTATCTGTTGGGGCTGTGGGGATTCCCCAGCCACGTCGCCGCGGCCGTTGCCCTGCATCACACGCCCATGCTTCGGGCTGACAGCGGCTTGGATTTGACCGTACTGATACACATTGCCGATCGCCTATCGCATGCCCACGACGCGAAATCGCTCGGAGCCGCAGAACTGGGTATCGAGCCGGGACTTCTTGAAGACCTCGAACTCTCGAATCACTTGCCGCAGTGGTGGGCTGCACTCGCCGTGTTGGACAGCGAGCAGGACGCCGCATGAGCGGGCTCGCCAAAATCTTGTGTGTCGATGACGAGGTCGAGGTGCTGCGCGGCCTCGCGCTGCATCTGGGGCGGCGCTACGAGGTGCTGACCGCAACCAGCGGCGCCGACGCGCTGAAGCTGCTCGAGCAGGACCCTCGCGTCGAAGTGATCATCTCAGATATGCGCATGCCCGGCCTCAGCGGGTCGGAATTCTTGAGCCAGTCGCGCGCGTTCGCACCCGAGGCGCAGCGAATCCTGCTCACCGGACAGACCGATCTGGCCTCGGCCATCTCCGCCATCAATGAGGGGGAGATCTTCCGCTTTCTGAGCAAGCCCTGCCCCGCCGCGGAGCTGATCAGTACGATCGAAGCGGCACTGGAGCGATACCGTGCGCGCGCATTGGAGCACACCACGGTTCGGCGCAAGCTAGAGCACCGACAATTGCAGATCGATCCACTCACCGGGCTCGCCAGTCGATTGCAGTTGATGGCGGTATTGGAGGCCGCGGCCTATGAAATGACCGAAGCGGTGAGCGCCGTGGTCGCGTACTACTTCGCCATCGACGGGTCCGATGAGCCGGTTGCGAACCGGGATCAGCCCTGGGGCGATGAATTAGCCAAAGTCATCGCGGAGCGATTGAAACTGCAGTGTCCTGATGCGACTGTGGTGGCGTGCTGGGGTAGTGAGCAGTTTGTCGTGATTGAATCGAGTGCAGGCGCAAGCGACCTGGACCTGTGCGCGCGTGGCGAGAAACTGTTGGTCGCACTCAGCGCGCCGATTCGCGAAAAGCATGTTGCCGTGGGTGTCAGTGTCGGAATTGCGCGGCTTCTCGACCGACAGCAATGGCAAAGGCTCATTCAACAGGCAGCAACAGCAGCAGACGAGGCGAGACACGAACAGCGCTCGCGGGTCTGTTTGTATCGACCCGACGCGCCGCCGCGGGCCGAGAAGCAACGCGAACTCGTGCACGCTCTGCGCGAGGCTCTGGTTCAGGACGGTCTGCATTTGCACTATCAGCCGATCGTGGACATCAGTGTAGGCCGTGTGCGTGGATTGGAGTGTCTCGCCCGCTGGGAGCGTGGAACGCTGGGCAACATCGTGCCCGCGAAGTTCATTCCCTTGGCGGAACACAGCGGCGACATCGTGCGGCTGGGCCAATGGGTACTGTGGCGCGCCTGCCATGAAGGCAGGCAAATCGTAGGCGACAGCCGGCTGGAAGTGGCGGTCAACGTATCGGCAAAGCAGCTGATGGATAAGAGCTTCCTGCCGCACCTGGAAAAGTGTCTGTCGCACAGCGGACTGGCTCCGGAATTGCTGGAACTGGAACTCACGGAATCCGCGCTGGCCGTCGATATGGAGCATCTGCGTGAAGTTCTCGAGCAAACGCGCCGGCTGAAAGTGCGCATCGCCGTCGATGATTTCGGCACCGGCTACTCATCGCTGTCCTATCTCAGCAGCCTGCCCATTGACGTAATCAAAGTCGACCAAACATTCGTCCGCGATTTCAACAAGGGCGGCAAGACGATCATCAAGGCGGCATTGAGTATTGCCCGCGACTTTGGCCTGGAGGTCATCATCGAAGGCGTCGAGACGGCAGAAATGCTTCAGCAAGTGCGCGACCTCGGCGCCTCCTTGATTCAGGGCTACTGGTTTGCCAAACCGATGGCCGCCGCACAAGTGCCGGACTGGCTGCGCGCCTTTGAATTCGGTTCCCTGGTGACGGAAGCGGCCGCGGCTCATCGATGAGCTGCACGCGGGCGGTATCGAGCTAAGCGAGCCTCACTGAACTCCAACCGATCCGCGCATCCCGGCATCAAGGTGCCCAGGTTGCAAGCAAGCAAAGGTTACCACCCCGGCGCGCGTGAATTTCCAGATCAATTGGCCATGCTCGCCCGGGGCCAGACTCGCCATGTTCGGTCCGGTGTGCTGCATGTCGGGCATCATCTGCATCATGGCCGCATGTCGGCGCAGCGCCTCAGGCTCGCCCAAGACGAGTTCATGGCGCAACTTGCCGTCGTTTTGCAGCACCAAGCGGATGGTCTCTCCCTTGTGAACCTCGATGCGGTCGGGCGTGAACCGCATGGTATCGTTCATGGTCATGGTGACGGTTCGTGACACCTGGTTGGGAACACCGGGCTCACCGATGCGGCTCGCATTGACCGGCCCCTGCTTGATACGCATATTTCCCCGCAGATCCTGACAGACCGGCAGGTCGAAGTAGTCATCATCGTCTTCGTCGTCCTGCTGGCGGCAGATGGCGGGCGCCCAGGCATTGAAGCGACGTTCCAGCGCGTCGCCGTGTTCGATCCAGAATGCGGTGTCGATGCGCAACGCGCCCCCCAGATTGGAATTCGAGGAAGGCAGATTGCCGCCGATGCGCGCCGGCAGCAGTTCGACTGCGTTGCGGTTGGTGGGTCCGTAGGCGAGCTGCTCGGAGAGCGCTTTCTGCCGCTCCGGTGAGCTCGCGAAATTGATGAAACGATAGGCCTCATCGCGTTTGCGTGAACCCGTAGGGATAGCCCAACTGTCGATGTCATACAGGCTTTGGCGCCAGACGATCCGTGTATGACGGTTGCGCTCCTGTTCAGGGTCGAACCACAGCGTGTAGCCGGAGCTCATGTTCACGATGCCGGCCGCAATGAGCTCGCTCGGTTGCGGGGCGGCCTCCCACCACACCGTGTCCTTGCGGATCTGCTCGAGCTTGCGGAAGGCGCGCGCCACACCCGCTTCGGTCGACAGCGTCGCGTACACGTTCTTGGGCTCGACACCGTCGGCCATCAGAGCGATCTCCAGCGTATATTTGGCGCTGCGCCGCAGGCCGCGCTTGCCCGGGAATTTACGGATATCCCAGAAGTCGGCCCAGGACCGCGGCGCTTCGCGCAGTTGGTCGGAATAGACCAGTGCCTGCGCCCACGTGAAAATCCCCACACCGCACTGCGACAGTGCGCCGGGAATGAGATCCGCCGCGGGTGGAACGCGCGCCGGATCGAGCTTTTCGAACAGGCCCTGCTGACAGCCCTGTTGCAGCGTCCGTGATTCAACCTGCATCACATCCCACACCGTTGCACCGGCGCTCACCATTTGAGCGAGTTCAGTGACTTGTCCGTCGTAGGACAGCGATTGCACGGCAGCGCCGCTCGCCTTGGCGAAGGGATCGATGTACGCCGCCGCAAGCGCTGCGCGATCGGCCCGGCCGAACGAGATCACCGTGAATTGGTCAGCCGCGGCCGCGGGAAGTGCGGCACAAATGAGAGCGGCGCCCAACCAATGAGCGCCGCTCTTTCCTTGCAGGATCGACAGTAGCTTCAATAGCCTCTGCCGCCTCTATCGTCGTCCCTGTCGTTTCTTTGGATGTCTTCCGCTTCGCCGGTCAACTGCACGATATCGAGTCCTCCGCCTACACGGTCGCCGCAGTAGCGTAGTCCACGGTTATCGACGTCGGTGTTGTCGCAGGAAACGTCGAGCGCCGTAACGGTGACGCCATTGATCACTGCGGAGCTGGGCTGCGTGAAATGATTGACCGGCGCAATGAAATGCGCCACTTCCGTGGGATGGTAGGGATCACGGATGTCGGTCACGCGTAAGCCGGCGTCGAACCAGGCGCTGGTGAGCAGCCGAGCGTAGGAGGGATCCTCGAAGTTCTCGGCCGGCGAGTGAACGCCGAAACGCGTACCGCGCGAACAGAAGTTCGGGCGACCCGAGAAATCATCGACCGTCACGGTGGAGATTGGCCAGGGGTGTTGTTCCGCACTGGTGCTGCCGCCCTGACCGATCTTGTTCGTGATATCGAGCAGGTACATGAGGTGCGGCGATCCCGTGCAGCGGTTGTCGGTCTCCTCGGAGCTCACGGCCATGATGTCGCGAACATTGTTGTTCGTGAAATTCTGGTACTGCTTCAATTTGATTCCATAGAGCGGCATGGCTGAGTGGCCGCCCTCGGCGCCCGGCATGTAGATGACGCCAATCTGACCCTGCAGCAACTCTGCGTCGGTAGGCTTCTTGACGTTGGCGTAAACGCCGGTGCCGTAAGGGTGCGGCAGGACTTTGGTGAGATCGTTGATCTGGATGATGCCATCCGACCCTACGCCGTACGGCATATACAAGCGGTTGATGGCCTGGCCTTTGAAGGTGCTAACCACGATCGGGCCATGCACGCCCGGCGGCACGACCTTGGTGGTCGTTTCGGTTCCCGGCATGACGAAGGTCGAGCCCGGATTCTGACCCGGATAGCCGAAGTCCATGATGTATTTCGGATGCGCCGGATCGCTGAGGTCGTAGATTTTCAGATGCTGATTTGGGTTGCTCTTGGTGTTCCAGCCGTCGAAGCCCGCGTCGGCCGACTTCGTTGCGCCCGCAACGATGTACGCAATGCCCGTCGTGCAGTCCCACCAATTGCGGTGGGTGATATCCACGCCGGTTACCGGTGTCGATGTCAGCGTCGGGTCAGCCGGATCCGTAACATCCCACACTTCCTGGGATACGGCACCGTTCTCACGCAGCAGATACGTGTGGCCGCGCAAACCGTGCGGCAGGTCATTGCCGTCGCACAGCTTCGCCATGCGCGCGCCGCCCTTATCGGCAATCAAATGCTTGAGATACTTTGGGTGGCGGGGATCAGTCACGTCGACGATCGAAGTCCCATTCTCTTCCACCGCGCCGGTCATCGGATTCAACATCGTTCCGGCGAAGTGCCCTGCATACGCGATCACTCGATGACCTTGGGTATGCACAGTCGTCTGATACGTGGTGCGGCCTTGCAGATCGTTGTGGCCGAGCCATTCCGTATTGAATGTGTTCGAGCCATCGCGATTGGTGGTGCCCCGCGGATTCGGCGTATCGAGATCGTTGGCCGCCCATGCCGTACCGGCTGCCATCACCAAAGATAAGCTTGCGCCCGCGATGGGCCGCCAGCCTTTGATTCTATTCATAATAATTCCCCTAATTGCTATCCGAACGTTCGCCGGCCGGTTTCCCGGTCGGGTCGATGAGGTGGGCACGTGATACGAACGGGCGCAGAGAGACCCGGAAAGAAACGAAAGGGAGGCGCCAGCCAATCACGCAATGTGAATCCCCAATTTAATGCCGCTCAATCCACCGGTCGAGTCGAACTCAAAGACGATCGCTACACCGCCCGGCGTGCCAGTTTTTTTCCAACTTCAATCAGATATTTGGCATATCAAGTATTTAGTATTCCATAATCAGTTGTCAACGGCGAGAATTGACGCATCGCAGCATTGGTCGCGCTGCTTGGATCATCGGCGGTTTTTCATTGCCGTCGCGATCGGTCGAAGCGCACTTCATACTGCTTTTACGGCAAGGTCGACTGGAGTTCTGCAATGAATGCTTTTAGCGATGCGACCGATGCGCAGCCCCTGGTGTTACAGCGGATCGCAAAAGGGGTCGCGTTTCTGATGCTCAATCGTCCCCGCCAGTACAACGTGCTGTCCGAGCAGATGTTGGCCGCTGTACATGGCGCGCTTGAAGCGATTGCTGCGGATGCGTCGGTGCGCGTCGTGGTACTGGGCGGCGCCGGCAAGGCGTTTTGCGCCGGCCATGACCTGAAGCAGATGAAAGCGAATCCGAGTTTGGAGTACTACCAGCGGCTCTTTGACGACTGCAGCCGCTTGATGATGCGGATTCAGACGATGCCGCAACCGGTGATCGCACGCGTACATGGCGTTGCGACCGCTGCCGGTTGTCAGCTCGTGGCCACGTGCGATCTCGCGATCGCCGCCGATGACGCCCGCTTTGCCGTCTCCGGCGTAAACGTAGGCTTATTCTGCGCGACGCCGTCCGTCGCGCTCACCCGCAACTTGGGGCGCAAGGCCGCGTTTGAAATGCTGGTGACGGGAGAGTCCATCGACGCCGCCACTGCGGTACAGCGGGGCCTGATCAATCATTGCGTGGCAGCGGATTGCCTCGATATGGAAATTACCAAGCTGGCGGCTGCGATCGTTGCCAAGCCGCCGTCGGTGATTGCGATGGGCAAGGCGTTGTTCTATCGGCAAATCGAGCTGGGCACCGCACCTGCCTACCAACTCGCCGCTCAGACGATGGCGTGCAACATGATGGACGACATTGCGCAGGAAGGCGCCTCGGCATTTATCGCGAAGCGCGCCCCGGCCTGGGACCGCAACGAACTCTAGAATTCGCTACTTGGGAGAATCATGATCAACTGTGAGAGACCTATTGCGCTGTTGCTCGCCTGTGCGGCATTTTTGAGCAGTGCTGCGTCGGCGCAGCAGCCGGCAGCTGAGATCGATCGCCAGATTCCGACGCTGCTCGAGAACTACAAGACGCTTCATCAGCATCCGGAACTCTCGCACCATGAGACCTGGACGGCCGCCTATCTCGCCGATGCGCTGCGCCGGCTGGGATTTACCGTCACCGAGCACCTGGGCAAGTATCAGAATGGCGCGCCGGCAGAAGGCGTCATGGCCATCCTTAAGAACGGCGCCGGCCCGCGTCTTCTTATCCGCACCGAACTCGACGCACTGCCGCTCGAGGAGAAGACCGGACTTGCATACGCAAGTCATCTCACCACCAAGGATGATTCCGGCCAAAGTGTTGGCGTGATGCACGCGTGCGGTCACGACATTCACATGACCACGATTCTCGGCACTGCCCGGCAGCTTGTTGCACAAAAGGACACATGGCACGGCACCCTGATGATTGTCGGCCAACCCGCCGAAGAGGTCGGCGATGATGGTGCGCGCGCCATGCTGGCCGATCACGTGTATGAGCGCTTCGGCAGGCCCGACTTCGTCATTGCAGAGCACGACGTCTCCGATATTGCCGCGGGTCGAGTCGGCGTCGTCAGCGGCCCGTTCAAGTCGAGCGCGACCGACATCGACATTCTCATGCGCGGCATCGGCGGTCACGGCGCCAAGCCAGAGCAGACCAAGGACCCTGTCATCATGGCGGGTGAGTTTCTAGTTCTGCTGCAAACCATCGTGAGCCGTCAGAATTCTCCGCAACAGCCCGCGGTCATTACCGTCGGCCGCATCGTCGGCGGTACCAAGCGCAATATCATCCCGGACGAGGTCCGTATGGAGATCTCCATGCGCAGCTTCGATGACGTGCAACGTCTGGCCATGATCGAGGCCGTGAAGCGTACCGCCAACGGAGTTGCAGTCGCCGCCGGCGTCCCCGCCGACCGCATGCCCGTGGTGACGATTCCCGGTTTCACGCCGGTGACATTCAATGATCCGGAATTGGCCGAGCGCTTCCGCCGCGTTGCGCGTGTCGCGCTGGGTCCCGACAACCTGGTCGAAACCAAGCCCAGCATGGCGAGCGAGGACTTCGGCGCATGGAGTCTGCCCGACCACTCGGTACCGGTTTTCTGCTTCTGGCTCGGTGCCTCCGACCCTGCCAAGGTGAAGGAGAGCGAACGCACCGGGATACCGCTACCCGCCACGCATTCGCCGCAGTTCGCCCCCGTACCGGAACCCACCATCCGCACGGGTGTGGTTGCCATGACCGCCCTCGCCGTCTCGCTTTTTACTGAAGAACTTCCTGCGCGGCATGCCGCTTTGAACTAACGGTCAGCGGTCCTCGAAACCAGCTTGAATGTGTGCTGGCAGACAGACGGCCACTGGGCAAACGTCCTTACTACGGACTGTGCCCAAGGATGGTGCGATGCCACAAATTGTATTGTTGATCCACGACGACGCTGCCAAAGCGCAGATGGTTAGAAATGCGCTCCTCAGCTCACTTGAGGGGTTCTTCATTGTTGAATGGGTGGAGCGGTGCGGAGACGGGGTTCGGCGCTTGCGCAAAGAGAGCGCCAAACGCATCGCGGCGGTGTTGGTGAATCTATACCTACCCGATAGCACCGGAATCGAAACTTTCGACACCTTATTCCTCGCCGCGCCGGACATTCCCATCCTTGTACTCAGCAGCTTCGCTCGAGAGGGCTCGGCCAGACTCGCGGTGCAGCGAGGGGCGCAAGACTACCTTCTTGACGACGATTTCGATGGCTACCTATTGCCGAAGGCCTTGCGCAACATGATTGAGCGCGCCTCGAACGTCGAAGCCTTGTTCAGGGAAAAGGAGCGCGCTCAGGTAACGCTCAACTCGATCGGGGACGCGGTGGTGAGTACCGACATCGCCGGTAAGGTCACTTTTCTCAATCCTATCGCGCGGGCCATGACCGGTTGGTCAACCGACGAGGCGCTCGGCCGGCCCTTTGACGAAGTATTTCGCATAGTCGACGTTGCCAATGGCACTCGTGTGGTCAATCCCATGATGCTGGTCATCAAGGAAAACCAGTCAGCCAAGTTGCCCCCCGGCTGCAAATTGATCCGGCGTGATGGAACTGAGTCCGCCATCGAAGATTCCGCCGCGCCCATCCATGATCGAAGGGGGATTGTGACCGGCGCCGTCATGGTTTTTCACGATGTGACACAGGCTCAAGCGGTATCTGAAAAAATGTCGCACCTGGCGCGGCACGCCTACCTCACCGATCTGCCAAACCGCTTTCTGTTGAACGACCGCCTGTCGCAGGCAATCTCGGCGGCGCAACGTGACCAGCAGAAATTGGCGGTCCTGTGCATCGACTTGGATCGCTTCAAACACGTCAACGATTCGCTCGGTCAAAGTGTCGGCGATCAACTCCTTATGTCGGTCGCAGGCCGTTTGCTTGCCAGCGTGCAGACTGCGGACACGGTTAGCCGGCAAGGTGGAGATGAATTCGTGGTTCTGCTGACCTCGATAGCGCACGTCGACGAAGCTTCACTCAGCGCTCAAAAAATGCTCACCGTTGTTGCGATGCCTCACCAGCTGGAGGAGCACAGCTTGCAAATCACAGCAAGCGTCGGAATCGGCATTTATCCTGATGACGGCACTGATGCAGAGACGCTGGTGAAGTGCGCCGACATTGCCATGCTCAATGCAAAGAATGATGGGCGAAACAATTATCAGTTCTTCAAGCCGAGCATGAATGAGCACGCCCAAGAAAGGCAGTCTCTGGAAAGCGGACTTCGTCACGCCTTGGACCAGCGCGAGTTCGAGCTGCATTACCAGGGCAAGATTGATTTGGTCACCGAGACGCTGACCGGAGCGGAAGCCCTCATTCGATGGCACCCGCCGGGCCGGGAAGTGGCTCTACCCAAGGATTTCATCCCTATCGCGGAGCGTTCCGGCTACATCGTGCCAATCGGCCGGTGGGTGCTGCGCGAGGCATGCTTGCAAAGGCGGTTCTGGCTCGATGCGAAGCTCGCACCGATCCCCATTGCCGTCAACATTTCTGCAGTGGAGCTACGCTCAAAGAATTTTGTCGGGCACGTCCGCACCATTTTAGAGGAGACACAACTGGACGGATCGTATCTCGAATTCGAATTAACCGAGACCGCCCTCATGCAAGACCCTCGATCCACCATCGAAGTGCTGCGCGAGCTCAAGGAAATGGGAATCAAGCTCACGCTGGATGATTTCGGGACGGGGTATTCTAGTTTGAGCTATTTGCGGCGGTTTCCGATCGACGCGCTGAAAATAGACACGTCGTTTGTGCGTGGACTTTGCACGAATGCGGACGACGCGAAAATCGTAAGTGCGGTCATCAATCTGGGCCGCAGCTTCCATCTTCAGGTCATTGCAGAGGGAGTGGAAACACGCGCTCAATTTATAGCGCTTCAGGGTCAAAACTGTGCGGAAGGACAGGGTTATTACTTTCAAAAACCGGCAGCGGCAGGTGAATTTGCCAAGTTGCTGGGCATCGATTTGTCTACCACCGTGGTCGCATGAAAGTCATTCTGTACCGGCGACCGTCAATTGAAGAGTGATGGTTGCCAGTTTAAGGTCGGTAATACGGAAGCCACCACTTCGATCATGGCCAATGCCGCATCTCTTGATACGGGCGCAGCGTGCCACTTCGCATCATTGGCGCCCGGGTCTCGCAGCACAGTTATGTCAGCGACCAAGTTGACTGCCCCGACGAGTTGGGCCTGTTCGTTGTGCAGCGGATAGACATACGCCTCCCCAAATACCCGCGTGCCGTCGTAGCGTTCGACAAAGATCTTTCGGCCGATGTACGCCCTGCCCTCCCGCAGCGCGCGCGCCATCCAGGACTCCTCATGGCGTAACGGCGTACCGTCAGGCAAATACATTTGATACGACCCGCAATAGCGGCTAGCCGCATCGCGCAACTTCGGTGCGCGGCCCCATAGAGCTGCAGCAAACGGATTGAAATAAGTTATCAGACCATGCGCGTCGCACGCGTGAACAGCTGCGGGAATTACATCCAACATTCCCTGACACGACGCCTCGACAGCAGCCCAATTTGCCTGTTGCGTAGATCCACGCTCAACGTTTTCCATCGTTGGTTTCCTATAAAGGCAAGAACCCGATAGGCGGCGGAAAATAAACGAGATCAGTTCTGAGTGTCTGTGCGGTAGCACACTCAGGCCTGAAGTGTGGAGAAACGTCAAGAGCAGCGATTGATCGAGGGAACTTGCGCCGGTGGCATCGCCCCGCAACGATGCGTTGCATCGCTGCTTCTTATTGAACAATCGTTTAAGTACGCATAAGCTCGGCCGCTGCCAAACCGCTCAGTCGGCCAGCGGCGAGGGGCGTACTTGAAAGTGCACCACCAACGGCTTCATGCCCTTGCCGCCTTCCTTGTGCCAGGGCGTGCGATCACCGCTCGTAATCCAGATGCCGCGGCCCTTCCAGCCCCCGGCAGCATCATCGATGCGGCCCTCGAGACCCTTGGCATAGAAACCCAGCGGATAGGGAATGCGCAACGTCACGAACTTACCGTCAACCAGCGCGTGCACCCCGTCAAAAAGATTACCTGTCGCGATGGGCACGTTCGCACCCAACCCCAGCGTGTTGTGTTGATCGACCCAGGTGTAATAGCTCGACTCGACACTCATCTGGGGCACGTTCACAAATCCCGGCCCAGGCAGGCGGTGAAAACTCCAGCCTTCGGGACAATGATCGCCCGTTGCGGTCGGCCCATTGAGCGGACCCTTGCACTTGCGCCGATCAAATTGTCCCAAGTCTCCGCTCGCCAAGGACACCCACACCACGCCGTCGCGATCAATATCGGCACCCCGCACACCGAAGCCGGGCGTCGGCACGTTGTAGATTTCGCTGAGTCGAGTCCGTGGGTCGAAGCGAATCAGGGCGCCCGGATAACGAAACGCCACCGAGCCCCAGATGCTGCCGTCGGCGGGATTTGGCATGACGGCGTAGAAGCTCGCCGCCAACCGTTGGTCGCTGCTCGGATTTACGGGTTGGCCGGGTTCGGTCCAGGCATCGAGCTTGCCGTTGCCATTCGTATCGAGCACGATCGGCGCCCAGCCTTGCGAAGCCGCCGCATCACCCGTTGAAGCGAATTTCTTCGTATCGAGCCAGCCCACCACGTCCCGTCCACCGCTGGTCCACAGAGTATCGTTCGCATCTTCCGCGAATTGCAGATGATGCGTGCCGAAGCAGGTATCGACGAAAATGTACTTGCCGCTTTTCGGCTCGTACATTGTCAGTTGGCGATCGGATGTGTTGAGGGGAAACGCCATCGCGGAGGGATGCGTGGAGCCTTGCTTGCAAAACGCGGGGTTTGCCGCCGCGCGAATCCGTGCGGTATACCAAACGCGGCCGGATCGATCCAGCATCGGATTATGCGCAACCGCCCGGCTATCCCAGATCCGCTCCTCGCCCCAGTAGGGCGAGGGCTGAATCACCGGATCGTCGTGGGTGGTTGGTGTATCGGCATCGCGCACCAGGGCCCTGAATGTCGTGGCGGTATTGTGCTGCGGATCGAGAATCGGGAAGTTGTCCGTGCTCAGCTCCGGTGCGCCGTACAACAGCCCATTGGCATTGACGCTCGGATTACGCCGATCGGTCCCCGACAAATCGTGCAAGTAGGCCTTGGCGTCCGACCAGTCGCGCACCGTGGCGACGATGTTGCGCTCAATGCCGCTCGGACGCTTCGGCTGCGCTGCCGGCACTTCGCCCGCGGCGATACGATCGGTCCAATCCGCCAAATAGTGAATCGGAATCCCGGCAAGCGTCCCTTGCACGATGTTGATCATCTGGCCGCCGGCTTGACCGGATTGCAGGCGTCGCAGCCACGCCCCCGCCGATGTCTTGGACGGCCCCAGCGACTTCGGAATCGTGCGCGTCGCCAAATTTCCCAGTTGATGGCAACCGACGCAGCCCATGCTTTTCATCCACATGAGATAGCCGTTGCGGCCGCCTGCGAGCGCCGCCGCCTGTTCTTCCTCGGGAATTTTCATCATCGCGTACCAGTAAGCAGCCGGATAGGTTTTGGCGGCCGTGGCCGCGTCCGGCGCCACCAGCGCAGTGAGGTCTAAGGTGCGGCCCGGGGTTGCATCAGTTTTCGGCGAGTCCGCCAGGCCATAGCCGCGGACCCAGACGCGGTACTTCGCCTTGGGAAGATCCGGAATGAGATAGCGGCCCGCCTCGTCGGTGACGACGATTTTGGCGAAGCGTGTTTGGAAATCCTGCGTCTCGGCGATAACCCACACGCCGGCTTCCGCGCCGTGCGCGCTCTTGACGGTGCCGCGGATTTCATCGGCCGCCACACGTGCATCACCGAACGCGGCACCCTCTCCCGCCAAACAACCCGCGAGCGCAACCAGCGACGCTATGATGCAATTCAGCTGCGGTGAATTCATGGCTCCTCCGATCGTCTATTTTACCTTGAGACGCACCACGGGAAAGTACAGCCCCACCGGCCGTCGCCGCCACCAGAGGCCCTGAGATTTTTCCTCGCCGCCGGCAAAAGTGTAGTCGTAGAACTGTGCGCGAATATATTGCGGTCGCCGGTCTGCGAAGGGATTCTTTTCCAGCAAGGCCGTCACAGCGGGTTCGTTTTCGAGCAGGCGTTCGAGCAAACGCGGCAACCATCTTACATTCCGCGGGTCATCGAGCGCGGCGAACCACATCTGCCAGTCCAGTCGCGGCTGGTGTGGGATGTTCCAAAGTGGGCGTCGCGCCACATCCCCCGGCTTGTAGCGAAATTCGTACTCGCGCCATTCGACGCCGTCTTGCGAGCCCTCGATGACGATTTCCTCGCGCTGTGTCGTCATGACGGCGAACAATCCGTAACTGCTCACCAGACGCATCGGCTCGATCAGTTGATCAATTTCGCGCATTGCTGCCGGCGGAGTGCCGCCGAAACGCATATCCATCTGCACCAGGCTTGTGAACACCAACAGCAGGCCCAATGCGCCGACGAGTCGCGACACGGTTTTTGGCGCCTGTGGTTGCGCGCGTGCCGCCAGAACCTTGAGGCGTTGCGGCAGAATCCTCTGCAGAGCCGCATCGTCAAACAGCAGCAAGCACAGCAACATGGTCTGAAGATTGAACCAGTTGTAATTGCCGGTGAGCAGAATACCGCTTTGCAGCAGCAAGATGCCGAACGCAGCCAAGAAACGCAGCCGCCGCGGGCAGAAAATTAGAAATGGCAGCGCCAGCTCCACGAGAAACAAGCCCCCGGTGGCGAATCTCAACGCGGCCGGCGTCAATTGCGCGGCGTACCAAGCCAGCGGCGTGGGCAAGGGCTGTGTGAAAAAATGATATTGCAGCGCCGACAGGTCCCACCAGTTCGGATCGGCGCTCAGCAGCTTGACCGCACCCGACATGAACATGAAGCGAAACAGCAACCAGCGCAGCAGCCAGATGCCCGGCGCCCTAGCGAAACTCATCAGCAGGCCAAGGAATCCGGCCTCCAGCAGAAACGTGTCCCATTGGAAAGACATGAATGTCTGTCCGCCATACAGCAGCGAGAGATACAGCACATACAGCAGAAACAGGCTTAAGCGCGGCAACACATTGAAGACCAGGAGCAGCGAGAAAGCCGCGCCGGCCCAGCACACCGCCTGAATCGCAAAATCGCTGGCGCTGAACCAGAACAGCATGGGCATCACAAAGAATCGCTCCGTGCCTGCCCGGCCGCCAACGACCTCGACCAATTCTGCGAGTGGCAGGATGCCATGGCTGCCGATCAGCCCCAGGGCCTGCACGCCAAAGGACGCGAAGGCCGCCAGGTAGATCAGGCCGAACAGGCGCAGAAACAGGAACGAGACGAGATCGTAGCGCGGCGGACCGTAGTCCCTGCCCCACAGAAACAAGCTGATGCGATGGAAGGCCGCACGGTGCGCGGCGATGAAGGCATAGATCAATTCCGAGATTGCCGCGAATCCGGGAAGT
>Ga0193716_1000289_pt1 | contig 31539 bp, 32 predicted proteins | sample U2c1metaG_FD_145901 | JGI IMG/M metagenome (GOLD analysis project Ga0193716, IMG submission 145901) | Soil microbial communities from a riparian zone of the East river system, Colorado, United States - U2c1 | ecosystem: Environmental > Terrestrial > Soil > Riparian zone | place: USA: East River...
ACGCTCGAGCGGATGCAAACGGCGGGCATGCTGCGCCAGGCCGAGGACACGACCTGGCGCGCCATGCAGGTGCTGCTGGTGGTGTTCGGGCCGACCATCTTCGAACCGGCGTTGCAGTCGCGCATGCCCCAGCTATTTGGCGAAAAAGCCGTGGAACAGCGACTGCGTGCCAATGTGGGCCTGTTCGAGCGCGGGATCTTCAAGTAGCGCCAAGGCGCCCGGAGAGGAACCGCTCGAGGTCGATGGTAGAGAGCTCGCCGACGTCCTGGATGACGATGTCCGGCGGGTTGGTGGCCAACAGCGCGTCTGAATCGGCCGCATAGTGTCCCTGGCGCACGAATACGGTGGTGAGCCTGTTTCGGAGTTCCGCCTTCATGGCTACCAGCAGGCGAAGCTTGTCGTCGACCATCACGTAGTGGTCCGCTGGGTAGCGCGCCTGCATCTGGGACAGCTGGGTTTCCTTGTGTACGTAGATCAATACCCTGCCCTGCAGCACGTCCCACAGGCCCGCGCGCTTGAGTTTGCGCGGCTGGAACACTGCATCGCCATCAGAAAGAACCACGGGTGTACCCAGCGATGCCAGGTAAGCCAGGGCCTTTAGGGTGCCCGGATAGACGCGCTCGTCGAAGGGATACGACAGCAGCCAGTCGGACATCTCCAGAATCCGCGGATGATCTTCCAGTCCCAGGCGGAAGCGCTGCAGGATGCCCAGGTAATCCGCGAAGCCGTATTGGGCGCGAAGTCCCTTGTCGATGTCGGCCCAGCGCTTCTGTTCCTCGGCGCCGAACCGTTCGACGAGCGTTTGCGCCAGCTCCGCACTGAAGCGGTCGTTGTCGAGCAGGGTATCGTCGACATCGAGCAGGAAAACGATGGATGGGTCGGTCATGGGACGAGCCTACTTGGTGGGCGTGGTTTCCGCGTCGACGCCGGCGGTGACCGCCGCCACGAAGGCACGGCGCGCAGCGATTTCTTCCGGGCCGACGGCTGACGGCCATGCCGCCAGCTGCACGATCACCAGGCCGCGCTTGGGATCGATGTGCATCATCTGGCCAAAGATGCCGATGCCGGTGAATCGGCCATCGTCGTAGGTCCACCACTGGTAGCCATAGCCGATGCCCGGTGTATCGGTGGATGCGTGCTTGCGCGTGGCGTCGGCCAGGTACCCGGGGGCAAGCACGCTTTTGCCATTGATCCGGCCACCATCGAGGATGAACTGGCCCATGCGCGCGTAGTCGGCAGCGGAGGCCGAAATGCAGCAGCCGCCCGTCTCGGTGCCGTCTGTTTCGTCCTTCAGCCACACTGCGTCGCTGGCCATGCCGTAGGGACGCCAGATTTTTTCGCCAAGGTATTGGGCGAGCGTCTTGCCCGTGGCCTGGGTGACCAGGATGCCTATGAGGTCGGTCTCGCCGGTCTTGTACACCCACTTGCTTCCTGGGGGAGCCTCACGGCCCAGGGTCTTCATATAGGTCACCAGGGCCGGCTCACCAGGCACCCGGGGCGCTGAGTACATGCGCGCCACGTCGGACTTCGGATCGCTGTAGTCCTCGTTCCAGCGCACACCCGAGGTCATCGAGAGCAACTGGCGGATATTGACACCCTCGTACGCACTCCCCTTCAGCGCGGGGATGTAGCGGACCACGGGGTCGTCCAGTGAATGGATGGAGCCGTCGGCCAGCGCCGCACCCACCAGTGTCGAGGTGAATGACTTGGCCACGGAGAACGACGTCCAGCGACCCGTGGCATCGAAGCCCAGGCTGTAGCGCTCGATGCGCACGCGGCCATGTTGCAGCACCATGACCGCCGCGACCTTGTGCGCGCTCATGTACGCCTCGAGCGATTGACCATCAGGCCAGCGTGGCCGAAGCGGCCGCCCCTCGGGCAAGGCATGCACACGGGTCCCATGCACCACCACATTGCCGGCAAAAATCGCCGGCATATCGCGAAAATGGGCCTCACGCTCGGCTTGCGACCAGAACAGCACATCAGTACGCCGCGCCTTGTCCTGCGCATGCACACCAAACGCGCCCGCAAGCACCAGCGCCACGAGCAAGTAACGAAGCGTTTCTTTCACGTGCCTGCCGACCCGGGCGAAAAGTCGCCATCTTAGAGGCAAGACACGCCACAGCGTGTTGCTATTCATCCGCCAAGACAGCCTCTAGGGGCGCGTCACCGGTGGCGTGTCTGCCCCAGGCGGGTGTGTTTCCTGATGGGTGAGGCTCTTGTAAAGCCCGGTGCCAATAATCAACACCAGCGCCACGAGAAAGGCAAGGAACGCCGCCCGGCGATGAATCTTCATGGCCCGACTATCCGCCGGGCCATGTCGGTGCGCCATGAAGCCCCCCAATAAGGGGTCAGAGTCATTTTTCCCCGTCAGCGAAGCCCCAGGATCATCCAGTGCGATGGGGCAGTGGAGGGACGAACGCCCGCAATTTCAGCCACCTTTTCTCGCTTGGCCGGCCGGGACGGTTTCGTGGGTTGCGCGTTGTCCTCGGGCAAGCCCGCCAGACGTCGGGCCAATGCCACGTCGGTGATGTGCCCGTGCATAAACGCAAGGTTGGTGAAGATCGATGCCATGTCCAATCTCCTTCAAGGGGTAAGTTCTTGAGGATCAAGATAAGGCCCGCCTCGCGGCGCCGGAAGCGATATATTCGCCATACCGCCTTGAGGAATATTCAAGATGTCGATCCCACTGATGCAGCTGCACCGCTTCGTCACCGCGGCGCGGCTGGGCAATCTCACCCGTGCCGCCGAACAGTCGAACCTGACGGTAAGCGCCCTGAGCCATCAGATTCGCCAGCTCGAAGAACGGCTTGATCGCCCGCTGTTTTCGCGTGGACCGCGCGGGGTTGTCCTTACCGAAGAAGGCCGCGCCCTGCTCGAATCGGTGGGCGGGCACTTCGATGGCATCGAGCGCGCCATCGCCGGCTATCGCAAGCGGCGGGCGGAAGTGGTCACCATTTCCTCCGTGCCGGGCGTAGTGACCGGGTGGCTGCTACCCCGGTTGCCGGACCTCGTCGCCCGGCATCCGGAGCTTGAATTAAACCTGCAGTCGAGCAACGACCTGGTCGACTTTGAACGCGACGCCGTGGACGCGGGTATCCGTTACGGCATGGGCCAATGGCCCGGTGTCCACGTTGAACGCCTGTTCGGCGAGTGGATGGTTCCCGTGGCAACGCCAGCACTGATCGACCGCTTCAATGGCCTGGACGCCGATGACATGGCCGGCTGGCCCTTGCTCGGCGATCCATCCGACCGCTGGACGCGCTGGTTCGCCACGCACGGCGGTTCGCCACCGGTTCGCTACGTGGCACGCTTCGACACCTCCGAAGCCCTGCAGCGCGCGGCGATGGAAGGCGTGGGCGTGGCCCTGGGGCGCATGGTGATGGCGCGGCCGTTGATTGCCTCCGGTGCGTTGCGGCAGATCGGCAGCCGTTACCTGGTTAGCGCGGAGTCGTATTTCCTGGCGCGATCCCCGCGCGCGGTCGATCACGCAGGTTTTACCACTTTCCGTGCTTGGCTGTTCGAACAGGCGCAGGCCTACCGCCTGGATGCGGAACTCGCCCGATAGCGGGGCCGAATTCGACCGCAAGGTCCGGAGTGGCCTGGACGCCTTGCCCGGGGAAGATGGCGCCATCATATTCTTCCGATGAGGTCGCCATGAAACCGCAACCCACCACACTGCCCAACGATCCCCGCTGGAGAGCTGTACAAACGCGCGACGCCTCGGCGGACGGCACCTTCTGGTATTCGGTGCGCACCACCGGCGTGTATTGCCGGCCCTCGTGCGGCTCACGGGCGCCGCTGCGCCAGAACGTCGCCTTCCACGCCACGCGGGAGCACGCCGAGCGCGCCGGATTCCGTCCATGCAAGCGCTGCAAGCCCGATGGCCCTTCGCAGACCGAACGCCAGGCCACGCTGGTGGCGGCGGCTTGCCGGACCATCGAGGCTGCCGAAAGCATGCTCACGCTCGAGGTGTTGGCACAGCAGGCAGGCCTTAGCCCATTCCATTTCCAGCGCATGTTCAAAGCGGTGGCAGGCGTGACGCCGCGGCAGTACGGCGCGGCCTATCGGGGCCAGCGCATGCGCCAGGAGCTTGGTAACGCTGCGCGTGTCACCGACGCCATCTACGAAGCCGGTTATGGTTCGAGCAGCCGCTTCTACGAAACGGCGGCCGACGAGCTGGGCATGACCGCCAGCCGCTTCCGCCGTGGAGGCGATCAAGCCCATATCCGCTTCGCCGTGGGGCAATGTTCGTTGGGTGCGATCCTGGTGGCGCGCAGTGACCAGGGCATCTGCGCCATTACGCTGGGCGACGATCCCGACGCCCTGGTCCGCCAATTGCAGGATCGATTCCCCAACGCCGAACTGGTTGGCGACGACCGCGACTTCGATCGCGTCGTGGCGCAAGTGGTGGGTTTTGTCGAGACGCCCAACCAGGGCCTGGATCTGCCGCTCGACATCCGCGGCACTGCCTTCCAGCGCCGCGTGTGGCAAGCCTTGCGCGAAATTCCCGCCGGCGAGACAGCCAGCTATACCGAGATCGCGCACAGGATCGGTGCGCCCACGTCGGTCCGGGCGGTGGCCGGCGCCTGCGCCGCCAACCACCTCGCCGTGGCCGTCCCCTGCCATCGCGTAGTACGCAACGATGGTGGCCTGTCAGGCTATCGCTGGGGCGTCGAGCGCAAGCGCGCGCTGCTCGAACGCGAAGGCCGCCCGTGACCGTCGACCTGTTCGCAGGCGTCGTGGAACGGCGGGATGAACCCCTGGCCGATGGTGCATGGGTGCTGCGCGGTTTCGCCCTGGATATCGGCCAGGCACTGGTAGAGGACATCCATGCAGTGGCCGAACACGCGCCATTCCGCCATCTGGTCACGCCGGGCGGCTTTACCATGTCGGTGGCGATGACCAACTGCGGACGGCTGGGCTGGTGCAGTGATCGCCGCGGTTACCGCTACGACCGGATCGATCCCACCACCGGCAAGCCGTGGCCTGCGATGCCCCTGCGCTTCGCCCGCCTTGCCGCTGACGCCGCGGCGCATGCCGGCTATGCCGGCTTCGACCCCGACGCATGCCTGGTCAACCGCTACGCACCCGGTAGTCGCCTGACCATGCACCAGGACCGTGACGAGCGCGACGGCACCCAGCCCATCGTGTCGGTTTCCCTTGGTGTGCCGGCCACCTTCCAGTTCGGGAGCACCGAACGTGCCGGACCCAAGCAACGGGTGCCGCTGGTACACGGTGACGTGGTGGTCTGGGGCGGCCCTTCGCGCCTGGCCTACCACGGCGTCCTGCCTTTGAAGGAAGCATCGCATCCCCTTACCGGGGAATATCGCTTCAACATCACCTTCCGTGCGGCACGCTGGAAGGCTGAAGGCTGACCAAACGCCGGCCGGGCCGCCATAACCTGAGCAAGCGTGCAGTCACTTTCTTGCCATCAAGCTTGGTCACACATGCATACCAGGGTGGGAGTAACTTCAATGGGCAAGGCAAGTCGGCTGGGTTTCCTTCGCTGGACCGCTCTCTACGCGGCCATTGCCGCCGTTTCGGCATGTCATTCCGATAGCGACAACGCCATGGCCGCGACCGATCCCCAGGCGAGCCTCGCGGCATCGACGCCAGCCGTGCAGCCACCGCCGGCCCAGGACAACGCCGCCCAAGACCAGGGGGCGCCGGACCAAGGCGGGCAGGACCAAGGCGGGCAACCCTCCGCCGAGCAGCTCTACCAGCTCGTATCACCCATAGCCTTGTTCCCCGACAAGCTCGTGGCGCAGACACTTGCCGCATCCACCTATCCCGACCAGGTGAGTTCGGCCAATTCCTGGATGGCCGAACACAACGGCGAGAAGCCTGATGCCCTGCAGGATGAAGCGAGCCAGCAGCCGTGGGATCCGAGCGTCAAGGCACTGACCGCCTTCCCCGCCGTGCTCGACCAGTTGGCCCGCAACATCGACTGGACCACTTCGCTCGGCCAGGCCTATGCAAACGATCCCAACGATGTGCTCAACGCCATCCAGGTGATGCGCCAGCGCGCGCAGGCGAAAGGCAACTTGAAGACCACGCCGCAGCAGAAGGTGGAGGTGGTCGACAGCTCCAGTTATCAGCCGCCGGAGTACGCCGACGACGGCACGGTCTATGAGGAAAGCAGCACCACCATTATCGAGGCGCCGCCGCAGACCATCGTGATCGAACCTGCGGAGGAGGACGTGGTGTACGTGCCCAGCTACGACCCCGCCTTGGTGTACGGCGAAACCGACTACGTTTACCCGGGCTATGCCTGGCGTCCGGCGCCGCGCTTCACCACCGGCGAGATCATAGCCACCGGCGCCATCGCCTTCACCGCCGGCGTGCTGATCGCAAGCGCCTTCGACCATCACCATGATCGCCGCGATTACGGCTGGCACGCCTGGAACGTGAACTGGGGCGGCCGCCATGGCGGCCCCGGACCAGGCGGAGGTTATCGTGGACCGCGCCCGGCCGTGGTCTACAACAACCACACCTATGTCACCCGCCGCACGGTGATCAACAACCGCGTCAACAATGTCACCATCAACCGCAACAGCAATAACACGATCGACAATCGCGGCCGCCAGGATCACAACGGCCAGGCCAACCGCTTTGCACCGCAGGCAGGTGCGCGGCCAGGCTTGCCCAACCCCGACGCGAACCATCGCCCAGGTGCCCAGGGCCCTGCCAATCGCCCCGGCACGCCCAACGGCCGTCCCGACATCGCCCATATGCAGCGTCCGAACTTCACCCCGCAGATGCTGCAGCAACATGCGCAGCCGGCGGACCGCGGACGGCCGGGCCAACCGAACGTCGCCCAGGGACATGCACCACCGCAGACCGGTGCCGCCAATCCCATTCGCAACACGATGCAAGACTCGCACCGCGACCGTAGCTTCGGGCAACCGGCCAATGTAGCCGGTCAACAGCCACGCACCCCCGGCAACGGCATCGCACCAACGCCCCATGCGTCGCCACAGCAGCGCTTCACCAATCGTCCGCAGTCCCAGCCCCGACACGTGGATCCGACACCGCATGCGCAGCCCGGTGGCCAGGGCTTCCAGCCACGGCCGGAACAGGCAATGCATCACGCTGCCCGGCCGGAGACCGCCGCCCCGTCACGGCCGAGCTTCGAACAACACCAGTCGCCCCGGCCTAACGTCCAGCAGCCGCACATGCAGCAGCCCCATATGGAACAACACGCCGCACCGCGACCGGAACAGCATCGCGAAGCCCCGCGCGGTGGTGGCGGCCGCCCGCAGCCGCATGACGACAAGAAGAAAGATAATCACTGACGCAAAAAGAAACCCGCCTTGAGCGGGTTTCTTTTTGCAGCGTGTGGCGGTGAAGCTTAGCGCTTGCCCGACGGGTAATCGCGGGTGTCGGCGCCAATGTATATCTGGCGCGGACGGCCGATGCGCGAGCCCGGGGTTTCGTGCTGCTCGATCCAGTGGGCGATCCAGCCGGATGTGCGCGCGATGGCGAACATCACGGTGAACATCTCCGTGGGGATGCCCAGCGCCTTGTAGATCAGGCCGGAATAGAAATCGACGTTCGGGTACAGCTTGCGCTCGACGAAGTAGTCGTCCTTGAGCGCCGCTTCCTCCAGCTTCAGGGCGACGTCGAGCAGCGGATCGTTGACACCGAGCTCGTTGAGCACCTTGTGGCACATCTCGCGGATGATCTTGGCGCGCGGGTCGAAATTCTTGTACACGCGGTGGCCGAAGCCCATCAGGCGGAAGCTGTCGTTCTTGTCCTTGGCGCGCTTGACGGCGGTCTCGACGTTGTCGGGCGAGCCGATCTCGTTGAGCTGCTTGAGCACCGCCTCGTTGGCGCCGCCGTGGGCCGGGCCCCACAGCGCGGTGATGCCGGCGGCGATCGATGCGTAGGGATTGGCCCCGGTGGAACCGACCAGGCGGACCGTGGAGGTGGAAGCATTCTGCTCGTGGTCGGCGTGCAGGATAAAGAGCAGGTCCAGCGCCTTGGCGGCCACCGGATTCAATTCCAGCGGCTCGCTGGGCACTTCGAACATCATGTGCAGGAAGCGCTCGCCGTACTCGAGGTTGTTGCGCGGATAGCGCAGCGGCCAACCCACCGAATAGCGGAAGCATGCCGCCGCGATGGTCGGCATCTTGGCGATCAGGCGAACGGCGGCGAGCTTGCGGTCCGCCGGATCGTCGACGTTGAGGTCGTCGTGGTAGAAGGCCGACAGCGAGGCGACGGACGCGGCCAGGATGGCCATCGGGTGCGCATCGTGGTGGAAGCCCTTGAAGAAGTCCTTCAGGGACTCGTGCATCATCGTGTGATGCGTGATGTCGTGCTCGAAGCTGGAGAACTGCTGTTTGTTCGGCAATTCGCCGTTGAGCAGCAGGTAGGACGTTTCCAGGAAGTTAGACTTCTCTGCCAGCTGCTCGATCGGGTAGCCGCGATAGAGCAAGATTCCGGCGTCGCCATCAATGTAGGTGATGGCGCTCTTGGTGCTGGCGGTGCTGCCGTAGCCTGGGTCGTAGGTGAAGTGACCGGTGTCCTTGTACAGCGTGGCGATGTCGATGCAGTCAGGCCCGAGCGTACCGCCCACCAGGGGTAGCTGGCTTGAGCGCTTGTTGGACTCATCGACGAGGTTGACGATCTTGGCGTCGGACACGGCGTGCTCCTTGGTTCGCCGGGAACGAAGCCAAGGCCCCGCTACCGGTATTGGTATGTGGGAAGCCGCCTGGGGAGGGGCGGCCAAGCATGCCCGGGGGCAATGCATCGGGGCATTATCGCATATCGACCCCGGGAACATGCGTTGGCGCATGGGCTGGACAGCCGCAAAAAAACACGGGGCGGGCCCGTGGGCCCGCCCCGTGTCGGTACACCATGTCCGCCGCCCCGCAGGCGGCGCGTGGTGTTTTAGCTCTTCTTGCCGGCAGCAGCCAGGCGCTGGCGGAACTTGTCCACGCGGCCGCCGACGTCGAGCGTCTTCTGCTTACCCGTGTAGAACGGGTGCGAATGGCTGGAGATATCAACCTTGATCAGCGGGTATTCGTTGCCGTCTTCCCACTTCACGGTTTCCTTGGCGGACATCGTGGAACGGGTAAGGAACGAGAAATCCGAGGAGAGGTCCTGGAAAACGACCGAGTGGTACTTGGGATGGGCGTCTTGCTTCATGGTATTGACTCGAATGCGGGGCGAAAAGACGGGTATTGTAGCGTCGCACCCGGACCGCCGCAACTTGGGGCCAGTGACGGACATTGGGGGTCACAGTGAATACTCTGACCCCGGCTGCGCTTCAGGCCCCCAGCGCCCGGGCGATCATGGCCCCGAAGCGCTCGGAGTCCACGTCCAGCACGATCCGGGCATTGGGGGCATGGCCGAGCCGGCGCTGCCAGTCGACCACGGTCGCCCCTCGGGTCAGGCGCCCGTCCAGTTCGATGGCGACGTGGCGGGTTTCCGCCCGGGTAATGATGGCCGGATCCAGTGCCACGGCCATGGCCAGCGCGTCGGCGGCGATGAAGCCCCGGCGCTCGTGGCGCGCATTGAAAGCCCGGGCCACCTGGAAGATCTTGCCGAAGAGCTCCGCCCGGGCATCGCCGGCGGCAAGCCAGGCGTCGAGCAGAGTGTCGTCGAAGGCGTGCCGCACGGTGGCTTCCCAATCGACCAGGTCGAACATCCCGAAGGATTCGAACACCACCTGGGCGGCCTCCGGGTCGAAGCCGATATTGAATTCGGCCGGCACCCTGCCGGTGTTGCCATGGCCGGTGACGGCGCCGCCCATGATCACCAGGCGCTTGACCCTTTCAGGCAGGGTCGGGTCCAGTCTTAGCGCCAGGGCGAGGTTGGTGAGCGGGCCAAGGGCTACCAAGGTGAGTTCACCCGGACGTTCGCGGGTCAGCCGCAACAAGGCCAGCGCCGCATGTTCGTCCCTTGGCCTCGTGACGGGCCCGGGATAACCGACATCGCCGAAGCCATCCTTGCCGTGGACGAAGGCGGCGTCTTCCTCGGGCATGCGCACCAACGGGGTCGCACATCCGGGAAACACGGGAGTGGCCGACTTGACCACGTCCACCAGCCGGCAGGCGTTGCGCACCGTGTGCGCAAGGCCCACATTGCCCGCGGCGACGGTGAGCGCCGCGACATTAGCGTGCGCATGGGCCATGAGGATCGCCAGGGCGTCATCCACGCCAGGGTCAGTGTCGATCAGGAGCTGCGGCTTAGTCATCGGGCGTCCCGGCACGGGGAAAGACCGCGAAGGATAACCCAGGGCGTCAGCGGGGTCGAAACGGGGTCGGAGTATTCACTCCGACCCCCAACCACCCGTCAAAACGCTTTGTCAGGCGTGGACGTAGCGCGCCGCGTCGCCCACCCAACGGGTGACCAGTCGCTCGGCGAGCTCCGGATGCTTTTCAAGCAATTGCTCGCCCACCTCGTGCACGGTGGGCAACATGTCCGCATCACGCGCAAGGTCGGCAATGCGGAACTGCAACTGACCGGTCTGCCGTGTTCCAAGCACCTCGCCGGGACCACGCAGTTCCAGGTCTTTCTCAGCGATGCGAAAGCCATCGTTGGTCAGTCGCATCACCTGCAACCGCTCCTTCGCCAGCAACGACAAAGGCGTGCGGTACAGCAGCACGCAATTGGACACGACACTGCCGCGGCCCACGCGGCCGCGCAACTGGTGCAACTGGGCCAGTCCCAGGCGCTCGGCATTCTCGATCACCATCAGGCTGGCATTGGGCACATCCACGCCCACCTCGATCACGGTGGTGGCCACCAGCACGGCAATGTTGCCAGCCTTGAAGGCGTCCATCGTGGCCTGCTTGTCCTTCGGCTTCATGCGCCCGTGGATCAGCGAAACCTGCACGCCCACCAGGGCCGCGCTCAGTTCCGCATGCGCGACCTCCGCCGCTTGCGCATTGAGCTGCTCGGATTCCTCGATCAGGGTACATACCCAATACACCTGCCGCCCTTCCGCGCAGGCCACGCGGATGCGTTCGATCACTTCTTCACGGCGTGCACTGGACACCGCCACGGTAACCACAGGCGTTCGGCCCGGCGGCAATTCATCGATGGAGGAAACATCCAGGTCCGCGTAGGCGCTCATGGCCAGCGTGCGCGGGATCGGCGTGGCGGTGAGCACGAGCTGGTGGGGCACCACGTCGCCCTCGGCGCCCTTGTCGCGCAGGGCCAGGCGCTGGTGCACGCCGAAGCGGTGCTGTTCGTCCACGATCACCAGGCCAAGCTTGTCGAACACCACGCCTTCCTGCATCAGCGCGTGCGTGCCCACCACCACGTGCGCACCGCCGGCGGTGCGCTCGAGCGCCGCCTTGCGCGCCCTGCCCTGCACCTTGCCGGCGAGCCACTGCACCTCCAGGCCCAAAGGCTCCAGCCACGTGCGGAAGTTGCGCAGGTGTTGCTCGGCCAGGAGCTCGGTGGGCGCCATCAGGGCCACCTGGTAACCGCTCTCCACCGCGGTGAGGGCGGCTAGCGCCGCCACGATCGTCTTGCCGCTGCCGACATCGCCCTGCACCAGGCGCAACATCGGATGGCCGCGCTTGAGGTCGTCGGTGATCTCACCCGCCACGCGCTGCTGGGCGCCGGTCAAGCTAAAGGGCAACGAAGCAAGTAAACGTTCGGCCAGCACTCGGCCGCGGCCCAGCTTCGGTGCGCGGCGCGCCTTCACCTGCGCGCGCATGCGGCGCAGGGTGAGATGCTGGGTAAGCAATTCCTCGAAGGCAAGGCGCCGCTGCATCGGGTGGCGACCCTGTTCAAGCCTGAGCAAATCCGTGTCCGGCGGCGGACGGTGCACGTACATCAGCGCATCGCGCAACGGGGCCATCTGCAAGGGCTCGAGCAACGAGCGCGGCAACAGTTCGATGCTCTCGTCGCCGGGCAGCAACGCCAGCGCCTTGCCGATCACGCTGGCCAGGCGTTTCTGGCCAAGGCCTTCGCCAGTGGAGTAGATCGGCGTCAGCCGGTCCTCCACCGCCAGTTCGACATCGGCCTCCACTCGCGTGTACTGCGGATGGATCACCTCCAGGCCAAAACCCACCTGGCGCACCTCGCCGAAGCAAAGCAGGCGCGTGCCCACCTTGAGTTGCTCCACCTGGCTGCGGTGAAAGTGAAAGAAGCGCAGCACGATGGCATCACCGTTGTCATCAGCCAGGGCAACCTTCAACTGCGGCCGGAAGCGGAAGCCGCGCTCGACGTTGGTCACCGTGCCCTCGAATTGCGCCTGCTCACCGTGGCGCAGGTCGCCGATGGCGGCGATGGTGGTGCGGTCTTCGTAACGCAGCGGCAGGTGAAACCAGAGGTCCTGCACGGTGTTGAGGCCGATCCGCCCCAGGGTATCGGCGAGCGCCGGCCCGACGCCGGGCAACGCCGTCACCGGCGCGGTACCGGGATCGGCAACAGGTACGGGAGCGGTGGTGCGAGCGGGCATGACGAAGAGCCTAACCGAGCCCGCCACCATGGCGTAACCCGGTACGCATCATCCATCGTGTCAGCGAGTACTTAATCGAGCACCATCACGGCATCAACCTCCACCTGGGCAGCCTTGGGCAAGCCCGAGACCTCGATGGTGGAACGCGCAGGGAACGGCGCCCGGAAATATTCAGCCATCACCTGGTTGACGGTGGCGAAATTCGCAAGGTCCGTAACGTAGATGCCAACGCGAACGATCTTGTCCAGCGAGCCGCCAGCAGCCTCGGCCACGGCTTTGAGGTTGTCGAAAACACGGCGCGTCTGCGCGGCGATATCGCCTTCGATCAAATTGCCCGTTGCCGGATCCAGTGGAATCTGGCCGGAGAAATATACGGTGTTGCCGGCACGCACGGCCTGGGAATAAGGGCCAATGGCGCCTGGGGCACGGTCGGTAGAAATGATGTCTGTGGTCATGTCGGCTGTTACCTCGGAAGCTGCCTGCTGGAGCGAGGCACGATAGTAAACGATCAATCGGGGTGACCGGCAGAACTCCTACATGGCGGCTCCATCCTGGCAGACGAAGTGATTCATCGACGACACGTCCAAACGCTCGCTTGCTTGTTTTTCGAGGCTAGACTGAGCGGTCGCTAAGTACCAGGTAGGGATGGTCCTCAAGCGTGAAATCCGCCACATGGCGCATGCCCAGGCGTTGATGCGCGCGAATGGAGGCCTTGTTGTCGGCGCGGATGAAAAGAACTGCCTCGCGATCGGGGAGATGGTGTTGCAAACCCGCGTACAACTTCGCCAGCAGGCCTTGCCCACGCTCGGAGTCGGCAACGCACGCGGGGCCATAGACATAGGCATCTGCATCGCCGGGCCAAGCGGCCAGCATCGCGCGTACCGATGGTGGCGCCGAGGCATTGCTTTTCGATGAACTGAACAGGACACCGACAACGTTGCCGCCTCGACGCGCCACGATCACCGGCGAATCGCCCAATGCCATTCCGACGACCTTGTCGCGCGGGAACTCCCCGGTTAGCGAACCACCCCGGGACGGCGCATTTTCCTGCAACAGCGCAGCGATACCATCGATGTCCACTTCCGTGGCACTCGCTATGTCGTACATGGCTAACTCCTTTTGCCAGCGGACCCTATAACGGGTGTCGATACACGCCGCTGACCACGCCGGTGCGGCGCACGCGGCGCATCACCTCGGCCAGGTGGGTACGGCTGCGCACCTCGATGGCGAATAGCAAGGTGGCGGCGCTGGAATCGCGCTCGATGTACTCGACGTTCTCGATGTTCGATTCGGCCGCGGCGATGGCGGCAGCCACCGTGGCCAGCACGCCGGGGCGGTTCAGTACCTCGATGCGTAGCTGGGCGCGGTAATCGCCGCTCACATCGCGATCCCACTCGATGGCGACGCAACGCTCGGGGGATTTTCTGAACTCCACCATGTTCGGGCATTCCACACGGTGCACCACGATACCCTTGCCCGACGAGAGGTAACCGACGATGTCGTCGCCCGGCAGCGGATGGCAGCAGTTGCCGAAGGTGAGCACGCCGCGCTCGGCGCCGGTGATACGGATTTTCTCACCGGGACCGGCATCGGCAACCAAAGGCGCGCCGCCCCCGCCCAATGCGGCTACCAGCTGGGTCGCCACCTGGTCGGGCATGCGGTTGCCCAGGGCGATGTCGGCCAGGAGTTCTTCCAGGCGCTTGAGCTTGGCGTCGTCCAGGTAGCGCTGCAGAGTGGGGGCGGGAATGGCATCCAGGCTGGTGCCGCGCGCGTCGAGCGCGCGGTCGAGCATGCGGTGGCCGAAGTCGACGGCGTCCTCGTGCTGCAGGTGCTTCAAGTACTGGCGAATGGCCGTTCGCGCCTTGCCGGTGACCACCGACTCCAGCCATGCCGGATTGGGTACGGCCGAAGGCGCAGTGATGATCTCCACCTGTTGGCCGGACACCAGCCGCGTGCGCAGCGGCACCAGCTTTTTATCCACGCGCGCGGCCACGGCGTGATCACCGACGTCCGTGTGCACGGCATAGGCGAAGTCGAGCGCAGTGGCGTGCCGAGGCAGCGAGAATATCTCCCCGCGCGGCGTGAACAGGTAGACCTCGTCGGGGAAGAGGTCGATCTTGACGTTCTCGAGGAACTCCGCAGCTGAGGGCGTGTTGGCCTGGCTGTCGGCCAGCGCCGAAAGCCACTCACGGGCCCGCGCCTGGGCGCTGTTCGACGATGATGATCCTGTTTTGTAGGCCCAGTGGGCGGCCACGCCGCGTTCGGCGACGGAGTCCATTTCGGCCGTGCGGATCTGGATCTCGATGGGCGCGCCGAAGGGCCCGAGCAACACTGTATGCAGCGACTGGTAACCGTTCGCCTTGGGGATGGCGATGAAATCCTTGAAGCGGCTGTCGACCGGCTTGTACAGGCCGTGCACGGCGCCCAGGGCCTGGTAGCAGTGCATGGCGGAGTCTGTCACCACCCGAAAACCGTAGACATCCATCAATTGCGCGAACGATTTGTGCTCGTTGCGCATCTTCGAATAGATGCTCCAGGGCGACTTGATGCGGCTGATGGCACGGCCGGGAATATGGTCGGCGGCCAGGCGCCCTTCCAGGGCCGTCTCGATGCGCGCCATGGCTTCACGCCGGTTGCCCAGCGCGGCGCGGATGCGCTCGGAGATCACCCGGTGGCGATCGGGGTACATCGCACGGAAGCCTAAGTCCTGCAGTTCCGCCTTGAACTTGTTCATGCCCAGTCGCTGGGCGATGGGCGCGTAGATCTCCAGCGTTTCACGGGCGATGCGCCGACGGGATTCGGCGTCCTTCGCACCGAGCGTGCGCATGTTGTGCAGGCGGTCGGAAAGCTTGATCAGGATCACGCGCAGGTCGCGCGCCATCGCCAGCAACATCTTGCGGAAGCTTTCCGCATCGGCTTCGGCGCGGCTGGTGAACTGCATCTTGTCGAGTTTGGTGACGCCGTCGACAAGCTCGGCCACAGTAGTGCCGAATTCACCTTCCAGTTGCGCGCGCCCAAGATGGGTATCTTCCAGCGTGTCGTGCAGGATCGCCGCGATGATGGTCTCGGCATCCAGGCCAAGGTCGGCCAGGATGGTGGCCACGGCCACCGGATGGGTGATGTACGGCTCGCCGGATTTACGCGTCTGCCCTTCGTGCGCCTCGGCGCCGACGATGAAGGCACGACGGATCCTTGCCACCTGCTCGGCCGGCAGGTAGGTGGACACCTTGTCTTCGAGGGCAAGGACATAAGGCGGCACGTCGGCGACGGCGCCCGGAGGGGTAAGCGGAGCGACTTCCATGTTCGCTACGGTCGTCTCGGTGGACGACCGTCTCCATGCGTTCGGCGGGCAGGCGCAGTTCGCGCGCGTGCCGCGCGTGGTTCAAGGGTGGGCCGGCTACAGCCCGGGTCCATCAGTCATCCCCACCCTTGGAGAGGTCGTCATCCACTTCCGTGGCGGCCCACTCCAGGGCTTCGCGCTCGGCGCGCTCGCGCTCGACGCGGTCGATTTCGTCGATCATCGTCATATTGACGCGATTGCCGGCGATTTCACGCAGGGCGAGCACGGTCGGCTTGTCGTTGTGGGCGTCGATGGTGGGATCGGCACCCTTTTCCAGCTGACGTGCGCGTTTGGTCGCCATGAGCACGAGCTCAAAGCGGTTGTCGACTACCTCGAGGCAGTCTTCGACGGTGATACGGGCCATTTTCTCAAAGTCCTTGACATTAAAGACACTTCTGACGAAGGAGTGTACTGGCCGAGACGCTTGGCTGGCAATGACGGCCGGGGGTATGATGCCCGGTCCCGTGGGGGCGGGTGCTGGCAGATTAGCAAACTACGCGGTACACTAAACAAGGATTTCCCCGTTGCCCTCACCCAAGGCCCCCTCCTTGAACGCCCGAATCCTTCGCCGTGCCTTGCCGGTTTTAGCCTTGGCACTGCTCGCTGGCTGCAAAATCGCGCCGCCCCGCACCGACGATCCCTACGAGAACTTCAACCGCAAGAGCTACGCGGTGAACGACGCCCTGGACAAGGCATTCATCCGTCCAGTGGCCGTGGGCTACCGGAAAGTCACCAATCCGCCGGTACGCCGTGCGTTCAGTGACTTCTTCACCAATATCCGCATGCCCATCACGGTCGCCAACGACCTGCTGCAAGCCAAGCCCAAGGCTGCCGCGGAAGGCACCGGCCGTTTCCTGGTCAACCTTACCCTGGGCGTGGGCGGCTTCTTCGACCCGGCCAGCCAGTTGGGCCTGCCCCTGGATGACACCGACTTCGGCATTACCCTGGCCCACTGGGGCGTGCCCGAAGGTCCGTACCTGGTGATCCCACTGGTCGGCCCGACCACCGCCCGCGACGTCTGGCGCCTGCCGGTGGACAGCTATTTCTTCGATCCCTTGAGCATCTACTCCCGGAACCACGACTTCAAGGACGGCCAGTACTACTTGCCGCAAGTGATGTACCTGGTAACCCTACGCTCGCGCGGCATCGATGCGGAAAGCTTCCTGCAGTCGGCCTACGATCCCTACGTATTCATCCGCGACGCCTACCGCCAGCAGCGCCTGTACAGCCTCTACGACGGCAACCCGCCGGCAGAAATCATCCAGCAGATGCAGGGCCTGAACGAAAAAGGCTTCGACCCCGACGAACTGCTCGACGAACAGCACAAGTGGGAAAACCAGCAAAAGAAGCCTGCCAACCAATAGCTTCGTTGGGGGCTGCACGTCGCTCGGGCGTGTCGCAGGAGCCGGGGGCTATCGGCCTCGTCGCTCCGGTTACACCGGCGCTTGGGTAAGGAGGCCGCTACGCGGCTGTATTTGATGGCTTCGCCCCGGCGCGCACGCGCTGCGGGCGGGGGTTTTCGAGGCGACGTGCAGCAAAAACATAGGTGGGCGCTGTTGGTAAATTGCCACGGCACTCTGGCTGACGGCAGCGAGCAAGCCCTCGAGACACGCTGGGCCTCCGTGCTTTCCCTCCTGAACCTCACCGCTCGGGCGTGGCGGGCAGCGCGGGCGGGGCCCAAGCGGCGGCGGCTCCGTGCGAAGGCGAAGGGCTTCGGACGGATCAGGCCCGCAGGGGGCCGGCCATGGACGGCCGGCCGTTTTCGCTGAGCCAGGATGGCGAATCGAAAACCCCCGGCCGAAGCCCGTCCCGATGGGGCGCAGCCATCAAACACGGCCGCGTAAGCGGCCTCCCTATCCCGAGGGTCGCCGCAGCAGGAGCGACGCCGCTTGGGCCCCGCCCGCGCTGCCCGCCACGCCCGAGATCGAGAGAGCTAGCGACTACCTGCCAGCATCGGCTCCACGTCGCTTACGCGTGCCAGGGCTCGCATGCCGTCGGGCATCCTGGCGACGGCGAGGCCGGGGGCTTCGGAGAGGATGGCCAGAACGCAGGCCAGGCCGGCGCTGTCGGCGCGACCAACGCCACCGAGATCCAGAGTGGTGGTGTTTGCCTGGCCGACTGCGGCGCGAACGTCCGCCAGCGCTTTTTGTGCGGTGGCGAAGGTCAGTTCGCCCGACACCGAGATCGTGTCGGGCTTGTCGCGGGTGACCGCGACGTTTTCGGAAGGGGCGACCTTACTTGCCACTGCCGCCGGCATCCTTCTGCATGGTGTCCAGGGCTTTTTCGCCCTGGGTTTCCAGGCTGGTGATGAGCTTGTCGATGCCGTCCTTGCGGATTTCGGCGTCTACCTGGTTGCGGTAGTTGGTGACGTAGGAAATACCTTCGATGATCACGTCGTAGGCTTTCCAGTCGCCGGTCTTGGACTTGCGGAAGGCGTAGTCCACGCTCACCGTCTTGCCGTCGTCCAGCACTACCTGGGTACGCACTACGCTGCGCTTGTTATCCAGGTCGCCGGTGAACGGCAGGACCTTGACCTTGCCGCGGGTGTAGTTGAGCAACCCTTCCGCGTAGCGATGGGTGATGGAGTTGTAGAACGCCTTGGCGAAGCGCTCACGCTGCTCGGGCGTCGCTTCGCGAGCGTGCTGGCCCAGTACCAGGATCGAGGCATAGTCGATGTCGAAGTGCGGCAGGAACACATCGTCGATCACGGCGATGAGTTTCTCGCGGTCTTTCTGCAACTCCGCCTGGTGGCCGTCGATGGCCTGGCCAAGCTGGTCGGCGATGGTTTGCACCACGGCCTGTGGGGACTGCTGCTGGGCGCCGGCGGCGGGGGCGTCCTGCGCCAGGACAGGCGCGGCGACGCCGGCAAGCCCGATGGCTGCGGCAAAAGCCAGGGAACGCAACATGGGAATCTCCTTGGGGGTGGGGGTCCGGCCGCGGGCTTATTTCTTGCCCGGGGCCGGGGGGTTCGACTGCTGCGGGTTGGACTGCGACGGCTGCCCGCTGCCGGCGTTGTTCTTGTTGTCGCTGGGCGAGCCATTGACCAGGAACTTGCCGATAAGGTCTTCCAGCTGCAGCGCCGATTGCGTCAGGACGACCTGGTCGCCGTCCTTGAGCATGTCCGGGCTGCCGCCGGGCTGGATCGCAACATACTGGCTGCCGATCAAACCGCTGGTGAATACGGCCGCCGCGGAATCGTCCGGGATCTGGTCGTAGCGCTTGTCGATATCGAGCGTAACCACGGCGTCGAGCTTGTCATTGGTAAGCACGACCTTGCCGACGCTGCCGATGGGTACGCCGGCGAGCTTCACCGTGGCACCTGGGGTCAGGGAGCCGACGTTGGTGAAGTGGCCCGTCACGTGGTACGTGCCGCCGATGCGGTCGGGTGCCGAGCCGCCGCCGAAGAAGCGGCCGAGCATGTCTTCGAGCTGCTGCGCAGGTTTGGTGAGCGCGATGTGGCCGCCGTCGTCAAGCGCCTTCTTCGAGCTTCCGAAGGACAGCCCAACGTATTGGTCGCCCAGCAAGCCACTGGTGAAGATGGTGGCCACCGAATCGTCCGGGATGCCCTTGTATTTCTCGTCGATGGCGAGTTTCACCGTGGCCTCCTCGTGGCCTGGGGTGAGCTCGATGGATTTGACCTGGCCGATGCGCACGCCGGCCACTTTCACCGGGGCTCTGGGCTTCAACTGGCCGACATTGGCGAACTGGGCATCGACGGTGTAGCTGGCACCTTGGCCGGTATTGGCTACCGATGTCGTCTGCGTGGCCAGGTACACCAGGGCGGCAAAACCGAGCACGATGAACAGGCCAGTGCCCACGGCATAGGAACGTCTCTGGGTCACGGGGCGGTCCTCAGGAAGAAAGTAAGGGAATAGTCAGGCGCTGTCATACCAGGAAGGCCGTCAGCACGAAGTCGAGCGCCAGGATGGCGATGGATGACGCCACCACCGTGCGCGTGGTGGCGTAGGCCACGCCTTCGCTGGTGGGCGGCGTGGTGTAACCCTGGAACACGGCGATCAGGGTAACCACGATGCCGAAGACGAAGCTCTTGACGATGACGCCGTCGACGATGTCCTTCCAGACATCGACGGTGGCCGTCATGTTCGACCAGAACGTACCGTTGTCGATGCCCAGCCACGACACGCCTACCAGGTGGCCGCCGAGCACGCCCATGGTGCAGAACATCACGGTAAGCAACGGCACGGCAACGATGCCGGCGAGGAAACGCGGTGCCGCGACGTAGGCCAGGGGATCGACCGCCATCATTTCCATGGCATCGATCTGGTCGGTGGCGCGCATCAAGCCGATTTCGGCGGTGATCGAGGTACCGGCACGACCGGCGAACAGCAATGCCGTGACTACCGGACCAAGCTCGCGGTAGATGGCGATGGCGACCACCGTACCCGTGGCCGATGTGCCGCCGAAAATCGACAGTACATCGTAAAGCTGCAGCGCCAGCACCATGCCCACGAACAGGCCGCAGGTCATGATGATGGTGAGGCTCATCGCACCGACGAACCACACCTGGCGAAGCGTCTCGCGGAAGTGCCGCAACGAGCCCGGCACGGCGCCCAGCAAGGTGAGGCCGAACAGGGCGCAGGCACCGATCTGCGCCAGCGCATTGGACACCACGCCGTTACGTTCGATGCGCGCGTTCATGCGTTCCTCCGCAGGCCCAGTGCCGCGGCGTAGTCGCCGGCGGGGTATTGGAAGGGCACCGGTCCGTCGGGCGAGCCGCCAAAGAATTGTTTTGTCCACGGCGAGCCGTCGTTGGCGAGCGTCGACGGTGCGCCTTGCGCCACGACCTTGCCATTGGCGATCAAATACACGTGGTCAGCCACCTGCTGCACGGCTGCCAGCTCATGGGCCACCAGCACGCTGGTAATCCCCAGGGTTTCATTGAGCGTACGGATCAGCTTCAGCACCTGGTTGAGCGAGATGGGATCCAGGCCCACGAAGGGTTCGTCGTACAGGATCAACATCGGATCGAAGACGATCGCCCGGGCCAGCGCCACGCGCCGGGCCATGCCGCCGGAAAGCTCCGCGGGCGTGAGCGCCGCCGCGCCACGCAAACCCACCGCCTGCAGCTTGGTCAGTACGATGTTGCGGATCAATACCTCTGGCAACGTGGTGTGCTGACGAAGTGGGAACGCCACGTTCTCGAACACGTCGAAGTCGGTGAGCAAGGCTGAGTTCTGGAAAAGGTAGCCAATGCGTTCGCGCAGGTCGAAAAGGTGCTCGCGGCTCAAGGTGCGGACGTCTTCGCCATCCACCAGTACCTGGCCGGCATCGCCGCGCATCTGCCCGGTGATGTGCTTGAGCAGCGTGGTCTTGCCCGTGCCGCTGGGACCCATGATGGCAGTGACCTTGCCACGCGGGATGTCCAGGTCCAGCGCGTCGAAGATCTTCTTGCCATTCAAGACCGTGGTGAGGCCGCGCACCTTGACCATGGGTTCGGAATCGGGTGGCGCGGACGGGATTTCTGTCATCAGGGCACGCCGGGGCTTGGAAAGGGGGACAAGTTACCGGAAATAGGGTTCGGACGCCGGAACCACAAGCGGTTTGGAACGCTCAGACCGCCAATAATTCCGCGATCAGGCTTTCGTGGCGCTTGCGCGCGACGCTGCTGCGCTGGCGGACCGCCCGCACGATGGCTACCAGATCGCCCAGGGCGTCCTCGAAGCGGTCGTTGACGATGATGTAGTCAAATTCATGGGCGTGGGCGATTTCCTCACGCGAATTGAACAGGCGTCGCTCGATCACGTCCGGTGCATCCGAGCCTCGGCCGCGCAGGCGGCGTTCGAGCTCGATCCGGGACGGCGGCAGGATGAATACGCTCACGCAATCGCCCATGCCCTCGCGCACCTGGCGCGCGCCCTGCCAGTCGATTTCCAGCAGCACGTCGCTGCCTACTTTGAGTTTTTCTTCCACCGTGCGGCGCGAGGTGCCGTAGAAATTCCCGTGGACCTCTGCGTGCTCGAGGAAGATGCCCTGTTCGATCTCGCGGGCGAAATCCGAACGCTCGACGAAGTAGTAGTGCCGGCCGTATTCCTCGCCCACCCGCGGTGGCCGAGTGGTATGCGAAATGGAAAGGGATATCGCAGGCTCACGCTCGAGCAGCGCATTGACCAGCGTGGACTTGCCTGCGCCCGATGGCGCGGCCACCACGAACAGCGTGCCAGGTACCGTGGCCGGGGCGTGCGCGTCGCTCATTCGATGTTCTGTACCTGTTCGCGCATCTGCTCGATCAGCACCTTCAACTCCACGGCGGCGTTGGTGGTCCGCGCATCGACGGACTTCGAGCCCAGTGTATTGGCTTCGCGGTTGAATTCCTGCATGAGGAAATCCAGGCGTCGGCCTACCGGTTCGGCCAGCTTCAGCACGCGGCGCGCCTCGGCCACGTGGGTGGCCAGGCGGTCGAGCTCCTCGTCGACGTCAATGCGGGTCACCTGCAGCACCAGTTCCTGCTCGAGCCGTCCCGGTTCCATCGGCTGGCGCATGTCGGCCAGGCGGGCCTCCAGGCGGGCGCGCAGGGCGGCGCGGATCTCCGGCACCCACTGCCGGACGTCGACGACGATGGTTTCGATGGCATCCAGGCGTCCGGCGATGATCTGCCCGAGCTTGTCGCCCTCGCGCTCACGGGTGGCGGTGAGGGCGTCCAGGGCTTCGTCGAGCACCTGCAAAAGCGCTGCCTGCATGGCTTCGGGATCGACGTCAGCCTGCTGCAGCACACCGGGGAACCGCAGCAGTTCGGTGAACTGGGTGGTCATGCCGGGGAAGCGGTTACCCAGGCCGTTGGCCAGTTCTTCCAGATGGGCCAGTAAGACGCTGTCCAGCTGCAGGCCGTCGCCGGCCAGGCGCGCTTCGCTGCGCAGGCGCACCGTGGCATCGACCTTGCCGCGGGACAGCCGGGCGGCGATCCTCTCGCGCAAAGTGCCTTCGTGGGCCCGGAGTTCATCGGGCATGCGCGGGGAGATTTCCAGGTAACGGTGGTTCACCGTGCGCAATTCACAGGCGAGGTTACCCGCGGGACTCGCCGTCTCGGCCGACGCGTAAGCGGTCATGCTGCGAATCATTTGGCGTCCTGCGGGCGAGCCTTGGGGGCCGGCAATGGTAAACTTTCCCGCCCGCCAACGCCAAAGTCCCCCATGACTGCCTTTTCCCGACCCAGCGGCCGACCCGCCGACCAGCTGCGCGCCGTCAGCATCGAACGCCATTACACCCGTCACGCCGAAGGCTCGGTGCTGGTGAGTTTTGGCGACACCCGGGTGCTGTGCAATGCCAGTATCGAAGAACGCACCCCGGCGTGGCTACGCGGCAAGGGCGAAGGCTGGATCACCGCCGAATACGGCATGCTGCCGCGGGCCACCAACGAGCGCATGCAGCGCGAGGCCGCCCGCGGCGGCCAGGGTGGCCGCACCATGGAAATCCAGCGCCTGATCGGCCGCTCGCTGCGCGCCTGCGTCGACCGCGCGGCCTTGGGCGAGCGAGTGATCACCCTGGATTGCGATGTGATCCAGGCCGACGGCGGCACCCGCACGGCAGCCATCACCGGCGCCTATGTGGCACTGGTGGACGCCGTCACCGTGTTGATGAAACGCACCTCGCTCAAGCGCAACCCGATCATCGGCGCCGTGGCGGCGGTGTCCGTGGGCATCGTCAACGGCGTGCCCGTGCTCGACCTCGACTATGCCGAAGACTCCGCCTGCGACACCGACATGAACGTGGTGATGAACGACGGTGGCGGTTTCATCGAAGTGCAAGGCACGGCAGAGGGCCACGCCTTCCGCCGCGATGAGCTCGATGCCCTGCTCGACCTTGCCGGCAAGGGCATCGCCGAACTCGTCACCGCCCAGCGCGCGGCGCTGGCCGAAGGCTGATCATGACCGGCCTCGGGCGCGTCGTGCTGGCGTCATCGAACGCCGGGAAGCTGGCGGAGTTCAGCCAGCTGCTGGCGGGCCTGGGCATCGAGTTCGTCTCACAGGCCAGCCTTGGCGTGGACGACGCCGATGAGACCGGTCGCAGCTTCGTGGAGAACGCGCTGATCAAGGCCCGCCACGCCAGCACGGTCACCGGCCTGCCCGCGTTGGCAGACGACTCGGGCATCTGCGTCGAAGTGCTCGATGGCGCACCAGGGTTGTATGCCGCGCGCTATGCCGGCGTGCACGGCGATGCGGCAGCCAACCGCGCCAAGCTCCTGCGCGAACTTGACGGCAAGCCTGCGAGCGAACGGGGCGCGTACTTCATCGCCGTGATCGTGCTGCTCCGTCATGCCGACGACCCCGCGCCGATCATCGTCGAAGGGCGCTGGTCCGGACGCATCCTCACCGCCGAGCGGGGCGACGGCGGCTTCGGCTACGACCCGCTGTTCCTGCCCGACGGCTTCGAACAAAGCGCCGCCGAGCTCAATCGGGTACTGAAGAACAGCCTGAGCCACCGCGGCCAGGCCGTTGCCGCGCTGCGGGATCGCCTGGCCGCCCGCTGATGCAGCCGCTTTCGCCGCCGTTGTCGCTTTACGTGCATATGCCCTGGTGCGTGAAGAAGTGCCCGTACTGTGATTTCAATTCCCATGGCCTGCGTGGCGAGCCACCCTACGAGGTGTACATCGACGCCCTGCTGGCCGACCTCGACGCAGACCTTGCCGACTTTGGCGAAGCAATCGCCGGGCGACGCATCGACACGGTTTTTTTCGGCGGCGGCACGCCCAGCCTGTTTTCATCCTCCCAGGTGGCGCGTTTCCTGGACGGCGCCCGCGCACGCATCGCCTTTGCCGAAAATACCGAAGTAACGCTGGAGACCAACCCCGGCACCGTCGAGCACGGCCGCTTCGATGGCTACCTCGCCGCCGGGGTCAACCGGCTTTCCTTCGGCATCCAGAGCTTCGACGATGAAAAACTCAAGCGCCTGGGCCGCATCCACTCTGCAAGCGAGGCGAGCGATGCGGTGAAGCTTGCACAGGATGCAGGTTTCCAACGCATCAACCTCGACCTCATGTACGCCCTGCCCGGCCAGGACCTCGCCGGCGCCATCGCCGACGTCGACCGGGCCATCGCCCTGGCACCTAGCCATGTCTCGCACTACCAGCTCACCCTGGAACCGAATACCGCCTTCGCCGCGAACCCTCCCCCGCTCCCGGCCGACGACGATGCCTGGGCGATGCAGGAAGCCTGCGAGGCGCGCCTGGCCGCCGGCGGGTTTGCCCAGTATGAAATCTCCGCCTACGCGCGGCCCGGCGAACCATGCCGGCACAACCTCAACTACTGGCGCTTCGGCGACTACCTGGGCATCGGCGCCGGCGCCCACGGCAAAATCAGTGGCCTGGATGTCCGCCGCCGCTGGAAGACCCGGCACCCCAACGCTTATTTGACGGCCGCCGGAACGCCGGCACGAATCGGTGGCGACACCACCGTGACCGTCGCCGACCTCCCCTTCGAATACATGCTCAATGCACTGCGGCTGGTGGACGGCGTGGATCTTGCCGGTTTTGCCCAGACCACGGGCCAACCTCTGCAGGCGATTGCCACGCCCCTGGCCGAGGGCATCCGCCGCGGCTGGCTGCGCGACGAGCCCGGACGCCTGCATACCACCCCCCTGGGCCAGCGATTCCTCAACGACGTGATCGAAAGCTTCATGGCATGACTTAAGCACTCCCGGCACAGTGCTTTCGGCCGGTGGCGCCACGCCTGGGCCTTCCCTACACTAGCCGTCACGAGGCAGGGGAGCCACTCGTCACATGTCGCTCGATTCACCCTCACGAACGCACGCCGCTGAGGCGTCTGCCGCCGCATGGCGCGCGGAGCTGTCGCCACGCGCGCGACAGCACGTTGCCCATAGCCTGGCCACCTGCATGGCCTGGCTTGAGGCGCCCCTGCAAGCGTCGCTGTCGGAATTCGACCAGCGCCTATTCCAGATGGCCGATCGCGCACGCAACCACATCGAGCAGCAGGCGTGCTTCGAAAGTCGCCATGTGCTGGAGCGGGGTACCGCCGCCTTCCGCGAGCGTTTCGCCAACGGCCTGCGCGAGCGGTTCATCCGCCTGGGCGACGCCGGCGAACAAAAACGCCTGCAACCGGAACGGCTTGAACTGAGCCTGGTGGATACCACCGAACAGGAAGAAAACGACTCGCTCTCGGTGCTCTCCTCGCGCGCCGAGGCGCGGCATGCCGGCGTGCTGCATGAACTGGGCTTCCGCCTGGCGGTGCTTGCCGCCAGCGCGCCGCTCGATGGCGACGGCCAGCCGGCCGGTCCACGCGCATTGGCGTCGGTATTGCGCGAAGCCGCCACGCCCATGCCGCTTTCCCTGGCCCATCGCCTGCTGATGTTCCAGTGCTTCGACGCGCGCCTGATGGCTAGCCTGGAATCGCTGTATGCCTCGCTCAACGACCACCTTCGCGACAACGGCATACTGCCGCAGCTGCGCGTGGTCTCGTATGCACGTACCACGGCGTCCACGCGCGCCGCGGTCAATGCCCGGGCCGAAGCAGCCCCCGTGCGCGAACCGGTGGCGGCACCCACGCCTGCCAGCGAAGCTGCGCGCAGCGAAAGCATTTCGGTACTGGAAAGCCTGCGCGATCTTCTTTCCAAGCGCACCCGCGAGCCTGCTGTTGCCCACGGCGCCGCACGCCTGGCCAGTACCGACGAACTGCAGATTGCCCTCACAGCGCTGCAGGGCCACCTTTCCGAAGTGGCCGACCACGCCTCACGCGAGATACGCAGCGCCCAGCGCCTGCGCGATGAGCTGGTTACCCAGCTATCGATCAATCGTCCGCCCGGCTCGCCGCCGGTGTCGCTGAGCCCCGAACACAGCGACACGGTGGAACTCACCGCCATGCTGTTCGAGACCCTGGCACAGGAGCTGACCAAGCAGGGCGCCGCACGGTCACTGCTCGGCGGCCTGCAATGGCCGGTGCTGCGCACCGCCGTCACCGACAAGAGCTTCTTCGAACAGCACGACCATCCAGCGCGCAAGCTGGTCAACACCGTGGCCGAGGCCGCGAACGACTGGCTCGACCACGCCGATGCCGATCCGGTGCTCGCCGAGAAGCTCGAGCGCGTGGTGGGCGAAGTGGCCGTGGCGACGGCGATCGATCCGCGCTGGGCCTCCGACATCGAAAACCACGTCGCCGCGCTCAGCCGCAAGGCGCAGGTGGCCGAGCGTCGCCTGGCCGAGGCGATGGAAGGGCGCGAACGCCTGGCGACGGCACGCAAGCGCGCCGCCGAACTGATGGCCGAGCGCATGAACGAGCGCTCGCCACGCGGCGTGCTGCGCATCCTGCTCGAACGCACATGGTCGGACGTACTGGCCCTGAACCTGCTGCGCAACGACGAGAAGAGCCCCGCTTTCCAGGCAAGCCTGGAGATCACCGACCAGTTGCTTGGGCGCACGCCTGTCGCCAACGTGGCGCATTTGCAGGCCGAAGTGGAAACGCGCCTGCAGCACGTGGGCATGCATGCCGACGAAGCGGCCGAAGTTGCCCGCCGCCTGCTTCGCCAGCAGCAGGAAGACGACGCCGCGCCCACCAATACCGACATGGCGATGCGCCTGCGCACACGCCCGCGCTTCGGCGAGGACGTGCTTGCCGCCATTGAACCTGCCACGCCACCCGACGATGAAAGCCGCCTCAAGCCACGCATCCGGGCCGAGCTCGAAGTGCTGCGCCATCGCGAGGCCGGGGCCTGGTATGAATTCATGCAGGCCGACGGCACGCTCGCCCGCCGCAAGCTTGCCTGGTTCAGTGCATCGTCCGGCCGCTGCCTGCTGGTGAACGCCAACGGCATCCGCGCCGAGGACATTACCCTGGCGCAGCTGGCCACCGCCCTGATCGAAGGCAGCGCGCGCGAATACGTGCCACCGCCGTCATCCCTGCTCGACCGCGCATGGCATGCCATCGCCGGCAGCCTGCGTATGTCCGCCGCGAGGACCAGCTGACATGGGCACGTTCGAACAGCGTGGCGCCCCGCGTCGGCGCACCCGCCTGCCGATCCCGGTGATCGACACCATGACCGACCAGATCCTGGGCCAGCTTGGCAACTTGTCGGCCACCGGCATGATGCTGATCGGCGGCCGTGCGCCCAACAGCGCGGCGGTCTACCAGGTGTCAATGTCGCTACCGGGCGCCGATGGCGCCATGTTGCTGGTCGGCATCCAGGAGCAATGGAACGAGCCCGCCACGACGCTGGGCCAGACCTGGTCGGGCTACCGCATCGTGGCCATCAACGACCGCGACGCGGCGCAACTGGACCGCTGGCTGGAACACGCCGCGAGCAGCGAGTACTAGGCCGCCACCTGGCCGAAGGCATCGCGGGTGAGGTTTTCAGGCTCGCCCTCGGTGCACACCACGTCGTCCTCGATGCGGATGCCGCCGTACTTGCGGAAGGCGTCCACGCGCGCCCAGTCGATATCCTTCGCCTCGGGCTTCTGCTTAAGCTCGGCCAGCAGCATGTCGATGAAGTAGAGCCCCGGCTCGATCGTCACCACCATGCCCGGCGCCAGGGTGCGCGTCAGGCGCAGGTAAGGATGGCCATCGGGGCGCTTGATGAAGCCGCCATTTTCGCTTTCCTGGAAGCCGGCCACTTCGTGCACCTGCATGCCGATGCCATGGCCCAGGCCATGCGGGAAAAACACCGCCGACACACCCGATGCCACCGCGCTCTCGGCGCTCATGCGGATGAACCCGTGCTCGCGCAGTATGTCCGCCAGAACGTGGTGCGCGTGGACATGAAGCCTGGCGTAGTCCAGGCCTGCCTTCACTTGCGCGCAGAACGACTGCTGGGCCGCTTCCACCGAATCAATCAGCGCCTGGAATTCCGGGGCCTGGGGCGAGGCATAGGTGCGCGTGATGTCGCTGGCATAACCCGAGGCGCTCGCACCGGCGTCGATCAGGAACGAAAGGCTGGGCTTGGGCGGCTCGCGGTCGAAGTTGGTGTAGTGCAGCACCGAACCATGCTGGTTCAGGCCCACGATCGAGGCATAGGGCAACTCAGCGTCGATCTGGCCGACGGCGCTGAGGTAATCCATGTGGATGCCCAATTCGCTCTTGCCGGCGCGGAAGGCGGCCTCCGCGGCACGGTGGCCGCGCGCGCCACGCTCACTGGCAATGCGCATCAGGGCCAGTTCGTAAGGCGTCTTGAAGGCGCGGTGGAAGTGAAGGTAGTCCATCACCGCCGCCGTGGCGCTGGGGGCAAAACCGTCCAGGCGCACATTGTCGTCGGCGATGATCGCGCTGCGCGATGCTTCGGGCAGGTGCGCCGCGGCCTCGGCGGGCTCGCGGATCACGACGATGTCGAAGTGCTCCACCCAGTAGCCCGACGGCGCCTCGGGTACGACGTGCCAATAATCGCGCGGCTGCAGGAAAATAAGCGTGGGCTTCTTGCCCGGCGTATAGGCGATCCAGCTGCCCGGCGCGTCGATCAGCGGCAACCAGTGCTTGAAGTGCGGGCTCACCACGAACGGGTAGTAGTTGTCGTCCAGGAAGCGGACGATCGGCCTCCCGGCGGCCACCACCAGGTGGTCGAAACCACCCAGCGCCAGCGCCTTGTCGGTGCGATCGCGCACCGTGGCCAGGTGCGGGGGATAAAGGGCGGCAAGGGCGCTGGACATCGTGGGCTCCGGTCCGGATGGGGGCAAACGCCAATGGTGCGCCTTGATGCCCGGCGCGCCAAGTGTGGGCAGCAGGGCTAACCCCGCCCGAACACCACGGCAAAACGGCCCTGCGCGTCGCCCAGGGCCGTGCGCAGCAGACGCGCCGGGGTATCCGGTGCCGGATCGATCAGTTCGCGCAGGTGTGCGCCCCAGAGCGTCACGGCCAGTTCTCCGCAGGCAAAGCCATTCCCGGGCGAATGCCAGTGCGGCAGCGGCGTCCAGCCACCACAGGCCGGGCACACCAGGGGCGCCGTCTCCGAGCCTTCGGTCCAGACGCTCAGCGCTTCTTCCAGATAAGCGCTTTCCTCACCGCCCATCACCACCAGGTGCCCGCATTCGGGGCATGCCAGGTCCACGTCGTCGGCAGCGAATAGCCCCATCTCGCCACCGCCCTCGACAAGGTGCGCGCCGTCATGCACATCGGCGATCCATCGATGGGCGCGCACGTGGATCCCGATGGCGACGATACCCGGGGCGACCAGGAGCGACGCATCATCGCCGCGCACGGTGAACAGGGCCGCCCTTAACAGGCTCGAACCACCATCCTGGCTCCACAAGCCAGGGGACCGGTCGATGGCCGCCAACGAAACCAGCCGCCGGTGCAATGCCGTGGCGGTCGCCACCGCCCCGATGGCGGGAAGGCGATCATCAACCAGCGCTGTCCAGGGCGTGAGCATGAGGGAAAGGATCGTCGCTGCAGTCAGGGATTTTGCCGTGGGACATTCACGATGCGCGGCTGCCCAGCAGGTCTTCCAATTCCTCAATGCCCTTGGGTACGTCGCCGGTGAGCACCTGCGGACCATCGCGGCCCACGGCCACGTCGTCCTCGATACGGATGCCGATCCCGCGCCATCGTTCAGGGACCGACCGCTCGTCCGGATCGATGTACACGCCAGGCTCCACCGTCACCACCATACCCGGCTCCAGCAGCCGTGGTTCGCCATCCACGCGATAGTCCCCGACATCATGAACGTCCAGGCCCAGCCAGTGACCGGTCTTGCCGGGAAAGAATTTTTTGTAGGCCGCCGAGGCGATCGCCTTGGCTGGCGTTCCCTTGAGCAGGCCAAGCGCACACAGGCCTTCGGTGATCACCTCGACCGCGACATCGTGCGCGGCGCTGAATACCTGGCCCGGGCGCACTTCGTCGATGGCAGCGGCCTGCGCACTCAACACGATGTCGTAGAGCGCACGTTGCTCGGGCGAGAATTTTCCACCCACCGGATAGGTACGGGTGATGTCCGAGGCGTAGCAATCCACTTCCGCGCCGGCGTCCACCAGCAGCAGGTCGCCATCGCGCAGGCGCGCGCGATTGGCCTGGTAGTGCATGACGCAGGCATTGGCGCCGCCGGCGACGGTGGGGGGAAAGGCCGGCACCGCCCCGTTGCCGCGCATCACGCGCAACAGTTCGCCTTCCACCTCGTATTCGGCAACGCCCGGCCGGGCCACGCGCATGGCGGCCAGGTGCGCCTTGGCGGCAATGGACGCTGACTGCTTCATCAGCGCCAGCTCCGCTTTCGACTTGTACAGCCGCAGATCGTGCAGTAGGTGGCCCAGGGCCACGAACTCCTTGGGCACCACGCCGCCACCCCGGGCGGAGCGCAGGCGGCGCATCCAGCTGAGCAAACGTGCATCGAATTCAGGTTCGGCGCCAAAATGACAGTACAGGCGCGCCCTGCCCTCAATCATGCCCGGCAGGATGTCGTCGATGTCCTCGATCGGGAAGGCGTCGTCCAGTTTCAGCTGTTCGGCGGCGCGCTCGGTGCCCAGCCGCTCACCGTCCCAGCGTTCGCGCTCGGCGTCGCGCTCGCGGCAGAACAGCACCGCCTCGCCCTGGCTGCGGCCTGGCAGCAGGGCCAGGATGCTGTCCGGCTCGCCGAAGCCCGACAGGTAATGGAAATCCGAATGCTGGCGGTACGGCCAGGGTGCGTCGGCGTTGCGCATGCGCTCGGGGGCCGCGGCGACAATGATCGCGGCATCCTCGCCGGCCATGCGCATCAGCTGGCGCCGGCGGCGCGCGTACTCGGTCGCCGCGATCAATGCAGGGTATCGCTGGCCGGTGGTTCGCCGGCGGCAAGTTCGGCGTGTAGCAGCAGTACGCCCACGCGGACAAATTCCTCAAGCTCGGACTATGAG
>Ga0193716_1000290_pt1 | contig 31512 bp, 24 predicted proteins | sample U2c1metaG_FD_145901 | JGI IMG/M metagenome (GOLD analysis project Ga0193716, IMG submission 145901) | Soil microbial communities from a riparian zone of the East river system, Colorado, United States - U2c1 | ecosystem: Environmental > Terrestrial > Soil > Riparian zone | place: USA: East River...
TGCAAACCCTTATCCAGCTGTTGCCGGTGAGTCCGTTTGCCGCGACTACCGCAGGTCCTGTCATCCATCCGGAAGCCGGCGGTCTGTCCATCCCTGTCGTAAAGATCGAAGACTACCCGCGTTTTGGCTATCGCGGGCTGCATCTGGACGTGGGCCGTCATTTCTTCCCGGTTGATTTCGTCAAACGATATATCGACTATATCGCCCTGCACAAAATGAACTACTTCCACTGGCACCTGACGGAAGACCAGGGCTGGCGGATAGAAATCAAGAAATATCCCCTTTTGACTGAAGTTGGGTCCTGCCGGAGCGGGACGATCATCGGGCATAATCCCGGCACCGGTGATGACAGCATCCCGCATTGTGGCTATTATACCCAGGAAGAGATCAAAGACGTCATTAAATATGCAGCCGACCGGTATATCACCATTATTCCCGAGATCGAGCTACCCGGACATGCTTCTGCGGCCCTCACCGCCTATCCCTGGCTGGGCTGTACGGGCGGCCCCTATCATGTACAACATCGCTGGGGAGTCTTCAAAGAAGTGTTCTGCGCCGGCAATGACAGCGTCTTTAATTTCCTGCAGGATGTCCTCGATGAGGTGATTGCCTTGTTCCCCGGCCAATATATCCATATCGGCGGTGACGAATGTCCGAAGGACAGTTGGAAGGTCTGTCCCAAATGCCAGCAGCGTATGAAGACGCTTGGGCTGAAGGACGAAGAGCAGCTGCAGAGTTACTTTGTACAACGCATCGAGAAATACATCAATTCAAAAGGCCGGCAGATCATCGGCTGGGATGAGATCCTCGAAGGAGGTATTGCGCCCAATGCCACGATCATGAGCTGGCGTGGGGAAAAGGGCGGTATCGAAGCGGCAAAACAACATCACCAGGCGATAATGACACCCGGTGACTATGTCTATTTCGATCATGCCCAAACGCGTAATGATGATTCCCTCACCATCGGCGGGTACGTGCCGTTGGAAAAAGTATATAAATACGAACCCATTCCATCGGCCTTGTCCGCAGAGGAGGCAAAATATGTCTGGGGCGCCCAGGCCAATCTTTGGACGGAATACATGGCCAATCCATCAAAAGTGGAGTATATGCTCTTCCCCCGGCTCAGCGCCTTGTCGGAAGTCTTATGGAGTCCGAAAGCAACACGCAACTGGAAGGACTTTCAGCATCGTCTCGCTACCCAGTACAAACGTTATACGCTCTGGCATGCCAATGACTACCAGGTCTACTTTCAGCCTGCCGATACGCAGGTGCAACAAAAGCTGGCTACCTGGCAGGACTATAAGTTCGGGCTTATGATGCACTGGGGCACCTATAGCCAGTGGGGTGTCGTAGAGAGCTGGAGCATCTGTCCGGAAGACGAAGGTTGGACGGCGAGACGCGGCCCTTACGCCGCTAGTTATACCGGTTATGTCCAGGCTTATCAGAATCTTCAGAAAACTTTCAATCCTGTCAGCTTCGACCCGGCCAAATGGGCAGCGGCGGCAAAGGAAGCAGGCATGAAATACGTGGTGTTGACCACCAAACATCACGATGGCTTCTGTATGTTCGACACCAAACAGACGGATTATAAGATCACATCTGCTTCCTGTCCATTCTCCACCAACCCCAGGAGCAACGTGGTAAAGGAAGTATTCGACGCCTTTCGCAAACAGGATTTTCTCATAGGGGCATATTTTTCAAAACCCGACTGGCATAGCGACAACTATTGGTGGTCCTATTTTCCGCCCAAAGACAGAAATGTCAATTATGACCCCGCTCGTTATCCCGATCGCTGGAAGGCCTTTAAAGACTATACGTATAACCAGATCGAAGAACTGATGACAGGATATGGCCGTTTGGACCTGCTCTGGCTGGATGGCGGCTGGGTACGGCCGCTGTCTACTGTCAACCCTTCAATAGACTGGCAGCGCGGCATCCGTTATGACCAGGATGTCGACATGCCAAAGATAGCTGCCATGGCGCGTAGTCATCAGCCCGGCCTTATCGTCGTGGATCGCAGCGTACCGGGAGAATATGAGAACTATACTACTCCCGAGCAGCAGGTGCCGGAGCATCCCATGGATGATCCCTGGGAGACCTGTATGACGATGGGCAATTCCTGGAGCTATGTGCCGAATGATCACTATAAATCCACCACTACGCTGGTGCAGCTGCTGGTAAAGATCGTCTCGCGCGGGGGCAATTTCCTGCTGAATGTCGGGCCATCTCCCGAGGGCGATCTGGCCGATACGGCTTATCTGCGGCTAAAGGAAATGGGAGCCTGGCTAAAGGTCAACGGGGAAGGCATTTATAATAGCCGGCCGATACGGCCTTATTCTTCGGGGAATGTTTATCTGACACAGTCGAAGGACAGCGCCAATGTATATGCCTTCTTTTTACCAGAGTCTAAAGATGTGGTGTTGCCGGCCGAGATAACGATCGACCGTTATACGGCGAAGCCCAAATCTAAAGTTGTGCTGCTGGGTGCGAAAGGGAATTTAAAATGGAGGCAGGAGGGAAAGAAGATGGTCATTGTAGTACCGGCGGCCTTGCAGGGCAAGGTCATCGGGGAGCACGCGGTGGCTTTTAAGATCGCTACATAAAAAGATCACCACATAAAAAAAGGGCGGGAAAAAATCCCGCCCTTTTTTTTTATATATTATTTATTTCGGATTGGTATCCCACCAGAGGGGAAAACCCCCATTGTCGGGTCCGCCAAGAAGTTTTATAGCACCGGCTACGCCGTTTGCGTCAGAGCTATACTCATCGGGTGCAAAGGGCATCCGGCGGATGAACTTGTCGGTCGAAATAAGACCACCGCTGTTGTTGACGACCACGGGGAATAACTTCGGGAACCGGGTGCGGCGGAATTCGGACCATCCTTCCTGGCCGTCGGGATAAGTGGCGATCCATTTCTGGGTGATGATTCGTTCCAGCTTTGTTGCAATGGGATCGGCTTCATTCCATTTGATCGTGATAGTAGAAAGATTTGGATTACCTGCCGGCACGTCGTTCTGACCCGGCGTATAGGCCTTTGGGTCGATATAGGGCTGTTCCGTGCTGGTAGCATCACCAATATACGAAGCTGCTGAGTTGATGCCGTATTGATTGAAGGAAGTGGTAATACCATTCTCATAATCCGTCTGTGCAGTTCCCGCACCGGCCCAGCCGCGCAGCGCAGCTTCAGCTTTAAGGAACCAGGCTTCGGCAGCCGTCATCATCTGAATATGGCTGCTACCGCTGGAACTGGAGAAATGAATAGGCAGGGAATATCCATAGTAATGGCCGGCATCGTTGCCGCCGATGACGATACCTTCCCGGATTCCGATGAACTGGCCTTTTACGGTTGAATCCAGCGCGGGTCTTGCATAAAAAGGTATACGCGGGTCGTTGTAGCCCTTCATATAACAAAGTATCGGCGCTCCCATGTTGATGTCCATATAAGATTCGCTGATCAGGTCGATGGGATGTTCGTTGCTGCCGATATTGATCAGCGCATTGTCCGCGGCTACTGATAGCAGACCGGCCGGATCGGATAAAGATTTCTCCCCTTCCTTTTGCGCCAGGGCGGCATCGACATTGGAGATACGAATGGCCAGGCGGAGACGCAGCGTATTGGCGAATTTTAGCCATTGTGCATAACTACCGCCATATACCAGGTCGAATTTGGCGAATGGCGCAGGCAGGCCTGTGGCAGCTGCCGTCGTAAATGTGGCGATGGAGGAATCCAGCTCGTTGAAAAAGGTGGTATAAACGTCCTGCTGGGAATCATAGGTGGAGCTTCCGTCGGGATTCAACTGGCCATAATGGGAGTACACGATCGGGCCCATCTGATCTGACAGGCGGTGCATAGCTTCTACGCGGAGGATCTTGGCCCAGGCATAGAAAGGTGCGAACTGGGCATTGCCTTTTGTCGCCTGGAGCACGGTGGCGATGGGAGCCATGACGCTGTTGTAGGCAAGGTCCCAGGCCTGTGAGTTCCAGGCATCGATCATAAAATAATTGGTATTATTCTGGTTGTTGGTATAGAATGGGTCTGCGGACATCATATAACCGGAGTAGACGTCAGCATTCAGGTTCTGCTGGAGCTGATAAACATAGTCTACATAACCGTAAATATTCAGCTGTGCCTGGTTCAATGGTTCGCCGAGATAGGCATAGTCTACAGTGATCTGGCTGGGATAAATCCCGTTGGGATCGGTATTTATATCCTTAAAATTCTTGGTGCAACTGCCCAGGCCAATGGCGGCTATCGCTGTGCAAGAGACCAACAGTTTATTTATAATTCTCATTGTGCTTGAATTTAAATGTATTCGATTAGAAACTTAACTTAACCGATGCGCCAAGGCTTCTCGTAGAAGGCAGGCCGAAGGTTTCGACACCCTGGAGGGCATTGTTGGTCGACATAGAAAGCTCAGGATCGAAAGGCGCTTTTTTGGTGACAAAGAACAGGTTCTTTCCAATGACAGCCACGCTAAGTGAATGAACCCATTTCGCCTGAACCGGTATCCTATAAGTCAGAGAAGCCTCCCGCAGCCGGACGGCAGTCGCATCGTACATATAATATTCACCGATGCCATTGGTGTTGCCTACGGCATTGTAAAAGGTCAGCGCGTCTACCTTTCCGCTAAACTTGGAACCATCCGCTTTAACAGCATTGTTCAGTGTTACGCCGCCTGCATCCCGGGCAGTTGCCGTAGCCTTGCTGTCTCCATTAGCATCCAGCACTGCCTGGGTAACACTCATGACCTTACCGCCGAAACGGCCGTCAAAGAGGAAGCCGATTGTCCAGCTATGGGCGATCTCGATCGTGTTATTCCATCCGAGGGTATATCGCGGCTGAGGATTGCCCAGCTTTTTAACGGAAGTCAGACCTACGGCACTTGTAGTGTCGACGCCTGCAATGGGTGCACCATTGTCGCTCACTAGCATATGTCCCTGAGCATCCCGTTTGAAGAAGCGGCCGTAGATATCACCCCATTGACCGCCTTGTTTAATATAGGAAGCATAGAGCAGGTTGCCGAGTCCGGTGAGCGTCTGATAATCCTGGGTAATGCCTGCGGCCGGATCGGAAATGCTGATGATCTTATTCTTATTGTAGGCATAGTTGACGGTTGTCGTCCAGGTCACATTCTTTTCTTTTACCGGTGTGGCGCTGACAGAAAGCTCGACACCCTGGTTGCGGATATTTCCCGTATTCAGATACCAGGTCGAAAACACCTGCCCGGTAGAAGACGCCGCTCCGCCCGGAGGTGCAGGCGTTTCTACGTATTGATCGAAGTTATTATTGATATAGTAGGTAAAGTCGAAGCCCACCCGGTCTTTAAGGAAACGCCATTCGGTACCGACTTCAAAGGACCGGTTGTCCTCCGGTTTGAGGAAGGTGCCTGGCTTGGGCCCCTTGGTATTGGTGACGGAGCCATTCAGGTTGTCGATGGTCGCCTGCGGAGGGTTGGACTTATAGGCGTCTACGTCATTACCCACTTTAGCATAAGATATCCTCAGCTTGCTGAAGGTAATGGGCTCTGCCATTTTAAACATATCGCTCAGCACAGCCGTCAGACCGCCGGAATAATAAAAGAATCCACGGCCTTCCACCGGGGTATATGCCATGGAAGAAGACCAGTCGTTACGCGCGGTCAGGTCAAGATAGAGATAATCCTTATAATTTAGCTGAGCCGTAGCAAAGGCCGACTGTACCTGCTTATGTGTATTGGTTTGGCTGACCGTAAGATTCGTGGCAGGAAGAATATTCTCCAGGTTGAAGATATTGGAAAATCTCAGTCCATCGCCCTGTGCCCTGGTGCCAAAGGTAGTCTGGTCCAGTTTGTTGTCATTGATGCTGGCACCGATAGTGGCGTTGAACCCCAGGTCGTCAGTAAAGTGACGGCTGCCGGATAACAAGAGATCGCTGTATAACTGGGTATTGGTCAGCGTCAGCAAGCCATAGCCGCCGTTGTTGCCAGTGAGCACCGTGGAAGTAGTAGCAAAACTCTTTGAGTCGATGTTGTTAAAGGATTTGTCGATATTGGCTCTTGCCTGCAGGTTGATCCAGCTGTTGATCTTATAGCTCAACGAAAAGTTGGTATATACCCTGTTGAGATTATTATCGCTGGTCACCCGATTGAGCAGCCAGTAAGGGTTCTGTTCGCTAAAGTTACCGCCGTATGACTTTCCTGCCTGTACGCTGTCGTAGTTGGCATCCCACCAGTTCTGAATATTGGTATTACGCAGGGTGGAGAAGGTCTCGAATTGTTTGTACTTATTAAAGTTCAATCCCCTCGGGAACATATATAGACCTGTCAGCGGGTTGTTGTACAGGCCGCTGGAAGGACGGTTGTGCGCTTCCTGGTTGACATATAATACATTCAGATCGGCCGTCAGGCGGTCGTCGAAGAATTTAGACGTCTGGCGGAAGTTGATATTGTGTTTTTTCAGGGAGACGGTAGGCTCGATCCCTTTGTTATCGGTAAACGAATAAGAGAAGTAGCTCTGTGATCTTTCCGTTCCGCCGGACAAGGCGATGGAGTTAAAGGTCGTCACCCCTGTCTGGAAGAAGGGATCTACAAAATTCGATCCATTGACCACAGAACCCCAACTGTCCAGCGAGCCGGGCGAGCCCGAGGAAGGAGGTGTTGTCTGGCCGTATTTGAATTGCAGGGGCGTTTTGTAGCTACGGCTGTCCAGGGTAAGAGAAGAAGAAACATCAACTCTTGTCTTTCCGGCCTTTCCTTTTTTGGTGGTCACCATGATGACACCATTCGACGCGGCGCTGCCATAGAGGGCGGCAGCCGATGCGCCTTTCAGGACGGAGATGTTCTCGATGTCTTCGGGGTTGAGGTTGGAGATCCCGTCGCCTCCGTCGATGCCGGCATAACCGACACCGGACTGACCGTATTCGTCACCAGGCTGGGCGGGGGAATAGTTAGTCATGGGGACTCCATCGATGACATAAAGCGGCTGATTGTTACGGGTGGATTTGTTTCCCCGAAGCACGACGCGGGTCGAGCCACCGATGCCGGAAGAGCTTTTCGTGATAGTCACACCCGCTACCTTGCCAGTCAGGCTGTTTACAAAACTGGCGTCCTTTACGGTCGTCAGCTGATCGTTCCCTACCTTTTGCACGGAATAGGTCAGGGACTTGGCCTGACGCTGGATACCCAGGGCTGTGACAACGACTTCATTCAATTGGCTGGTGCCGACCTGAAGCGTGATCGACAAGGTTGTCGCATCTGAAACGGCGACTTCCTGGGTCTGGTATCCGATGTAGCTGACAACGAGCACATCTCCTTTTTTTGCATCGATGGTGAACTCGCCAGCAGCATTGGTAGCAGTTCCTTTGCGGGTGCCCCTAACGGCGACGCTGACGCCGGCAATGGCAGTGCCGTCGGCAGCGGTGATCTTGCCGGAAATAAGGTCAGCAACAATGACATTGGTTACGTTGTCCTCCACCGGCTCGACACTCATCTGCGGGGAGAAATTTACGGGGCTGGCCTCTATGGCCGAAGTGACGCCGTCTTTCGACAGGATAACATAGGTTTTTTCATTGACCTTTCGGAATTTCAAACCCGAATTTTTCAGCATATGATCCAGTGCCTTTTCGATGCTGGTCTCATTGCCGGTAGGCATGTTCACCATCTTCGTGCCGAGGGACTGCTCGGAAAAAAGGAAATAGGCTCCTCTTGTCCGGTTCAGTTCTTTCAAAGCGGTGAATAAAGACTCCTTCTTTTCGTTTTCTTCGATCCTGTCTTTCTGATCTACGGCCCGAATGCTTTTACCGTTGAACGCGTAAGCGCTTTGCGAGCGGGCAGCATCAAAACAGAACAGTTGCAAACCCAGCAGACAGATGATCATGCGGTGTTGACAGTGCTTCTTTCTCATTTTTGCAGCGTGTTTAATGTAATGACAACAATGTTAAAACAGTGATTAATGAAATTTTAGTTTTGAAATGGTGCATAACGAGGTTGCAGATAATGCCAATAGCATTATTGGTATTATTTTAGTGTTCTTTGGTGTTAATCACGCCCTGGTGTTAGTGATGCCCGGCGTTAGTGGTGCCGTAGCGTTACTGGTGCTCTTTGGTGTTAGCGGGCGTTAGTGTTAGCGGTGTGCTTAGTGTTAGCGGTGTGCTTTAGTGTTACTGGTGCTCTTTGATCAGGATGCCATTGCCTTCGTGTACTATCTCGAAGTCGCCGGTGCTCTGCAGAGCCAGCAGCAATACGTCTAGATTGTCATTGGGCATAATGCCATACAGTTTCTTTTCTTCCAGACCTGCACCGGAAGTGGTGACGGTTACACCATAATTTTCTCTGATGATCGTGATGAGGTCACGCAGAGGGGTGCCATCGAATATAAGTTTGTGTTCTTTCCAGGCAAGGATACTGTCGTTCCGGACTATCTTTTTTTCCAGGCTGCTCCGATATTCTACAAAGTCGCCGGGAACCATCTTCAGCTCTTTTCCTTCTTCCGTATGCAGGACGACACTGCCTTCTTTCAGCATTACATTGGCTTTGTCCTGGCGGTTGACTACGTTGAACTGGGTGCCGGTAACGATAATATCGAAATGGTTAACGTGGACGATGAACCGGCTCTTCATCGGTGTCTTTGCGACGTGAAAGAATGCTTCGCCGGTAAGCCAGACCTCGCGATCCTTTCCATCTTTCCACCCTTGCGAAAAAACGAGCTTGCTGTCTGCATTGACCACGACGCTGGAGCCATCGGGTAAATGGCTTTCCTTTACTTCTCCATAGGTGGTGTCCAGTTCGGGAACGGAGCGGGTCAGCATCTCACGGATTCCGTAGGAGCCTGCGGCCAGTAAGAGTACGGATGCCGCGGCAATCCACCAGCGGCGGGCAGGTATGACCGGCACAGGGCGCGGACGATCGTTTTCGATCGGCTGACTGTCCTGGTGTGGCTGACCACTTTTATTTTCTGCATTGCGAATTTTTTGCAACAAACGGCTTTCTGCCTGACTCAGTTGCCCGGCAGCCAAATTTTTTTCCTCAAAACGGAGCGTCTCCAGGAATTCAACGGCCTGTGCAGCACGGGCACGATGCAAGGGATCGGCGGCGATCCATTCGTCCCATTGCCGGATAGACCGGGTATCTGCCCGGAAATGCCAGGCCAGAAAGCTCTCATCTGTTAAAAGGTCTTCTACTCCTGCGTAGTTTTTTGACATAAACGATCTTCTCCGTTTATATGTGCCACAGGAAACACCGCTGTAATGTCTTTTTTTTAAAATAATTATTTATCCCACCAAACTCTCGAGGTCATTTTGTCGCCGCCGGACAAGCGGGAAACGGCTTTGGTATAATTAGCGCCATTGGAAGAAGCTTCGCTCTGGGGATAGGTAAAACGGCGGGGGATGGTTCCACCCGTAACATTGCTGGGATAATTGACGGGCGTAAGTATGGGATAACCGCTGCGCCGCCAGTTGGCGAAACATTCATTCTCATCCATGAATCCGGCTATCCAGTATTGTTCATTGATCAGCTGAAACCCCCGGGCCGGATCATAAGGATGGGTCGACAGCCATGCATCGATGGTTCCTTCGGCAGGTCCTGCTCCATTCTGGCTGCCCAGCTGCAACATGGCATTCTTCACCGCAGCCGAATAATACGCGGCCGGATCACCGCTGATCCAACCCCGCTGGGCCGCCTCGGCCAGAAGCAATCCCGTCTCCCCGGCTGTCAGGAAAAAAGTGGGCGCATCGAGCCGGGCATAGGTATAGCGATTGACGACTGAATAATTGTTCTGGTTCCCAGGCCAGCCCGGTGCCTTCGTGAGGTCGTAAGCTCCGCCATTGTCCGGTGGATCATATCCTCCTGGCTGCCCCAACTGCCGGGCGGTGGTGGTGTCACCCTTATCCGCGGAAAGAGCCGGGTTTGCGCATACAGTTGCCAGATAGGGAAGACGGGGATCGCCGACATTTTTTAAAAAATCCACAAAGGTCTTGTTGAGACGATAGCTGTTGGGGTCATTGCCCAGCAGGATAAGACCATTGCCATTGACAACCGGTGTGCCGGAGACATTCTGATGCGGGACAATGGCATTGAGGCTGTTGTCCTGGAATACTCCTCCCTGAACAGCAGTCTGCGCCCACTGCGCTGCAGCAGCCGGGTCCACCTTGCTCAGCCGCATCGCTAGCCGAAGCATCTCTGAATAGGCAAATCTCTGCCAGGCCTGCGGCGCCCCGTTGTACAACAGGTCAGCCGCTCCGATGGTATTGCTTTTTGCAGGATCGAGGGCCAGGGCAGCATCCTGCAGCTCGTGCAGAAGGTCGGTATAGATATCCTGCTGGCGGTCGTAAACAGGGGCGGAGATCCCCGAGATATAACCCAGCCCGGCCTGTTTATATGGACAGTCCCCGTACATATCCGTCATGCGCTGGAACATAAAGGCCTTAAAGATGCGGCAGATCTGATAGAGATTGGACAAGCCCGTATCCTTTGCAGCATGCTGCTGAACTTCTACGATCCAGGCGATGCTGTTGGGATAGTTCTGGTCCCAGTAGGCCGAATTATATGTCCCGCTGTAGAGGTATTTATCACCATCCCAATAAGACTGAGTAGAGGCCAGGTGCTGGATCATACAACCGGAATAGATGAGGTTGTTTCGCCAGTCCTCATAGCCATTGCCGTCAGAATTCCCGGAGGTGATCAATTCAGCATTCGTAAAAAGATAGTTGAAATTGATCTGTTGTCCTGTGATCTGGTTGGGGTCTGTATTGATAGACACGAAGTCTTTGCGGCAGCCGCTGCATGCCAGCAGCAGACAAAGAATGGAAGGCCATATGAACGTGTTTCTTCGCATGTTAAAATTTTAGGTTCATGTTGACCCCCCAGCTTCTTGACGGCGGATATCCCGTCAGCTCCAGGCCTTGTCCATTTGTATTATTGATGCTGGACTCCGGGTCTATATTCGGGGTATGTTTCATCAGGGTCGCCAGGTTACGGCCGACGAGAGAAAGGCTGAGCTCTTTTACAAATTTCTTTTTCAGCATCGTGGCCGGGAAATTATAGGTCAGAGAGGCCGATCGCCATTTGATAAAGCTTGCATCATAGACAAACTCTTCGGCAATATGATCCGTGCCGCCCGCGGAGATATCCTGGAAATATTGCTGAGCCGGTACAGCGATGGTATTAGGGTGCCCGCTCTCCAGCACCCCTTTTCCAATATAGCCCCCTTCCCTACCCTGGAGCGTTGTCTTTTGCAGTCCATAATAATAAAGGAGAAGGTTTGTGCCGGAATAGATTTTTGCCCCATATTTAAAGTCGATCAGGAAAGAAAAGGAAAAGTTGCGATAGCGGAACTCATTGGTCAGTCCGCCGGTCTGCTTGTATACGGTGGAACCAAGCGGCACGACACCATTGCTTGGCTCGGGCTCGCCTGCCGGCGCAGGATTGCTGACACCGTCGCTATAGATGATCCTGCCCTTACTGTCCCGTTTATAAGCATAACCCATGATCTGGCCATAAGGCAAGCCTACCACATTGCTGATGCTGACCTCGCTGCCCCAGCGGGGGTAGGCGCCATTGATGACGATGCTGGGCAGTCCGCCGATATATAATACCTTATTGTCATTGGCAGCATAATTGAACGAGAGCTTCCAGCCAAAGGCCGGGGTTTTGAAAAGGGTGCCTGTCAGCAGCAATTCCAGACCACGGTTGCTTATCTTACCAATATTCTCGATATACTGGTAATAACCGGATGTCGGGCTAACGGTCACTTTTACGATGTCGTTGGTCGTCTCCTTATTATACCAGGTAAGATCAAACCCAACCCTGCCCTGTAAAAATTGCCCTACAAGCCCAAGCTCTTTTTCGGTTATGCTGATCGGGCGCAGACTGGCGTTGGGGATAAGCGGAAGATTGCCGGATGCGATGTAACCCAGGGGCTGCCCGCTGATGGAATAATTCTGAATACCATAGTTGAGCACGTTCTGGTAAGGCTCCGTCCCATTCGATGAGGCGGCATAGGACGCCCGCAGCTTGCCAAGGCTGATCCAGGAAGGCAGTCGCCAGGCCTCAGAGAAAACAAAGCTCCCGGAAACGGAGGGATAGAGATAGTGATCGGTGTTGATATTGAGGGTGGAAAACCAGTCATTACGGGCAGTCAGGTTGAGGAAAAGGTAATTTTGGAAACCGAGGTCCGCGCTGCCATAAACGGAATTGACGCGATAACGCTGGATAAAGGAACTAAAGGGTTTGTTGATGATATTGGCGGCATTATAATTACCCGCGACAAGAAACGGACCTGCGGCGCGATTGGAGGAATTGGGTACTGCTCCAACGCCCTGAACGGCGGAGCTGTTGTCCTGCCGGTTAGTTCCAAGGTTAGCATCGAAGCTAAAATTATTTCCTATTTTTTTGTTTACTCCAACCATGACACTGCCATTCAGCTCATGATAATTGACTTCATATTGCGTGAGGTTGCCGCCATGGATGCCGTCAATGCGGGTATACTGTACGCCGGAAGGCACGATATTGGTCACGTCGAACTGGTAGCCGTCGCGGCTGACCTGGCCCTGCAGATAAAGCCAGTCAAGGAGATGGTATTTCAGGGTAAGACCGCCGGTAATGCGATTTCGATCTGTAAAGTTGCTGTAATCGTAGGCGATATAATAGGGGTTCTCAAAATAAGGATCGGTAGCGCCGGGCAGCCATTCGGTCCCGTCGGGGTGAACGGTATGTGTTTTCATCCACCGGATGTCAAAGCTATTGGCCAGGTACATGGGGGGCGCGATGACATTCCCCGGAGCGTCGGAAAGGCTGGCGCGGTTGTTCACGCGTTCGAAAACATAATCCGCGGTCAGGTCCATCTGCAGCTTGTTGGTGACATAATAAGTGGAATTAAGATTGAGGCCCTGCTGTTTCATGGAAGAATTGGGTACGAAGGTGGACAGGTGCAGGTCGGAAATACCCAGGCGGAAATGGCCTTTGCTGTTGGCGCCCGTTAGAGCGACCGAACTTTGATTGGTAACACCCGTACGGAAGAAATTTGAAAAATTGTTTTTTGCCGGACTATAGGGATATGTATTCCCCAGGTAATTGATGGCATTGGTGCCGTCGAGTTTCGCGCCCCAGCTATAATAAGGGGCGGCCAAAGCCATTCCCTGGTTGATCGGCTTTAATTTGGAGACCCCTTGTCCATATTCATATTGATAATCGCGCTGGTCCACGACCGAAGTAACCGTCAGGTTATTATTGACCTGTACGCCAAAACCATGTGTCCTGGACCCTGATTTTGTACGGATGAGAATGGCGCCATTACCACCCCGGTAACCATAGAGGGCAGAAGCGGCCACTCCTTTCAGGATCAGAATAGACTCGATATTGTCGGGATTAATATTGGAAAGGCCGTCACCCAGATCCACGCCACCATATTGGCCGGAATAATTCACTGTCGTATTATCATAGGGTATGCCATCTACGACATACAGAGGTTGATTGTTGCCGCTGAGCGAAGCATTGCCGCGGATCAGCACCCTGCTGCTGCCATAAGGACCGGTAGCATTCGTTGCCACACTAAGCCCGGCCACCTGGCCTATCATGGCATTGCCGAGATTTGTTTCCCGGGACTGGGTGAAGATGGAACCGTCCAGCTCTGCGGCGGAAAAACCAAGTGACCTTTCCTGTTTCGGGATGCCGAGAGCTGTGACGAGGACCTCCGTCAGCGGCTGATCGGAAGGATCCATTATTACCCCTCCGGAACCCAATCTGGCGACGGGCAGCTTTTTCATTTTATAACCGACAAAAGAAAAGACAAGGGTATCTCCTTTCAGAGCTTCAAGCTCAAAGGAGCCCGTCAGGTCGGTGGCCGTTCCCTTTCGGGTATGTAGCAGCGTGACACTAACGCCCTGCAGGATCTTGCCTTCGTCAGTATAGACGTGGCCTGAGACCATGTTTAGACGAGCCAGCGCAGAACTTACATTGGACGTGTCGTTGAACTCAGGGGCGGCGGTGCTGTCGAAGGTGTTGCTGCGGTCGGGGGCCTGTTTTTCGAGGATGACAAAGGTCCGGTCATCCACTTTTTTATAATAGAGGCCGGTATTCTTTAATATTTGAGAGAGGACCTTCTCGGTAGAAAGGCCGGTGGTGAGCAAGGGGGGATTGACGGTTCTTTTTCCAAGGGGCTGGCGGGAGAAAAGAAAATAGACTCCCCTGACCTTATTAAGCTCGACCAGTACGTCGATGAGTGGCCGCTGTCCGGGACTGGCAGGAGGTGTTTGCAAACGGGCAGAAAGAGGCAGGAGCATCTGAATACCCAGAAAGACCCCAAGTAGCAGTCTGCAAAAGCTTGTTTTCCCCATCTTACAGCGTTTTGGTAAAGACATGACCAACACAATGTCACTTCCTTGCGGAACGGGCCCTGATAATGATCTGGTCCCCGTCTTTTGAAATATCAAATTCGGCAGTAGCTTCCAGCGATCGTAACAGCACTTCCAGGTTATTATTTGGCAGGATAGCAGAGATAGTTTGATCTCCGATGGAACTATCGGCAAGCTTTATATGTACGCCATAGTGATCATTGATGATGGTGACCAGCTCGCGTAAGGGGGTCCCGTCAAATACCAGCTTCTGATCCTTCCAGGCCATGAGGCTATCCCGCTGCACAGCCTTTTTCTCCCACAAATTTTCCCGAAGGTCGACAAATTCACCGGGAGATAGTTGAAGCTGCCTGCCGTTGGGGCCCCGGAGGATGACCGATCCTTCTTCCAGCATAATATTTTCTGCTCCGTGCCGGTTGATGACATTGAACTTTGTGCCGGTGACGATGACATCGGCATGATCGAGATGGACGACGAAACGACTGTTCTGGCGCGTTTTGCGGACATGGAAAAATGCTTCCCCATCCATCCACACTTCGCGGTCGGTCCCTTCCTCCCAGTTGCCGGCAAAGCTAATGCTGCTGTTGGCATCCATCATCACTTCGGTTCCGTCGGGCAGTTGCCGCCGGGCGATCTCGCCGAAGGCTGTCTTTATGGCCTCACCTTTTGACGAACGAATAGCTATTACGATAAGACTGGCGGCAAGAAGGATGGCGACGGAGGCGGCGATCATCCCGCGTCGGCTGAATAAAGGAATAACTTTGACGGGACCCGTAGCATCGATCCGCTTCATAAGTCGCTCTTCCGCCGATGCAATCTGTTGCATAGGTATAGCCAGCTCGGGCAGACGGGTAGCTTCCAGAAGGCTGATGGCCTGTTGGACCAGTTGGGCTTGTTCGGGGTGGCCACTCATCCAGCTGTCCCATTGTTGCTGTTCTTTACCAGGTATTTTAAAATACCAGGCAAGAAAGGACTCATCGGACAAAAGGTCTTCCGGCTCGTTAAAGTTCTTTGCCATAAAGTGTAAGAATCGAATTTCAGTGTTTTTTGCTAATCCTGTAAATTTTTTTTGAAAAGGATAGCAAGTATTTTCCTACATTCATCAAAGTTTCAACCATCTATAACCATTGAACACGGCTGGCCAGGACATAAAGCTTTGGGAATCTTTCCGCAAAGGAGACAGGGAAGCATTTGCGGCGCTTTTCCGGGCGCATTATGAGACTTTATTTCGTTTTGGCAGCAAATTCACTACCGATACCGAACTGCTGGAAGACTCCATCCAGGAACTCTTTATCGAACTCTGGCAGGCCAGATCAGCTACGGTAGTCCTTTCGGTGAAGGCATACCTTCTTAAGTCACTCAAATACAAACTCTTAAAGGCCTTTCGGAAAAACGGCCGGTTATTGCCGCTCAGTGACAATGACCTCAGCTTTGAATGGAGCCATGAGAACTTCCTCATCGCCAAGCAGGAAAGCGCCGAGAAGAAACAGCTGGTTGTAGATGCGCTCCAACGACTATCGAATCGCCAGCGGGAGATCATCTATCTCAAATATTACCAAAACCTCAGCTACGAAGAAGTAAGCGAGATCATGAATATCAACTACCAGGTGGCGCGCAATCTTCTTTACCAGGCCATCAAGTCCCTCAAAACCCTGTTAGCAGGCACGCTGGAGCTGTTTTTGCTTTTTCTTTAGCCAATTACCCAAACGGTTGATTACATTTTTTTACTACATGACACAAGGAATTGGGCAAATAGCCATTAATTTCGCCCTGCGAAACTGGATTTTGTCCGGTTAACATATAACATCAAAAATATTCTGATCTATGAGCATGGTAGACTCATTCGAAAAAATTCCGGTTAAGATTTTTCATTCCCTGGAAGAAGGTTCGCGTTTTATTGGTAAAGAGATTGCGACACTTATTCGTGAGAAAGAGGCAAAAGGTGAAAAGACGGTGTTAGGCCTGGCAACAGGCTCTTCGCCCAAGTCTCTGTATACCGAGCTGGTGCGGCTTCACCGGGAAGAAAAGCTAAGTTTTAAGAATGTGGTCACCTTCAATCTTGACGAATATTATCCGATCGACAACGATGCGCTGCAGAGCTATAATCGTTTTATGAAGGAGCAGCTGTTCAGCAAGGTGGACATCGATCCCGCCAACTGCCATATTCCCAACGGGCAGTGGAAAAAAGAAGAGATCAAGAAACATTGCATTGAATACGAGCAAATGATCGAAAAGGCGGGTGGTATCGACCTGCAGATCCTTGGTATTGGCAACAACGGGCATATCGGCTTCAACGAACCCGGGTCGAGCATCTTTTCGCATACGCGTCTCGTGCCGCTGGACAATTCGACACGCATTGCCAATGCGCATGAATTCCAGAATATTTCGCAGGTGCCTCGGCTGGCCATCACGATGGGCATCAGCACGATCATGAAGTCAAGGCGTATCGTCCTGATGGCCTGGGGGCAGCTTAAGGCCCCGGTAATCCAGAAGGCTGTAGAAGGGAATGTTACCGAACAGATACCTGCATCTTTGCTGCAGCAGCACGACAACGTCACTTTTGTTACGGACGAGGTGGCGGCTTCCGAGCTGACGCGTTTCAAATCGCCCTGGTTGACAGGCGACACGATCTGGACGCCCCAGATGATCCGCAAGGCCGTCGTAAATATGGCCCTGAAATTGGAGAAGCCAATTCTCAGCCTTACCAACGGAGACTATAATGACAATGGCCTTAGCGATCTGCTGGTGGAAAAAGGGGATGCCTATGAGATCAATCTGCAGGTCTTCTATATGCTTCGGGATACTATTACAGGCTGGCCTGGCGGTAAGCCGGGTGCTAACCTGCCGACGCATCCTGAGCGTTCGGAGCCTTTCCCCAAGCGTTCGCTGATCTTCTCTCCGCATCCCGATGACGATATTATTTCGATGGGCGGTACTTTTATGCGGCTGCATGACCAGGGTCATGACGTTCATGTAGCTTACCAGACTTCCGGGAACATTGCGGTGACGGATGAATTCGTTACCCGTTACCTGGATTTTGCCGTTGGCTTCGAAGTGTTGTCGGGTATTGACAGTAAAAAATCTTCGCAGATCCTGCAGCAGGCTACCAGCTATCTGAAGAGTAAAAAGGCCAGCGATATCGACACACAGGAGATCAGGGCCATCAAAGGGCTGATCCGTCGCGGCGAGGCCAAGGCCACCTGCCGTTATGTAGGGCTGCAGGATAAGAACATCCATTTTATGAACCTGCCTTTTTATGAAACGGGCACCATCGAAAAAAAGCCGATGGGTGAAGAGGATATAAAGCTGACGATGGCCTTGCTTCGCGAGCTGAAACCGCAGCAGATCTATGCTGCCGGTGACCTTGCCGATCCGCATGGTACCCACAAGGTATGTCTTGACATTATATTTGAATCCATGCGCAGGCTGAAAGAGGCAGGTGAGACCTGGCTAAAGGATTGCTGGGTTTGGCTGTATAAGGGGGCATGGCAGGAGTGGGATATCAGTGAGATCGAAATGGCGATCCCTATGAGTCCCGACCAGGTGCTGAAGAAGCGTTTTGGCATTTTTATCCACCAGTCGCAGAAAGATATGGTTCCTTTCCAGGGTAGTGATAGCCGGGAGTTCTGGCAGCGCGCGGAGGACAGGAATGGGAATACCGGGGCGCTGTATGCGCAGTTGGGACTGACTAAGTATGCAGCTATGGAAGCCTTCGTAAGATGGCACTATTAAACGGAGGCCGTTTAATAGTGCCAGCGGCTCCGCGCTAGCGGAGCAATGAATTAGCCCCAGTTAGTCCCTGCATAGCAGGGACGTAGTCGAGCAGCGACCAATGAAATCCGTATTAAATTTGTGTTAATTGGCTATTATTGTATTTTTGTGGCCGCACTATGCCACAGACTACCACATTCATAGCAGTTAGACAGGAATGGCAGGACGCCTGGCAATTGCCTGCATTCCGCAGGAAGGTTCTGGTCGGGATGATCCTCATAGTCATGATCCTATCCTTATTCCCCCATTTTTTTCAGGCGATCGAGCTCAGACATGGAATGGTCCTCAACGATCCTCTTCTGCATGTCATGGGGCCCCGTGACGTATCCATTCCTATGTTTATCGTCATCTGGGCTATTACGCTTCTTTCCGTCTTTCGGGCGGCGCAGACCCCGCAAATGTTCCTCACCTTTTTGTGGGCTTATATCTTTTTGTCGCTGTGCCGGGTTCTGACGATCACGCTGATCCCGTTAGACCCGCCGACAGGTCTGGTCAATCTGAGGGATCCCCTGAGTAATTTCTTTTACGGAGAGAAGTTCGTGACGAAGGACCTCTTTTTTTCGGGGCATACTTCAACTGTTTTTCTCTTATATCTCACTATACCGGGGAAGATGGACAAGAAACTGGCGCTGCTGGCTACGGCCTGTGTAGGCTCGTTGCTGCTGGTCCAGCATGTGCACTATACGTTGGATGTGCTGGGAGGGTTGTTGTTCGCCTGGGGTTGCTATCACCTGGCTAGGAAAACCGTCGTAAAGGAGTTCGACGGGTATGCGGATTAAATGGCGCCTGGCGAGCACCAACATCGCTGGATGAGGCGTCAACACCGCTAAAAGGCCTCGCCTATCTGTAAATAGAATCCCTGCGAATGCTTTTTCGCTATTCCGTAGTCCAGCCTCAGATTCAATTTTTCGTTTTTATTCAGCGCGACGCGTAATCCTCCCCCATAAGAGTATTTAAGGTAATCGAAATTGATGCTTTTTAATTCGGGGCCTACATTGCCCATGCCGGCAAACCCTACCGCCCCGAGTCTCCAGAACAGGGGTACCCGGTATTCCGCCTGCAAAATGGCGGCATTCTTGTCGCGGAACCTGCCGGCATAGTAACCACGTAAATTGCTGGCTCCCCCGATATAGGAAAGGCTGCGCAGGGGCGTTTCGCCTGTATTGAAGCTGCCAAACGCCTGCAGGGCCAGGACCTGTCCGCGAAAGACGCGGATGAAGCGGCGGACGTCCACCACGTAGTTAGTGTACTGATAATCAGACCCGAACGTTGGGGTAAAATGGTCGAAATGAAACTGCAGCATGACTCCACGGTCGGGCGAGAAGGCATTGTTCCGGGTGTCATAGGTCAGGCTCAGTCCTAGGCCGGAGACGTGGTAGCCATTGCGTCCGACGACGTTTTCTTCATCAAATAACTGTCCCTTCGCATATTCCACGTCGAAAACGCGTTGATATTCATAAACCATTCCCAAAAAAAGATTACGGCCGATCAGAACCTGCGGGTGCAGATAAATGTAATACTGTTTATATTTATAAGATTCTTTGCTGCTATCCGGGGCATGCTTGCCTAGGCCCCAGAAATTGTCCGGGAAGGCACTGTAGGAAAGCTGTTCGTTGAGGATAAATCGCTCCCCGGGGAAGTAAATGGAACCATTTATGGCCATTACCAACTGTTTTCGGGTTGTATAGAGAGCAAGGGCCTGTGCGTTAGAGGTCCGTGTAGCAGTGTCGCGGCTTTTGAGGTGAAAGGTAGAGGCGCTGGCGAAGCCGAACGACCACCCTGTTTCTATGCTACGGGCAATGATTGGGAGTACGAGAACATGCCGTATATTTGCCGGACTTTTTATCGGGAGTGGCAGCTTTTCTACAGGGAGTGTTTTGAGGCTGTCATTTTGGGCGTTAACGCCCGCAGACATTAAAATTAAGCAGCAAAGCCCAAGAAAATAGATAAATTGTACTTTTCTGAACGAATAGGAGGGCAATGTTGTATTATATTTATTAATGTTTATTGATAAAAGCAGGCAAATTAACGTTGAAAAATCTAATTTTCTTACATTTGATGTTTAATGAAGAATTCACAATTTGTTAAAATATACTTAACCCAATATTTAAAAGCTCTGGAGCGGAAAGGGATGACCCTTCCTTTTCTTAAATAAAGCTAGCATTTATGAAAAAATTCGAATGCCCCGATTTTGTCCTGGGAGATAAGATAACGGAAGAACAATTTAACTTTTTCGACAAGTATGGCGTGATCATATTTAGGAATTTTCTGAATTCGGAGACCGTTCAATTATTCATATCTGAGCTTAACAGGATTGAAAAGCAATGGCTGGATGAAGGCCGCGAGAAGGTCAACGGGATCCCGTTGAAATTCGGCAAGGACCAGGATGGCAACAAGATGATCCAGCGGATGTGTTTTCTTTCCCTGTATAGCAATCCCCTGCATGAAGTACTGCAGGATCCACGCATTCAGGCGCTGGTTGGCCTGCTCTACCCTTACGAAGGTCGCATCAGCGAGAATGAGAAGGATGGATTGATCCTGAACCACTATGTCCGGATGCCGGAAAGCAACTTTACGCAGATGGGATGGCACACGGATAGTCCACGGGACCTCTTCCTTGGCCAAAAGATCATGCCGATGCTGAATGTGGGTCTGCACCTGGACAACACTCCTTTCGAGAATGGTGGTTTACGGGTGTTGCCTGGTACGCACAAACAGGGCATCCTGCGCCTCCTTTTCGGCAAGAAATATTTCATCGACAACAATCCCGACCGCCGGGAGATCGGCTTCGACCTGGCAGCCGGCGACCTGACCGTACATGACGGCCGCATCTGGCACCGCGCCCAGCAGTCACCCCTCTACGGTGAAGCCAGCCGTCGCAGGGTCCTGTATGTCCCGATCATCACCGGTAAATACATGCCGAAGGATGCGAACAGCAAGACGCCATTCTATCATCGACTGGCAGCAAAAGTGCAGAACTAGGTTGCATAAATGATATTAAAGGAGCCGGCTTGAGTCCAAAGACTTGGAGCCGGCTTTTTTTATCTTGTCTATCCTATCTTTACGCGGGGAACTCTCTTATCCTAACAAGGGAACTCCCCTATCATAAAAAAATATATGGAATACGCACTCATAACAGGCGCCAGCAAGGGCATCGGCAGGGCCATCGCAACAGAGCTGGCAACCCGGGGTTTTAATGTCCTGCTCGTGGCCCGGTCGGAAGAATTGCTGCAGCAGGTAGCCGCGGAGATCACGTCCCGCTACAAGGTAAAGGCGGACTGGCTCGCGCTGGATCTTGCGCATGCAGATGCCCCTCAAAAGGTTTTTGACTGGTGTAGGGCAAAGGGGTATACGGTGCAGGCCCTGATCAACAATGCGGGTTATGGCCTTAGCGGTCCCTTCGAAAAATATCCCCTCGAACAGCATTGGAATATGATGCAGCTGAACATGCAAACCCTCGTTGGCCTGGTCCGGCTCTTCCTGCCCAACCTTCGTCAGCAGCCGCGCGCATATGTGCTGAATATCGCCAGTTCCGCCGCTTACCAGGCAGTGCCAAAGCTAAGTCTTTATGCAGCTACCAAGTCCTTCGTCCTTGCTTTTAGCCGTGGCTTGTACCAGGAGCTTCGGGGTACTTCCGTGTCTGTCACCTGTGTCAGCCCGGGTGCAACGGATACCGACTTCCCCAATCGCGCTCAGCTGGGCGAAAAAGGTTTGAAGGCGGCAGAGAAATTTAATATGTCACCAGAGACGGTGGCGTCCATCGCCGTGAGGGGAATGCTGGCAGGTAAGAGCGAAGTGATCACCGGAATTATTAATAAGCTTGGAGCGGCTATGGCATGGCTCCTGCCGAAGTCGATGGTGGAGAAAACGGCGATGAAAATTTATGAGTAGGTATTTTTTCCATTTCGGATTTTGTACTATATTTGCAGCCCCTTAGGGGACTGCCAACAAGTCACAGCAGGCCCTGTAGCTCAATTGAATAGAGCATTTGACTACGGATCAAAAGGTTTCAGGTTTGAATCCTGACAGGGTCACAAAAAGGCATATCAAAAGAAGTCAAAACCCAGCAAAATATTGAATTTGCTGGGTTTTTGCTTTTAGGGCACCGTCAAAACATTCCCTTTTTCTCAAAAGAGCGGTGAACAGACCGGTGAACAGACCAAAACATGTAAAAATCTGTTCACCGGATTCCGCCCAAATGCACGTCCACATTGATTTGTGGCACATCTTTCCGGCCATAATCTTCCAGGATTCAAACCCAAAATCGTAGTTTGCGGATACCATTCTCCGGATCATTTTTAAACGCTCAAATTTGATCACGATGGAAAAAAGACACAGTTTCTCGATTGCTTCAATTATTCGGCAAACCCGGAACAATAAGGAGGGGCAAGCTCCAGTTTATTTAAGGATTACCTGCGATGGCAAGCGTTCCGAGGTATCCATAAAAATATTGGTAGATCCCGCCAAATGGCATCCCGCAAAAGGTCGTGTTAAAGGCAACACAGAGGATACCAGACGCCTCAATCAAAGCATCGAAACCTTCGAACACCGGGCCCGGGAAATCTACAACAAATGCATCCTGACCGGCAAGATAGTTACCGCCGATACCATAAAGAACGAATTGATCGTCCCATCGGCCAACCATCACTTCCTGGTTGCAGAAATGCAAAAATTCGTAAATGACATCGAAAATAAAATAGGCAATGGCTATGCCGCCGGAACGGTGCGAAATTGGAAAGTCTCTCTAAGCCATCTGAAAGAATTTCTCAAAAAGACCCGGGGCATTGCTGACATAGCGTTCAAAGACCTCGACCTACCCTTCCTCCATACCCTGAAGCTGTATGCGGAGACTAAATGGCACTGTCGGACTAATGCTGCGCTAAAGCACATCGAGCGAATCCGCAAGATCGTCAACCTCGCTGTATCCTCCAACTGGATAGACAACGATCCGTTCTTTGCTTTGCAGGAAATGACCAGAATAAGACTTTTGTACTTCATACAGTAACAAAACAGCAAACCACATGCCGCCTTACCTATTCTAATTCGATTCTAATGATACCCCTCCAATTCGGGCTACTGCATGCGAGGTACCTGCTAAAAGACACACTGGAACCCATCCAGTCCGTCGCCTCTTTATGTGGATTCAAAGCCCTCATCACGTCAGCCAGGCCTTCAAAGCAAAAACTGGCCTATCACCCCTCTAATTTCGTATGATTTAACGCGATTCGGCCACTCCGCGTTCCTTTTGTCAGAAAGGCCAACAATCCGCCTGCAGCCATTCATCAGCCATGAAAAACAAGAAGCGCCCAAAACGGGCGCCCTTGTTATATGCAGTATCCATTCGCGCACTCCCCCCAAAATCCCGTGGCTTCGGTTTTGCGGTGGTAATAAAAACAAATATCATGTCATCTAAATTCGTTTTGATCCTATACTACCTTCTGCCCCTTGCCGGGTTTGGTCAGACAGCAGTGACACCAGGTTATCAAAGGGTTGAATCTGCGCCGGCCGTTCGCAACTATTATCATCCGGAAAATAATTTGGATATCTGGGGAAAGGCTCGTTTTCCGCCAGTGAATGTCAACTTTCCGGTTTTCGGACAGTTGGTTTACAGGGAGCCGCTTACCTGGACTTCAATGATCCGGCCCAAAGAGAAGAAAACGGGCGTTTCGGCCGCCGGAGGGCTAGTCTATACGGGAAGTGATGATGTCTTCGCATACGCCCATTACGGAAGGACAGGAAAGTTGATCTGGCGTACCAGCCCGATCGCCAATAACATGATGGCGACCCGTTGGTCATTGGCGAGCTTGTCTATATTTCAACGGCCTGCTTCCAGTCAATTCCAGGTCTACTAAGCAAGTAAAAAAGGCATTAATCTAATGCCTGCCTGGTGATTTTAATCGGATCTGATCAATGAGAACAAATAAAAAACCCCTGTAGAAACAAGGGTCGTTACCAAAACTAACTGCTTATGAGAAAATTGACTGCTTGCGAGAATTCTAATATTTTTACATTACTTCAATTTGACTATTCAAAGGTATATCCATAAACAGCGGAACACTGTTAAAATTGTCCCCTATTCGTCCGGAAAAAATTATTTAATCCCAATAGCTAGGTGTTTGAAGGTTTCGTTAAAATAGCCGGCCGGCACAACATCTCAAGAGAATAATCACAAATCCTGAAAATAATAATATTAAAGAAATCAATTCCGCTTGTGTGATCTCTATCCCGCCGAACACGTACTTATTAACCCGGATCAGCTCAATAAAAAAGCGCTCAGTTCCATTCATCACCAGGCCCTTCCGGGGGAACTACCGGCTAATTGCCGGTACCCGATCTCCCTTTATACTGCTCCATGGCCTTATTTTTCATTTCTTCCGTCATCGCCTCATACTTCTTATACTGGTCGCTGGCAAGAATGGCTTTCATCTCCCTGCTTTTATCTTTCTGGGATGATTTGAGTGCCCTGTACTTCGCGAATTTTCCATCGGAGCCTTTAAAGATCTGCTCATTCTTCAGCGCATATTTCAGATTGATAGCTTGTACGGATGGGTACTGATCATCCGTAAGGGACAATTCCGTCTTCATTTTTTCCGTGAGGGCGGCCGCTCGTCCCTCAGGTGTTCTTGTGCTGTCCGTCGATCGGGCCGGCTGCCCTGACTGGGCCGGCTGGGCAGATTGAGCATTTACCGCAAGGGTTGAAAACAGGTAACTCAGGATCAAAAACGCGATTGAAAAGGAGATTTTACTATTGACTGATCTTGTTGACATTTTTATAAATTTTGCTTGTTGGAATCGAGGAATTTGTCTTCCGGTTTATCTGTAGACGACAACAGGGCGCACAGGTCTCACGACAGTAACGACCGGGGGCCGTCTTACCACCACGACCGGAGGGCGTCTTACCACTACGACCGGGGGCCGGAAAGCAGGTCTCACTACTACAGCAGGGCGAACGACTGGCCTTACTACGATAGCCGGACGGATAATTACCTGGGCATTGGTTCTCAATGTGGCCAGGCTGAGTAATAGGCCCGTGACCAGTACGGGGAAAAACATTTTTTTCATAACGATTATTTTTATTGTTTTCGAATACAAATTTGACGAGAGCCAATGAATGAAATCTGGTGAAAGGCCATAAAACGGGCAGATAGCCTGCCGAAACGGGCACTTCCTAGAATTTTACCGAAAGTCCGCTGTTCAGGATATACCTACCATACCCCGCTTCGACAAACAGCCCTGCCCGCTGAGATAATCGGAATCGTACCCCAAGCGCGAACTGGCGGGCCAGATCAGGCAGGTCAGGGGTTGCGACGGCCATCTTGTTGCCAGTAGGGTCTGTATACTCCTGCTGCCAGCTATTGAAACCAATCGCGGTCCTGATATAAGGGGTCACGGTAGCGCTTATGGGAATATATCTTACCAGGTTGATCATGAAACTCCAGGCCTCCAGCCGACCGGTAAAGTCGGGAGAGGGGGAGGCGGAATAATAAGCGTAATAAGGCGCGGTGACTGCGCCATGGGCCACCATCACCCCAAGACTCATCTTCCTGCTGAACTGATAATTCACGGAGCCTGTAATGACTCCCGATTGTGAACTATTGCCTCTGCTGATCCCGTAAAAATCGGGGAGGTAGTTTCTGTCGAGATTGGGAAACCCATAACCGACAGAAACATTAATGGTAGGTACGAATGGGGGCTGGTTCCTGTGTGGCGGACGCCTGGTCCTGGTAACAGGAGGCCTGACCGGGGGAGTTATCACTATCACCTGTGCGTTGGCGCCTCCGGTGGTTAGCAATGCCGATATAAGAGCGAGGAGAGTGATCATTTTTGTCATATACATTATCCTTTTGAGTTTAATTTACCGGTGAAGAGATCTATAAAACCTTTGAACACGAGCTTGAACGGATTATTACCAATAAAACCAGTGTTGATACCGTAATTGGATTTTTCAGTTTCCGGTTGATAGGTTCTGAACAACCTGTCCCAGATCATCAGTATGCCACCAAAGTTTTTGTCGATATAGCTGGGGTTTTTCCCATGGTGTACGCGATGCGCAGAGGGGCTGTCAATAATGCCCTCCAGCCTGCCCCATTTCCCGATGGCTTCCGTATGCATAAAAAACTGATACAACAGGTTGAGCCCATAACTAAGGGCAATATAGGAAGGAGGAAAACCTGTGAGGGCCAATGGCAGAAAGAAGAATGGGCTGATCAATGCGCTCAGCCAGTTGAGACGATAGGAAGTGGTCAGGTTTATATAGGGACTTGAATGGTGGATGAGATGAAAAGCCCAGAGGGGCTGCCATTTATGGGAAAGCCGGTGAAACCAGTAATAAGTGAAATCGGCCAGGATAAAACAGACGGCAAATGTCCATATCGTAGCAGGCAGGTGTACCGGTGCGCAATGGAAAGCTCCCTGTAGTATAAATAACTGGTAACCGGCAAACAGGTATTTGGACAATTGAAAGCCTGCAAGGATAACGAGATTGGCAAGGGTGTCTTTCAGGCCATAGGCTTTCTTATCCTGCCGCCAGCTCCAGATGATCTCTGCCGTGATCAGCAAGACCAAGACAATGACGATCGCGATTGTATGTGTTCCATTTTTCATGATAATTTCTGTTTTAAATTATTATCCTGTAAAAATGGAGTGTCGCGGGAAGAGGTGCGGGGGAAAACCGGTTCAGACGGGCAAAGAGAGGATTAAAGCGGACCTGGGGTTTTCGGTCGGTGAGCCCGGATCGGCCGGATCAGTTTCCTTTCTCCAGCCAGTTCAGGAAATCCGCTGATTTCGCCTTGCTGACGATGAGTGGCTCGGGCGTGTCGGTAGTCATTATTACTACGAGCTTTCTCGCGAAGAATTTCTCGATATTCCGGATGGCATTCCTGTTGATGAGGAATTGTCTGTTGGCACGGTAGAAAAGACTGATATCGGCTCCTGTTTCTATTTCATCGATGGTCTGACTGATATGATGCGTGCCGCCATTGTTTAGTTTGATCATTACTACACCCTGTCCATAGTAGAAGTAGGCCACATCGAAATATTTTACAGGGATGATCTTTTCTTTGTGGTGCACGAGGATCGTCTTATTGGATGCCGGTGATAGTTGTCCGATGACCTTGCTGAGATCGCCATAAGGAAAAAGGGACGGGCTGTCCGTACGCTGACTGAACATCGATCGCAGGCTGTCGAGCTTTGTCAATGCTCTTTCCAGTTTGGTTTTATCCACCGGCTTGAGCAAATAGTCGATACCATTGGTCTCGAAGGCTTTTATAGCATATTCATCATAGGCTGTACAGAAAATAATGGGACAATCGACTTTTACCGATTCAAAGATCTGGAAGCAAACGGCATCTGCCAGCTGGATATCGCTGAAGATAAGGTCGGGCATCTTATTTTCTATCAGCCAGTCGACTGCCTCGCTGACGGAGGGGATGGTATCGACAAGGTCCCAGCCTGGCCGCAGGTTCAGTACCAGGGACTTTAATTCGTTGGCGGCTTTTCTTTCGTCTTCTATGATCAATACTCTCATGTCAAAAAAGGGATTTCAACTTTAAATTTAGAGCTATCCCGGGTGATCAGGATCTTTTTGTCTGAAACCAGCCGGTAGCGTCGGGAAAGATTGTGGAGCCCGGTCCCGGAATGGCTGTCGAGGGTGAGTCTGGGTCTGAAATCGTTCTCGACGATCAACACGCCATCCAGGTCATAAATGTCAATGGTCAACGGCTTTTTATAGGAAACGGCATTGTGCTTGATGGCATTCTCGACCAGCAACTGCAGGGAGAACGGCAATATCTTCCGGTTCAGGTTGCCTGGGTCGACCCGTATGCTGATCTCCAATCCTTCTTCGAATCTCGATTGAAGGATATAGGTATAGGATCTGATGAATGCCAGCTCCTCATGTACCGGCACTTCATTCTGCTCCTGATAGTGGAGCACGTATCGGTATACTTCGCTCATTTTAAGAATGTATTCTTTTACTTTTTCTTCCTTTGAGAGAGTGGATAAGGTGTTGAGGGAATTGAACAGGAAATGGGGACTGATCTGCTGCTTCAGGGACGCCAGCTGAGCCTGGAGATTTTCCTGTTTGAGATATTCATTCTCCCGCCAGGACTGCTGCAGCATAATTTGGATCCTGAAATAGTAGACGGCGAACCAGGCAACGGCGCTGATGATAAAGCCACGGAATAACCGGATAAAAAAGATCCGGACCGGTCTTAATTCAATACCCGGGTCTTTGCTGAAAGGAATCACAGTGGTCATGTTGACCGAGTGGGTCGCCACCGCAATCAGAACAACGCTGCAGAACATGCTGGCCGCCGCTCTCGGGATCGTGCGTGAGAATGGACCGGACCGGACATTCAGCAAAAAAAAATGATGTGTCATCCAACAGAAGAAAAAGCAGGCGGACAGATAGATGAAATTGATAAAGACACCGCGCAATTGTTCGACATCAAAGCGTATGAGCTTTGGCAATATTGTCGCTATCATAGAGATAGAGAGGGAGAAGATCAATCCTGCCTTGACATTATACCGTTGTACCATGCCTGCAAAATTCTTTCTTTTTTTCATTTCCTGTAGAAATTACCGCTGAAGCGGTAAAAAGGGGGAATGAAGCGGGCAAATGGTCGCTACTGCGGAAAAATCCCTCTTTTAGCGGCTGTCCGCTTCATTTTTGAATTTGCCTGTTTCACCATGATCCTGACGCCTTCTGTGTTTTTCCCGCATCATATTTACAGACAATTATACACTATCAACAAAAAAAAGTTACTATGTTACGTTCACCTTCAGGATCTAAAGTACAGCTCTTTCTGCTGTTGTTCCCTTTGTTCGCCTTTAGTTGCCAGAAAGGCGATTCGGTAAAGTTTTACCGCTACAATGGTAAGATGAATGTCGATGGAAGGACAAGGACCTATATCCTGAACCTGCCTCCGGACTATTATGATACTTCCGGCATTCCGCTTGTCATTGCCTTACATGGTTTTGGCGGCAGCGCCAGTCAATGCGAAGCGGACTATGGGATAACGGATAAGGCGAACAGGGAGAATTTCATTGTTGTATACCCCGACGGCGTCTACGGGCCGGCAGGTCTGGGAAGCTGGAATACAGGTACCTGCTGCCCGGTCGCTCAGGCAGAGAATGTGGATGATGTACATTTTATCAGCGCCCTCATTGATCAGCTGGTCGATGATTACAAGGTTGATCCCAAAAAAGTATATGTCGCGGGCATGTCCAACGGCGCCATGATGGCCTATACACTTGCCTGTGATCTTTCGGATAAGATAGCGGCGATTACTTCCGTCAGCGGTACCCTGATGGTAACGTCACCCTGTCAGCCCTCGCGTGAGGTGCCGATCCTGCATATCCATTCTGCATTGGATGTCAAAGTGCCGTATGCCGGCGGGATCGGGATGGGTAATCACTATTTCACGCCTGTAGACTCGGCGATGGGTGTATGGACTGCCCTCGACTCCTGCGATACGCCGCCGCTGGTCACCGAAAATACGGGTTATACGTTTACCGAATGGAAGGACCATAACGGGAAAGTAGCTATCGATCTTTATCTGACCCAGGACGGCGGACATTCCTGGCCCGGCGGTCTGAAACCACGCGACAAAGCGGACCCACCCTCCACTGCCATCAATGCGACCGACCTGTTGTGGGATTTTTTCCAGCACTACTCCTTGCCATGAGAATGAACGCTATGGGACGGGAGAGGATAACTATCCTTTCCCTATCCCGTATCACTCCGTTTGCATATCGCCCGGTTCCTTACAAAAATGACTAAAAAGAAAATTTTAAGCGGTAGGCGATAAGTGAATTGTTGCCAGATTCAAAAGGTGTCCTGGCTGAAGGGGCTTTCTCACGAAAGAGTCAGCTCCATATTCCTTATAAGTTTTCAAAGAATCATCATCAGCAGACATAAGGATGACAGGAATATGCTTATGTTCGGCCATTGATTTTATGCTTTTGCACATCTCCCGTCCATCTTCGGACCCAACATTAATATCGAGGAAAATCAGGTCAGGCTTGAAAGAAATTAAAATATTTAACCCTTCCTCGCAAGAAGTCGTCACTGTGACATCGTAACCCGCTCTCCTAAGATAGCCCTTTACCACAGCTAAAAGATCTCGTTCATCATCTACAACCATGATTTTCTTCATACTTGGTTAGCATTGACATCGGCCAAAAATTGCGTACTTAAAAAAGTTAAATAATTGAGCACAAATACTTGCAACCAAAAAAAGACTTACTGTTGATAATTCATAAAACTATCGAAAAGAGCCAATTAACATGCCAACCCATTTGAGGCATTTTGTTGAACCAACTATTCAGTTTGTTTCCCAAACCTTCAATATTCGTGATTTGAAATGAAAAAACTGGGGGCATCTGTAGAATTCATTCCCCATATGCTTCCTATAGAAGACTGCCTAATGGCAACAAAGCAGTTTGATACACGGCAAGCATCGGCCATCAATGCCCCGCACATGGCAGCGCAATTGATGGCCGTAGCAAAAGCCGGGACCTTTCACCTTTCCCGAAAGGCATTCGATCCTACTTACATCGGAGGGTTCTTTTCGTCTTCAGGTAGCAATGAAGCAGAGTCAAATGACCGGCGTTGCTGTATCCAGCCATAGACCAAAGGTACGATCAGCAGCGAGGCAAAGGTCGAGGCCGCCAGACCGCCGATAACAGCCCGTCCCAGGGGTGCAGACTGATCGCCCGCTTCTCCCAGCCCGCTGGCCATCGGGATCATTCCCACGATCATGGCGATGCTGGTCATCATGATGGGTCTTAGCCGGATGCTTGCGCTGGTTATCGCCGCTTTGAACGGATCTTTATACTGCAATCGAAGCTTCTCTGCATTGGTGACGATGAGCAGGGCATTGGCTACCGATACGCCCGTGGACATAATGATCCCCATATACGATTGCAGGTTCAGCGTGGCACCCGTGACCAGTAACAACAACATAGCTCCCAGCAACACTGCCGGCACGGTGGCCAGGACCGAAATGGCCACTCCAAAGGACTGGTAGTTGGCCGCCAGCAACAGCAGGATGACAACGATCGCCGCCATCAGTCCCGTTTGGAGGGAGCTTAGCGTTTCCGTCAGCAGGGAGGACATGCCCTTTACTTCAACGACAAGCCCATTATCGGTATGGCCCATTCCGGAGATAACTTTTTCTACGGCTGCCGTTGCAGAACCCAGGTCTTTTTTGTAAATATTGGCGCTGACAGTTACAAAACGGCGCGGCCCGCTTCTGTCATACTCGCCGGTAAGGGTATCAACATCAATTTTGGCCACATCAGACAGCAAGGGGCGGGGCTGGCCTTTTACCAGGCTCACCGACTGCAGCTGCTGTACGGAATTCATGACGTATTCCGGAGCCTGTACCTGGGACTGATAAGTATAGGCC
>Ga0193716_1000291_pt1 | contig 31475 bp, 35 predicted proteins | sample U2c1metaG_FD_145901 | JGI IMG/M metagenome (GOLD analysis project Ga0193716, IMG submission 145901) | Soil microbial communities from a riparian zone of the East river system, Colorado, United States - U2c1 | ecosystem: Environmental > Terrestrial > Soil > Riparian zone | place: USA: East River...
CCCGGCGACTGTGCGGCCGCCGCCCCGGTTGTGCCGGCCGCTGTCAGCGCGAGCGCACCCGCCGAGCCTTGCAGGAAGTGTCGCCGACTCACGCTGTCACCCATCGCACGCCGCCCATCCCCGAATGAAACGTTTCAAGGACTACTATCCTAGAGGTCGGCGGCGCGCGGGTCTTCGGCCATTCGGCGGCTCAGTACTCGCTCTTCGGCATGAACAGGCACAGCGCCAGGTACATCAGAACCTGCGGGCCGGGGAGCAGGCACGACACCACGAACACGAGCCGCACCTTCCTGACCTCCCAGCCATAACGCTGCGCCAGCCCGGCACACACGCCGGCGATCATCTTGCGGTTCTGGGGCCTGGTAATCGTGGTCATGCCTCCAGATTCCCTTTCCGCGGGGCGTTCGGCATCGGTGGATTACCCTGATTTCCCCCTGATGACACAAAGTGGCGCGAGCATCACCCTTCTGCCGGGCTGTGCCAGCCTCGGGGTGCGGTCACACTTGGCGGAGGAATCGCCTACGACGTCGAGGAATGCCACCGGTGGGTCTGCGATCACGCCCCTCCCGACATGACACCACGGCTTTACGTTTCCTCACCGTGGCCGCCGACCTGATCGACACCTACCTGCAGGCCGAGCCCATCCGCGACGACCAGTCGAGCCGGCTCGGGCACATCCACTTCCCGGCGGCACTCGAATGGCTGCGCACCGAGGACGTGATCCGCCTCGGCCCGGCCGGCGAGACCGCCAGCCGCAAGGCGTTCTTCAGTCGTTGGCCCAATCGTGCGGAGTTCCTTGCCGAAGCGGTCGTGTACGCGCTACTGCGTGAGCGCGACTCGGACGACTTCTTCCGCGAGCCCGCCAACTCGGCATCACAGCTCGTGGTCGGCGTCGCGGACGAGCTGCTCACGAACCTCGTCCAGCACCCGCGCAGCTACCTGATTCTGCATATCGGCCCACTGCTCCCCCGCCACCCGCTGCTCACGACCGCGCTGCTGCCGAGCACCCACGCCGCGACCAGGGTGTGGGCCGGGCTGTACCGCAGGCTCGCGCGCGGCCTGGACGTGGTGATGCGTCCGGAATGGACGTTCCGGCGCATGTCGTTCGTGCTACAGGCGATGCTCGACGGGTTCGTGCTGCGCCACCGGGTCCCGCCGGCCGACGACCATTCGTGGCAGAACGCGAACATCCTCGCCGACGCCATCATCGCCCTGCTGCTGGGCGCGATCGACTGGGACCTGACCGGTCAGACCGGACGCGCCGCGCTCGACACGCTCACGCGGCCCTGGACGGCACAGCCCTGACCTGCCACACCGCCGCGGATCTGCGGCGGTGCGGCAGGCGGGTGACCTAGTCGGTGACCGTCGCGCGGAACGCGTGCCACGCCGACTCGGGGACGGCGAGCATGCCACCGCCCGGGTTCTTCGAGTCGCGCACAGCGGTCGTGCCCGACGCCCAACCCACTTCGACACAGGCGTTGTTGCCGCCCTCGCTGAAGCTCGACTTGCGCCAGTGCCCGACCTCAACGCAGTCGGAGTTGCCGTTTCCTTGACTGTAGCTGGACTTCCGCCACATCCACCTTCCGGGGGAGTTGGTCATGGCGTTCCTTTCGGGTGTGTGCAGTTATGGCTGCGACAACCCCCGCAAGAACGGACGAGTCTGCTCCGGCCCCAGAGCGTGGACTCGCTGGTGCTCCCAGAAGGTTGTGAACCTTGCCAGGTTCTTCTCGCCGTGCAGGATGTCGCCGCCGTCGTACTTCTCAACGTACGTCACCCGCACAGCGGGTTGGGTATCGAACCCAAAGATCATGTATGACTCAGCCTGGCCGGGGTAGTAGCCGTGCCGGAACGGAGCAACCTGCAACTCCACGTTTGGCCGGTCGATCGCCTCCATCAGCACGCGAGCTTGGCCCTTCAGCACTGAGTTGTCGCCGTCGAGGTTCTCCAGCGAACGCAGCGTCGCCTCGTGGATCACGAACCAGAACTTCTGGTCGGTGTTCTCCAGAGCCTTCTGCCGCCGCTTCCGGTTGTCTGTGTACTCGTCGACCTGCTGTTGGGTGAGCGATGGTCGGAACGCTCGGAAGATGTACCGCATGTAGTCCTCGGTCTGCAGCAAGCCGGGGACGACCATGCTGTTGTGGCACCACACCGTGGCCGCGCTGAACTCCATGTCGACGACTTCGCGCATCTTGCCCTTGAACTTGTTGCGCAGCAAGCTTTTGCGGCGCGGCATGTTCTGACGAGCGTCCGTCGACAGGCTGTGGCATAGTTGCCGGGAAGCCTTGTCCGCCTTGTAGAGGTCGAGCAGTTTCTCCAGGTCGTGTTCCTTGACGGCCGAGGTGCCGCTCTCCAGGTAGGCGACCTTGGGCTGTGACCACCCGAACGGCTCGGCGACCTCTTCCTGTAGGAGGCCGGCCTTCTCGCGCAGCGCCTCCAGTTTCCGTCCACACAGGATCTTGTAGACCAGCTGCGGGAGCGGGCCACGAGTCATCGGATTCGACCTCCGTCGCGGTTGGAGCGTTCGGTCACGGAAAGTAGCAGCTATCCGATCACCCGGATAGTCGAGTATCGCAACTGTATATGCACTGCTATGTTCGTGCCAGATCCAGTACCGATGAAGTTCTTCGAGGGGCGGCGGAACATATGCATCCAGACTCGCCGGTTGATGGTGTCTTGTGTCGGAGTGGTGTGTGCAGCGCGCCGGCCCGGACGTGCGCGTCGCCATCGGCCCACACCGGCGGGCGACGGCACCACCTGACGGCTGACGCGCGGTCGTCGGTGGTGCCGTCCGGCAGGCGGTGGGCCCGATGAGACTCGGTCGACAGCGGCGCGACCGGTTCGAGTGGCTCGACCGGTGTCGCGACGAGGCGAACCGGCGCGGCACGGTCGTGCTGCGCGTGGTCGGCGCTGATCACGCCGGGCGGCGACGTGGCGATGCTCGACTTCCTCGCGATCGGCCGGCTGCGGCGCGCGTTGCTGCTCTGCGTCGAGGAGCTGCGGCTGCCGCCGGCCGAGAGCAGCGAGCAGCAGGTCGCCCTCCCCCGGCAGAACAGTGCGTGAGGTGGCGATGAACACCATGTCGCGCAAGGCGATCGAGGAGTTCGGCTACCACCTGTGGAACCACGGCTTCCAGCCGCTGCCCGACGTCGACGACGACGGCCGGCTGGTCGGGGTGCGGATGTGGCGGCCGCACGCCGGGCACGTGGAGTTCCTCGCGCTGCGGGCGCCGGGCGTCGCGTCCGCCGGGCGGGTGGCGGCCGAGTTCTCCTACCACGACCCGTTCGTGTTCGGCCCGGTCGTCGACTTCCGGCACGGGCACGCGCTCAACGCGTTGGCGTGGCTGCTGACCAGCGACGAGGTGAGCCGGTGACGGACGTGCCGCCGCTGGTCGTCGTGAGCGGGCCGACCGCCGCGGGCAAGACCACGATCGCGGCGGCGCTCGCCGAGCTGGCCGAGCTCGAACGGCACACGGCGGTCACCGAACCGCGGCGGGACTGGCTGAGCGTGGACGCCGAGAGCCACCGGCCGCGACGGTCCGAGGTGGACCGGCTGGCCGATCTGACGTTGCTGCACGCGGTGTCGACGAGCGGCCGGGCGCGGATCGTCGAGTCGGCGGCGCTGCCGACGCTGCTGCCGGTGGACAACGTGGCGCTGCTGGTGCACGTGACGGCGAGCCCGCTCGTGCGTGGCCGCCGGGTACTCGCGTCGACGCCGGACCTCACGTTCGCCGAGGCGCGGATCGTGGTGGCACGCAGGGACTTCGCGACGTGCGTCGCGCTGCGGACGTCGTGGGGCGTCGACCTGGCGGAACGGTCGGCGACGCGGTGGCGTGCCGACCTGCTCGTCGGGTGCCCGCACGAGGACGAGTGCCCGGACGAAGACGCCTGCACGGAGAACGTGACGAATCTGGTCGCGGCCGCGTTCGGCGTATATGAGAACTACCTGACGCAGCAGCCCGCGCTGGCCGGCGCGGAGGCAGTGGCGTTGTTCGGGCACCTGTTGGCAAAGTACCGAGGATACGTGCGGCGGTGCACGCCGCTGCTCATCGGACTCGCCGGTGCATATCAGGTGTCGCGGTGGCAGGACCGGCTGCGGATCGAGCTGGAGAAGCGGGCAGGGCTGTTGTGACGTCGTTCATCGAACATTTCGTCACCCGGTTGGGTTACGTGTTGGCGATCGACCATGCCGGCGCGACCGCCCCGTTCGTGTTGGAGAACCGGCTGCGGTTCGTGGCGGGCATGCGCGCGGCGTACGGGATGAGCGAGATCTGTTGGGACACCGTGCAATGCGCGCGCGGCGCCGACCCGTTGGACTACGCGGAACCGTTGCCCTACAGCGGCGGCGTCGCGACGGCGGCCGATGTGGCAACACTGTGGCGGGAGAACCTGCGGCAGGGACTGCATGTGGTGACGCGGGGTTCGGCGGGCAGCCCGCACGGCCGGCAGGCGCTGCGCGCGTTCGCCGCCGTCCCCCGACTGGTGTCGCAAGTGGAGCTTCGGATGACCGGCCGCGACGGCATCGTCGGCGATCTGCGGATCTTGTTGCCACTGTGGGAGATGCCGGCCGACCGGGTCGACGCGGACCTGGACGCGACCAGGCTGCTGCTGCGGGTGTCGGACCGCGACGCGGCGGCGACGCTGCTGCGGTCCGCGGGTCTGAGCCCGGCGTTGATCGACACGACGCTGGACGATCCGCGCCGGGTGCGATGGACGCCGGCGTCGCCGCAGTCGGGGGCGTGGTACGGGATTCGGACCAACGGCGCGCTGTTCTCGTCCGCCGCCGAGGTGACCGACCCGAAGACGGGACGCCCGTACCGGTGGGAGCAGCTCAGATCGGCCGCGACGAGGGCCGGTTGGGTGGAGTGAGCTCGGTTGCACCAAGTGGAGTCTGTCGCGGACCGCCGTTGTGCTGGCACGCTGAGTGGGCACGGTTTGGTCCGTGCTCGACTCTGGGGAGAGCCCGTTGAAGAGACTCGTTTTCTGCCTGCTCGCCGTCGTGCTGCTCGCCGTCGCGCCGGGGACCGCCACCGCGGACACCGAACCCGGCGCGACCAACACTCGCTACGACTACCTCGACCCGTCGCCGGCGCCGAACGCGGCCACGGCATGGGTGAGCAGGGACATCTTTCTGGAAGAGGGAACCTACGACTGGAAGGTCATCGTCCACGAGGACAACTCCTTCGTGTACCTCGAAGCCGAGCGGGACATCATCCTGGAAGAGGGGACCTACCACTGGCGCTGCTACGCCGACCCCACCAACGACGGTCAGTACGTGTTCGGCTGCATTCTCGACCACCCTGGCGATCCCAGCGCCGGACTGGCGGGGGACCCCACCCCGATGATCGGCGGGTTGACTCAGAACTTCACCTGGGGCGGCTGGCTCACCAAGATCGCCTAGGTGCGCCACTTCATGAGGTAGTCCGGCCCGTCGGGGCCGTAACGTAGTTCCTGTTCGGAGAGCTGGACTTCGGCGAAGAGGATCTTCGCGTCGACCGGCGGTGTGTGGTGCGGCGCGAGGAGCACGGCCAGTTCGTCGTACCGTTCCTTGCCGGTCGCGGGATGCGGCTCCCCGTGCCACGAGACGTAGATCCGCCACCACTCTCGTTCGAGGGCAAGGGTTTCCGCGTCGACGGGCCACACAAGGTAGCGGTCGTCGTCGGGGTGGGCGGGATCGTAGGCGCGGCGGAAGTAGTGGGGCGCGCCGTCGACGTCGGCGACACCGGCGTCCGGACCGCTGTACCACGCGTGCTCCACGTAGACGCGGCAGAAACCACCGCGCCGCATCTGTTCTGACGACTTGTACACGACGTCAGGCTAGAGGCTGAACGCGACCGAGCGCAGTATCAGGGCGGCCAGGAAGACGACGGTGAACGCGAGATCGAACGAGATACCGCCGGTCCGGATCGGCCGGATCACCCGGCGCACGGGTGCGAGGACCGGCTCCGTGCCGGCATGGGAGATCGCCCGAGCACGCCCCACCCACGGCGAACGCGCGCCGAGCAACCCGGTCCAGTCGAAGACCATCCGAGCGACCAGCAGTAGGACGAACGCCGTGAGCGCGAACCCGAGCACCGTTCCGATGACACTCATGTACAGCTCAACGCACGGGGCGGCGTAAAAGTGTCGCCTCTCAGCCGACCCTCAGGTCGTGGACGGGAGGCGGATGCCCTGAAGGTGACCTTCAGGGCGTTGAGCGCCCCGAAGGGGCCCTTCGGGGCACCGGCCGACGTTCGGGACGCCGTCAATGGCCGCCTTGGCGTAGGCCGTTCATGAGGAGGGTGAGCAGACGGTCGGCCTGAGCCGAGTTGTCCTGGGCGGCCCAAGCGATGGCGCCGACCATCTTCAGCACATCCGCCTCATCCGCGTCGGCGACGACCGCGCCCGACCGCCGCGCCCGCGCCAGCAACGCCGCCCCCACCTCGAAAAGCTCCGCATGCCAGGTCGACACCTGGTCGAGCGCCGAGCTCATCACCGCCGCCGCCAGACCTCGGTAGGTCATGGCATGCGTGAGCGCGGCACGCAACCACGTGGACAACGCGTCGAACTCGTCCTCGGACGTCAGCAGCCCGCGACCAAGGTCGACCAACTCGGCTATCTGCTCGGCCAGCACCGTCTCGACGAGATCCAGCCGAGTGGGGAAATGCCGATACAGCGTCCCGCTGGCCACTCCCGCACGCCGAGCGATCTCGTCCAAGGAGGCGTCCACGCCGAACTCGGCGAACGCACGTCGCGCCTGCTCGACCAACCGCCCGTAGTTACGTCGGGCGTCGGCACGCCTCGGACGCGACCGAGATTCCTGGCCTGCCAGCGCGATCACCACACCCGTTGCTAACCGGGGACACAGTCCGCTACCGTGTCCACCTAACCGGACTATGCCTCACTTTAGAGTATGGGGAGGGCCGACCCTTGACCAACACGCGAGCGGCACATGAGGTTCTGGAGAGTTTCCGCCAGGCCGCCATCAGCCAGTCCGCCGATGACATGCGCCGTCTGTACGCGGTCGACGCGGTCCATGAGTTCCCGTTCACACGCCCAGGTCTGCCGTCCCGGCTCGAGGGCCGCGACGAGATCGTGAACTGGATCGCAGCGGGGTGGCAGACCAACACACTTAGGTACGAGCGTTACCGGACACTCGCCATCCACGACACCAACGACCCAGACACGATCATCGTCGAGCAGGACGCCGTCGGGACCAGCACGGCCACCGGCGAGTTCGCGCTTCCCAACATCATCGTGCTCACCGTGCGCGACGGCCAGATCGCCCATTTACGCGACTATGTCAACATCCTGGCGGCCGCGGCGGCCATCGGCGTCGACGGGTAAGGACGTCACTCGTCCACCCACTCCAGCAGGTCGCCGGGTTGGCAGCCGAGAACGCGGCACATGGCTTCCAGGGTGCTGAAGCGCACCGCCTTGGCGCGACCGTTCTTCAGCACCGCCACGTTCGCCGGCGTGAGGCCGACGCGTTCGGCGAACTCGCCGACGCTCATCTTGCGTTTGGCCAGCTCGACGTCGATGCGCACCACGATCGGCATCAGATGACCGCTTCCATGTCGGTGCGCAGTGTGGTGGCCTGCCGCAGGAGCTCCCGCATCACCAACATCAGGAGCCCCAGCACGGTGAGCCCCGTCGTCAGCAAGAACAGCAGGACCGGCATGCCGGGGTCGTCCGCGCGGAGCAGGACGAAGATCGACACGCCGACGAGCACCACCCACGCGGCGACGATGGCCCACACGATCGCGTTCACCCACACCATGGACGCCGGACTGAAGATGCGGTCCTTCTTGACCAGGGTGAGCAGCTTCCAGGTGGCCACGATCACCACCTGGACACACAACACCCAGTACACCGCCAGGGCGGTCAACGGCCACTGCAGGTACGCCTCGTCCGGGGACTCCCGCGCCATGTACGCGAAACTTCCCGGCAGCGAGAGCGTCTGGAACATGACGAGGATCCCGAACAACAACACGAGGAAGACTCGGAGTGGGGCGACCACCCGATGCACTGCGACCATGCATCGAGTGTCGCGTGACAGCTATCGAATGTCAATCGATACCTGTCGTTTTACGACGGCCGGACTGCTGTTCGACGCGAACTGGGGCACAGTGAGTGCGTGCTCGAGTTCCTGCGGCGCGTCGGCGAGCACGTCGGCGGGTGGCTGTACCTGATCGCCGGCGGGCTGGCGTTCGCCGAAGCGGCGGTGCTCGTCGGAATGGTGCTGCCCGGCGAGGTCGCCCTGCTCGTGGCCGGTTTCGGCGCGCATCAGGGGTGGCTGTCGCTGTGGCCCATGGTCGCCGTGGCGGTGGGGTGCGCCATCCTGGGCGACACGGTCGGCTACGAGGTCGGCCGGCTGATCGGGCCGCGGCTGCGGGCGTCGCGGCTGGGCCGCTGGGTCGGCGAGCCAAGATGGCGACGCGCGGACGAGTTCCTCCACCGGCACGGCGGCAAGGCCGTCCTGCTCGGCCGGTTCACCGCCGTCCTGCGGGCGCTGACGCCGGGACTGGCGGGCATGGCCCGCATGCCGTACCTGCGGACGTTCCTCCCGTGGAACGTCGCGGGCGGGGTCGTCTGGGGCGCGGGGTGTGTGCTGCTGGGGTACGCGTTCTCGGCGTCGATCGCCACCGTCGGGCGTTATCTCGCGTACGGACCACTGGTGTTGATCGCACTCGGCGTGATCGTGTACCTGCTCGTGCGACGCAGGCGGGCGCAGAACGCGGCTCAGTAGGGACGCCCGGCGCATGGGAGCATCCGGGGAGCTGTTTCTGCTTGGAGGGCACGCGGTGAGATTCAACGAGAACGCCGATCTCGACACGTCACAGATCACCGACCAGCGCGGGATGGGCGGCAAGCTCGCCGTCGGCGGCGGTGGGCTTGGGGTCGTCGGCCTGATCATCTACTTCGTGATCTCGCAGCTCGGCGGTGGCGGCGGCACGGGCCTGCCGTCCGGGTTCGGCGACGTCGGCCAGGACCAGCAGGTCGGCTCCGAGGCGATCGACGACAAGTGCCGCACCGGCGCGGACGCCAACCGCGAGGCCGACTGCCGCGCGGTCGCGTTCATAAACTCGATCCAGGGCTACTGGACCAAGCAGCTCGACGGCTACCAGCTCGCGGAGACGAACTTCTTCTCCGGCGGCGTGCAGACCGGCTGCGGCAACGCCTCCTCCGCGACCGGCCCGTTCTACTGCCCAGCGGACTCGGAGGTCTACATCGACCTCAGCTTCTTCCAGGAGCTGCAACAGAAGTTCGGCGCGACCGGCGGGCCGTTCGTCGAGGCCTACGTCCTCGCGCACGAGTACGGACACCACGTGCAGCACCTGCTCGGCACGTCCGACCAGGTCGGTCAGGAGACCGGACCGACGTCGGGTTCGGTGCGTCTCGAGCTGCAGGCCGACTGCTACGCGGGCGCGTGGGCCAACCACGCCACCACCACCCCCAACGCATCCGGCGAGCCGCTGATCACCGGCGTCACGCAGGACGACGTCAACGCCGCGCTGGACGCCGCGTCCCGCATCGGCGACGACTTCATCCAGCGCGAGCTGGGTGGCGGCACGGTCGACACCACGCAGTTCAGCCACGGCACGTCCGAGCAGCGGCAGAAGTGGTACACGACCGGCTACCAGTCCGGCGACCCGAACAGTTGCGACACGTTCGGCACGGACAATCTCGGCTAACTTGTCGCCGGATGTAGAGAACCGCGCGCCCGGCTCCGACTTGGTGTCATCAACGACATGAAGGAGTCATCATGCGCAAGCTCATCTACTGGGTGCACACCTCGGTCGACGGCCGGATCGCCGGGCCGAACGGGGAGTTCGACTGGCCGGCGCTGACGCCGGAGCTGAGCGCGTACTCCGATGCACTGAACGAGCGGATCGACACGTTGCTGTACGGGCGGGTCGTGTGGGAGCTGATGTCGAGCTACTGGCCGACGGCGGACCAGATCTCCGATCACCCGCGCGACCTCGCGTTCGCACCGTTCTGGCGGCAGACGCCGAAGGTGGTGTTCTCGCGGACGCTGAATGCCGCCGACTGGAACACCCGCGTGAGCGCCGACGTGTCGTCGGAGGTCAAGGCACTGAAAGCGGCGCCGGGCAAGGACCTGCTGCTGACCGGCGGCGCGAACCTGGCGGCGACGCTGGCCGCGCACGACCTCATCGACGAGTACCAGATCGTCGTGCACCCGGTCGTCCTGGGCGGCGGAAAGCAACTGTTCCCGCTGGCGGAGCGGTTCAACCTGGAGCTGAAGGAAACCCGAACCTTCGACGCCCGCACAACACTGCTCAACTACACCCGCCCATAACCCGCGAGTCTCCCGTTCAGAACGGGTGAGTTGCCGGTTGGCGAACGTCGCGAACGGGCAACTCACCGGTCCCGAAACGGCAACTCGCGGGTCTTGAACGGGAGACTCGCGGCGTTACTGACAGGCTGACCGGATGCCGAACTTCGCTCTGACACTCGTCCGCGGCCCGAAGTGGGATGTCTCGCGAGGAGGCATCCGGGATCAGGTCATGTGGGACGAGCACGCAGCGTTCATGGACGAGCTGGTCGCCGACGGGACGATCCTGCTCGGCGGCCCGGTCGGCGACGGCAAGCAGACACTGCACGTGGTCGAGGCGGACGACGAGTCCGACGTACGCAGACGGCTCGCAGAAGACCCGTGGGCACGCGCGCGGCTGCTCGAGGTCGGCTCACTTGAACCGTGGTCACTATGGCTAGACGCGCGAAAGCTCGCGCGCTGAGCCATCACACGAGTGACGAAACCGCCGGCGTGCTGATCATCAACAACCCCGGCGGGCCGTGCCGGATCGGCGTCAATGGCCAGGCCGCCCCAATGTCATGCCTGGCCTTCCTGCCGCGGTTGTTGGGAGCCGGGGCGACCCTTACGGTGTGGTGGCCTGATCCCGGCGGCGGGGTGCCGCACAAGCAGACCTTCGTGGGAGGCCAACCGTGACGCGCCCGACCAGCCGGCGATTCCGCCGAGCTGACCTCGCCCACGGCGCGGACCACGTGCTCGTGCCGACTGCGACGTTCACGGACGCCGCCACGTCGTCCTTTGCGGCGTCGTTCGGCTCCGCGTCAGCGCTTCGTGCCTTCCTTGATCTGGTGTCGCACTACCCGGCCGCACCGACGTCGACGGTCTGCATGTTCCTCAAGCCGCGTGGTTACACGCCGCCGCCGTTCGCACCACCCGAGTTCGTGCCGTCCAGCCTGTACTTCGATCTTGACCGAGCGGCCGGGTTTGCGGCGGCCGCCATGCTGATCATCGACGCGAACGGCGAGAGCCACCAGTGGCTGACGCAAGGCGCTACGAGCCGTGAAGACCTGAAACTGGTGATGGACCCGGACAACCCAGATTTCTCGCTGTTCCCCGCGGACTCCGCTGTTCCGGTGCGCCAGTTGCTTGACGCCGTCGTCGAGTGGGCGTTCACCGACGCGCTTCCGCCGGCCGCGGTGACGTGGCGCCGTGCCACCGAAGACGAAGTCGGCTGGCCGGTCGGCGCCGGCTACTGATCACCGCTGAGCCCAACCTCGTGCCCTGCCCGATCCGGCGCGGATCGGGCAGGGGACTCGGCACCAGCCCCCCAGACTGGTTGTCCCGGACCCACGCCGTGACAGATGGCTGCGAAAGTCGGTGCGCGCTGGGTCGGACGATGAGAGTCCGGAGCGACCGACCCGGCCGCGGTGCCGGGACATGGCACTCAGACTGGCCGAGCGCGGGCGGCGCCGGCCAGCGTTTCGGGCACGGTCGAAATGTGCCAGGGTGGACCTTGATGTTGCGGATACGGTTCGAGCTCGAGGACATGGCCCGCCTCCGGCTCGCGCCGGGCGGGGTCGCCGGCATGATCGAGTCGGTGTACAGCAGCACCCATCTGACCGCGCGGCGGGTGCCCGCCGAGCTGACGGCCGTCGCCGGGCGGGTGCGTGGCCGGCTCGGCACGGCGAACGTCGGCCCGCTGCTGGACCTCCTGCGGCCCACCGACGCGACCGACCGCACCCCCGGCTTCCTGTTGCGGCGCACCAGCGACCCGGTCGAGTTCGTCGACCACTTCATGCGCCTGCCGGCCCGCAGGCTGCGCGCCGACCTGGCGACCCGGTCGGTGCTGACGCCCTACCAGCGGCGGCTCGCCGACGGCGACCGCGCGGCACGCGCCGACCTGGCCACCGCGGTGACGGACTACCACCGCGCGTTCGCGACCGTGCTGCCCGAGGTCCGCCGCCTGGTGACCGCCGATCTGGGGCGCCGCCGGTCCGTGTTGGCCGAGCACGGCAGCGGCGCGCTGCTCACCACCCTGCACCCGGACATCCGCTGGCGTCCGCCGTGGCTGGAGGTCGACATCCCCACCGACGGCGACCTCGAGCTGGCCGGCCGTCCGGTGACGCTGACCCCGTCGATGTTCATGCGGGACCGGCCCCGGGTGCTCGGCGTGCCGGACGGGCCGTGCTTCGTGACGTTCCCGGTGGTCGGCCGGCTGCTGCCGACGACAGCCGACTCCGGCGACCCGCTGACCGAGCTGCTCGGCCGCACGCGGGCCGCGGTGGTCCGCGCCATCGGCGACGGCTGCTCGAACGGTGAGCTGGCCACACGGACCGGCACGAGCGGGTCGACGGCGTCCGAACACGCGGCCGTGCTGCGCAGGGCCGGGCTGGTCACCACACAACGCACCGGCCGCTCCGTCCACCACCGACTCACCCCACTCGGCGAGCAGACCAGGACGGCAGACCCACGATGACCACCACCGCCGCCGAAGCACTGCTCCGCGACACCGGCGCGGCCGAGATCCCGCACCCCGGCGGCACCCTGTTCGCGCACCTGCGCCGGGTGCGGGACCTGCTCGCGTCGTGGGGCGCCGCCGAGGACGTCCGGCTCGCGGGGTTGTGTCACGCCACCTACGGCACCGACGGGTTCGCGACCGCGCTGCTTGAGCCCACCGAGCGACACCGGCTCGTCGCGGCCGTCGGGGCGCCTGCCGAAGCGCTCGTGTACCTGTACGGAAGCTGCCAGCGAGCGGGTGTGTACCGGCACCTCGACCGGCCGACGATCACCTTCACGGACCGCTTCACCGGCGCGACCACCGTGCCCGGCGAGTCGGCGCTGCGTGCGTTCGCCGAGATCACGGCCGCCAACGAGCTCGACGTGATCCGCCACAACGCGGAGATCGCCGCCGAACACGGCACCGCACTACGGCAGCTCATGCACCGCGCGGAACGGCACCTGTCCCCGGCGGCGATCGCCGCGTGGAAGGAGTAGTCAGGCGGATCGGCGAGCTCGTCCGGTGCCCCGAAGGGCCCCTTCGGGGCGCTCAACGCCCTAAAGGTCACCTTCAGGGCATCGTCCCGAACGCGCCTTTCGGGACATGGCCACTGTCCCCAAAGCGCCGTACGGGACACCAACCGCCTCCCGAACGGACCGCCAGACAGCGAGCTGCGCAATTCGCCAACAGCACCACGGGCGCCCCGAAGGGCCCCTTCACGGCATACCAGACCGCCTCGGCCACGCGAAGGGCTCATACGGGACGTCGTCCGATGCCCCGAAGGGCCCCTTCGGGGCGCTCAACGCCCTAAAGGTCACCTTCAGGGCATCGTCCCGAACGCGCCCTTCGGGGCGTCGGGCTTTGATCACCTGGTCGGAATCGTCAGGTGTGCGAGGCCGTCCTGGACGCGGTCGACCTCGGCGCCGGCGCGGCGCAACAGACTCAGCACAGGTTTGTTGGTCTGCTCGGTGACCGCGTACGCGAGCCGGTCCTCGGGTGTCGCGGTGGTCAGCCTGCGCAGCAGCATCGTGCCGATTCCCTTGCGCTGCCAGTCATCCTCGACGAGCAACGCGACCTCGGCGTCGGCGCCGTCGTGCATCAGGTTGCCCATGGCGACGACGCGCCCGTCCGCGTGCTCGACGACCAGGGTCCGGCCGTGGCGGCGGTTGACCATGCGGGTCAGCTCCGCCGAGGACGGCCAGCCGCTACCGGTGAGGTAACGCGCCCGGCGCGACCCGCTGCCGCACCGAGCGTGCATGTCGGTCAGCGCCGGCACGTCCGAGGGGCCGGCCTGCCGCACGGTCAGCTCCACCCCCGAGGTCAGCAGCACGACCGAGTGCTGCGCGCGCAGCCACGTCGCGAACTCGTGGTCCAGGTCCAGCATCGCGTGCATCCGCGCGAACTCGGCCGGCGTGAAGTCCCGGCGCGCGCGGCTCACGGTCAGCACGCCGCCTTCCGGGTCCAGCAGGCGCATGGTCGTGCCGGCGGGGCCGTCCGTCGGCTCGCCGGTGGGGTCCCAGCGCAGGTCGCAGTCGCCGAGCAACGTGCGGGTCGCGCGCCCGAGGTCCACGCCGCCGGCCACGTCCTGGGTGACCATGCTGAGGATCCGGGTCGGGATGTCGACCAGCTCGTGCGGATCGGCCAGCTCGACGGTGACGTCCCACCCGCCGCCCAGCTCCACGGCGGCCGTGATGTCTTCCGCGGCAACGGATGCGTCGACGAGGAACTCGTCAACCACGCCATCGGTGACCGCGTGCACCTGCATGGACAGGATGTTCACCTCCCGACAGGCCAGGCTCGCCGCCAGCCCGGCGAGGCTGCCCGGGGTGTCGCGCACCGTGGCCCGCACCCGCCACACCGCCGCACCCGCCACCGCGTCCACCGAGTCCTCCGGGGGCGCGACAACCGGTGCGGTGCGCGCCACGCGGGCGCGGTGGCGCAGCCGGTGGTGCACCACCGCGCACACCGACATGAACACACCCATGCAGATCAGCGCGACGGCGCCGCCGGACACGTGGGCGAAAGAGTTCGCGAACAGGTCCGCGGCGGCGACCGCGACGAACAGGGCGGCCAGCTCGACGAGCTCACGCGTCCAGGACGAACCAGGTGTGGCAGTCATGGCGCCAGCCTGACCGCCGGGCTTTGCCGAGACGCTCCGCTGCCATCACGGTCCCGTTAACCATCTCAGTCGCAAATTTTCTTAACTTCGTCAAGTTATTGCGGACTGCCTGCGTGATGTTGCATGCTGATATCCGTTCCGTGAACTACGAGGAGCCAGCGGCGGCGCCAACGCGGCGGGGTTGGTTCCGCCCTCCCCCCTGCCGTCCTCACAGAACAGAAGCCAACATGAAACGGTTGAAGCTCAGCCGGCGCCTGCTCGCCGGTCTCGTCGCGACGGGTCTGACCGTCGTCGGGATCTCCGTCACTCCCCCAGCTCAGGCGCTGGCCGACGTCCAGCACAGCAAGACCCTGACGGCCAGCAGCTCGCTGCCCGCGTACCCCGCGAGCAACGCGGGTGACGGCAACCAGTCGACCTACTGGGAGAGCAACAACAACGCCTTCCCGCAGTGGCTTCGGGCCGACCTCGGCGCCACGAAGTCCGTGAACCGCGTCGTGTTGAAGCTGCCGACCACGTGGGAGGCACGCACGCAGACGCTGTCGGTGCAGGCCAGCACGAACGGCACGACGTTCACCGACCTCGTCGCGTCGGCCGGCCGAAACTTCTCCCCGAGCGGCAACTCCGTCACCATCACCTTCACCGCCGCGAACACCCGCTACGTGCGGCTGAACTTCACGGCCAACACGCAGTGGCCCGCCGCGCAGCTCGCCGAGTTCGAGGTGTGGGGACCGGACGGCGGCGGCGGGGACACCCAGGCGCCGACCGCGCCGGGCACCCTGTCCTTCACCCAGCCCGCGAGCGGGCAGATCCGCCTGGCGTGGGGTGCGTCGACCGACAACGTCGGTGTCACCGGCTACGTCGTCTACCGCAACAACGCGCCGGTCACGACCGTGGCGACCGGTGTACTCACGTTCACCGACAACCAGCCGGCGTCCGCGACCGTCGAGTACTTCGTGCGGGCCCGCGACGCAGTCGGCAACGAGTCGCCGGACAGCAACCACGTGGTCCGCGCGGGCCAGGGCGCCGTCGGCGACGACCTCGCGGCCGGCAAGCCGATCGAGGCGTCCTCGACGGTCCACACGTTCGTCGCGACCAACGCCAACGACGGCAACGTCGCGAGCTACTGGGAGTCGGCGGCCGGGTATCCCTCGACGCTGACCGTGAAGCTCGGCTCGAACGCTGACATCACGTCGGTCGTGGTCAAGCTCAACCCCGACCAGGCGTGGGGCGCCCGCACCCAGGGCATCCAGGTCCTCGGCCGCGACCAGGCGGCGACCGGCTTCACCTCACTGCAGGCGCGGGCGGACTACGCGTTCAACCCGTCCACCAACCAGAACTCGGTGACCATCCCGGTCACCGGACGCGCCGCCGACGTGCGGCTGCAGTTCTTCAGCAACACCGGCGCGCCCGGCGGGCAGGTCGCGGAGTTCCAGGTCATCGGCACCCCCGCGCCCAACCCGGACCTGACGGTCAGCGCGGCGACCTGGTCGCCGGCCGCACCGAGCGAGGTCACCCCGATCAGCGTCACCACCACGGTCCGCAACATCGGGACCGCGGCCGCCGGCGCGACCACCGTCAACGTCAGCCTGGGTGGCACGGTCGTCGGCAGCGCGGCGGTGAGCGCACTCGCGGCGGGCGGGTCAAGCACCGTGTCGATCAACGCCGGCACCCGGCCGGAAGGCAGCTACACGGTCGCGGCGACGGTCGACCCGACCAACACGATCGTCGAGCAGAGCGACGCCAACAACACCTTCACCGCGCCGACGCAGCTCGTGGTCGCGCAGGCGCCCGGCCCGGATCTGCAGATCCTCGGCGTCACGTCCAACCCGCCGAACCCGGCCGTCGGGTCGGCGGTCACGTTCACCGCGTCGGTGCGCAACCGCGGCACCAGCGCGGCGGGCGCGTCGGTCACCCGGCTCACGGTCGGTGGCACCACGCTCAACACCAACACGGCGGCCATCGCCGCGGGCACGACGGCCACCGTCGCCGTCAGCGGCACCTGGACCGCGACGAGCGGTGGCGCCACCATCACCGCGACCGCGGACGCGACCAACGTCGTCGCGGAGACCAACGAGTCCAACAACGGCTTCACACAGGCGATCGTGGTCGGGCGCGGCGCCGCGGTGCCGTACGTCGAGTACGAGGCGGAGGCCGGGCGCTACCAGGGCACGCTGCTGGAGACCGACGCGCTGCGGACGTTCGGGCACACCAACTTCGCGACCGAGTCGTCGGGCCGCAAGTCGGTGCGGCTGAACAGCACCGGGCAGTTCGTGGAGTTCACCTCCACCAACCAGTCCAACTCGATCGTGGTGCGCAACTCGATCCCCGACGCCGCCGGCGGTGGCGGCATCGAGGCGACGATCAGCCTGTACGTCAACGACACCTTCCTCAGGAAGCTGACCCTGTCGTCGAAGCACAGCTGGCTGTACGGCAACACCGACGGCCCGGAGGCGCTGACGAACACCCCGCAGGCAGACGCGCGGCGACTCTTCGACGAGGCGAACGCGTTGCTGTCACAGAGCTACCCGGTCGGTACCAAGTTCAAGCTGCAGCGCGATGCCGGTGACACGGCGCCGTTCTACATCATCGACATGATCGACCTCGAGCAGGTCGCGCCGGCGTTGAGTCAGCCGGCCGGCTGCACGTCGATCACGCAGTACGGCGCGGTGCCGAACGACGGGCTCGACGACACGACCGCCATCCAGCGGGCCGTGACCGACGACCAGAACGGCGTCATCGGCTGCGTGTGGATCCCGGCCGGCCAGTGGCGGCAAGAGCAGAAGATCCTGACCGACGACCCGCTGAACCAGGGCCAGTTCAACCAGATCGGGATCAGCAACGTCAACATCCGCGGCGCGGGCATGTGGCACACCCAGCTTTACACGCTGACCGAGCCGCAGAACGCGGGCGGCATCAACCACCCGCACGAGGGCAACTTCGGTTTCGACATCGACAAGAACACCCAGATCTCCGACATCGCGATCTTCGGCTCCGGCCGGATTCGGGGCGGGGACGGCAATGCCGAGGGTGGCGTCGGCCTCAACGGGCGGTTCGGCACCGGCACCAAGATCACCAACGTGTGGATCGAGCACGCCAACGTCGGTGTCTGGGTCGGCCGTGACTACGACAACATCCCGTCGTTGTGGGGTCCGGCCGACGGCCTGGAGTTCAGCGGCATGCGCATCCGCGACACGTACGCGGACGGCATCAACTTCACCAACGGCACCAGGAACTCGAAGGTCTTCAACTCGTCGTTCCGCACCACCGGTGACGACTCGCTTGCGGTCTGGGCCAACAAGTACGTGAAGGACCAGGCAGTCGATGTCGCGCACGACAACGTGTTCCAGAACAACACCATCCAGCTACCGTGGCGTGCCAACGGCGCCGCGATCTACGGCGGCTACGGCAACAAGATCGAGAACAACCTCATCTACGACACGATGAACTACCCGGGCATCATGCTGGCGACCGACCACGACCCGCTGCCCTTCTCGGGCACGACGCTGATCGCCAACAACGGGCTGTACCGGGCCGGCGGCGTCTTCTGGAACGAGGACCAGGAGTTCGGCGCGATCACCCTGTTCCCGTCGAACCTGCCCATCACCGGCGTCACCATCCGGGACACCGACATCATCGACTCCACCTACGACGGCATCCAGTTCAAGACCGGCGGCGGCACCATGCCGAACGTCGTGATCACCAACGTCAAGATCGACAAGTCGAACAACGGAGCGGGCATCCTCGCGATGAGCGGCGCACGCGGCAACGCGACGCTGACCAACGTGACGATCACCAACTCGGCGGACGGCAACATCGTCGTCCAACCGGGGTCGGGCTTCGTGATCACGGGCGGTCAGCCGCTCCGGCTGGAGGCGCGCCCACCGAGGTAACTTCCCTGCTGGCACCGCGCCCGGCCCGTCTCGACGGGTCGGGCGCGGCGTCGTCATCCGGGGTCGGTTTCCGCTGGTCAGGAACGTCCGCGTCGGTCTCGTATCGCGCACGGTGCCGTGTCGCGAACGCCACCTTCGGGACGCCCCGGCAACACGTGCTGTGAAAGGCGCGTTGACGGCGCTGGGTGCCCTGAACGGCGCCTTTCACAACATGACTTTGTCGGAACCTCGCGCGCGATGCATCCCCCACCCGATCCCGGGGGCGGCCCAGTGCCCAGTTTACCGGCACCCCCCGACAGGCCAGGCGAAGTCGATCTTGCCTGTGGACAACTGAGCAGGTTGTGGACAACCCGTCCGGCCGCCAGCGGGACGACGGACGTGCCGTTGTCCTGCTGGCGCTCGGCTACCGACCCGCGGTCAGTAGTTCGTGTGTCTGGGCGATGCGGTCGAACGACTTCGGCTTCACCTGAGGCTGCGCGGAGCGGGTTGTCGCGCCGTTCGGGCCTGTGGCCGGCTTTCCCTTGGTGTAGAGCCACGTCTGGAAGAGATCGGCTAGCGAGATGCCGGAGATCTTCTCCGCCAGCGCGATGAACTGCTCCGTGGTCCCGGTGCTGTACTTGTTCTTGGCCTGCCAGCGCTTGAGAATCCTGAAGAACGCCTCGTCGCCGACCGCCGTGCGCAGGGCCTGCGCCGTCATGGCACCCCGGTCGTACACGGCGTCGTCGAACTGGTTGTCCGCGCCGGGGTCGCCCGGGGTGACCTGCCAGAACATGTCGTCGGCCGGGATGGAGTCGTACGTGAACTGTGCCAGCTCGGCCGGGGTGCCCTCGCCCTGGTAGTCCGACCACAGGTACTCCGCGTAGGTGGCGAAGCCCTCGTTCAGCCAGATCTCCTTCCAGTCCCGCACGGACACCGAGTCGCCGAACCACTGGTGCGCCAGCTCATGCGCCACGACCGACGTGTTGGCGCCACGGCGGAAGAACGCGCCGTCGTACACCGGCCGGGTCTGGTTCTCCAGCGCGAACCCGAGCGAGGTGTCGACGACGCCGCCCTGCGCCTCGAACGGGTACGGCCCGAACCACTGCTCGAGCGTCTCGATCACCTCGGGGGTGCGCTCCACCGACGCCCGCGCGGCGGGCCCGCTGTCGCCGAGGTCGTCGCCGTACGCGGTGATCAGGGTCTGGCCGTTGGGCGCGGTCGCCGCACGCACCTCGTACTGGCCGATCGCGAGGAACGTCAGGTACGGCGCCTGCGGCCGCACGCTGCGCCAGTTCCACCGCACCATGCCGGCCGGCTGTTGCTGCGTGTCCACAAGCACGCCGTTGGACAGCGCCTCGACGCCGTCCGGCACGGCGATCGACACGTCGAACGTCGCCTTGTCCTTCGGGTGGTCGTTGCTCGGGTACCACCACGGCGCGATCTGCGGCTCGTTCACGCCGAGCGCGCCGGTCGGCGTGCGGGCCCAGCCGGAGAACCCGTACAGCCGGTACGGCTCCGGGGTGTCGGTGTAGCGCACGACGACGGTGAGGTCGGTGCCCTTCCGCAGCGGCGCTTTCGGGGTGACGGCCAGCTCACCGCCGTCGGTGGCGAACGTGGCAGGCACGTTGTTGATCCGAACCGACGACACCTTCAGCAGGAAGTCGAGGTTGAACCGGGAGAGGTCCTTGGTGGTCTTCGCGAGAATCGTGGTCGTGCCGGACAGCACGTCCGTCGTCGGCTGGTAGCTCAGCCGGATGTCGTAGTGCGAGACGTCGTAGCCGCCGTTGCCGTCGAGCGGGTAGTACGAGTCGCCGATGCCCGGCGCGCCGGGTCCCCCAGCCGCACTCGCGGTCGGGCCGAACACGACGGCGACCAGCCCCGCCACCGCGCCGGCGATCAACGCACGTCTCATGGTGTACCTCCATGCCTGTGAGCCCGCAGCACCTTAAGCCCGCGCGGCGGCGGCGCAACACCAGCGAACGTGGGGTCCCACCAGTCGAAACATGACAAACCGGACTATGCTGCCCACAGTTCCTGCCACTCGGGGAGATCAAACCGTTGGACATTCTGTTACGGGACGGCGCGATGACCACCGCTGTCCTGAGCTTCTTCGCGTCCGCGTGGTTCGGGTGGGCCCAGGAGCGGCCGCCGGTGAGCTGGCGGACACCGCTGGTCGTCGGCTCGGTGCTCAGCGTGGCGCTCACGGTCACCGGTGGTCTCCTGGCCTGGCTGAACTGGGGCAGCGGCTCGGTGCTGAACGACGACGCGGCGTTCCGCACGTACCTGATCATCGTGGGCATCGAGTTCGGCATCGCCGCCATCGGCTCGGTGGTGCTGCTCGTCAGGCGGCGGTCGCAGTACCTCGCGCCGTGGATCTGTCTGGTGGTCGGCGTGCACTTCTACCCGATGGCGCCGGTCCTGGAGAACGCCGGACTGTACGTCCTCGCGACCGTCCTCACGGCTGTCGCCCTGCTCGCGGTGCCCGCCGCCAACCGACGCGGCCAGACGATCAGCGCGGTGACCGGGGCGGGCGCCGGCGCGGCGTTGCTGCTGTTCGGGGCATGTACAGCGGTCATCATGGCGTTCTGAGGTCACCGTCGTTTCCCGACTTCGGTGGCGCGTAACGTCCGGCGTACCGCGCGACAGAAGGGTCGGAGCGCGTTCAACGCACGGGGAGACCTTTTGTCGCGGAGTGTCCCGTTCGGACTCCCGGCGGCGCGACACTGAGGTCAGCCAGTGGCGGCCGCCGTGCCGCCGTTCGCGTCGATGAGGGCGACGCGGGTCGTTCGGGGCTGGCGGCGGGGAGATACGGCGATGACGTCACTCGATGGTCGGGCAGTGGTGGTGACCGGGGCAGGGCGGGGCCTCGGGCGAGCGTTCGCGACGCACGCGGCCGAGGTGGGGGCAGCCGTGGTGGTCACCGCGGCGGCGATCACGGCCGCCGGGGGCTGTGCGGTGCCGAGCGCGCACTCGGTGGCCGACCCGGACGAGGCGCAGGCGATCGTCGACCTGTGCGTGCGGGAGTACGGCCGGATCGACGGCCTGGTCAACAACGCGGGGCTGAACTACGAGGTGCTCCCGCACGACGAGGACCCCCGGCGGGCGAGGGAGCTGATCGGGGTCAACGTCCTCGGCGTCATCTACCTCGGCCTCGCCACGGTGCGCGCGATGGCCGGTCACGGCGGGTCGATCGTGAACATCTCCTCCGGGGCGTCGCTCGGGCAGCGCAGGCTCGGCACGTACGCGGCGAGCAAGGGTGCGGTGGCGTCGCTGACCTACTCGTGGGCGCTGGACCTTGAGGCGGACGGGATCCGCGTGAACGCCGTGTGCCCGCTGGCGCACACGCGGATGGTGGTGGCGTCGGAACGCGCGGCGCGCAACTGCCCGCCGGACCGCACGCCGGACAAGATCGCGCCGCTCGTGTCGTACCTGCTCGGCGACCGGTCGATCGGCGTCACCGGGCAGATGATCCGCTGCAACGGCCCGCAGCTGCACCTCGTCGGCCACCCGTACCTGAAGGGCCCGATCCTGGAACGCGACACGTGGGACACGGAGAGCGTCGAACGCGCGTTCGCGGAGGTCTTCCACGCGCACCTCGAGCCGTACGGCCTGGAGAAGCGCCTGCCGCCGACGCTGCGCAAATGGTTCGACACGTCCCTGGCGACCGGCATGTGACGAATCGGCGGCGTGCCGCATGCCCTGAAAGGCGCGCTCAGGGCACCCAGCGCCGTCAACGCGCCTTTCAGGGCAGTTGTCAGCCGCCGTAGCCCTGCGCCACGATGCGTTGTGCCGCGGCCGCGTAGCGCTCCGGGTCGTCGGGGGCGAAGGTCGCCAGGCCGTCGACGTAGCGGTTGTACATGCAGAACGCGGCGGCGATCAGGACGGTGTCGTGCAGCTCCACGTCCGTGGCGCCCTCGGCACGGGCCGCCGCCACCAGCTCCGGCGTGACGTTGCGGCCGCTCACCTGCACGGCGCCGGCGATCCGCAGCAGCGCACGCATCTTCTCCGACACCGGCGCGTTGTCGAGGTCCGCCCGCACCTGGTCCACCAGCGCCATACCCTCGTCGAGCTGCGCGGCCGCGAACGCGGAGTGCGACGAACAACAGAACGTGCACTCGTTGCGATCCGACACATACGCGGCGATCAGCTCGCGCTCACCCGCGCTCAGCGAGTGCGGCCCGCGCAGCAGTGTCTCCGCCAGCTCGTTCAACGGTTTCGCGGTCTCGGGCCGGAACACCATCGGCCCGTTGATGCCGGGGAACTTCTTCTCGTCAACGCCGAGATCGATGTGCGCCATTCGGACCAAACCCTTCCACCGTCAGGAAACCATACCTGCGCAGACACTAGTGTCCGGTACGGCGACGGGGCTATCGCGATCGTGCGGACCACGCACATGGTCTACTTGCGACGATCAAAATGGAGGTGTCGGTGGCCGAACTGTTCGTGCGCACGGAGGATGACGTCCCGGTGCTCGCCATCGTCGTCGACCCGGAGGCTTCGGTGGGCGAGCGTGCCGTCGCCGAGCTCGGGTCGCGGGGCTACGAGGGCGACGACGTCCGCTACCTCGTCCAGACCGACGGCTGGGCCGAGCGCAGCAGGGACGGCGCCACGCTCACGGTCGACGTCGTGGCGCACGCCGCCGTGCTCGAGTCGCTCGAGGTCGACACCTCGGCGCTGCCGGAACGGTCCGAGGTGGACCCGACCGCGATCCGGCTCCTGCGGGTCACCGGCGAGCTGAACGTCGCCACTCTCTCCGACGCCACGGCCGTCTACTTCACCCCGGCCGACAAGATCACCGAGGACGACTGGCCGCTGATCCTCGCGCCACCGCCCGACGTGCGGGGCTGAGCGGAACCCAGCCCCGCACAAGGGGTCAGACGCCCGCCACCGAACGGATCCAGCTGCGGTACGCGGTGATGTTCGTGTACGCGGTGCGGGTCGCGCGGTCACTCGTGGACGCGACGCCGACCTGACGCCCGGAGGCGAACATCGGGCCACCGGAGTCGCCGCCCGCGGTGATGCCGTCGCCACGGGACGCGCACACCGCGACGCCGCCGTTGTAGTCCGAGCAGCTCACCGAGGTGACGCGGACGTTCGCGTACTTGAGGTACCGCGACTGGCAGTTGATCTCCGGCTGGTTGGTGCAGGTGGCGCCCCAGCCGTAGACCTGGACGGTCTGCCCGACGGCGACGTTGCTCGACGTGCCGAGCGGCGAGTACGTCGCCGACACGCTGCGGTCCAGGCGCACGATGGCGATGTCCGCCGACGAGTGTCGGGTGATCGCCACCCCGTTGGCGACGGTGCCGCCGCTGGTCTGGTCGAGGCTGCCGATGCGGAACGAGTAGCTGCCGGAGCTCGCGACGCAGTGCTTGGCCGTCAGAATGTAGGTCGGCGCGATGATCGTCGCCGTGCAGTTCTGCTGCCCGTTGACGAACAGGCGCGCCGCCCACGGCGCGTTGCTCGCCGTGCCGCCGCCGATGATCTGCGGCGTCACGCCACCAGGGTCGCCGCCGGGAGGGGCGGCGGCCGCGTGCGGCGCCGCGGTGGCGAGGGCGAGTGCCGCCCCCACCACCGCGAAGGCAACTCGGAGGATCTTCATGTGGGTTCTCGATTCTGCGGTCCGGAGACCGCGTGCAGGGGTGAATCGGGAATGGCGACCGGTCACCATCCGAAGTCGGACGGTCACCGATCGATGAATACGTTGTCACCCGACGGAGCGGGCAGGCAAGAAGCGGCATTTCCCACAATTCACACGTTCCGCACATGGTGGGCGGTTGGCTCACGAGGCGGTGCACGCCGAGGTCGGCGTATCGGCGCACGGTGTCCGCGTCGGGGACGCCGGGTGGTGTGATCGTGATCTGCAGGTCGCCGAGCCCGGCCGGGTCGGCGAGCGACGCGCCGAGGGCGTTCAGCAGCGCGGTCTGGTCGCCGACCCACAGCTCGTCGATGCCGACCTCTCGGCACGCCGCGCCCGCCGGACCAGTGTGTCCGGGTATGCGCTGCTGTCCCGTTGTAGTCCCGTTTGTCACTCCCAGGCAGATAGCTGCCATTCGGGTGACGCAGCGGGCGTTTCCTTCACTCGACCGGACCAACCAGCGGGCGCGACTGGATGCTGTCAGCGCGGGGACCAGCGTCCGAATGACGAACGTCACGGGCGCCGGAAGAAGCCGTTCAAGGGGTCTTATTCACCCGATCGGCCCAGGCTACGACGCGGCCGGGCCAAACGCGGCGGGCTTCCGACATCGGTAAGTTGACCGATGTCTCGTGCCCACGATCGGACAAAGCTTGCCTAGTCCAACATTCGTGATCGTAAAGAGATGAACAATTCGCGGGGTGAAGTGGTGACCGCTACGGACTGGCACGACGAGTTGGTTCTCGTCGCCGAGCTGGCCAGCGTCAACAACCAGATAGCGCGGTTCGTGCTCCGACTCCTCGACACGGATGCCCGCCGAAGCGGGCAGATGGCCGTTGCCGACGAATGCCACCTCGGTGGGCGGCTCGTCAACCTCGGCTACGCATTGCAGGACCGAGCGGTACACCGAGCCGCAGGACGCACCAGTGATGGTGGGGCCATCACGGATGCGACCTGCGGCCACGGACACGCTAGCTAGACGGATGCCGAACCACACTAAGGTGACCAGCCAGGACGTGACTCGATCACCCGTCAGTTATGAGTCATCTCCTGCGTGATGCTGTTGTGCGTCATGCCAGGAGGGTCGGCGTTCGCGGTGGCACTCACCGCGAACGCCATCACAACAGAGGAAACAATGGCAATTACTATCCGCGCGATTCTCATTTTGCCTCCCAATATCTATCCGGGACGGGACAAAACTTTTGCGCGAATTGGCATGCCCTATGCGCGCCGGAGGGTATAGCTGGGCCCAAACATAACGCTTAACAAGAACTATCGCATACGCACCGTTATTGCTCGATAACTGTGCGTTAACGAACGGCTAACAAGATGAATACGGTGGCCATCGCGGCCCCCACGACACCTTCGGTTGGTGTAACCGCCCGGATGGCCGTTGTCCGCGCGATCGGCGCGTCTTACTGTCGTGCCATGCCCGTTGACACGTCTGCGTTCGTTGGGCGGGACGTCGAACTCGCACGGTTTGCCAGATGGGCCAACGATCTCAGCGACGGTACCGGACACGCGGTGTTGCTGGAGGGCGAACCCGGCATCGGCAAGTCGTCCCTCGCGCGGGCCGCGGCCGCGATGGCCGCGCAACAAGGTTTCCAGGTTTACTGGGCGGAATGCGACGAGCTGGGTCAGGCCCTACCTCTGCAGCCACTGCTGGATGCGTTGCTGGCCACCGGATCCGCCGACGAACCCCGGCTCGAAACCATCCTGCGGTTGCTGCGCGGAGAGCTCGCCAGCGCCGCAGACCCGACCATCGCCGCGTCGGAACAGATGTTGGCCCTGATGGCTGAGCTGTGCAGTGCGGCACCAACGGTTCTCGTGGTCGACGACCTGCAATGGGCCGACCTGGCGACGATCGGTGTGTGGGAGTGGCTGGCTCGGACCGTCGAACGCTCGCCACTGTTGTTGATCGGCGTCGTTCGTCCGGTCCCCCAACGAGATGAACTGGTCGCCCTACGACGCGCGGCTGGCGTCGAAGGCACCATCCGCCTCGACGGCTTGCCCGGCAACGCGATCGCCGACCTGGTCGCCACCATCTCCGACGGCAAGCCCGGCGCGGAACTGCTCCGCCTCGCCGACCTCGCCGCCGGCAACCCGCTGTACCTCACTGAACTGATGGACGCGCTCGTCCGCTCGGAACGCTTGCAGGTCAGCGACTCCGGCTCGGTCGAGGTGACCGGCGGGCCGGTGCCGAACTCGCTCGTCGCCGCGATCGCCGACCGACTCGACTTCCTGCCGAAGGACACCCGCACGGTGTTGCAGGCAGCGGCACTGCTTGGCGTCGACTTCCTGGTCTCGGACCTCGCGATCGTCCTCGGTCGCCGGGTCGCCGACCTGATCTCCGCCATCGAGGAGGCCCGCGCCGCCGGGGTGCTGAAGGACGCGGGCGAGAAGCTGTCGTTCCGACATCCGCTCATCCGCGCCGCGTTGTACGACGACATCGCCGAACCGATCCGGCCGGCCTGGCATCAGGACGCGGCCAAGGCGCTCGCCGACGCGGGCGTGCCGATCCAGCGAGTGGCACGGCAACTGGTGTGCGCCATCGACACTCCGGGCGCGGGCCCGCTCGACGACTCGTTGCTGACCTGGCTGGCCGACGCCGCGCCGACACTTGTGGCGCAGGCGCCGAAGACGGCGATCGACCTGCTGAGACAGGCTTCCGAACGATCCCCCGCCAACACCGCGCGCGGTGCGTTGCTCGCCTGCCGACTCGCCGACGCCCTTTACCGCGCCGGCCACCATTCCGAGGCGGAGCAGGTCGCCACCCGCGCCATGCTTGTGGTCACCGACACCGATCTGCTCGTCGATCTGCACTGCACGGTCGCGCAGTGCAGGGCGCTGGACGGCAGGACGGATGAGTCGTTCGAGCTGTTGGCCAGTGCGATCGCGCTGCCGGGTATCTCCACGCAGCAGCGGGCCCGGCTCCTGGTGTCCACCGCTCGCGCGCACCGGGACGTCGGCGAGGTGACGGTCGCGGGAATTGTTGCCACGAAAGCGTTGGCGACCGCGGAGGAAGCCGGTGACAGTTGGGCGTTGGGGTGGTCGCTGCACGTGCTGAGCGTGGTGTCGATCATGAGTGGGGACGTCACGGTCGCGTTGCCGCTGTTCGAACGCGCGCTGAACGTGGTCGGCGACGACCCCGCGCTCACCGATCTCGGGCTGCTGCTGCAGATCAACAAAGCCGTCGCGCTCGGAGACCTGGACCGCTACGAGGAAGCGTTGCCCGTCGCGGTACAGGTCCGCCAACGCGCCGACCACACCGGCAGCCTGGTCCGCCTCGCCCAGGCCCAAAGCGCGCTCGGTGAGCTGTTGTTCGAAGTCGGCCGATGGGACGACGCACAAGCCGAGGTCGAGACCCTGCCCGACGACTTCAAGGACCCCGGCGCGACGTGCTGCGACCGCGGCATCGCCGCCGTGATCGCGTTCCACCGCGGCGACCCCGCCACCGCCCGCCAACACCTCACCCTCGCCGCCCCCAGCGCCGAACAGATCGGCAACCGGGTCGTCGCCTCCCTCACACTGGCCCGCAGCCTCGACCACGAGATCTCCGACGCACCCACCGAAGCACTCGCCGTGCTCACCGCCGGGGTCGCCGCCCACGCGGAAGAGCTGGACGAGATGGAAGACCTCCTCCCCGAAGCCGCCCGGCTCGCCGCACACACCGGCACCACCGGCGCCGCCGCCGACATCGCCGCCCAGGCCGCGACCCTGGCACAGCGATCCCAGGTCCCCCACCGACTCGCCACCGCCGCATACTGCCAAGGCCTACTCGACGACAACCCGGTCCTGCTACACCACGCGGCCGAACGCTACGGCGACGCCGGCCGCCCCCTGTTGCGCGCCAAGGCACTCGAAGCCGCGGCGATCGGCTTCGCGAACCAGGGTGACCGAGGGTCGGCCCGCATGGCGTTCACCAACGCGGACGAGCTGTACGACGGGCTCGGCGCCAACTGGGACCTGGCGCACCTGCGCGCGCAGCTCCGCCGCTTCGGCATCCGCAGAGGGCCGCGCGCCAAGCACAAGCACGCCCAGGTCGGCTGGAACAGCCTGACCCCAACGGAAACGAAGGTCGCGGGCCTCGTCGCCGCCGGCCTGCCCAACCGTCAGATCGCGGAGCAGCTCGTACTCTCCCCCCGCACCGTCGGCACCCACGTCTCCCACATCCTGGCCAAGCTGGGCGTCCGCTCCCGCATCGACATAGCGAGAGAAGCCGCCGCCGGCCACGACCTGGTCACCGGCTGACCCCGGCGGCTACACCGGCTCGGTGTCCGGTACCGACGAGCGGTCGGCCGGGGTCGGGTGGCCGAGGTGCGTGAGCCAGCTCCGCACCACCTCGTGCAACGCCTCCGCGCCGACGATCTCGCCCGTCCGCGGCAGGTCGGTCGGGTGGATCAGGAACCCGCGCGACTGTCCGCCGCCGAGGCCGCCGTGTGAGCCGACGTGCGGCTCGAACGGGGAGGCGTCGTCGGTGGACTCGGTGTAGCGACTGTTGATGACGAGGTCCGGGCAGTGCGCGAAGCCGTCGGTGCGCCGGATCAGGTCCGCGGCGTGCGGGCCGTAGCCGTCGAGCGGGTCGGCGCCGGACACGGTGTCGTCGTCGAGTCGGCGCACGCCGTCGCGGCCGAGCACGAGCGGGCCGGAACGTGCGCCGCGCACCAGCAGGAACCCGACACCGGGATGGTCCACAAGGGACGGCAGCAGGTCAGGGAACTCTCGCTCGACCGTCGCCATGTCCACGCGCCCGGGGTGTTCGGTGAACGACACCATCGCGACGTGGCCCGACACCACCACGACGACCCCTGGCGCGACACGGGCCACGGCGCCCGGCTCGCCGGTCTCGGTCCGGTGGGGCTGGGCGCCGCCAGAACGCGCACGGAGCGCCCGCGCGATCGGGCCACCACCCGACGACGCCTCCGCCATCACCGCGCCGAGCTGCCAACCCCGCGCGGGCTTCCGTGCCGGCCGAGCACCCGGCGACCCGCCACACAGCCGACCGACGAGCTGCTCGATCGACTCGCCGAAGCGGTTGGCGAACGCCCAGCCCTGCGTGACGCCGTGGTCGGAGAACACGACGAGCCGGTAGCGGCGCGGCGCGAGCTGCGCCGCCCGGTGCAGCCTGCCGATCTGTTGGTCGATGGCACGGATGACGGCGAGCGCGTCGAACCGCTCGATGCCCGTGTGGTGTGCGACCTCGTCGTAGCCGAGGAAGTCGGCGTACACGACCGGCCGCCCGGCGAGCATGTCGCCGATGATCGCCGACACGACGAGGTCCCGCGCGATCACCGTCGTGCCGGCCCGCGCGAACGGGTAGAAGCCGCCCCGGTCGATGCGTGGCCGCACCCCGGCGCGGCGCTGGCGGACCGACGCCGAGATCTCCCGCAAGACGTCGACGAGCGCGGAACCGAAGGTGCGCAACAGGTTCACCGGGTTGGCGAAGTACGCGTAGTACCCGGCGCCGGGCCGGTCCCGCCGCCGGGTCGAACGGGTGAGGAACGGCACGGCGCTCATCGTGAGGCTGACGTGGTCCGCGTCGCCGGTGAACAGGCCGCCCCGCGCGGCGCCGCCGCCGGACAGCAGACCGCGCCCGTCGGAGTGCCGGCGCTCGATCTCGGCCGCGTCGGCCGGGTGCGCGCACGCCATCACGTGGTCGCGATCCTTCTCATACCAACGGAACCCGAGGATGTCGTCGTTCGAGCCGTGCAGCAGCCCGCACACGCTGGCGCCGGTCTGCGAGCTCCAGTCGCAGTGCCAGTCGGTCAGCACGTGGCTGCCCTCGGCGAGCCAGCGGGCCAACGTCGGCAGGTCGCCGTCGCGGACCGCGCGCCGCGCGGTCTCGTACCCGAGTCCGTCGATCTGCAGCAGCAGCACGCCGGGCGGCTGGTCGCCGTCGTCGCCGTTACCGCGGACCCGGCGCGCGGCCCGCCGGAAGAACACCTCGTCCTCGTCGATCGCGAGCACGCTCGACACCAGTCCGCCGATCGCGGACACCACGACCGTGACCAGGACCGCCGTCCGGAAGTTCGCGATCACCACGTACGGCACCACGAACGAGATGGCGAGTACGCCCGCGCCGAGCAGCAGGAACGAACAGAGGCCGAGCACGAGCACCGCGCCGGGCGGCGCGAACCGCATGATCAACGGCCACCCCACGGCGCTGAGCAGGCCGAACATCGCCGCGAACACGGTCGGCTGCCACCACCGAGGCATCGCGAAGTCGACGAGCCACAGGTCGGCGAGATGCAGCGCGACCGCGGTCAGCGCCCACACCAGCAGCAGGCGGGCGACCACGCGTCCGCCACGCAGGAGCCGCCCGGACTCACGGGGTGCCGGCATGGTCCCTTTTCCGTTCCCTTCGTCGCTGCACGAGCCCGATGACCAGCGTCACCAGCAGGATCAGGAGCGTCGCGATCAGCGTGGCGACCAGTGGGTTGTCGAACAGCCCGCCGCTGACCACGCCGAGCGCGGCGTACGCCACGGCCCACAGCAGGCACGCGCCCGCCGCGGCCGGCACCAGCCGCCGCCACGGGTAGTCGAGCGCGCCCGCCGCGAGCAGCACCGGGATCCGGCCGGCGGGCACCATCCGGCCGATCACCACGAGCAGCCAGCCCTGCCGGGTGAGCCGCGCGCGGGCGTTGGCGAGCTTCTCGTCCGACTGGCGGCGCGCGAACCAACGGGCCAGCACGCCCCGGCCACCCCGCCCGGCCGCGAACGTGACGAGGTCGCCGATCAACGCCCCCACCATCGACAGCAACACCACGAGCACGAGGTTGAGCTGACCACCACTCACCGCGACGGCCGCGCCAGCGCCCACCACCGCACCGGTCGGCACCACCGGCACGATCGAGCCGAGCAGCACCCCGCCGAAGATCACCGGATACCCAATGGCCGACGGCTGCGACCAGTCAATGCCAAGGAAAGCGGTCACGACACCACCGCACCCGCTCCGCAAGCTCCGCTCATGACGCCCGCTCCCGCCGCCGCGGCAAGTGCGATGCCGTGAAAGGCGCTTTCAGGGCGCTGGGCCTGGAACCACCGATGATCTTTGTTGTTGATCTTGGTGTTGTTGTTGATCTTGGTTTGGGTGTGGGGGCATGGTGG
>Ga0193716_1000292_pt1 | contig 31433 bp, 27 predicted proteins | sample U2c1metaG_FD_145901 | JGI IMG/M metagenome (GOLD analysis project Ga0193716, IMG submission 145901) | Soil microbial communities from a riparian zone of the East river system, Colorado, United States - U2c1 | ecosystem: Environmental > Terrestrial > Soil > Riparian zone | place: USA: East River...
CCGTACAGCGTCAACCACTTCGATGGCTCGCCCGCCGGGACGTCGACCTCGAACCACACTCGCCCTGGTAGCCGACCGGACTGCAGCCAGGTGCCGTCGGGCTGCCTCGCGGCACGGATGAGCTCCATCGCATCGGCCATTCGAGGATCCGGGCGCACGCCGTCCAGCAGCGAGACCTGGCGGAAGTACTCGGCCGCGTTGAGCACGTTGTACCGCCAGAGCAGGGGATAGGCGAAGAGGTCCACCCACGGCGCCACCGGTTCGCCCGTGGAGAGCCTGCGAAACAGGCCGCGCTCCAAGAGGTATTCCTCGCCGGAACGCCGGGCAGCGCGCGTCCCGTCGCTACCTCCGGTCGCGGCTTCGTAGGCGAGCAGTCCCTTGAGCGCGTTGAGCGTGGAGTGGAACGACGACCGCGTCGAACCCTCGACCCAATCGCAGTTCCAGCCGCCGTCGGATTGTCGATGCTCGACGAACCAGTCGACGATGCCGGTGATGTCGGCGCCGAGCCACAACCCGTTCGCGACCGTCCAGGCGTTGATGCAGCAGTCGACCTCGCCGCTCCAGTACGGCAGGTTCTCGTACTCCCAGCGGCTGTTCTCGGCGAGCAGCTCGGCCGTGCGGCGCTCGCGCAGGCCCGCCGGGTCGAGGCCCCACTCCCGCAGTGAGTTCAGCGTCCACGTCGTCGCCGTCCATGGCTGCCCGGCGCCTTCTTCCCCTTCGGGGCAGTCGAAGTCGAAGTCCGCGGGCAAGAACGCGCCGCCGGCCCATTGGCCATCCGAGTCCTGAAGCGCCACAAGGCGTTTGCCGAACCCTTCTGTCGCGACCCTGGCCCGCGTCGCCTCCCAGACCTCGGCGGGTTCCCGCGCGACGTCGCGCTCGACCTGCCAGCGCAGTGCCGGATCGGAGTCAAGGAGCCACCCGGTCAGGGCCACGTCCGCCATGGAGGGTTAGGTGCCCGTGTAGGTCTCGGGGTCCGGCCGGAACCGGGTGCCGTCGTCCAGCGCGTTCAGCTGATCCATGTGCTCTGCGGCCAGTTCGAAGTCGAACACGTCGAAGTTCTCGGCGATGCGCTCGGCGGACGACGAGCGCGAGATCACGACGTTGCCGAGCTGGATGCTCCACCGGATCAGCACCTGCGCAGCGGACTTGCCGTACTCACCGGCGATCGACTGGATGGTCGTGTTCTCCAACAGCTTGCCGACGCCGAGCGGGCCGTACGCCTCGGTCACGACGTCGTGCTCGGCGTTGGCCGCCCGCAACGCGGCTTGATTGAGCAGCGGGTGCAATTCGATCTGGTTGATCGCCGGGACGGAGAACGTCAGATCGATGACGTTCGAGAGGTCCTCTTGGGTGAAGTTGGCGACGCCGATGGACTTGGCGCGGCCGTCTTCCTTCTCCTTCAACATGCCGCCCCAGCTGTGGACGTACCTGCCCGCATCGCCTCCGGGCCAGTGGATCAGATAGAGGTCGACGTAGTCCAAGCCCAAGCGCTCGAGGCTGGCCTTGCACGCGTCCTGAGCCCTCGAAAAGCCCTGCTCCTCGGTGGCCAACTTCGTGGTCACGAAGATCTCGGCGCGCGGAATCCCCGACGCGTTGACGGCCCGGCCCACCGCCGCCTCGTTGCCATAGGCCGCCGCGGTGTCGATCAGACGAACGCCGATCTCGAGCGCGGACGAGACGGCGTGTTCGGCTTGCGCCTCGGTCAGCTCACCGACGCCGATACCGAGGACCGGGATGGTGTTCTCGTCGTTGAGAGAGACATTGGGTATCGCCGCCGCCGAGGTCATCGCACCTATCCTGTGAAGTTGAAAGTCCGTGGATCAGGTCCCAGTCGGGTGCCGTCCTCGAGCGAGGCGATGGACGCCATGTCCTGCTCACTCAGCTCGAAGTCGAACACGTCGAAGTTACTCACAATCCGTTCGGGGTTCACCGATTTCGGGATGACGATATTACCGAGCTGGATGTGCCACCTAATCAGCACCTGCGCTGGCGTTTTGCCGTGGGCGTCGGCGAGCGTGACGACGGTGGGGTTCTGCAGCAGCGAGCCCTGGCCCAGCGGACTCCACGCCTCGGTAGCCACGCCGAGGCGGGCGTGCAGTTCCCGCAGTTCGCGTTGCGGCAGAAGGGGATGCAGCTCAATCTGATTGACCGTCGGGACGATTCCCGTGGCGTCGATCAGAATGTTCAGGTGCTCGGGCGCGAAGTTGCTGACGCCGATGGAGCGCACGCGGCCCTGGTCGCGCAGATGCGCGAACGCCTTGAAGGTGTCGACGTAGGCGTTCGCCTTAGGCATCGGCCAGTGGATGAGGTACAGGTCGAGGTCGTCGACACCCAGCTTCGCGAGGCTGGCGTCGAATGCCTTCAGCGTCTTGTCGTAGCCCTGTTCGGAGTTCCACAGCTTGGTCACCAGGAAGACGTCCGTACGCGCGATGCCAGAGTCGGCTGCATTGCTCAGGGCCCGTCCGACCTCGGCCTCGTTCCCGTACGCTGCGGCGGTATCGACATGCCGGTAGCCCGCCGCCAGCGCCGCGCCGACGGCCCGTTCGGTTTCGTCGGGGGGTGTCTGCCAAACACCCAAGCCGATGGCGGGTATTGAATTGCCGTCATTGAGTAGAACCGAGGGATGTGAAGGACTAACCATGACGAAGAGTCTGCCAGCAGAGGCTGCGCACGCCGGATCGCCGCTCACCACACCACAGTCGGGGGATCAGCCCGGTCGGGTCCGCATGGCCGCGGTCAACGCCGCCAGCCGCGTCGTGTTGCGCACGCTGCCGAAGATCCCCAAGCCCGTCAAACGGCTGTTGACGGGCCGACGATCCATCACGATCGACGGCAACACCCTGGACACCACGCTGCAGCTCATGCTGGCCGCGCAACGGTCTGCCGGCCTCGACGGGTTGGTGGCCAGCTGGGACGTGTCGGTGGCGCGCACGCAGTTGCGCAAGCTGGCTGCCATGGTCGACGGGGAGATCGCGGTCGGCGTGAAGGAACTGTCGATTCCCGGTCCTGCGGGCACGATCCGCGCGCGCCATTACGCGCCCGTCAACACGCGCGGGACGGAGCCGTTGCTCGTCTTCTTCCACGGTGGCGGCTTCGTGCTCGGCGACCTCGACACCCACGACGGCCTGTGTCGACTGACCTGCCGCGACGCCGGCGTGCACGTGCTGTCCATCGACTACCGGCTCGCGCCGGAGCACAAGGCGCCCGCGGCGGGAGAGGACTGCTATGCCGCGTACCGATGGGCGCTGGAGCACGCGGCCGAGCTCGGCGCCGACCCCGCGCGGGTCGCGGTGGGCGGCGACAGTGCGGGCGGCAACCTCGCCGCCGTGGTGTCGCAGCAGGCGCGCGACGACGGTGTGCAACTGCCCGCGCTGCAGCTGCTGATCTACCCCGTCACCGACTTCAACTCCGAAACCCGGTCCAAGACGCTGTTCGCCGACGGCTTCTTCCTGACCAAGAAGGACATGGGCTGGTTCCAGGCCAACTACCTGGAGGGCGCGTCGATCGACGACGACGACCCGCGGGTGGCGCCGCTGCTCGCCGAGGACCTCTCGGGCCTGCCGCCCGCGCTGCTGCTCACCGGCGGTTTCGATCCGCTGCGTGACGAGGGCGATCAGTATGCCGCCAAGCTGGCCGCGGCCGGGGTGACCGTCGACCATCGGCAGTACCCGTCACTGGTCCATGGTTTCGCGAACTTCTTCCCACTCGGCGGCGGCAGCGCCACCGCGACCGCCGACTTCGTGTCGGCGCTGAAGGCTCACCTGAGCCGCGGCTGAGACGCCTCGCACCACGCCGGTACCCTTGTCCGCGTGGCCACGAAACCCAAGAAGAACGCCAGTTACGACCTGAAGGCCGCCGATCGCCGGCGCAACATGTTCATCCAGATCGGCCTCACCGCGGTCGTCGTGGTGTTCGCCGTGGCCCTGGTGCTCTACATCGTGATGTCAGGCGACAAGAAGCCGTCCGGTGGCGAGGCGAAGTCGATCCGCGTGGCCTCGAGCAAGCTGATCACCAAGGAGGGCACCACCGAGCCCAAGGCCGTGGTGTCGCTCTACGAGGACTTCCTCTGCCCGGTGTGCGGCCGCTTCGAGCAAGGGTTCGGCAACACGATCAGCCAGCTGATCGAGAGCGGCGCGATCGCCGCCGACTACTACATGGTCGCGATCCTGGACCAACCGGCCAACCAGAACTACTCGTCGCGGTCCGGCGCTGCGGCGTACTGCGTGGCCGACGAAGACAAGACCCCGGACAAGCAGGCGTTCCGACGGTTCCACGCGGCGATGTACGCCCAGCAGCCCAGCGAGACCGGTTCGGTGTTCCCGACCAATACGCAGTTGATCGAGACCGCGCGTCAGGCCGGCGTCGTGGGCAAGGTGCCCGACTGCATCAACGGCGGACGCTACGTCGACATGGTGAACGGTCTCGCGGGGGCAACGAAGGTGAACGCCACCCCGACGGTGCGGATCAACGGCGAGGACTACCAGTACTCCACGCCCGACGCACTGGTCGCCAAGATCAAGGAGATCGTCGGTGACGTGCCTGGCCTGACGACGGCGCCGGCTGCCGTCGTCCCGCCGCAGGTCGGTGGACCCGGAGCGGTCGCACCCGGCTCTCCGGGCGCGCCAGGAGTCCCCGCCGCACCAGGTGCACCAGAAGCACCGGCGCCTGCGGAACCCGGCGCACCGGCCGCTCCCGCTCCGGCCGCACCAGGCGCACCGACGCCGTGACCGACACCGCGGCCAGTGTGGAGCCGTCGGCCGATCCGTCGGCCGACCGCCCCGCGGGCGGCGTGCCCACCCTGAGCGCAGTGTGGGTGCTCATCGCAGGCGTCGTCGGACTGGCCGCGGCGTTCACGTTGACGATCGAGAAGATCAAACTTCTCGAAAACCCCGCGTACGTGCCGTCCTGCAGCATCAACCCGGTGTTGTCGTGCGGATCGGTCATGGTCACCCCGCAGGCGGCGGCGTTCGGCTTCCCGAACCCGCTGATCGGCATCATTGCCTTCTCAGTGGTGGTGGTCAGCGGTGTGCTGGCTGTCGCCAAAGTTCCGCTGCCGCGGTGGTATTGGGCCGGGCTCGCGGTGGGTACGACGCTGGGCGTCGTCTTCATCCACTGGCTGATCTACCAGAGCCTCTACACCATCGGCGCGCTGTGCCCGTACTGCATGGTGGTCTGGACCGTCACGATTCCGCTGCTGGTGGTGGTTGCGTCGATCGCCGTGCCCCCCACCTCGGGCGTGGCACGCGCGCTTCACCAGTGGCGCTGGTCGCTGGTCGCGCTGTGGTTCACCGGGCTGATTCTGCTGATTCTGGTGCGCTTCTGGGATTACTGGTCGACGCTCATCTGAGCGAAGTCGGCCTTGGCGGGGAGGTTAAAGTAACGCGTGATCTCCAAACTCCTGGTCGCCAACCGCGGTGAGATAGCGATCCGCGCATTCCGAGCCGCCTATGAGATGAGCATCTCGACGGTTGCGGTCTACGCGTATGAGGATCGCAACTCGTCACACCGGCTGAAGGCCGACGAGTCGTACCAGATCGGCGAGACGGGCCGCCCGGTCCGCGCGTACCTCTCGGTCTCCGAGATCATCCGCGTCGCCAAGCACGCGGGTGCCGACGCCGTCTACCCCGGATACGGATTCCTTTCGGAGAACCCGGAATTGGCCGCAGCGTGCGCCGAGGCGGGCATCACGTTCGTCGGGCCTCGTGCCCACGTGTTGGAGCTGACGGGCAACAAGGCCCGCGCGATCGCCGCGGCGCGTGAGGCCGGCCTGCCGGTGCTCGCGTCGTCGGAGCCATCGGCGTCGGTCGAGGAACTCGTCGGCGTATCGGCGAACATGCAGTTCCCGTTGTTCGTGAAGGCGGTCTCCGGCGGAGGCGGCCGCGGGATGCGGCGGGTGGCGGAACCCGAAGGCCTTGCCGAGGCCATCGAGGCGGCCAGCCGCGAGGCCGAGTCGGCGTTCGGTGATCCGACGGTCTACCTCGAGCAGGCCGTCGTGAACCCGCGCCACATCGAGGTGCAGATCCTGGCCGACGGCAAGGGCAACGTCATCCATCTGTTCGAACGGGACTGCAGCGTGCAGCGCCGCCACCAGAAGGTGATCGAGCTCGCGCCTGCCCCGAATCTGCCAGCCGAACTGCGGGACCGGATGTGTGCGGACGCCGTCGCGTTCGCCAAGCAGATCAACTACACCTGCGCGGGCACCGTGGAGTTCCTGCTCGACGAACGCGGCGACCACGTCTTCATCGAGATGAACCCCCGCATCCAGGTCGAACACACCGTCACCGAGGAGATCACCGACGTCGACCTGGTGGCCAGCCAGCTGCGCATCGCCGCGGGGGAGACCCTCGCGGACCTCGGCCTCAGCCAGGACTCGGTACAGATACGTGGCGCCGCCATGCAGTGCCGGATCACCACCGAAGACCCTGGCAACGGCTTTCGCCCCGATACCGGCCGCATCACCGGCTACCGCTCACCCGGCGGCGCGGGAATCCGGCTCGACGGCGGAACGAACCTCGGCGCGGAGATCGGCGCGCACTTCGACTCGATGCTGGTGAAGCTGACGTGCCGCGGCAGGGACTTCACCACCGCCGTGACGCGCGCCCGCCGCGGGTTGGCGGAGTTCAGGATCCGTGGAGTGTCGACCAACATCCCCTTCCTGCAGGCAGTCGTCGACGACCCAGACTTCCGGGCAGGCCGGGTCACCACGTCGTTCATCGACGAACGACCGCACCTGCTCACAGCACACATTCCCGCCGACCGCGGGACGAAGATGCTCAACTACCTCGCCGAGGTCACCGTCAACACGCCGTACGGCGGCCAGGTGCGGGTGTACCCGCAGGACAAGCTGCCCGAGCTCGATCTGCAGTCGGTACCACAGCCCGGCAGTAAGCAGCGCCTGACCGAATTGGGCCCAGAGGGCTTCGCGGCGTGGCTGCGCGATTCGCCGGCCGTGGGCCTCACCGACACCACGTTCCGCGACGCGCACCAGTCGCTGCTCGCCACCAGGGTCCGCACGTCGGGCTTGCTCGTGGTCGCGCCGTACATCGCAAGGATGATGCCGGAGCTGCTGTCCATCGAGTGTTGGGGCGGCGCGACTTACGATGTGGCGCTTCGGTTTCTGAAGGAAGACCCGTGGGAGCGGCTGGCGGCGTTGCGTGAGGCAGTGCCCAATGTCTGCCTGCAGATGTTGCTGCGTGGACGGAACACCGTCGGGTACACCCCGTACCCGGAGGTGGTCGCTGAAGCGTTCGTGCAGGAGGCGACCGCAACGGGCATCGACATCTACCGCATCTTCGACGCGTTGAACAACGTCGATTCGATGCGTCCTGCGATCGATGCGGTGCGCGAAACCGGTTCGGCGGTCGCCGAAGTCGCCATGAGCTACACGGGCGACCTGTCCGACCCCGCCGAGACGCTCTACACGTTGGACTACTACCTCAAGCTGGCCGAGCAGATCGTCGATGCGGGTGCGCACGTGCTGGCGATCAAGGACATGGCGGGGCTGCTGCGGCCCCCCGCGGCGACGACGTTGGTCGCGGCGTTGCGCAGTCGGTTCGATCTGCCCGTGCACGTGCACACCCACGACACGCCTGGCGGGCAACTGGCCACCTACACCGCAGCGTGGCAGGCAGGCGCCAGCGCGGTCGACGGTGCCGCGGCGCCGCTGGCCGGGACTACCAGCCAGCCCGCGTTGAGCTCCATCGTTGCAGCGGCCGCGCACACCACGTACGACACCGGGTTGTCGCTGCGGGCGATCTGCGATCTCGAGCCGTACTGGGAGACCCTGCGAAAGGTGTACGCGCCCTTCGAGTCCGGGCTCCCCGCGCCGACCGGCAGGGTGTACTCCCACGAGATCCCCGGCGGTCAGCTGTCGAACCTGCGCCAGCAGGCGATCGCGCTCGGGATGGGGAACCGCTTCGAGGACGTCGAGAACGCGTACGCCGGCGCCGATCGCATCCTGGGTCACTTGGTGAAGGTCACGCCGTCGTCCAAGGTGGTCGGAGACCTCGCGCTCGCCCTCGTCGGCGCGGGGGCAACGGCCGACGAGTTCGCGGCCGATCCGGCACGATTCGACATCCCCGAGTCCGTGATCGGGTTCCTCCGCGGCGAATTGGGTGATCCGCCGGGTGGATGGCCCGAGCCGTTGCGCACCAAGGCGCTGGCCGGGCGTTCGCCGGCCAAGCCGACCGCGTCGCTGACCGTCGAGGACGAGGCGGCTCTTGCCGAGCCAGGCCGTGACCGTCAGGCCACGCTCAACCGGCTGCTGTTCCCCGGTCCGACAAAGGAATTCGAGGCCCACCGCGAGATCTACGGCGACACGTCGAGGCTCAGTGCCAACCAGTTCTACTACGGCCTGCGCCACGGCGACGAACATCGCATCCAGATCGACAAGGGCGTCGACCTCATCATCGGGCTCGAGGCGATCTCCGAGGCCGACGAACGCGGCATGCGCACGGTGATGTGCATCATCAACGGGCAACTGCGGCCAGTGGTGGTGCGCGACCGCAGCATCGCGGTCGACGTCCCCGTCGCCGAGAAGGCCGACCGGACCAACCCGGATCACGTGGCCGCACCGTTCGCCGGCGTCGTCACCGTCAACGTGGCTGCCGACGAGAAGGTGACCGCAGGCCAGACCATCGCGACCATCGAAGCCATGAAGATGGAGGCGGCCATCACCGCGCCCAAGGCGGGCACCGTCGCGCGGGTGGCCGTAGCGGCAACCGCTCAGGTCGAGGGTGGTGACCTGCTGGTGGTCGTCAGCTGACCCGGATCGTCGGCGGCCAGTTCGGCGGTCGCCGAATCGCGGTGCCGCAGAGCAATTCCGGAGGCCGGGGTGGCTCGGGTACCCGTCCCACCACCGACCGGGTCCGGGAGTCGCTGTTCAACGTGCTCGACGCGCGCATGGCGCTGGCCGGGTCCACCGTGCTCGATCTGTACGCGGGATCTGGTGCGCTCGGCATCGAAGCGCTGTCGCGAGGCGCGGTGTCGGCGACGTTCGTGGAGTCCGACCGGCGCGCCGCCGCCGTCATCACGCAGAACCTCGCCGCGCTGGGCATCACGGGCGCGACGGTCCGGTCGGCCGCCGTCGCCACCGTGCTGGCAGGCGGCACGACCCGGCCCGTCGACTTGGTCTTCGCGGATCCGCCGTACGAAGTGCCCGCTGCCGACGTCGAGGTCGTGCTTGCGGCACTCGTCGACCGCGGCTGGGTGGCGGACGGAGCGATCGCGGTGATCGAGCGCGCTGCCTCCGGCCCGGCCTTGAGGTGGCCGGCGGGCTGGACGCCCGGACGGGATCGCCGCTACGGGGACACCCGCCTCGAATTCGGCGAGATCGCGTAGCCTCGTCCACCATGAGCGGCGCCGTATGCCCGGGATCCTTCGATCCGGTGACCCTCGGGCACATCGACGTCTTCGAGCGCGCCGCTGCTCAGTTCGACGAGGTCGTGGTGGCCGTGTTGATCAACCCCAACAAGGCCGGGATGTTCACCGCCGACGAGCGCATCGCGATGATCGAGGAAGCATGCGCGCACCTGCCGAACCTCCGCGTCGAATCCGGCTCGGGTCTGGTGGTCGACTTCGTGAAGTCGCGCGGTCTGACCGCCATCGTCAAGGGCCTGCGCACCGGCACCGACTTCGAGTACGAGCTGCAGATGGCACAGATGAACAAGCACGTCGCCGGCGTCGACACCTTCTTCGTCGCCACCACGCCGCGCTACTCGTTCGTGTCGTCCTCGCTCGCCAAGGAGGTCGCCACCCTCGGCGGCGACGTGTCCGGGCTGCTGCCCGAACCGGTCAACCAACGGTTACGGGCCAAACTCGACCGCTGACGCCGCTGGTGGTCAGCCAAATCCGAGGTCGGTTCGTGCTTGGTCGAGCACTTCGGTATAGACGGTGCCCGCATCGTCGATGAGCTTGTCGATCGCATCGGACATGGCGGCTTCGTCGCGCAGCATCCCCGCGTCATCGTTTTCGCCAGCCCCTCCCGCCGTGAGATAGCGAAGGATGAACGGAGTCATGTGTTGACCGGAGAAGTCGCCGACCACGGTGGCGAAACCCGGAACGATCTCCGCCATGGGATGGCTTCCCGCCAGCAGCACGCCAAGTGAGCTGTTGAGCGCCTTTCCTCCTTGGGACGCTGCTCCGTTGATGGCCGATTTGACGGCTTCGCGGTCCGTGGTGTGCGTAGCGAGTACGCCCTTCAGAATCCCGACCTGGCCCAGGTAGTCGCTGCACGCAGTCAGAAAGTCGAGGTATGCCTTCTGTCTGTCCGTGCGAACGGACTGTAGCGCGGCAAGGTTTGCGCTTCGGTCCAGTTGATTCGTGTTGACGTAGATCGCGGATCCCGCCGACACGGCGCCGGATACGAGTGCTGCAACCAATGCGGCGATCAACGCCCATCGGCCGTTGCGACTCGCGATCCTGACTTCGTGCTCGAGACTGCTCTCGGCCGGGGTGGCCGGCGGCGGTGGAGTCGGAGTCGCGGGTGCTGGCTTCGGTTCGGCGTCGGGCGACTCGGGTTCGGCAACGGCGTCCATCCGGCCAATTCAACCTGGTAGAGAACCCTGAGCAGGGTGAATGTCTGACATCGATCGAGAAATTGACCATTCATTGTCCGGACCTGCCAATGGTGCGGGCGATCAGTCGAGATGGTTCTGCAATGTGGTCAAACCAAGCTCGGCGAACACGGCTTGGATGCGGTGCCCCACGCCGTCATTCCCCGACCCTCCCCAGTGCAGCCCGACCACTCGGTGGTGCTGGCTCGGCAAGTCTCCAGTTTCAGCCTCCAGGTAGAGCGCGCCGGAGTCACCCTCGCTCGAGAAGTCCGTACCGTCGCCATCAATCCACAGGTCGGCGTGTGAACCGTGGTCGGAGTCGTAGTCGATCAGCTGTACTACGCCGTGGGTCAGCCCGGTTGCTCGCCCCGTCTTCCGAATCCGCATGTCCAATGTCGCTTCGGCAATATCGAATACTGCGGGCCCCCCGTTGAGAATCGACGCGTGAACGACGCCATTGTCAAGCGGAACGGCGACCGCCGCGTCCAAGGTGCCAGTGCGCAGGACCGTCGCTATCCGATCGCCGGGGTCGCTCCCACCGTCCTGCTTCGATGGCTGCAGGACGGGTTTGCCGACCGTCGAGCCGAACACATGTGCGTTCGAGAGCGCGACTATCCGGTCGGTGACCAAGTCCCAAACCCATCCGCCCAACGTCCCCGAAGTCCCTGTTCGGCCAACGCTCACGCCTCCGGGGACGGGACGAACACGTGCGGTCTCCAGGGTTGGTGGTTCGTGTTGTTGCACGTCAACACGAACCACCACCTGCCTTCCGTCGTCGTCGACGAAGCGGACCGTCTCGGGCACCAGCCGAGACGGCGCAACTTCATGTGGTGGCGACTTCTGCTGAAGGTGGACGACGACGGCGTACTCGTCCGTCGTGTCGCCACCCACTTGCCGACGCCCGACACCGACGCCCCGCACGTCTGGATTGGCCAGTAGTTGAGCCCCGAAGCGACGCTTGGCGTCTCGCGCATCTTGCGATGAGGCAGCTGGTTCTGACATCAGTCACCCACCAGACGATGTGAGGTCTTGCGCCACGGTGCGCTACGACTTTCTGGTGTGCTGTTACTGCGGGAGTGTGCCGGCATCGGCCCCGCCGTCCCCTCCGCCCGACGGAGAAACCGGTCCGTGGCCGGGGCCCGGGTTGCCCATTCCGCACCCGCACTCCGAGATCACCAGCGCATGCTTGTGCCCAGCATCGTTGAGGCGCTTGTTGGCAATCAATTCGTCGTCGATGAATTTGCGAAATACCCGGATCGGAAGGCTACTCACGCGAATCGTGTCGACGCCCGCAGCGCTCAGTGACGCCTGCGCGTCAGCCCACAGGTCGTTCTTCGCCACGAACTTCATGAAGCCGATGAAGTTCTCAACAGTCGTCTCGGTCAGTTCGTCTACGTCCATCTTGGTCGTCATCGAACGCCCCCTTCTTCCAGTAGTGGATGTTGACGAAAGAAGCATCGGGCCACCTCACTGGGGGCGCATAGAGTAGTCGGCTACCCGAATCCCGGGTGCCGAGCGCCCGCTGCGGACCTCTGGAGGCTGAACCGGGAAAATCGGCCTTGCGACACACCGGCGCGGCAAACCTAGTCACAGGCGTAACACCAGGCACACTGGTAACCCTCAACTAGTGGTGGAGGATCTTGCCGTGTACCGAGTATTCGAAGCGCTCGACGAGCTCGGCGCGATCGTGGAAGAAGCACGTGGCGTCCCGATGACGGCAGGTTGCATGGTGCCCCGCGGCGACGTCCTCGAGTTGCTCGACGACATCAAGGACGCCATTCCCGGGGAGTTGGATGACGCCCAGGACGTGCTCGACGCGCGCGACGCGATGCTGCGCGACGCCAAGGAGCATGCGGACTCGATGGTCTCGACGGCAACGGCCGAGGCCGACTCGTTGATCAACCATTCCCGCAGCGACGCCGACCGCCTGCTCGCCGACGCCAAGGGCCAGGCCGACCGCATGGTCGCTGAGGCGCGTCAGCACAGTGACCGCATGGTCGCTGAGGCCCGCGACGAGGCCAACCGCATCGGGGTGGCAGCGAAGCGTGAGTACGAGGCGAGCACTGGACGCGCGAAGTCCGAGGCCGACCGGCTGATCGAGAACGGCAACCTCTCCTACGAGAAGGCCGTGCAGGAGGGCATCAAGGAGCAGCAGCGCCTGGTGTCGCAGACCGAGATCGTTCAGACCGCGACGAACGAGGCAACCCGGCTCGTCGACACCGCCCACGCCGAGGCGGATCGGCTGCGCGGGGAGTGCGACATCTACGTCGACAGCAAGCTGGCCGAGTTCGAGGAGTACTTGAACGGAACGCTGCGCTCGGTCGGCCGCGGTCGCCATCAGCTGCGTACGGCCGCGGGCACGCACGACTACGCCCAGCGCTGACCTCCGGACATGGCAGGGCGCAGCATGCGCCGCCGTTAAGATTGCCGCCATGGCAGCGAAGTCGGGACATCGAAGACGGAGCGACTGGCACTCGCCGTTCGTGATCGACGTGTCCCGGCTCGGCCGCCGGGCCGGGTCGATGGTGGAACTCACCGAGACCGTGACCGCACCGGCGCGCATCGGCATCGCGTTGCTCGGCATCGCGAAGGGTGCACCCGTCGATCTCGACCTGCGGCTGGAGTCGGTATCGGAAGGCGTGCTGGTCACTGGGACCGTTGCGGCGCCAACGACGGGGGAGTGCGCGCGCTGTCTCACCCCGATCAGCGGCGACGTCGAGATCCACCTGACGGAGTTGTTCGCCTACCCGGACAGCGCCACCGAGGCCACCACTGAGGAGGACGAGGTCGGTCACGTCGTCGACGACACCATCGACTTGGAGCAGCCGATCATCGATGCGATCGGCCTCGAGCTGCCGTTCTCCCCGGTGTGCGAAGACGACTGCCCCGGCCTGTGCACGCAGTGCGGCGTCCGGCTCGCCGACGCCGAACCAGACCACCAGCACGACCTGATCGACCCTCGCTGGGCGAAACTCGCAGCCATGCTGCCCTCCGAACCGAACGGCGAGGATCCGGAGAAGCCCGGAGGGCCTGCGTGACGGTCGATCGCACGCCGCTGCTCGAGGCGCTGGGCGTTGAGTTGCCCGATGAGCTGCTCACCGTCGCGCTGACGCACCGCAGTTTTGCCTACGAGAATGGCGGCCTGCCGACCAACGAGCGGCTCGAGTTCCTCGGCGATGCCGTGCTCGGGCTGGTCATCACCGCGGAGATCTTCGCCAAGTACCCGGATCGTTCCGAGGGCGAACTGGCCAAGCTCAAATCCGCCGTCGTCAACACCCAGGCGCTCGCGCAGATCGCTCGGGAGCTGACCGACGACGGCCTCGGTTCCTATCTGCTGTTGGGCCGCGGCGAACTCGCCAGCGGCGGATCGCAGAAGGCGAACCTTCTGGCCGACGGTATGGAGTCGTTGCTCGGCGCGACGTACACCGAACATGGACACGAGGTGGCCCGCGAGGTCATTCTCCGCTTGTTCGGCGAATTGCTCGAAACCGCAGCCACTCTCGGCGCCGGACTGGATTGGAAGACCAGCCTGCAGGAGCTCTCGGCAGCGCGCAGGATCGGCGTGCCGTCCTACGTCTTGACCTCGACCGGCCCCGAACACGACAAGTACTTCACCGCGCGGGCCGTGGTGAATGGCTTCGACTACGGAGAAGGCGGCGGCCGGACCAAGAAGGAGGCCGAACAGCAGGCGGCCGCCGCTGCGTACGCCGCGCTGGAAGCCGCGCCGGCCGAGGATGCTTGAGCTGAATGCCTGAACTGCCCGAGGTCGAGGTCGTTCGGCGCGGACTGGAGGCGTACGTCACCGGCCGCAGCATCACCGCGGTGCGGGTGCACCATCCCCGCGCTGTCCGCAGACACGAGGCCGGCCCAGCCGATCTCACCGCACGGCTGCTTGGGTCGACGATCACCGGCACCGGACGGCGCGGGAAGTTCCTCTGGCTGACCCTCGGCGAGGCCGAGGCCCTGGTGGTCCACCTCGGCATGAGTGGACAGATGCTGTTGGGGCCCGTCCAGAAGCCCGAGCATCTGCGGATCGCTGCGCTTCTCGACGACGGCACCACCGTGAGCTTCGTCGACCAGCGCACGTTCGGTGGCTGGATGCTCTCCGATCTGGTCACCGTCGACGGGACTGAGGTGCCCGAGCCGGTCGCACACATCGCCCGTGATCCGCTCGACGCGTTGTTCGACCGTGCTGCGGTGGTAAAGGTGTTGCGGGGCAAGCACTCCGAGATCAAGCGCCAGCTGCTCGACCAGACCGTGGTGTCGGGTATCGGCAACATCTACGCCGACGAGTCGTTGTGGCGGTCGAAGGTCAACGGCGCACGGCTGGCCTCGACGTTGTCGAAGCCCACGCTTGGCGCGATCCTGGACCATGCGGGTGACGTCATGCGCGACGCGCTCGACCAGGGCGGCACGTCGTTCGACTCGATGTACGTCAACGTCAACGGTGAGTCCGGTTACTTCGAACGCTCGCTGGACGCCTACGGCCGCGAGGGTGAGCCATGCGGGCGCTGTGGCGCGGTGATGCGTCGGGAGAAGTTCATGAACCGCTCGTCGTACTACTGCCCGAAATGCCAGCCGCGGCCACGACGTTGATCTCAAGACGGCGCGAGCGCGCGCAGACTGCGTGGTTTGGCGGCGTGTCGGGGTACAGACACGCGCGCTCGCGATAGAAAGGTGAGGAACTTTCATGACAGAGCTTTGGGTTGAGCGGTCGGGCGTGCGCCGCTACACCGGTCGCAGTTCGCGGGGCGCGGAGGTGCTCATCGGGTCGGAGGACGTCGAGGGCGTCTTCACCCCCGGTGAGCTGCTGAAGATCGCGCTGGCCGCGTGCAGCGGGATGAGCAGCGACCACTCGCTGCGCAGCCGTCTCGGCGACGACTACCAGACGACGATCAAGGTGTCCGGTCCCGCCGACCGTTCCCAGGAGCGCTACCCGCTCATCGAGGAGAACCTCGTCGTCGACCTGTCGGGACTGTCCGAGGACGAGATCGCGAAGCTGAAGACAGTGGTCGAACGGTCCATCGACAAGGTGTGCACCGTGGGACGGACCCTGAAGTCCGGCACCGAGGTCACGTTCGAAGTGACCAATCGTGGCCAATCCTGACCAAGAGGTCCGGCTGACGGCCTGGGTGCACGGCCACGTCCAGGGTGTGGGCTTCCGGTGGTGGACCCGGTCCCGGGCGCTGGAACTGGGGCTGACGGGGTTCGCCGCCAACAAACGGGACGGGCGCGTGCACGTCGTCGCGCAGGGTCCGCGGGCGTCGTGCGAGCAACTGCTTGACCTGCTGCGGAGCGGCGAAACCCCAGGCAGCGTGGATACCGTGGTGGCGGACTGGTCCGACACCACTGAGCCGTTCGTGGGCTTCGTCGAGAGATAGCCCGATCCGGCGGTAGTGTGGCACGTCGTGCACCTCAAGAGTCTGACGCTGAAGGGTTTCAAATCCTTCGCGTCGCCGACGACTCTGCGCTTCGAACCCGGTATTACCTGCGTCGTTGGGCCCAACGGCTCGGGTAAGTCCAACGTCGTCGATGCCTTGACGTGGGTGATGGGCGAGCAGGGCGCCAAGACGTTGCGCGGCGGCAAGATGGAAGACGTCATCTTCGCAGGCACGTCGTCGCGAGCGCCGCTGGGCCGCGCCGAGGTGACGCTGACGATCGACAACTCCGACAACGCGCTGCCGATCGAGTACTCCGAGGTCTCCATCACGCGGCGCATGTTCCGCGACGGCGCCGGCGAATACGAGATCAACGGCAGCAGTTGCCGATTGATGGATGTGCAGGAACTTCTGAGCGACTCCGGCATCGGCCGTGAGATGCACGTCATCGTCGGTCAGGGCAAGTTGTCCGAGATCCTCGAATCCCGCCCCGAGGACCGCCGGGCGTTCATCGAGGAAGCCGCTGGCGTGCTCAAGCACCGCAAGCGCAAGGAGAAGGCGGTCCGCAAGCTCGACTCGATGTCGGCCAACCTGGCGCGCCTGACCGACCTGACCACCGAGTTGCGCCGCCAGCTGAAGCCGCTGGGCAGGCAAGCCGAGATGGCCCGCCGCGCCCAGACCATCCAGGCCGATCTGCGCGACGCCCGACTGCGTCTGGCGGCCGACGACCTGGTCAAACGGCAGGCCGAGTTCGACGACACCAACCAGGCTGAGACGGCGCTGCGCAAGGATCACGACGACCTCGCGACCCGTCTGGACGAGGCGACCTTCGAACTGGCGGCCCACGAATCCGCAGTGTCGGGTCTCACCGGGCGGGCCGAAGCGGCACAGCAGACGTGGTTCCGGCTGTCTGCGTTGGCCGAACGCGTCAGTGCGACGGTCCGCATCGCCTCCGAGCGCGCCCAGCACCTCGAGATCGGCATCGAAGCGTCCTCCGGCCCCGACCCGGAGGCCCTTGAGGCCGAAGCCGAAGAGGTCGCCGCCCGCGAGCGGGAACTCATCGCCGCACTCAACGAGTCGAAGGAACTGCTCGAGGCAACTCGCGCCGAGCTCGCCGAGCGCGAAAGCATTGCGGCAGAAGCGGAACGCTCGCACATGGCCGCGACCCGCGCCGAAGCCGACCGTCGGGAGGGGCTGGCCCGGCTCGCCGGCCAGGTCGACACCATGCGCACCCGCGTCGAGTCGATCGACGAGGGTGTCGCGCGGCTGTCGGTGGGCATCGAGGACTCCGCGACCCGGGTCCAGGTGACGAAGGCCGATTTCGAGACGGTGCAGGCGCGCGTCGGCGAGCTCGACGCAGGCGAGGTAGGCCTCGACGATCATCACGACCGCACCGTCACCGCCCTGCGGCTGGCCGACGAGCGGGTAGCCGAATTACAGGCGGCCGAACGCGGCGCCGAACGACAGGTGGCCTCGCTTCAGGCGCGCATCGATGCGCTGTCGGTCGGCCTTGACCGCAAGGATGGTGCCGCCTGGCTGCAGGAGAATCACACCGGCCCAGGGCTTTTCGGCTCCGTCGCCAAGATGGTCCGGGTCCGCCCCGGTTACGAGGTGGCGGTGGCCGCGGTGCTGGGTGCGGCCGCCGACGCCCTCGCCGCCGACGACTTCGGTGCCGCCCGCGCGGCGGTCACCGCACTCAAGGACCGCGACGGTGGCCGCGCTGCGATCGTGCTGGGCGATTGGCCCGACAACGCTGCCCCGCATGGCGACTCGGGGGGTCCGCTGCCCGACGGCGCGCAGTGGGCCCTCGAACTGGTCGACGCCCCAGCGCGGCTGCGTGGCGCGTTCACCGCTCTGCTGGCAAGGGTGGCGGTCGTCGACCACCTAGGCGCTGCGCTCGACCTGGTCGCGGCGCGGCCGCAACTGCGTGCCGTAACGACGGACGGCGACATCGTCGGTGCGGGATGGGTCAACGGCGGCTCCGACCGCAAACCGAGCACCCTGGAGATCACCTCGGAGATCGAGAAGGCCCGCGTCGAACTCGAAGCCAGCGAGCGGCAGACCCGCGAGCTGTCGGCCGCGTTGTCGGGCGCGCTCGCCGAGCAGTCTGCACGGCAGGACTCCGCCGAGCAGGCGCTGGCCGCGCTCAACGAATCCGATGCCGCGATCTCGTCGATCTACGAGCAGCTCGGCCGACTTGGGCAGGACGCCAGGGCCTCCGAGGACGAATGGCAGCGTTTGATCAAGCAGCGCGACGAGCTCGAGACGGGCCGGGTAGCCACGGTCGAGGAGCTGACCGAGCTCGAGACCCGTCTGCACAATGCGCAGCAAGCACCCACGATGGAGTCCGAGCCGGTCGATCGCCTGGAGTCGACGGCCGCGGCCGAGGCCGCCCGCTCTGCCGAGGTGGAGGCGCGGCTCTCCGTGCGCACCGCCGAAGAACGCGCGAATGCCGTTCGTGGCAAGGCGGATTCGCTGCGCAGGGCTGCCGCGGCCGAGCGGGAGTCACGGATGCGTGCACAGCGGGCGCGTGACGCCCGCCAGCACGCCGCGACGGTTGCTGCGGCGGTCGCCGAATCGGGACGCCTGGTGGCCGCGAGGCTTGCGTCTGCCGTTGCGGTGGCCGAGCGCAACCGCAACGAGTTGGCCGTCGAACGTACCCATCGCGGCGAGGCACTCACCAAGGCGCGCGCCGACGTCAACGAGCTCAGCACCAGGATCGCCGCCATCACCGACGCGCTTCATCGCGACGAAGTCGCCAAAGCCCAAGCGGCGCTTCGCATCGAGCAACTCGAGCAGCATGCCCTCGAACAGTTCGGCATGGCCGTCGCCGACCTCGTCGCCGAATACGGGCCCGAGGTGTCGTTGCCGCCAACCGAGTTGGAGATGGCCGAGTACGAACAGGCCAAGGAGCGCGGCGAGCAGGTCACCGCGCCCGCTCCTCTGTCGTTCGACCGGCCCACCCAGGAACGGCGCGCCAAGAAGGCAGAACGCGAACTCGCCGAACTCGGCCGGGTCAACCCGCTAGCGCTGGAGGAGTTCGCCGCGCTGGAAGAGCGGTACAACTTCCTGTCCACCCAACTCGAGGACGTGAAGGCCGCGCGCAAGGACCTGCTCGACGTGATCGCCGACGTCGACGACCGCATCCTGGAGGTGTTCGCCGAGGCGTACGCCGACGTGGAGCGAGAGTTCACCCAGGTCTTCGCGACGCTGTTCCCCGGCGGTGAGGGCAGGCTGCTGCTGACCAACCCCGACGACATGCTCACCACGGGCATCGAGGTCGAGGCCCGCCCACCCGGCAAGAAGATCAAACGGCTCTCGCTGCTGTCCGGTGGCGAGAAGTCGCTGACCGCCGTGGCGATGCTGGTGGCGATCTTCCGCGCCCGTCCGTCGCCGTTCTACGTCATGGACGAGGTCGAGGCCGCGCTGGACGACGTCAACCTTCGGCGCCTGATCAGCCTGTTCGAGCAGCTGCGCGAGGTTTCCCAGCTGATCGTGATCACACACCAGAAGCCGACGATGGAGATCGCCGACGCGCTGTACGGCGTGACGATGCGCGACGACGGCATCACGACGGTGATCTCGCAGAGGATGCGCGGCCAGGAGCTGGTCACGGCTGGGAAGGGCGAAGCGCCCTGAGCCGCTGGTAATCACCGCCCGCCGACCCTGAGACAATGCTGCGGTGTCCCAAGGTTTGTGGATCGCACTCGCGATCGTTGCCGTCCTCGTCGTAGCCGCCCTCGTCCTAGGGCTGGTGCGCTACCGCCGACGGCAGGTCAGCCTGTCCAAGCCGGACGCTGCCACACCAGTGGACAGGTCGGGCGGTTACACGGCGTCGTCGGGCATCACCTTCAGCCAGTCCACGGAGACCCTGGAACCCGTCGAGGCGCCGGCCCCACCCGCCGAACGCATCGACACCAGCGGTCTCCCCGCGGTCGGGGACGACGCGACCATCCCGCGCGACGCACCCAAGCGGACGATCTCGGACGTTCGGCTTCCCGAGCCACCCGTCGAGGCCCCGCAGGAACCGGCGGCACCCGATGTCGAGGCCATCGAACCGGCCGACGGCAGGATGGAGCGGCTACGCGGCAGGCTCGCCAAGTCGCAGAGCACCCTCGGGCGCAGCATGCTGGGCCTGCTCGGCGGCGGTGACCTCGACGAGGAGTCGTGGGAGTCGGTCGAGGACACCCTGCTGATCGCCGACCTGGGCCCGGTCGTCACCCAATCCGTCGTCGCAGCGTTGCGGTCGGAGATGGCGAGCAACACCGTCCGCACCGAGGCCGACGCCCGCGCCGTACTGCGCTCCGTCCTGATCTCGGCGTTGCAGCCCGGCCTCGACCGCTCGATCAAGGCGCTGCCGCACAACGACAAACCGTCGGTGCTGCTGGTCGTCGGCGTCAACGGAACCGGCAAGACCACCACCGTCGGCAAGCTCGCCCGCGTGCTCGTCGCCGACGGCCGTCGCGTGGTGCTCGGTGCGGCCGATACCTTCCGCGCTGCGGCGGCCGACCAGTTGCAGAGCTGGGGCTCCAGGGTCGGCGCGGAGGTCGTGCGTGGCCCCGAGGGGGCCGATCCGGCGTCGGTGGCGTTCGACGCCGTCGACAAGGGGATCGAGACCGGGGCCGACGTGGTGGTGATCGACACCGCGGGCCGGCTGCACACCAAGACCGGTCTGATGGACGAACTCGGCAAGGTCAAGCGCGTGGTCAGCAAGCGTGCGGAGGTCGACGAGGTGCTGCTGGTGCTCGACGCAACGATCGGCCAGAACGGGCTGCCCCAGGCAAGGGTTTTCGCCGAAGTCGTCGACATCACCGGCGTGGTGCTGACCAAGCTGGACGGAACTGCCAAGGGCGGGATCGTCTTTCGGGTTCAGCAGGAGCTCGGTGTGCCCGTCAAGCTGGTCGGGCTCGGGGAGGGGCCCGACGACCTGGCACCGTTCGAGCCCGCTGCGTTCGTCGATGCGCTCTTGGGTTAGCCGGGCACTGCTCGGTTAGCGGGCTAATCGTCGCAGGTCCCCGAGGCCCGCATATTGCGTGACAAGGGGATTAACACCGACGAAACGTAATCCATAGATCCGTTCACACGAGCGAAACACGGGCGCGTCATCCGTGAAACAACCACTGCGCATTGTCACTGCCTAGGTCAACGGTGCCTAACCGTGGCATGGGCGAAGGAGGAAACTGCGAGTGGATGGCTTCCCGATAATGGGTATCCCCGACACAGGGGATACGGCATGGATGCTGGCGAGTTCCGCACTGGTGTTGCTGATGACTCCGGGACTGGCGTTCTTCTACGGCGGCATGGTGCGCGCCAAGGGCGTGCTGAACATGCTCATGATGAGCATCAGCGCCATGGGTGTTGTAACGGTCCTGTGGGTGCTGTTCGGCTACTCGATGGCCTTCGGCAACGACGTCGGCAACTTCATGGGCAACCCCATGCAGTACTTCGGTCTCAAGGGACTCATCGGGGGTAACGCGGTCGCCGCGGTCGCCGCGGATCCCGCCACCGGTACCGCCGCCGTCGACGCAACCAACATCGCGTTGTTCGGCACGATTCCGCAGACCGTCTTCGTCGCATTCCAGCTGATGTTCGCGATCATCACCGTGGCCCTGGTGTCCGGTGCGGTCGCCGATCGCCTCAAGTTCGGCAGCTGGCTGGTGTTCGCAGGACTGTGGGCGACGTTCGTCTACTTCCCGGTGGCGCACTGGGTGTTCGCCTTCGACGGCTACACCGGTGAGCACGGCGGCTGGATCGCCAACAAGCTCAAGGCAATCGACTTCGCGGGTGGTACTGCGGTCCACATCAACTCCGGTGTCGCAGGCCTGGCGCTGTGTCTGGTCCTTGGCAAGCGCAAGGGTTGGCCCGGGGCCCCGATGCGGCCGCACAACCTGCCGTTCGTGATGCTCGGTGCGGGTCTGCTGTGGTTCGGCTGGTACGGGTTCAACGCCGGTTCGGCGACGAACTCCGGTGGTATCGCGGGTAGCACCTTCATCACCACCACGATCGCGACCGCCACGGCGATGCTCGCCTGGCTGCTGACGGAGAAGATCCGCGACGGACATCCCACCACGCTCGGCGCTGCGTCGGGCATCGTGGCAGGCCTCGTCGTGATCACGCCGTCCTGCTCGTCGGTGAATGTGCTTGGTGCACTGGCGATTGGCGCGATCGGTGGTGTTCTCTGCGCGCTGGCGGTCGGCCTGAAGTTCAAGTTCGGCTTCGACGACTCGCTCGACGTCGTCGGCGTGCACCTGGTCGGTGGTCTGACGGGTACTCTGCTGATCGGCTTCTTCGCCACCAAGGAAGCGCCGGCAGCGGTCGACGGTCTGTTCTACGGCGACCACTCCTTGGACCAGCTGTGGCGGCAGGCGGTCGGTGCCTTCGCGGTGCTGTTCTACTCGTTCATCGTGACGACGATCCTGGCCTACATCCTGAAGTTCACCCTCGGGCTGCGGCTCAACGAAGAGGATGAGCACAACGGCATCGACGAGGCCGAGCATGCGGAAACGGCTTATGAACTCGCGTGATCGGGAACAATTGACAGTGACTTGGAAGGAACTGACTAAATGAAGCTGATCACTGCGATCGTCAAGCCGTTCACCCTTGAGGACGTCAAGACGGGTCTCGAGCAGGCGGGCATCCTCGGGATGACCGTCAGCGAGGTGCAGGGCTATGGCAGGCAGAAGGGCCACACCGAGGTTTACCGAGGTGCGGAGTACTCCGTCGACTTCGTGCCGAAGGTGCGGGTCGAGGTCCTGGTGGACGACTCCGCCGTCGACAAGGTGGTGGACGTCATCGTCCAGGCGGCCCGCACCGGCAAGATTGGTGACGGGAAGGTGTGGGTCAGTCCAGTCGACACCGTCGTGCGGGTTCGCACCGGTGAACGGGGGACCGACGCCATCTGATCTGATCCACTGAGGATCCATTGAGGCTCTGTCTCCCGGACGAGCACCGAGTGTGAATCAATCGCTGCGCCGGGGAAGGGCCGAGATGACAAAGAAGACACCAGATCCCGCCGCCGGGGCCTCTCGATGGGAGGCGCCGGCGGCGGGTTCGTCGCGCCCGGCCACTGACCTTGCGAAGGCGGCCAAGCAACTGCTCAACGGTGGGTCCAAGCAGCTCGACACGGCTGCGCTACGCGATGCCCTGCTCGATCTGAACGAATTCTGGCTCACCACGAAGGCCACTGAGATCGGGATCACCCCCACCAGTGGCTTCGCCATCGTCGCCACCGGTGGTCTCGGTCGGGGAGAGCTGCTGCCGTACTCCGATCTCGATCTGACGCTGGTGCACGACAACATGCCACCCGACATCGTCAGCAACGTCGCCGAGCTGCTCTGGTATCCCTTGTGGGACGCCAACATTCACCTCGACCACAGTGTCAGGACGGTGCCGGAGGCGCTGCAGGTCGCAGGCGAGGACATCTCGGCGGGCCTTGCCATGCTCGACGCCCGCCACATCGCGGGTGACTCCGACCTGTCAGCGCTGCTCGTCGGCGGGGCCCGCAGGCAGTGGCGCACCGGGATCGCTTCGCGCTTCGAAGAACTCGTCGATCACACCCAGTCGCGGTGGCAGCGCAGTGGTCAGATCGCCCACCGCGCCGAGCCCGACCTGAAGAACGGTCGCGGCGGACTTCGCGACGTTCAGCTGCTCAATGCGCTTGCCATCGCTCAACTTGCCGACGTGTACCCCAGCCGGTCGTTGGCATCGCCGACTGGCTCTCTCGGCGATGCGCACCTGGCGCTGCTCAACGTCCGCACCGAACTGCACCGGATCTCACACCGCGGCAGGGAGATGCTGCTCGCGCAGTACGCCGACGAGATCGGCGCCGCTTTGCGCATCGGTGACCGGTTCGACCTTGCCCGCATGCTCAGCGATGCCGCCCGCACGATCAGTTATTACGTCGACGCAGGCCTACGGACCGCGGGCAACGCGTTGCCCCGCCGCGGTTTCGCCGCACTTCGGCGTCCCATCCGCAGGCCGCTGGACGAGGGGGTGATCGAGTTCGGGGGAGAGGTCATCCTGGCCAGGGATGCCAGGCCCGAGCGCGATCCTGGCCTGATCCTGCGCGTCGCCGCGGCCTCGGCCACCACCGGGCTTCCGATCGCGGCGTCCACGCTCGGTCGACTGTCCGAGGCGGCACCGGAGCTGCGCACGCCGTGGCCACGCCAGGCGCTGAAGGATCTGCTGGTGATGCTGGCCGCCGGGCCCTCCGCGGTGGCCACCGTCGAAGCACTGGATCGAACCGGCCTGTGGGGCAGGCTCTTTCCCGAGTGGGGTGCGGTACGCGACCTGCCGCCCCGCGACGTCGTGCACATCTGGACGGTGGACCGGCACCTCGTCGAAACCGTTTCGCGGGCAAGCGCATTCACCACTCGGGTGTCACGCCCCGATCTGCTGGTGCTCGGCGCACTGGTGCACGACATCGGCAAGGGCCGCGGCGGCGACCACAGCGTCATCGGCGCGGATCTGGCCACCCAGATCGGCACCCGGCTGGGCATGTGGCCGTCCGACGTCGAGGTGCTGTCCAAGATCGTGCGCTACCACCTCCTGCTGCCGGAAACCGCGACGCGGCGAGATCTGCAGGACCCGAAGACCATTGAAGCGGTGGTCAACGCACTCGACGGCGATTCGGTCCTGCTGGAGTTGTTGCAGGTGCTCGCCGAGGCCGACTCGCTGGCCACCGGTCCAGGTGTGTGGGGCGACTGGAAGGCCTCCCTGATCGGGGACCTGGTGCGGCGGTGCCGACTGGTCATGGCGGGTGAGCCGCTGCCGCATCCGGATCCGATCGAGCCGCAGTACCTGGCGCTGGCCGCCGACGGCGGCGTGCACGTCGACCTGACCCCGGTCGACGCGCACGTCTACAACGTCACGATGATCGCCCCTGACCGTCGCGGACTGCTGTCCAAGGCGGCGGGCGTGCTCGCGCTGAACTCGCTGCGGGTGCATTCCGCGTCGGTCAACAGCCACGACGGGGTAGCGATCAACACGTTCGTCGTCTCGCCGCACTTCGGTACGCCGCCCGCTGCCGAGCTGCTGCGCCAGCAGTTCATCCTCGCGCTCGACGGTGAACTCGACGTCATCGGATCCCTGGAAAAACGCGATCTGGAGGCCGCCGCGACGAACACTGCGCGGGCCGGTGAGATCCTCGCCGCGGTGCCCGTCAACGAGGCGGCCCCGCCACCGCGGATCCTGTGGTTCGAGGGCACCTCGCCGGGGGAATACGTCGTGCAGATCCGCAGCACCGACCGCACCGGGTTGTTGGCGCGACTGTCTGCCGTCATCGAACGCGACGGCCTGGACATCGTCTGGGCCAGGGTCACCACGCGGGGATCGTCGGTCGACGACGTGTTCGGCCTCGTCGTGCCTGCGCTCACTACAGGCGCGGGCACCGCCGACTATGCGGCTGCCCGTGAGGAACTCGAGCGGGAGATGTACGCGGTGCTACCCGCGCCGCCGCCCAAGCCGGTGTCCGAAGCCAGCTGACCCTCAAGTCCGCAGGGCCATCACGATGCCTGCCATCGACAGGGCGCGGCTGGCCCTGTCGATCGCGACGTTGCGCGATCCGTCGATGTGCGCCGTCAGGGCCTTCCTGCCCGCAACCAGGTCGCCATCGAGAACCCGCTCGGCGATCTGGATGTGCTCGGCGATCGTGGCCTGCATGCGGTCCTCGGTGAGGTAGTCGAACATCCGCACCGGGCGGATTCGCACGTTGACCAGTTCGAGTGCGGCCACCAGGGCTTGGTTGCCTGCCGACGACAGCAGCTGGACGTGGAACCGCTCGTCCTCGGCGACGAAGCCGGCGTCGGGACTTGGGGGCGACGCGGCGAAGGCCTGCCAGCGGTCCAGTTCGGGGCCGAGGACGTCGTGGTCGTGTGACCGGTCATCGTCCTCCTCGATGCGCACGATGCCGCGCAGTTCCACCGTCGTGCGGAGTTCGTAGAGGCCGTCCAGATCCTGCAGGCTCGGCCGGTAGGGATAGAGGCCGCGCTCCCGCCGCTCGACGAGACCGTCAGCGAGTAATCGGGCCAGCGCTTCGCGAACGGGCGTCCTGGACACCCCGTATCGCTCCGCAAGGGCCATCTCCGAGAGCCGCTCGGCGGGCGGCAGCCCTCCGGACATGAGATCGTCGCGGAGCAAGACGAACACCCGGTCCGCGAGATCGCTCATGCCGCCTCTCTCCTGCCTTGTATCCAGGATCGTATACGAGGTGGTATCCGTCAGCCGGGCGAGCGACTTGCCCGCGCCGTCGGCCCAGCGCCACCCCGGTTAGGCTGGTCGCGTGTTTGAATCCCTGTCCGACCGGTTGACCGGAGCCCTGTCGGGACTCCGTGGCAAGGGGCGGCTGACCGACGCCGACATCGATGCGACCACCCGCGAGATCAGGCTCGCCCTGCTGGAGGCGGACGTCTCGCTTCCCGTGGTGCGCGAGTTCGTCTCCCGCATCAAGGAGCGCGCCAAGGGGGCTGAGGTCTCCGGCGCGCTGAACCCGGCGCAACAGGTCGTCAAGATCGTCAACGACGAGCTCGTCGGCATCCTCGGCGGCGAGACCCGTCAGCTGGCCTGGGCCAAGACGCCGCCGACGGTCATCATGCTGGCAGGCCTGCAGGGCTCCGGTAAGACGACGCTGGCCGGCAAGCTCGCCAAATGGCTCAAGGGGCAGGGCAATACGCCGTTGCTGGTGGCCTGCGACCTGCAGCGGCCCGGCGCGGTCAACCAGCTGCAGATCGTCGGTGAACGGGCAGGCGTCGCGGTGTTCGCGCCGCATCCCGGTGTGTCGCCGACCGGCGGCACCATCGAGGAGATGACGGCGGGCGATCCCGTCGCCGTTGCCGCAGCGGGCCTGGCCGAGGCCAAGACCAAGCACTACGACGTCGTCATCGTCGACACCGCAGGCCGACTCGGCATCGACGAACAGTTGATGAGCCAGGCCGCCGCGATCCGCGATGCCGTCAATCCCGACGAAGTCATCTTCGTTCTCGACTCCATGATCGGCCAGGACGCCGTCACCACCGCGGAGGCGTTCCGCGAGGGCGTCGGCTTCACCGGTGTCGTGCTGACCAAACTCGACGGTGACGCCCGCGGTGGCGCCGCGCTGTCGGTGCGCGAGGTCACCGGCGTGCCGATCCTGTTCGCGTCCACCGGCGAGAAGCTCGAGGACTTCGACGTCTTCCATCCCGACCGGATGGCAAGCCGCATCCTCGGCATGGGCGACGTGCTCAGCCTCATCGAGCAGGCCGAGCAGGTCTTCGACGCCGAGCAGGCCGAGGCCGCCGCCGCCAAGATCGGCTCCGGCGAGCTCACCCTCGAGGACTTCCTCGAGCAGATGCTGGCGATCCGCAAGATGGGGCCCATCGGCAACCTGCTCGGCATGCTGCCCGGCGCGGGCCAGATGAAGGACGCGCTGGCCGCCGTCGACGACACCCAACTGGACCGCGTCCAGGCCATCATCCGCGGCATGACACCCGCCGAGCGGACCGACCCGAAGATCATCAACGCCTCCCGGCGGCTCCGCATCGCCAACGGCTCCGGCGTCAACGTCTCGGAGGTCAACCAACTCGTCGACCGGTTCTTCGAAGCGCGCAAGATGATGTCGCAGATGGCCGGGCAGATGGGAATGCCGTTCGGCCGCAAGAGTTCCAAGGGCAAGGCTGCCAAGGGCAAGAACAAGCAGGCAGGCAAGAAGAAGGGCGGTCGCGGGCCGACGCCGCCGAGGGCGGCGAACCCGCTGGGCGTTGGCGGCGGCCTGCCCGCTGGCTTCCCCGACCTGTCGAACATGCCGAAGGGGCTCGACGAGCTGCCGCCCGGCCTTGCCGACTTCGATCTGTCCAAGCTGAAGTTCCCCGGCCAGAAGTAGCCGCAGTTGCGTCTCCGTCTGCGCGGAAGGGGCCTGCCCGATGGTGAACCCATCGAGTGGTGGGTCGTTGATGGGTCACTGAGCGCAGAGCCGGTCGCCGACGCCGAAACCATCTTCGACGGTGGCTGGATCCTGCCCGGTCTGGTCGACGCGCACTGCCACGTCGGGCTCGGCGACCACGGCGCCATCGAGCTCGACGAGGCGATCGCTCAGGCCGAAGCCGAGCGTGACGTCGGTGCGCTGTTGCTGCGAGACGCCGGGTCACCGACCGACACTCGCAGCCTCGACGACCACGAGGACCTTCCGCGCATCATCCGGGCGGGACGCCACCTGGCCAGGCCCAAGCGGTACAGCCCCGGTATGTCGCTCGACATCGAGGACGAGTCGCAACTCCCGGAAGCGGTGGCACAGCAGGCCCGGTTCGGCGACGGCTGGGTCAAGCTGGTCGGGGACTGGATCGACCGCAGCGTCGGCGATCTCGCGCCGCTGTGGTCCGACCGCGTGCTCAAGGACGCCATCGACGCCGCCCACGCCGAAGGCGCAAGGGTGACCGCGCATGTGTTCGGTGAGGACGCGCTGCCCGGGCTCATCACTGCCGGAATCGACTGCATCGAGCACGGCACGGGCATCACCGACGACGTCATCACGCTGATGGTCGAACACGGCACGGCGCTGGTGCCCACCATGATCAACACCAGGAACTTCCCCGGCATCGCCGACGCCGCGGACAAGTACCCGACCTACGCCGCCCACATGCGTGACCTCTACGCGTCGTGCCAGGAACGAATGGCCGCGGCGTGGGACGCCGGCATTCCGATCTACGCCGGGACCGACGCGGGCAGCATGGTCGCGCACGGCCGGATCGCCGACGAGGTCGACGCGCTCAAGGAGATTGGGATGAGTCCCACCGACGCGCTCGGCGCGGCCTGCTGGGACGCCCGACGATGGTTGGACAGGCCGGCGCTCGAACACGGCGCGTCTGCCGACCTCGTCTGCTACACCGCGGATCCCCGGACGGGAGCCGATGTCCTGAACCACCCCGCCCTGGTGATCCTGCGCGGCAAGGTCTACCGCTGAGCTCCGCTCACGGCATGCCCTGTGTGACAACCGCATTCAACGCGGTGACGGATTCTGGTCGACCCGAGACGTGTGCCCCCGAGCCGCGCGTCCACGCCCACAGCGCAAGATCCACGACCGGTGCGGTGACGGTCGCCGTCGGCTCGCCCGCCGTGGCCCGGGTCGCCATCGGGCCGCTGCCGTCGCCGCCGGGCGCGGTCCAACTCCCGACCTCGACGAGCCAACGCTGGCCGGTGTCGCTGGCGACGAACTCCACGACAGACGTGGCTTGGTACGTCGCCGCGTCGGGTTTCCAGCCCCACATCACGTCCACGCTGTGGTCGATGGCGCCGGCGGCCACGTCGTCGGCGATCGGGCTGACCGGCAGGCCGGCCGCCAACTCCGCGTCGACGCGGTGCATCGTCGCTTCATAGGTCTGCATGCGCCTGGTGAAGCCGACGGTCTGATCGGGTTCCCACCACGACCATTTCGGCTCGGCGTCGTCACGGCTGGCGAGCTCGCGCAGCAACGCGGCCGTCGCCTGCTCGCGAAGGGGAAGTACGTCGGCCATGGCGGCCGGGCGTTCGGGTTTCGCGCCTTCGACCGCGGGGAGGTCGGTCTCGGAGCGGACGTCTCGCCCGAGGATTCCGGCCCAGAAGAAGTGCACCTCGGTGAGGTGCCACAACAGATCGGATGCGGTCCAGTCCGGACACGTTGTGCAGCGGCTGTCGGGGTCGACGCCTGCGAGTACCTCGGCGAGTCGGCGTGATTCGGAATCGATGATCGAGAGGCGGTCCATGGCCCCAGGATGCCAGCCGTCAGTAGACGTCCCGCACGTATCGGTGGGATTTGATGAGGTCGTTGACGTAGGCGTGCGCGGCCGCGGCGTCCATCCCGCCGCAGCGGGCGACGATGTCGTGCAACGTCACGTCGACGTCCTTGGCCATCCGCTCGGCGTCACCGCACACGTAGAGGTGTGCGCCGTCCTGAAGCCAGCTGAAGAGTTGCGCCGAGTTCTCCCACATACGTTGCTGGACATACACTTTGGGATCACCGTCGGCCCCGTCGCGGGAGAATGCCAGGTCGAGGCGGGTCAGGGTGCCCGACTGCACGAAGCCCTCGAGTTCGTCGCCGTAGAGGAAGTCGGTCTCCCGCCGCCGCTCGCCGAAGAACAGCCACGACGGGCCCGTTGAGCCGCTGGCCCGGCGTTCCTGCAGGAAGCCGCGGAACGGCGCGATGCCCGTCCCTGGGCCGATCATGATGATCGGCACGTCGGGGGCGGGCACGCGGAAGGTGTGGTTCGGTCGCAGGTGCACTCTGACCGCCTCACCGCGGTCCGCAAGGAACGTCGAGGCCACGCCGCCGTGCCTGCGATGCCCGACGTGGTAGCGCACGTTCGCCACTGTCAGGTGCACGCGGTCGGGGTGGACCAGTGGGCTCGACGCGATGGAGTAGTCGCGGAACTGAAGCGGGCGTAGGGAATCGAGGACTTCGTCGACGGTGAGGTCGGCCAGCCTGATCAGATCGAGGACGTCCTTGCCGTATGCCCACGCACCCGGCTCCGCGATGACGTGATCGGCGCCCAGCGCCGCCGCTGCCTCCGCGTCGTTTGTTCGGGAGGCCACCAGCGCCTGCAGTGCCCGTGACGGCGTCCGGATTTCGAGGTCGCGGGTGAGCAGGACGCCGAGCGGGTCGGCGTGATCGACGACGCCGTGATCGGGACCGACGCCGAGATGGGCCAGGATCTCCTCGACGAGGGCCGGATCGTTGGTGGCGTGCACCGCGATCGAATCGCCTGCCTGGTAGGCGATCCCGGAGCCGGTGAGGTCCACCTCGTAGTGGCGGACCTCCTTGTCAGATGCCGGAGAGTTGAGCCGCCGGTTGACGGCCAGCCGGGCTTCGAAGGGATGAATGCGGTCGGGACCCGAGTGCTCGGCCCGTTCCACCGGGTGAACGTCGCTTGCGGCCACGGCGACTGTTGCTGGGGGAGCGGTGTTCTCGGCAGCGAGCATCTTGACGACGTCGGTCGTCCACGCCGCGGCCTGCTGTTCGTAGTGGCCATCGATGTCGACGCGGTCGAGCAGCCGGGTGGCGCCCAACGCTTCGAGGCGCTCGTCGAGCAGCTTGCCTGCGTTGCAGAAGAACTCGTACGAGGTGTCGCCGAGGGCGAGCACCGCGAAGTTCAGGTGCTCGAGCCTTTCGGTCTCGGCGCTGATGGCCTCCCAGAACAGCAGGGCGTTGTCGGGGAACTCGCCGTCACCGAACGTCGAGGTGACGACGACGAAGTGGGTCGCCGATTGCAGCTCGGCGAGTTCGATCTGGTTGAGCTCGATGGCCTCGGCGGAGATGCCGAGGTCGGCGACGGCCTCGGCGAACGACATGGCCGCGTCTTCGGCATTGCCCATGTCGGTGCCGTAGCCGACGATCAGTGAGAAGTCGGCTTGGCCAGTCACGATCGCTCCCCTCGGTGACGCGTGGGCGGGCCGGTGCCCGCGCGAATTTAGGGTGACCTTACTTGCTGGAGCGCGACTGCGGGGGCGTCCCTTTTCTCCCGATACGCTCTCCGGCATGCCCGACCATCGCGCCCACTTC
>Ga0193716_1000293_pt1 | contig 31379 bp, 33 predicted proteins | sample U2c1metaG_FD_145901 | JGI IMG/M metagenome (GOLD analysis project Ga0193716, IMG submission 145901) | Soil microbial communities from a riparian zone of the East river system, Colorado, United States - U2c1 | ecosystem: Environmental > Terrestrial > Soil > Riparian zone | place: USA: East River...
CGAGAGGAGCCCTTTTTAACCGGCGCCGACGTGGTTAAAGATGCCGAGCGGCGGATGGGCGATGAGCGGCTGCGCATTTCCCGCAAATGAAACACTGCCTGCTCGATTCTTCTTTCATCATCGATCTGTTAAATGAAATGGCCGGCGGCAAAGCAGGCGCCGCCCTCGGTTGGTTGCGCCGATTTGGTGAGCTATTCGGTATTGTCAGAGAATGGAAGGCGAAGGACCATATATTTCCCGCCAAATCGTTGCGATGAGCTCGCGGCGCTGCTCGTCCGTAAGTGGCTCGACATCTTGCCGGGTCACTTTGATTACGGCACTTGAATCAATCTCAGGTTGTGCTTCCGCATTCTGACTGTGTGAGTTCGCCCTCGACTCATTCGGTCGAGGTGTCGATTCCATTTGCGTTGCCACGAGCGCTCCTTTCCAAGCGGGGAGGAGGTATCTGGGGCGGATCTTTTTATCCAATGACATTAAGGATGTCTGTTCGCTATCGAACATAGTGTCGATCATGTTTCGAACAGGAGAGACCGCCGTCAATTTTCCGGGGGCCTAGGACCGCGAAGCTTTGGTGCAACGGTTGATTCGAGAAGGGATTGTCAGTGAATCGGAAAAGGGACTCACTTTTGTGATGGCGCGACTGCGGGGCGCGTAGGGGTTCGCGCTGCGATCACTCGCGGTTGAGGTGATACGGCGGTAAAATGCGGAGCGAATCAGGGAGGAGGGTTTTGCAGTCGGGGTCGCAGTTAAGACCATTGATCTGCATTTTCGCCTTGTGGGCGACGGGTGCCTTTCTTGTCTTACCCAGACGCGCGTAGGGATTTACGGACAGCCCGTCAACGGAGGAGAGTCATGAAGCTAATAATCACTGTTCTTGCTGCTGCTTGGCTAACGTCAGGTTGCTTGACCAACCCTCCGGATCAAGACAGCACAGGAATTGGACATCGGGATCCGCGCACAGGCCTGTGTCACGACGCCACGCCGCCGCCGTGCGAGCCTCCAAAAGACTAACTGGAATTGGCGGCGCGGCGCCACGGGGAATAAGAGTAAGGCAGACGCCGCGAAGCGCGGCTCGGCGCTGCCGCACCAAGATTGGCCAGCAGGGTGGGTGTGTTTAACGTGGCAACATTCGAGCGCAAATTGCGACAGAGATGTCGTAACGGATTGAAGAGCGGCTTCGCTCGAAATCCGGGAGGCGGACCGGAGTCGCGCCTCTGGGCCGCCGTCATCGAGCGAGCGCATGGACACGCGAATGGCTCGATAAGACGAGGAATTCCCGGCCAGCCGCAGAAGTGGTATCTTTAGTCCGTCGCCGATTTACAGACTACTTGCGGGGCGACTCATAAATTCTGCTAAAGCGTCGGTCTCGGAAGTCAACCCCTCGCGTGCCGGCACAACCGGAATTCTTGGGGTTTTTGCATTTCTGGAGACCTGTATGGCTACTTCCGATGATTTTGTTAGAGCTCAGGCTCGGGCGTTGATTCGAGTCCTTAAGCATTACGGGATTGATCGCGGGTCAGTCGGAGAACGGACGACAATTTGGCGCGACGTGGAAAGATTTGGCCATAGTGCCGCAGCGGCGGGGGATTTGAAGACCATTGGCCGCAGGCACGCTGGCGCGGCAGCTGCAGTTTTTTGTGGAGGTGTGAAGCATCGAGTGCCGAATTCTGCGCTCTACTTGGCATTGGCTTCATTTACCCGAGCGAGCCCTCCGTATCGTTTCCTAGATTCTTCTCGATGGATCGCGCTCAGTTTTGCATTTAGGGATAAGAGAGCAGTCGCGGAGGCTGCTATTCAGAGTGAAGTGCTCGAGAGACTCGAAGCGGCATTTGCGGCGGAGACAGAGCTTGGAGAAAGAGCGACGCCGGAAGCCGGCTCGGCGCTGTCGCGCCAAGAGAAGAGAGCCTCCAGGGTGGGTGCGGCTAATGGGCCGGCCAGACGGAGAATACCCGACGGAGAGGTGGCATCCACGGAGGCGAAACAGTCGCTAGAGAGGCAAGGGGACTACCGCTCGATATAGGAAACCGCCTCGCGCTCCGCGGCGCCGGACTCCACTGTATTCCTTTGTGGGCGACGTACCAGCACTCAATTGATCCCGACATCGCGGTCAGGCGTCAGCCAGACATAATGCGTCCTGGTCGGTGACGCAAGTTGAGATCAGACCTACTTACTTGCAAGGTCTCTTAAACAATTCACGCAAATTGCCACCTGTCTGGTGAGGCGTCAGAAACGCTATCGTTACTTTACGGCTCGAACATATACTGCATTTCAGGTGTTCGTGGATTTTTCTCAGAGGAAAGTCTGCGCCGAGATGGGAGCGCAGCTTGGATAGGCTTCGATTGCACTTCCGCCTTTGTGAGAGCTTAGCGCTGTTTTCGATAATCTATACGCAACATCAGGTTCGATAAATCCGCGGATCGGATCGTCTTTCCAACGGGCGATGTTAACAGTCGTTGACTTCGATGTCGCATGCGCATGCTATGAAATCAGACTATGATGTGGCGGCACGCAAGCGGCCGGTCAATCTGACCTTGAATGAGGACCTGGTTAATCAGGCAAAAGGCTTGACCGACAATTTGTCGCAGGTCGTGGAAGCGCTGCTTTCAGGCTACTTGGCTAAAATTCGCGACGACCAGTTGGCGAGGTCCAAGGCGGTGGAATCCACCGTGAAAGTGTGGAACGATTTTAATGCGAAGTCGGGTTCAATCAGCGATGAATATTCTTCGCTCTGATGGCGCAGTTCGACGTCCATCGGAACACAGGAAATCACAAAGACAGCATCCCTTTCGTGGTGATTGTCCAGTCTGCGCAGTTCGACAACTATCGACGTCGAGTTGTTGTTCCGCTGGTTCGATCGAGCGCACTCGGCAAAATCAGTCACAGGAGCTTCAATCCCACATTCAAAATCCGCGGAACGTCGGTGGTTTTGCATCCGCTTGAAATAGTGTCGATACCGGTCGATAAACTGGGTGCTCTGGTGGGGTCGCTAAAGCACGAAAGTCAAATCGTCATGGCCGCTTTCGACGAACTGCTCAAGTCGCGCTGATTTTCGAAGTGATCCCTTATTTCCATGCTTGAGTGAGTTACAACTCGCGTCAATCCCTGTGCCGAAAAATGAGCCCGCCGTACCCGGCCCCTTGAGGGAGTCTTTGATGGTGAGGCGTTGCCAGACGTTGCCTGTATGCAGCATAGGCGCGCTCACTTGGGATGGCGTCGACGGCGTAGCCACGCGCCCAAGCCAGTCCGCCTCCGAGCCTTGGCGACCGCCCCTTTCGCATTCTTAAGCACTCGTCGTGCCCAGAGAAACTCGCTCGCCAAGATGGCGATGCCAACCGCAATGATTGGCAAACCGGGGCCAGGCAATACCAGCAAAGCTATGCCCACCAGCAGCACCGTTCCACCGACCAGCGCAACAATTACCTTCTTCATGGAAAGGCCGCTGAACTCGAAAGGCAGCTGCAGTGAAGCGGTTGCAATCAACTTCCCGGCGGATCTGCGACGAAGCGTGGGTAGCCCAATTGGTTGGCAAAATCCCAACCCGACAGGTATGACAGCTGCAGGATCTTAAGCATTTTGGGATAGTCGATTTTGTCCGGCGTGTCGGTCGTGTGGTGATAGTCGGGATGAAAGCCGGTGAAAAACCAAAATGCGGGAATGTTGTGCAGCACGAAGGGAAATTGGTCGCTGCGAAAGAACGTATTCAAGGAATTCTCATGATCAAAACGGTCGTCCAGGTCTAAGCGGACAAGGCGGTTGGCCGCCACGACGGTGTTCTTGAAATCTGGGCTGTAGGCAGCGCCGATGAGGTTCAATCGATTGCTGGTATTCGCCGGTATGTCAATCAGTCCGTCCGTCTGGTCGCTCTTCGCTTCGTCGCGTCCAATCATGTCGAAATTGATCATGGCGCGGGTTCTAGCGAGCGCTCTCAACGGATGTGCGGCCATATAATAAGAACCCAGGAGGCCGCGTTCCTCCGCGGCAAAGACCACGAATAAGATGGACCGCTTCGGTCGCACCGGATTCGCGGCGAACGCGTGCGCCAGTTCAACGACGCCCACCGTGCCGGAGCCGTTGTCATCCGCGCCATGCCATATATCCAGTTTGCCGCCAGCGCCTGGCGAGTCGCCATCGTGGTCGTGGTGCCCAGAAATGATGATGGTCTCGGTGGCCAGGCCCGGATCGGCGCCCGGCAACAATCCCGCAACGTTGTAGGTCACGCCGGAACTGCGCGACTTGTTTTCGAAGTGAAGCGTCACCACGCTGTCGGGCAAAGCAACGGAGTGATTCGACAGATCATGATCGATCGCCGACTGCAGCGCCTGCGGCGTGGAGCCGGCGGTGGCCAGCAGCTCCGCCGTTATCGCATCGCTCACGGTGGACACCGGAATCTGCAGTTCGTCATTGACGATGGTCTGGGAGGGCAGGGGAACGGTCCGAGTCAGACTGCCGCCGATGCGATTCAACCGCTCAAGGTTTGATGGATGTTTGCGATTCGGCTCCGCCATCACGATAACCGCGACCGCACCGTGCGCTTGCGCGTTTAGGGCTTTGACGCGATTGGTTGCGTAACGGGTATTGCCTGTGCCGTTGAAGAGCGAGTGCGGATCGTTTTCCTGTGGCTCGTGCTCGAATACGGCGACGATTTTGCCCCGCACGTCGATGCCGGCATAATCATCGTAGTGCATTCCGGGGGCGGTGACGCCGTAACCGGCGAACACCAAGGGCGCGGTAATCTCAAGGTCGTCGTGAAAGCCGCCGACCAGGTCCGGTGCATGCCACTGAGTGATTTTGTCGCCGCGCTTCAACCTAACGAAGCTAGCGTCGCGATCACTTCGGTATTCGATCAAAGGTACCGCTTGTAGATACGAGGAATTGCCGGCCGCCGGCTCGAGTCCCGCCTTGGCAAATTCCGCCGCCACCCACTGTGTTGCCACGTCATCGCCGGGTTGCAAGGACATACGGCCTTGTAGGGCATCGGATGCCAAGAAATATAGATCCGCCTTGAGGTCTGCTGCGCGAAGATGCTGGAATCCCGGACGTTCAATCGACGGAACTTTGACCATGGCGGGCGCGGCATGTGCCGCTAACGAAACCGTCATCGAGGAGGCGAGCGCAGTGAGTGTCTTTAGGTTCATGGGGTCCGCCGTCACGGGTCAGCAATTCGCTTGAGTGTACGATACTTGCTGCGTTCCGGCGGGGTCCAAATGGTCTCGGCTCGGGGCCCGTGCCCTCGAACTCCGTGTGACGTATGGGCAGCGCACGAATACAATTGCGGCATGTCGTCCATTGATAAGAGATCGGTTGTGTTGACTGCCCACCCTTCGACCCCTAACGACGACGTGCGCAGCCTCGCAGTGCAGCTGCGAGCCGAGGAGCCCGACATTCTCGTATTCCAGTATTCACTGGTGGCGGACATGTCCCGTGTGCGCGTACCCCTGTCCGGCGCTAGCGGACGGACCGACGCTCTATGGGAGCACACGTGCTTCGAGGCATTCGTCGCAGCCGGTGATGCGCCTGGCTACCACGAATTCAATTTCTCGCCCTCGCTCGACTGGGCCATCTACCGGTTCAGTGCCTACCGTGAGGGAATGTCGCCCGCCGAGATTGGCCGAGCTCCGGAAATCTCCGTGCGCCGAGGTGACGATGGAATCGAGCTTGAGTCGGCTGTGCGCTTAGGACATCTGGCTGACTTGCGTGAAGTTCGTCACCTGCGGATCGCTCTGGCCGCGGTTATCGAAGACGACAAGGGTGGGCTGTCGTACTGGGGGCTGCGGCACCCGTCCGGCAAGCCCGATTTCCACCACCCAAACGGATTCGCACTGGAAGTTGCCCGCTCATGAAATTTGGAATCGACCGACTGCTGGAAGAGCCCGAGCTGCGCAAGCCGCTTAAGGGACGGCGCGTGGCTCTGTTGGCGCACCCCGCTTCCGTAACACGCAACCTCGTCCATTCCCTCGATGCGCTGGCGACGCTCGGCGACGTAACCTTGAGCGCGGCGTTCGGTCCTCAGCACGGACTGCGCGGCGACAAGCAGGACAACATGGTCGAGTCGCAGGACTACACCGACCCCGTCCACGGTATCCCGGTCTTCAGCCTCTACGGTGAAGTACGGCGGCCGACACCTGAAATGATGAATACCTTTGACATTCTGCTCGTCGATCTACAGGACGTCGGGTGCCGAATCTACACGTTCGTCACCACACTGCGTTACGTGCTCGAAGCGGCTGCGAAGCAGCACAAGGCCGTGTGGATTCTCGATCGCCCGAATCCTGTCGGCCGGCCCGTGGAAGGGCTGATGCTTAAAGTGGGTTGCGAAAGCTTTGTCGGCGCCGGCGCGATGCCGATGCGGCACGGCCTGACGCTCGGAGAGCTTGCACGGTGGTTCGTTGGGACTCTTAATCTCGACGTCGATTGCCGCATCGTGCCGATGCAGGGTTGGGAGCCGAACGCGGCGCCGGGATATGGGTGGCCGCTCGGCAGGCGGACGTGGGTCAACCCGAGTCCTAACGCTCCCAATCTCTGGATGGCGCGCTGCTACCCGGGCTCGGTGATGCTTGAAGCCACAACGTTGTCGGAAGGTCGTGGGACCACCAGGCCGCTGGAATTGTTCGGCGCGCCGGATCTGGACGCCCGGGCATTGTTGGCAGAGATGCATTCGCTGGCAACGCCATGGATGAGTGGCTGTCGGCTCCGGCCCTGCTGGTTCGAGCCTACGTTTCACAAGCACGTAGGTAAGCTCTGCGCGGGCGTCCAGGTGCATGTGGAAGACGCCGCGTACTATGACCACGAAGCTTTCAGGCCTTGGCGATTGTTCGCCCTCGTGTTCAAAGCTCTGAGGAGGCTACGGCCGGATTACGAGATTTGGCGCGACTTTGCCTACGAGTATGAGAAGGATCGGCCCGCGATCGACGTGATTAACGGGAGCGATCTGCTGCGTCGTTGGGTGGACGATCCAGCGGCGACGCCGGCCGATCTGGAGGCGCTGACCGCTCGCGACGAGGTCCTCTGGCGCAGCGAGCGCGAGGCGGTGTTCCTCTACTGAAAGTGTCGGGCGGTCCGCGAGCGAAGATGGACGCGTAGCGAAGATGGACGCGTAGCGAAGCGGCGCCTTCATGTCGGCGCTTTAATCCGAACATGTCCCGAGCGTACACTGGAGCTGAATCTCACGAAATGTGATCAAGCGCTGGAGAGTTATGTACACGCGGAATTGCTCCCGAAAATCATTCATCACGCTGTGCGCGTTGGCCTGGTATGCAACTGGCTTGGCTGCTGCGCCGGCGGCGTTCAGCCGCGACCGTGTGGAGACGCTGTTGCAATCCTTGGCCGATGCACCCGGGCCGTCCGGTTATGAGGAGGAGGTCCGGGCGATCATGGTGCGGGAGCTCAAGCCCTTCGCTACACACATCAGCTACGATGGCCTCGGGTCTGTCATTGCGCAGCATGGGGCAAGCGGGCCGCGGATCATGCTGGACGCGCATATGGATGAACTCGGCGGAATCGTTCGGCGAATTACTCCCGAAGGCTTCTTGTCGATGCAGATGGTCGGCGGTTGGCTGGATCAGGCATTGTTGGGTCAACGTTGGGTGATCCTCGGTTCGAAGGGAACCGTGCACGCCGTGACCGGCATTCGGGACATTCATGTGTTGCCGCAGGATGAAAGGAACAAGGTATTCCCGCGCAACGACATATTTTTGGATGTCGGGGCAAAGAACGCCGCCGACGTCGTGGCACTCGGGATTGAGCCGGGCGATCCCGTGGCGCCCGATGCACCATTTGCGGTGTTAAACGGCTCTCAACGCTATCTCGGAAAGGCCTGGGACGATCGAGTTGGTTGCGCGGTCGTGATCGAGGTCATGCGGCGCCTCACCGCGGAAGGTCACCCCAACATCTTGATCGTTGCGGCAACGACTCAAGAGGAGACCGGCGTGCGAGGAGCACATACGGCTGCTGACGTCGTTCATCCTGACATTGGGATCGCCATCGAGGGCGGTGTCGCGGGTGACGTTCCCGGTGCGCGCCCAGAAGAAACCCAAGCGCGCTTGGGAGCGGGACCCGGCGTCTTTCTCTACGACTCTTCCGAGCAACCGAACCGCCGTCTGGTGGGCCTCATCAAGGAAACGGGGAAGGCTGAAAAAATCCCATTGCAGTTTGACCTGGTCAGTGGCTACGGCGACGATTCATCCGCTATTCAAGCGTCGAATGGTGGCGTACCCGCCGTGAATATCGTCGTGCCGGTCCGCTACACGCACGCGCACAACGGCGTCATGGATCGGTACGATTTTGACCGAACGGTCGATCTAGTCGTGGCGCTCATCAAGCGGCTTGACAGCGCCACGGTCAAGCGAGTGCGTGATTTCACGCCGTGACTTTTTCGGTACCGGAATTCGTTCTTTGCACATCTTTGCTCTTGCGGCACGTGCCTTCCAAACCCAGACTGCCCAATAATCCCGATCTTGAGACTCACGATTGGGCGATGAGTTAGCCGAACATTAAACCCACGAGAAGTGGAGAAGCCGTTTAGGGTGCGGTGATGCGGATGACGTGGCAGCTTGTGGTGCGGTCATCGGCAAGGCGGGATTAGCTTAGGAAAAACATGAACTCGACAGTACGGTCTTTTCTCGTCTTAGGCATCGCGATTACCACAGCAATGGCTTTCGCATCTTCGGCGATGGGTCAGAAGATGCATGGTGCTAAATCCTCCACCGACTCACCTATCGATTCAAAGCAGCCAGCAGGCCGGAGCGCACTTCGGCAGATAGTGCAAGAGCAGTGCGTTGTGAATTGGCAGGAGCACCACAATCCGGCACCCTGCGAGCGCGTCTTTCTTGCGGACCCGAAAAAGGCCGGCTCTGGATATGCCGTGCTGGCTGCCCCTGGAGGCGGAGCGCATTACCTGCTGGTTCCGACACGGACGATGGCTGGGATTGAAAACAGCGAGCTGCTCGACCCGGACGCGCCTAACTATTTCGCGGAGGCTTGGCACGCGCGCGCGCTAATAAGTTCGTTTGTCGGCCACGACGTGCCAAGAACTGTGGTAGGGCTTGCGGTGGGCATTGCCCAGTCTCGCACTCAAGATCAATTTCACATTCACATCGAATGCTTGCAGCAAGACACATTCAAGGCATTACGCGCATCGGCAGAAAACGTCGTCGACGTCTGGTCGCCCATAACAATTGCGGGATCGACGTATCAGGCATTGCGAATCACGGCCGATGCCTTGGACGCCTCGAATTTGTTCGAATTACTTGCGACCTTGAGTCCTGACGCCCGGCATCATATGGGCAACTACACGTTAATCGTTGCCGGCATGCAATTTAAGGGTGCCCCTGGGTTCGTCGTCTTGGCGGGAACCGGGCCAAGCGGGGAGATTTTGCTGGATTCGACCTGCGCTGTCGCTGGCAGCGTCGGATGAAATGATGTGGAGACAGCGCTTAGGAGATTTGTGAGTGTTGATTCTGACGAGGCGCGTGGGTGAAGCGTTGATGGTTGGCACGGAGGTCACTGTGACGGTGCTGAGTGTCAAGGGTAATCAGGTGCAGCTTGGGGTGAATGCGCCCAAGGACGTGGCGGTGCACCGCGGGGAGATTTACGAGCGCTTGCAGAAAGATAATACGGACGCGTGAAATCCGTTTTCGCACGTCGGGTGGGGTGGGAGGGCAGTGAGCGCAAGCTCACCCCCCTCTGCGACAGTCCCGGCAGATACAGATCGCTGCTTACGCCACCACCAGCTTCACATCGATGTTGCCGCGTGTTGCATTGGAGTACGGACAGACGATGTGGGCTTTCTGTACCAGGGATTCCACCTGCTCGCGCGGCAAGCCCGGCACGCTGATCTTCAGCTCGACTTCGATGCCGAAACCGGTGGGGATCTGGCCGATGCCGACGCTACCATCGATCGAAGTCGTAGTCGGCAGCGTGACCTTCTGCTGGCCCGCGACATACTTCAGCGCGCCCAGGAAGCAGGCCGAGTATCCGGCTGCGAACAACTGCTCGGGGTTGGTGCCAACCTCGCCGCCGCCGCCCATCTCGCGCGGAACGGTTAGCTTCACATCGAGCACGTTGTCTGAGGAAACCGCGCGGCCATCACGGCCGCCCGTAGCTTTAGCGTGGGCGCGATACATAATTTTTTCGATAGACATGACTGACTCCTGACTTCATTGCGTGGCGTTTCGGGAAATCATCCGGCCCGCCACGGCGCCGGATGATCGTATAGAGAGCGATTAAATCGTGTACGATTTACATGCTCCAAAAATCTTGTCCTACTGCACACTTGCTGCCGCAATCAGGCGTTCTCCATCAAGCGGCTGCGCAGCCGATCGAGTTGCTGCTTAATTGCCACCACCTCGTCGAGCGTGCAGCCGGAAGCATGGAACACCCCATGCTGAACGTCTGCCGTCTTCTGCCGTAGCTCGCGGCCGGCACGGCTCAGGCTGACGATCACCTGGCGCTCGTCCTCGTGGGCGCGGCGGCGGCTAATCAAGCCGAGCGCCTCGATACGCTTGAGCAGCGGGGTTAGCGTGGCGGAGTTCAGGTACAGGCGCTCGCCGATCTCCGATACGGAGACGCCATCGCGCTCCCACAACACCAGCATCACCAGGTACTGCGGATAAGTCAGCGCCAGCTCGCGCAGCAGCTTGCGATAGATCTTGGTCATCGCCAGCGAGGCCGAATACAGAGCAAAGCACAGCTGTTCGCCGAGCAGCAGCGAGCCTTTGGGCTTGGCGGAGACGTTGGCGCGCTTGTTCGACATGTCCGCCATATTACATCGTGTGCGATTGAATTGCACGCAATATAGTGTACAGCATCGTATCTAGCTCAATCGAGCCGGTTTTCTCCCCAGTCTCCAGCATATAATCGCGAGAATCAGCACGACGGCGGGGAGTGCAAAGCCGAATTCGTCAATCGCAAAAGCGGTCTTGGTGCCGCGCATGCTGGTTGCCGGCGTGAAGAACACTTGAATGAATTGATTGTGGCTCGCATGAAACACTGCGGCCGTCCAAAGGCTTCCGGAACTCATCCGCAACCACGCCATGATGACGCTCATGCCGAGCAAAAGGGCTGCGAAACACGTCACTCCGAACCATGAAGGTGCGCTATTGTTGTAGTCAGCAAAGAATATGAGAGGCAGGTGCCACGCGGTCCAAATTACGCCGGTGAGCAGCGCGCCGGCTTTGAATCCAAACCGTGCCGTCAATCGTGGGGCGAGAAATCCGCGCCAGCCGATCTCCTCGCCGAGTGCGAAGGCCATGCTGAGCGCCATGCCCACGCTGCCGATCAGAAGAAAGTAACCGCCCAAAACCATCCCATCGGAGGCGCTCGTCCAGCCGAGACTTTCGCGGGTACTGACCACGAATTTCGCATCGGGAAAACCACCGTAGCCTGAGAGCCAGACAATGGCGTAGGCAACCGCCGTGTACCCCAGAGGGATGGCAAACGCGAGCCACTGCCAGCGCCACGCTCCCCAGCTCCAGCCAAGCGACTGCAGCGACAAGCCGCTCAGTCGGCAAGTTAGCAGGGCTGCGATCGCCGGAGACCACATCAACCCCAGCACATAGATGCCGTTGCCGCCACCCACATGTCCCGTGGCGATGATGAACGCGTAAAAGATCGAACTCAACGCAGCGGTGAGTATCAGAAACAGAACAATGCTGCGCGAGACCGCGTGTCGGCCCCCCGAGGTTTCCGACGCGATCTTGCCCTCGCTGTCCGAAGACATTTTTTGGTCTACCCTAGTTTTTGAGCCACATGCACTGTGCGCCGCCAGCGCTTGCAACGCAATCGACCTACTGACGTCGCCAGCAGCTTCGGGGGGGCTACATAAGGAGTACGGGGAATCGGAATCAAGCTGAAACAGATGCGTTCCGGGAAGATGGCTTGCCGCTCTCCGGAGGCGAGGGCGCCAAACACGCTACCGCTAACGGCTGTAAGTTCGGCATTCTGCCAATTTAACGTTATTAACGTAGAGGAGAACAGTAAATTACATGAATTCCGCGTTTTCGATAGGCAGGCTCTAGAGAGAGAGATTGGGGGCCTTTCAGGCACGGGAATGCTTTGAATGAGTAACAAGACGGCGGCCGAGGGCAAGAGTTTATTTTGATAGTCCCCGTCGCCAGTGGCGCATTGCGCGCATCCACCCTTTTTCCATTGCAACGACGCCTCCTGGGTTTCGAGTGAGTCATTTGGGTCGTGCGGGCGATTGTCACCTCACTCCTTTGATGACCGCCTCAGTCTTCAGCCGATTCCGGCGACTGGCGAGCGCCAACTCGGTGCGCAAAAACTAACTACGCAGAATTTAGGTCTTTCACAGAGGAACGAGGAGCGAATGCATAGACATTTGATGACAACGAGCACCGCCATCGGAGTGATAGTGCTGTCCTGCGCGGTCGTGCTCGCCGCCCGGGCGGAGCCTGACGCCGCCCCTGATCGGATCGAGGAGATCCAAGTCACTGCCGAGCGACTGGGCCTTATGGGCAGCGCGACCACGGCTAGCGAAGGCATTATTGTCAATGATGAATTGGCCTTGACGCCCGCTTTCCGAGTGGGACAACTCTTGGAAACGGTGCCCGGTTTGCAGGTCACCAGCCACAGCGGCGAAGGCAAAGCCAATCAATACCTTCTTCGCGGCTACAATTTGGACCACGGCACCGACTTGGCCACGTTTGTCGACGGCATGCCGGTGAATGAACCAACGCACGCGCATGGCCAAGGCTATACGGACCTGAATTTCTTGATCCCCGAGTTGGCCACCAATGTCGCCTACACCAAGGGACCCTATTACGCCGACGAAGGCGATTTCGCCTCTGTGGGCTCCGTGCACATCAACTACCTCGACACCCTCACGCCGCAAATTTCCTACGCGGAGGGAACCTTGGGTTACGAACGTTTCTTTGGCGGCGGGTCGGTGAGTCTCGGCGAAGGCAATCTGTTGGGTGCGCTCGAATGGCAGCACTACAACGGACCCTGGGACAACCCGGATGAATTGCACAAAATCAACGCGGTACTGAGATATAGCGTCGGGGACAATCATGACGGCTTCAGCGTCACCGCCATGCACTACCACGGTATGTGGAACTCCACCACCGATCAGCCGGAACGAGCCATCGAAGAAGGGCTGATCGGCCGCTACGGCTCATTGGACCCAAGCGATGGCGGCCGCGCGCAACGAAGCAGCTTGACCGCGCAGCTTTACAAGCCTTTGGCGGGTGGGGAACTGCAGGCGAACGCCTTTGTATTCGGCAATCAGCTTACCTTGTGGAACAATTTCACACACTTCTTGGTGGATCCGTTGCACGGCGATCAAGAGGAGCAACACGAAAGCCGAACGACGCTGGGCGGCGACATTGCCTTCAAGCATGATGCACCGCTATTCGGGTTCGACAATGAGGTAATGGTCGGGGCTGCGAATCGCAGTGATTTCAACGATGTCTCGCGTTTCCCCACGCGGGACCGCCAAACACTCCCGCCGAGCGATGATCCTTTGGATTTTAGCGAGGCCGACACAGTTCGCTTGAGCAGCCTGTCCTTTTACGTCCAGAGCGCGACGCATTGGGCCGATTGGTTCCGCTCCGTGTTGGGCTATCGATATGACACTCAGTACGGTTCGGACCGGGGCACGAATAGCGGTACTGCAAGTGATCACTTGCTTGCACCCAAGGGCAGTCTCATTTTCCGGCCGTTAGAAATGACCGAACTCTATGTCAGCGCCGGTCGCAGTTTTCACAGCGATGACTTGCGCGGCGTCACGGCAGCACAAGACGCGCACGTGCCCGGCGCACCGCTGATTGCCCGTCAAAGCGGTGAGGAGATTGGACTGCGGCAGCAAATCACCCCGGCCTTTACCATGACGGTGGCCTTCTACAAACTGAGCGCGCAATCGGAAACCACCTATGATCCCGATGCCGGGGTAGATTCCGCCGGCCCGGGCAGCCGGCGGCGGGGCTATGAAATCAATCTCACCTACCAGGCACTGCAGTGGCTGGAGTTCTACGGCAGCTACTCCGGCAACCATGCGCGCTACGTCACGCCCTTCGATGATGGTACGGGTCATGTGGGCGAATACCTGCCGAATTCGCCTTTTGCGACCGGATCGTTCAACGTCTACCTGAAGGATTTGGGCCCGTGGAGCGGCAGTCTCGGATACCGATATCTGAGCTCCTATCCACTGTCATCGGACAATTCGGTGCAAGGACATGGCTACGGAATCTGGAGCGGTGATGCACACTATATGATCGGCAAGGGCTGGAGTGTGGGCGTAAGCGCCTACAATATCTTGAACAAGAAAGCGGACGCGGCGGAGTTCTGGTATGTCGACCGGCTTCCCGGAGAAAGCGCGGCGGGAGTTGCCGACGTACACGTTCATCCCTTGGAACGAACATCGGGACGGATCACGATAGTGAAAACCTTCTAATGACCTGGATGATCTGTAAACAGGTCGAATTGCTACCAAACGACCATATCGCGCCGCTCCCGGGCCAGCTGTCGCTGTCATATTCTTCGACGGCGACCAGACGGGAATACGCGGCCGGACCAACAGCGTTACAATGCGAGGTCATAGACAGGGAAGTGGAGCTTGAGTCATGGACGGCATTTTTTGGCTTTTTCTAGCTTTCCTCGTTGCCTTGGTCGCGCTCGGTGCCGTGCTGGCGGGCCTTCGCCGGCGAGCGCCCTCAATGGAGCATGCTCCCGCACGTTGTACGAGCTGCGAGACTCCGATGTCGCTGCGGCGGGTATCGATCTTTGAGGCGCCTAGGCTTCGGGTCCAGTGGGTATGTCCTCATTGTGGTAGCAGAATTAAGAAGGGGAGGAGCGTGGGGACGGCGACGTGAAGGCTATCGCTTTCGTTTTGCTTGGAGCCGCGCTGCTGGCAGGTGTCAGCGGTTGTGCGGGGATGAGTCCGTCGGACAATGCGAACTTTCACGCGGTAGTCGCCAAAAATGTGGTTGCCGGCATGCCTTTCGTCACCGCTATAAAGCATCTCGTGAAAGCTGGGTTCTCTTGCGGTGATCGCGGCTCGGCGCTCGCCGTTACTTGTACGCGCTTGCGCCAGAGCACTTTGCCATATGCATGCATTCAGCGAGTCGATCTGAAGACGGATTCGGACCGTAAGACAATCGTTGAGGTAACTCCCGAGCCGATTGCGTGCGCTGGTCTTTGATTATGAAGAAATGGCATCGACCTTGCCGGAGTTCCAAGTTCATCCCGGTTGCGAGCCATCGATCATTTGCGGTCTACGCCTCAACTCAATAAGCTCCTAAACGAAATTGTCATTGGGGAGTAGCCGTCTTCTTCCCCAAGAAGAGCCCACGTCAACAGACTTAGCATCCTCATGCTATGGCGCGGGCAGTGATTTCGGGATCGTACTGACCCCGATATTGCCTGGCGAGACCTTTGGCCTTCGATGTCCTCACCTTTGCCGGGCGAGCGATGTCGTAAGCGCCATTGGTGTTCTCGCTCGCCCGGCAAAAGGTTTTCAGCATGGCTCTCAGTGTGGTGCTCTTTTTTCTTTGTGCCGCGGCAATTTACCTATCCTGCGAGTATTTCGTGAACAGCGTGGAATGGGTGGGCCGCCGCTTAGGCATCGGCGCCACGGCAACCGGAACCGTCCTTGCCGCCCTTGGCACCGCGCTTCCCGAATCTGCCGTGACCTTCGTCGCCGTGGTTTTCGGGCGCAATACGGCGCAGAAAGAGATCGGTGTAGGAGCCGCCGTCGGTGGACCCTTGGTGTTGTCCACGATTTCCTATGCAGTGGTGGGAGTTGTGCTCTGGTCCTCCCGCCGCAAGTTGCGGCGCGCCAATACCGAGCTTCAACTTGACACGCAGCGATTGAGCAGTGATCAGGCTTGGTTCTTGCTCATTTTTGTCGTGGCTCTCGTGCTCGGGTTGGTGAGCTTTCCCTTCAAGCGGTGGCTTGGAATTCTGCTATTCGGCGCCTATGCCTTGTATGTGTGGCGCGAAATGACCGCGGGACATGGCAGGGAACATGACGATGAACAATTGGAGCCTCTCAAGTTCAGACCGCAAAACCCAAACCCGAGTCTAGCCTGGGCTGCTTTGCAAACACTCACCGCTCTTCTGGTGATCGCCGTCGCCTCTCACACCTTCGTGGGTCAACTGGAACACATCGGCACCCACCTGGGGGTTTCACCGCAGTTGGTCGCATTGATCTTAAGTCCCGTGGCGACCGAACTCCCCGAGACATTGAACGCACTCATTTGGGTTCGCCAGGGACGTGAGCGGCTGGCGCTCGCCAATATCTCCGGCGCTATGATGATTCAAGCGACAGTGCCGGCAGGGCTCGGCGTGCTTTTTACAACGTGGCGTTTCGATCCACCGTTGGTGATCGCGGCAGCCACAGCGACTGCCGCTGTTGCACTATTGTGGTTGATGTTTCGACGGCGACGCGTGAGTGGGTTAAGTCTCGTCCCATTGGGGCTGCTGTACGTGCTGTTTGCGACAGCCGTCGCGCTCTTTCAACGTTCATCTGTTTAGCCGTGCAAGCGCTTCGTTCAAACGAGGCAACACAGTCCGCTGGTAGAATCCAGCAGAAAGACTAGTTTCGAACTCAAGGGGGGACAAAGCGGCTGCAAACCGCCAGTTCTGTACGCTTGATATCAATGATAGCAGTATGTCAGTCGTTGCGCTATTATTGGATATTCGACGTTTCAGGAGGGATTGGTCATGGCGCAATTGATCGTGCGAGATTTGCCGACGGAGTTGGTGCTGGCGCTGAAGCGTCGAGCCACGAAGCACAATCGCAGTGCGGAGCAGGAGCATCGAGAGATTCTAAAGACGGCGCTCACGGGGACGACGCGGCGGCCGTTGGCGGCTGTGCTGGCGGCGATTCCGAACGTGGGTAAGGATGACGACTTTAGCCGTGAGCAAAGCGATCATAGGGGCTGACTTTGTATCTCGTGGATACCGATGTCATCAGTGAGATTCGCAAGGGCGAGAAGGCTCACGACGGCGTTCGGGAATTCTTTAAGGTGGCGAGCCGTGACGCCATACCTTTGTATTTGTCGGTGGTCACCATGGGTGAACTGCGGACCGGTGTTGAGCGCCTGCGGCACAGAGGCGACATTAAGCAGGCGGATCTCTTGGAACGTTGGCTGCGGCAGGTGACGCAATCTTACGCGGACGCGATTTTGTCGTTCGATGAAGAAACTGCGCAGGTGTGGGGCCGCTTAAGGGTTCCCAATCCGGAGAATCCGTTAGATAAGCAGATCGCAGCCACTGCACTTATTCACGATTTAACAGTGGTGACGAGAAATACGGAACACTTCGCGCCCACAGGTGTGAGGCTCACAAATCCGTTTGCGGGCCAATGAACTCGACCGGCTGCGATCAGCGGCGAGATATCGACATTGACGCGATCGATCATCTGCGCCGCATGCGCCACGAGTGCTTAGCGCAATAACACCTATTTATCCAATAGTTGTGGCGCATTCCTCGACGCGATCGAGAGAGTACGGAGGATACCTGTGACAGTTGCCCCCGGGGGCCGAGCCTACGAAATACCGGCAGCACGATCAGCACCCCCTCGCTCGATACCCCCCATCGGGGGGATATGGTCGCAGGCCTCTGAGCGACAGCATTCGCTGAGGACTGCTCAAGGCGCAGGGGAGTGTGATGTCGTATCGAGATCGGTGTTGTTCGATAGCTGTGTGTCTGATCGCGCTGGGATATTGTGTGACGAGTCTCGCCGACAACGCTGCGACCATAGCGCGGCCCGGATCGTTGAGCCAGGAGCGCTTGAACGCCGCCGCACAAAACAACACTGATTTTTTCGTCACGCACGGCAACTATGCGCAAACACGCTATCATCCGGCCGATCGGATCAACACGCACACGGTGAAGGATCTGAAGCTCGCCTGGACCTTCCAGGTTGATCTCACCGAATCGATCCAGGGCGCGCCGATCGTCTATGACGGCGTAATGTACTTGACCACCTCGTACAACCATCTGTTTGCGGTCGATGCGAAAACCGGAAAAGAACTGTGGCATTACACGCACGTTTTTGACCCCGCAGTGTCGATCTGCTGTGGTCCGAACAATCGCGGCGTTGCCGCGCTTGGCGATCTGGTCTATATGGCCACGCTCGATGCCAAACTCGTCGCGCTCAACGCGAAAACCGGTGCGGTCGTGTGGAGCAAGCAGCTCGCCGATCCGCTCAAGGGTTATTCGATGACGGCCGCGCCGACAGCGGTGGATGGCAAGATATTGATCGGTCTGACCGGTGCGGAATACGGCATCCGCGGCGCGCTCAAGGCGCTTGATGCGAAGACCGGGGCTGAAGTCTGGACGTTCTACACGACGGCGGAAAATTCGGTGGGTGTGTGGGCGACACATGATGCGACGGGCCTCGATCTGCATCGCGATATCGCTGCGGAAAAAGCGGCCCTCGCCAAGCGAGGCGATCCGTACAAAACGCTGGGCGGTTCGATCTGGCAGAACCCGGCGATAGACCTTGCGAACAAGCGTGTCTACTTCGTCGTCGGCAATCCGGCACCCGACGTCGATGGCAGCGTACGTCCAGGTGATAATTTGTATACCGACTCGCTCGTGTCGGTCGATCTGGAAACCGGCAAGTACATCTGCCATCTGCAATATATTCCACATGATATCTGGGACATGGACGCAGTGAGCCCCGCGGTTCTCACGCCGATTGCGGACAAAACCGGCAAGAAGATTCCGGGCGTATTGCACGCGGGCAAATCCGGCTATCTATATGTGCACGATGCGAAGGATTGCAGCCTGATCCGCAGCACGGGTCTCGTCGAAGCGAAGAACGAACGCGCGCTGCCGACCAAGGAAGGCGTGGTCATCCGCCCAGCTTTGAATGGCGGCGTAAGCGCAACGCCGCTTGCGATCGATCCGAAGCTCGGCCTCGCCTATGCACTGACCAATGAGTCGGCCTTGAAGTATTACTTTTTCACGAGCACCGAATATCCAAACGGCGGGCTCTGGCTTGGCGGCGGCTTCAAGGGCGCGCCGGAAGAGCCGGCCTGGGGCGATATCGTGGCAACCGACTACAACACCGGCAAGATTCGCTGGAAGGTCAAGAAACCGCTGCCAATGTTCGGAGGGATTCTGGCCACTGCCGGTGGTCTGATCTTTACCGGCGAAGGCAGCGGCGAATTCGGTGCGTATGACTCTGCCACGGGCAAAGAGTTGTGGAGCTACAAGACCGATGCGGGCGTTAACGCGCCGGCATCGACGTATATGCTCGATGGCAAGCAGTATGTCGTTGTCGGCGCGGGTGGCAATACGCAATTGAATTACAAGCGTGGCAACAAATATTACGTGTTCGCCTACTGACATGAGGCCAACAATGTCGCAAAAGTTTATGTTGAAAGCCATCGCCTGCAGTGCACTGCTTCTGCTCGCAGGCTTTGCTGGCGTGAGCGCCGCCCAGGCACAAGCAATCGAACAAAAAGTCGCTGTCTGCAAGGCCTGCCATCTAAGCGGCACGTTGCAAAGCACCTCGGTGATTCCAAATATATGGGGCCAGAGCGAGGGCTATATCTACATCCAGCTGCGCGACTTCAAAAGCGGCGCGCGTAATGCGCCGGAAGACGCAGCCATGCGCGGCTTCGTCGCGACAATGAGCGATGCAGACATGCTCGAAATTGCCAAATTCGCATCGACCCAGCCCTGGCCGAAGGTCGAGCCCATCTCGACTGATGCGGCCTTGCTCAAGAAGGGCGCCGCCGCCACAGCACTGCTCCCCTGTGGCGGCTGTCACTTCAACGACTGGAAAGGTTTTAGCGCCAACCCGCGCATTGGCAATCAGAGCACCGCGTACCTCGCGGCCGCGTTCCGCCAGTTCCGCAGCGGCTCGCGCGCCAATTCACCGGGCATGTCCGATCTATTGCGTACGCTCGATGAAGGCGATATCGACGCAGTCGCGGCATACCTCAACGCGGCACAATAATCACGCGCTCATCGCCAACTATTCGTGGTAACGACCGTGAAACCGCATCTGCGGCTCTGCGACCATGACTGTCGAATGGTTAGATTCTTGCGACTGGTGGAGCAGGCCGACCGCCGCCAAACGAGCTATTGGCGCGATCGATCTCTCCGAAGAACACCATGATATCGTTCGGATCAGTGCCGGCACCGTCGAGCGCTTTGGAGCGGCCCCCATTTGAGCGCGTCTTCCTGTCGGCGTCAGTTCCGGACGATACCAGGACTTCGATCATCAGCATCTTCTCCGTTCGGGGTTTCGGCAAACCAGGATAGTTGAGATCGACTTTCAGGTCGGCCTGCTCAAGACAGAGAAAACGTTGGAACATGTCGTCCATGGGATATCCTGCCTTGACGCTTGCTTCATGTATGGCACGAGAGATCGCATTTTTTTCGTCAGCGGCTCTGCCGGCTTTCATTGTCACGGTGAACAATGGCACGAGAGTCTCCCAATGATGAGGATGGCCGAGCCGGGCATTCCGGCCTGACCGAGCGACCGATCCTGCTGGAGTATCCTTTATTGCCACCGGCTGAAGTGACACCCAAATTGACAACGTGTCAACATTCAAATCTTTCGGTGCGCAATAGTAACGTAGTAATTGATCTTCTCTATCATACAGTTATATGGTATTTCTCGACGGAATCGAGCAAATGCGGCTCATACTGCACATTGATGGCGCTGGTAGGGCCCGCTGTAGGCGGGGGCGACGAAGCCGCTGAGATGTCTCGTCAATACGAAATCTTCTATTGTTTAGAGTACGCACCTGCGTTGTTCGTGATGCCTTGCGGATCTTTTGGGTAGTTCTTTAGCTAAGTCGACTTTAGAAGGTATCGCGGCACCGCCACGCCCACTAGAAGAACAATGAATCCAGTCAGAATGCGCATGCTCACCAAAAGTGCATGCATGTGTGAGTGTCCGATACACTCCGTTTCAAATGGAAAGGTGTCGCACGCGTTCGCTACAATGGCGCTTTCCCTTTAAGGATTGTTAATCGCGAAGACCGTGCTGAAAGCCGGTGTGATGAAGATGTTTTCGGCGCATGAGATCGAACGAGGATTTATGACGATAACAAAGACGTTGCTATTCATTGTCTCACTCGCCTCCGCCGCGGCACTCGCACAGCAGGCGCCCTCAAGCACCGGCGAGTACTACCGGGACTATCAACCTGAGGCCATCATCCGGGAACTCAAGAACGACGCCGTCTCGGACGACGCAATCATGATACCCATGCGCGACGGCGTGGGTCTCGATACCAACGTCTATCGGCCGAAGAACGCCAAGGGGCCGCTGCCCACGATCTTCTGGAAGACCCCATACAACGAGTTGGAGATGAAGTCCGGACCTGCGCTGAACTATGCGCTCGCGGCCGTGCGGCGCGGATACGCCTTCGTCGTGCAGAATGAACGTGGACGATACTTCTCCCAGGGTGACTGGCAAATCCTCGGCCATCCGCAGACCGACGGCTATGACACCCTCACCTGGATTGCCAAGCAGGCATGGTCCAATGGCAAGGTCGGCACGCTCGGTTGCTCATCGAGCGCCGAGTGGCAGTTGGCCCTCGCAGGGACCCATCACCCCGCGCTGGCGGCCATGGTGCCCATGTCGGCCGGCGCCGGCATCGGCAAAGTAGGCCGCTTCCAGGAACAGGGCAATTGGTACACGGGCGGTGTGCCGCGAAGCCTCTTCTTCGTCTGGCTCTACGGCGTCGACAATCCGTTGCGCGCGCAGTTGCCGCTCATCACCGACCCCGCCATGCATGCTCGCGTGTCCCGATACAATGATCTTTCAACGACCAAACCCAAGGTGGAATGGACCAAGCAGATCAAACACTTGCCGGTCGACAAGATGCTGAATGATCTCGGCGAGCCCGCGGGCACGTTTGAACAGCTGATCGATCGCACGCCCGCAGATCCGGCCTGGCGTCAGGGCGGCCTCTACCACGAAGACATGGGTTGGGGTGTGCCGGCGCTGTGGTTCGACTCCTGGTACGACGTGTCCATTGGACCGAACCTCGAACTTTTCAACCACGCGCGAACCGATGGCGACAAGAACGCTGCCCCGAATCAATACGCGGTAGTCGCCCCCATACCTCATTGCACCTACTGGAAGATGGGTCCCGATACGACGGTCGGGGAACGTTCCATGGGTGACACGAGCTTTGATGTGGACGGAACCATCTTCGCCTGGTTTGACCGGTGGTTGAAAGCGGACGCCAAGGCCTGGCCCGCCTCTACTCCGCATGTCCGCTACTTCACCATGGGCGAGAACCGCTGGAATGCCTCAGACAGTTGGCCTCCCAAGGAAGTGAAGTCCGTGCGCATGTACCTTCGCAGTGAGGGAGCCGCCAACAGCCTGTATGGCAATGGCAGGTTGGATCTTGCGGCACCGCCCGGCAGCGAGAAGCCCGATCACTTCAGCTACGACCCCATGAATCCGGTACAGACCTTGGGAGGCAGCGATTGCTGCAACGGTGGTCTGGTGACGCCAGGTGCCTACGACCAACGATCGATCGAGGCGCGCTCGGATGTGCTCGTGTATTCGAGTGAACCCTTAAAGGAAGCAATGGACGTCACAGGCTTCGTCAATGCAGTCTTGAAAGTGTCCTCCAGTGCGAAGGACACCGACTTCGCCGTCAAGCTCGTAGATGTGCTGCCGGATGGCACGGCCTACATCATTGCCGATACGATTTTTCGGGCCCGCTATCGCAACGGCTTCGACAAGCCTGAGTTGATGGCGCCGAATGCCGTTTACACCATCAAGCCGACGCCGATGACCACCAGCACCCGCTTCGACAAAGGGCACCGCATACGGGTGGAGGTCACCTCATCCGACTTTCCAAAATTTGTGCGCAACTTGAACACGGGCGGAGCGAACGAAAGCGAGAGCACGGGCGTGTTGGCCAACAACACGATTCATCACGCCGGTGAGAATGCCTCGTACATCGAATTGCCGGTAATGCAGAGCAAACCATAGGCGATCAACGCCGGGTATGTTTGCCGCAGTCGATCCAGCAGGTGGGGCATACGACGGCGTAACCTTTCTTCGGGCGGCAGTGCCACCAGTCGGCCATCGACCGTGAAGGCTTCCAACTCGAAGCTGCAGTCAAACTTGACTAAACTGGCCGGGTGCGGTTTTGATGATTTGCCGCAACTCTGAAAATGGACTTTGCTTGCGCCATCTTCGCTTCACATTCTTAGGCGCTTTCATACTGGGCGTATTTGGCGCAAACCTCAGCGCCGCCGAGGCCTTTGACCCAAGACCATGGCTTGAGGATCTCGACCAAGCACGCTCGGCATTCACAACAAAGTACGCGGATCTCGAGTGGGAAGTATTCGCACGTGGACTCGACATCAGCGCGATTTTTCGCCAAACACGTGAGCGCGTGCAACAAGCGGGCGGAGTCGACGACGCAAAGGCTGCGTTCAATGACTTGGCGAAGCAATTCGGCGATAGGCATGTTGGCTTTAGATGGCCTGAATCCCAAACCTCCCTCCGGGAAAGAGCCGGACTCGATTGCGCAAACTTGGGATACAGCAAGCAAATGCAAGCCGCGCCTCTCGCGACGCTAGTCCCTGGCTTTATTCCTTTATCGCCGTTACCGAGCAAGGAATTCCCGGCGGGGATTCTTCGCGTTGAGGGCCACAAGCTTGGTGTAGTCAAAATCCGGCTCTTTAGCCCCCGGGCTTTTCCGGATCTCTGCGAGGAAGCAATTTCGGCACTGCAAATCGATCGAGCGAAGGTTTGTGACGACAGTTGCCGGGATGGAGTCGATTTGTGGAGCTCCGTGGCCATGACCCAAAACTTGGAGGCGACCCTTGCCGCTGTCAAAGCTGTCGGGGCCGAATATCTTCTAGTGGACGTGGCCGGTAACGGTGGCGGTTCTCAATGGGCCGAGGCCGCCGCAAGGATGCTTACAACTGCCCGCCTTAAGTCAACACCGATGTATTTTATGAAGGGTGAGCATTGGACGAAAAAGTTGGCAAAAAGCGAGGGGGAATTGCGCCGGGCAGCGATAGATGCTCACGACGAAGATCGCGAGTTTCTTTCGACTTTGGCCGATTCAGTCGCGACTCACAAGAAGGAGGCCGAAAAGCTGTGCGACGGCGAAGCACTGTGGAGCGGGAAGCATCCCGCTTGTGTTTGGTTGGGTGATGGATTCTATTCGACCGGAATTCTGCAGTCCGCCGACTCGGACAAGTTGCGCTCCAAACCGTGGGCTAAGATCGTCTTCACACCGATGCAATATCCTTACAGAGAGGGAATTTGGCGCGGACCGCTAATGATCCTGGTTGACGGCGGCACCGGATCGGCGGCGGAGCAATTCGCCGCAGAACTTCAAGACAACCGGGCGGCGGTGATTATCGGATCACTCACGGTCGGAGCCGGGTGCGGACACACCGATGGCGGCACTCCAACCACACTGAAGAATACGGGTGCAATCCTGGAGCTTCCGGATTGCGTGAGAATGAGGCCAGGGGGATTGAATCTTGCCAGTGGCGTCCAACCAGATATCTTGGTCGGACTGCAAGGCGAGGACTCGCCGCAGCGACGGGCGTCGCTACTCTCCACTAAGCTCGGCGAGGCGGTAAAGCTTGCCGGGAAGCCGACCCACTAAGGCTCTCGCACGGCAATAGAAGAGGGGCCCAGAAGGGTCCCCAAAGGTGTCGCCAACGTCTACTTGCCGTTGCGGCGGTTACCGTCGTGTGTATCAGGCGGCAGTGGCATTCAAATCACCCACTGATGCGCAACGATCTGCCGGGCGAAAGAGATGACCGACATATGCGGGTGAGACTGGATCTCGAACAGATAACCCACTGCGCCCACGATCAGGCCGTTCATCAAGAGGGTGGCTGCGAGGGCGCTGAGTTTGAAAGAGAAGGTGTTCATTTGTGTCTCCGAGAGTAATTGTCATCGATCCTTACAGGCAGAACACAGCAAGGGCCGTGCCGGTTGCAGGCACTAGGAAAAAGGCTATTTAGCAGGCGGATCCGTTGTGTCCGTGAGCTTAGGTGACCTCCGGACAGTGTCCGCGGACAGATCGGACAGGCAAGCTTTGGTTCGCTGCAGTTGCTAAATTGCCTTTGCTCCCGAGCGCGCCTCTAGACGGTCAGTGGGACCAACCCGTTCAGAGCAGGGACGAATTCGAGGTGCAGAAGGCTCAATGGCCATGGTGCCGGATAAAATGTCTGACGATTTGTCTCGAATGAGCAGCAGATGTCAGAAGCGGCAGTTTCAATTATTCCGATTTTCGTTAAGCACGTTTCGCTGAGATGGCGGATTGCCGCCATTGCCATCGCCTCCACCATGCCGGCGATCCGACGATCATCATCGGCCCCGGAGCCCAAGTTCTGGGTGAACTGAGATTTGAGCGCAAGGTGCACCTGTTCGTGAGCGACCGCGCCACCATTGGCTCCGTGACGGGCGCAACGGCGGTCACCTTCAGCGGCGACAATCCGCCTGCCGCGCGGTGACGAAGTGGCGGCAGAGGCTCAAGCCAGTCACTGAGAATTAAGAAAGGTACCAGGAAGGCCAACAAGAATTTGCTCCTTCCAGCGGAGATTGCGAACGGGTAGCACATCCACAGGCAAGTTCGACAATATTGCGCGAGACTGTGTTTGCCCTACTAAGCTGCATGGGGGTGATGATGTTGATCTGGCTAAAATCCGCTGGAAGGTGGTTACGACGAGTTGTTTCACCGTCTGACTCGGCTTGGACGGCAGCAGCCTATGCGCTGCTGACTCTGTGGGGATTGCTCCTCGTATCATTTGTTTTCAGCGATGGCGCGACGGAATTCACATGGGAATCGACGCTTGGATTGACAGTGCTGTTTGGGCTCATGGCCTTGGTAAGTGTGGCGTTACTTTTTACGGCCTGGCTGCTCGGTGCGCTGAAACTAAGATATCGGGCCGCGCTTCTGCTGTGCCTGCCACCGATTTCTTTGGTCTTATTGTTGAGCTGGGGTGCGAAGGCGCTGATCGCGTTGCCAGTCTTTGTCATCACGGTCAGCCTGCTTTTCGGCGCCGGCGCGGCGCTGATTCGAACCGCGATTCCTCATTCGCGCCGCATCGCGTCGTGGGTCTTTGTTGCCGTCGGCGTGGCATTGGCCGGCCTCTCGGGCTACGTCCTATTGAAGCCTGCCCCCGAACTCAACGCAGCGTTGAGCGGATATCACTTGCGGGGCCACACTTTGGATCTACGCGATCCGAGCAAGCCCGGACCCTATGGAGTTAAGATCTTTACGTATGGCAGCGGAGTCGACCGACATCGTCCCGAATACGCCGGCGGTGTCGCATTTCGAAGCAAGTCGGTCGATGGCTCGAAGCTCGACTTGAAATGGACCGGCCTCGGCGGCTGGGTCCGCTCGCGATATTGGGGGTTCGGCCCGGATAGGTTCCCGGTCCAAGGCCGAGTATGGATGCCGGTCGCCACTCAAGGCAGTGCACTGCCGCCCTGTCCTTTAGTGCTGATCGTGCACGGCAACCACGGAATGGAGTCCTTCTCCGACCCAGGTTACGCGTATCTCGGTGAACTTTTAGCGAGTCAAGGCCTCATCGTCGTCTCGGTGGACGAGAACTTCCTGAACGGCTCCGTCGCAGACTTTGTCAATCCGTTTGGATTGAGAAAAGGCGAGGAAAATAGTGTTCGTGGCTGGATGCTACTCGAACATCTCGTTCAGTGGCGCGACTGGACACAGGACAAGACACATCCCATGTTCGGCAAGGCGGATCTAAGCCGAATCGCGCTGATCGGTCATTCACGGGGAGGGCAGGCCGTTGCCATCGCCAATGCTTTCAACGACCTTGGTCACGATCCCGACGATGCAACGCTCGTCTTTAACTACCATTTCAAGCTCGGAGCGATTGCCGCGATCGCGCCTGTCGACGGACAGTACCAGCCACGTGATCGACCTGTACCCATGCACGACACCAACTACTTCACCCTTCAGGGTTCCATGGACGGTGACCTGACTTCGTTCATGGGCTCCTCGCAATATTCGCGCGCAAGCTTTTCGGGCAAGATCAAGGCTTTCAAGGCGAGCCTTTATCTGAGTGGCGCCAACCACGGTCAGTTCAACACTGTCTGGGGCCGGTATGACGCCGGCCAGCCCTTCAAACTCCTGCTCGATGCACGACGAATGATCGGTCCCGAAGCCCAACGTCAGATCGCCAAAGTTTACCTATCGGCCTTCTTGCAATTGACCTTAAATGGGGAGGAACGCTATCGGCCGTTATTCGAGGACGCGCGCAATGGTGCCGGTTGGCTACCCGATGACTTCCTGATCAATAACTACGCCGATAGCAGCACTCGCTGGCTGGCGAATTTTGAGGAGGACCTCGATCCGGCAACCGGCTCAAGCCCTGGGATAACACTCAAGGGACAGAACCTCTCGGTGTGGCGCGAGGATTTCGTGGAGCTAAAATTTTCCACGCTCGACACGCATGTCGTACTGCTCGGCTGGGACGAACGCGTTCATGCTCGGCCGGGGAGTTATCGGATCAATCTCGCTGATTCAGAACCGACCATTACGACAGAATCATCGTTGGTGTTCGGCGCCTCGAATGCCGCAATCAGCAGTTTGCCGAAATCATTTCACCCCGAGGGCATCAAGCTCGACGAGGGAGAAGAGGATCGACAACCCCTGGACTGGTCCATTGTCTTGACGGATGCCGAAGGGGCAGAGGCCCGACTGCCGTTATCGCACGACCAGCTGCTATATCCGCAGATTAAGAACTATACCCGGCGTTTTGGAGCGATCAGCAGTACCCCGTCATCGGAGGTGGTCATGCGACGCTACTGCTTCCCGCTAAAGGACTTCGTTGCGGTCAATCCACGCCTCGATCTGAAGCGTCTGCGCAGTATCCGTTTCGACTTCGACCGCACGCAGCGTGGCGTCATTGCGTTGGACGACGTCGGACTGATGGGCGGGCCGTAGAGTGTGGATCGCATTTGTTTTCCGGATCGCCGTGGCACCAAAAAAAAAGGCCCCGAGCTTTTGGCAGGGGGCCCTTTCATCGACTAAATGCTGACCCGTTAGAACTTGTAGGTGGCGCCAACCAGGAAGAAGCGGCCCACCGCGCCGTCCTGCATCAGCGAACCATCGTAGGCCAACTGGCCACCGCCGCCGTAGGTCTGCGCGTCGATCGGCGGTTCCCGATTGAACACGTTGTTGATAGAGCCATGAAGCGCCAGATGATCGTTGACGGCATAGCGTGCGTACAAATTCGTGTCCACGTACGTATGCACTGTGCACAGATACCCCGGTACCGTCGCATTCGGCGTGAAATGAGCGCCGTACGCGGTGGTTCCTCCATAGAGAAGACCCTGCTCGCAGGTATTTACCGCGGACGAGGGATCCGTAATGGAGAAGTGGCTGGTGTAGTTCACCGTCGCCGAGACCGTCATAGGTCCCCTATCCCAGCTCAAGGTGAACACCGCACGATCCTTGGGATTGCCGGTATCGCCGGAAATCGACGACGGTCCATGCGTTCCCGACAAACTGTAGGTCACGCCATCTACCACCTGGTTGTATTCGATGACGTGGGTGTAGTTCAACTCGGCGGTGAGTCTGCCGAAATCACCCAGATCGAAGTGCGACTGGAAATCCACGTCGATGCCTTCCGTCTGAGTTTCGCCTGCATTGATGTACGGAAACGTTCCGAATGCCGTCAATCCCACCGGCGTCACCGTGTTCGCGGTGCAGACATTGTTCGCCGTGCAAAACGGCAGCGTCGCCGCAGGACCGCGGACCAGACTGGTATAAGCGCCGATGCCGCCGACTTGCAGCTCCGAAATAATGTCATTGGTCAGCTTGATCTTGTAGTAGTCGGCGGACACGTTGAACATGTTCGACGGTTCGAAGATGAATCCGACCGTGGCATTGGTCGACTTGACGGGCTTCAGCGTGTTGCCTGGCTGCTGCAAGCCGGTCAGGGAGATGTTGCACTGGCTGGGGAAGTTGCCCTTGGCGTTGGGAGTGCCGGGATTCGGGCAGAGTACGGGGTCATTGGTAGTACCGGCTCCAAAGAAGTTCCCGGACTGCTGACTTTCCGCCGGCGATGGCGCCCGGAACCCCTTGCCCCACGTCCCGCGCAGTGCAAACTGCTCAATGGGCTTGTACTTGACCGATACTTTCGGCGTGGTCGCGCCGCCGACCCCGTTGTTGTAGTTGTCGTATCGAACAGCGCCATCGACTTCTAACTGCTTGACCACCTGCGCGTTGAATTCCATGAAGGCGGCTGCGTCATTCTGACTGCCGAGCGCAAAGGCCGCGTTGCCCTCCTGCACACCCGTGGAAATAGTCTCCGGAGGCAGGTCATTTTCCACCTTGTGGAAGAATTGAGCGCCGAGGGCGACGGACAGCGGGCCGCCAGGCAAGTTGAAGATAGGGCGTGATCCATGCAGATCGGCGACATACAACGTACTCGTCGGATGAGAAATGGCCTCAGGCGCCAGCATATTTGCAGCAGCGGGGCTGGCACCGGAGCCGATCACATAGCCGGCATTCAGCGCCGGCTGCACCAAGCCGGGTTCGAGCTCGCTAAGCTCCTTCAGATCCATTCTCGAATACATGGCACCCAGTGATCCATCGATATCCCAGCCGGCCGCGGTTCCTTTGATGTCGGCAACGAGCCGGTAAGTATTGGTGTCAGTCAGCGTCGTCGGCAGCCCTATCTCGTGAAAGTTGTAGACCAAAGGCGCCGCCGCCCCATAAGGATTGCCCGGGTAGTTGGCGGGCACGGTGATGATGGGGTAGGAAACGAAGGAGGGATTCACGCCCGGGGCCACGGCAAGGTTCACGATACCGCCCGTGTTATATCCGGTGCCCGGAAAGGCGCAACAGACCTGCTCCGCCTTGCTGTCGAACAGCGATGCCGATACCGACGTGGTCCAATCCCCTGCGAGGGCCTTGGTAAATTTTGCCAGTACGTTGGTTTGACCGGTCGACGGCTGAATCTGCAGTTGACGGTATTGAGTTGTGCATTGATTCAACATTTGCGCCTGGGCGGTGCAGCCCGGCAGAAACGCTTGGCCCGGCAGACCATTGGCAAATGTGCCGTTGGCATTTTGGGCACTCGGGTTAATGAGGTACCCAGTGGTGCTTACGGGATACGGAATATTCGGATTACCAAAAGATCCTGGGGTGGTGTTCAATCCACCCGGTATGGCGCTCCAGTCCAGCATGGTAAAGCCGCCTTGGCGGTTGGCGGCCAGAATCTGGTCTTGATGATGAAAATCGATCGCAACATAGGCGTTGTAGCCGTCGTTCACGAGATCGCCGATTCCCGAAATACCGGCCAGATGCTCCGTGGTGCCGTCATGCTTCTGCGAGGTCCCGGCTTCCGCGGTGAGTTCGGTACCGTTATAGGTTTTCTTCATGATGATGTTGACGACGCCGGCGATGGCGTCCGCGCCGTAGATGGCGGATGCGCCGTCCTTCAGCACTTCGACCCGTTCGATGGCGTTGAACGGAATGGCACTCACGTCCACAAAACTTCGCTGGTTATCGTCCGAGATCGGGTAATCCACCATGCGCTTGCCGTCGATCAACACCAACGTGTTGCCGACTGACAAACCGCGCAGCGCGACGCCTGAAGCGCCTGCCGCGAACGCCTGCCCGAAGGACTGACTCAAAGTACCCTGGCCGTTGGCCGACAAATTGGACAGCACTTGGGAGAGATTCGTATACCCCATTTGCTGAATTTCAACCCCGGTTAGCACCTGCACCGGGCTCGGCGTCTCGATGTCGGTCCGTTTGATCAGTGAACCAGTCACGATAACCTCTTGCAGCTCTGGCGCCGGCGTCGTGGCCACCGTCTGTCCCATCGCGACCGCGCTCATTAAGGCAGCGGCCAAGCCGGCGGCGGCATTACCCCATCTCAGGCGAGATGTGGTTTCCGCAGACAAGCCGGCTCCGCCGGGATTCATTCCCGTTGATTTGTGCGTCATCATGTCCTCTCAGTTGGTTAGTTCGAGGTGTTGCGGACAGGCAACAGCTCGTGTCAAATTGAATGCTGGGAGCGGCCTAACCGTCCCCCAACCTACATATCGTCGAAGAAATCTGGATGAACACGCAATAAGGGAGATCTGCAAAAGCACCGCCATGGGGACCCTGCACGTGGCATCCACGCTACAGTCATCTCCGGAGCGGGCGAATCGATCACGGATGGTTTATGCCGCGAAAGCTCATTGCGCAGGTCCAGGCGCGCGGCACGCGATGCCGAAAATCACCCGAACTTAGCCCCCAGTTCCTACCAGATGTACGGTATGAGACGCTGGCGCACACGGCTTGCGTATTCGTTGTAGCCGGGAAGATCGCTGCGCAGGATCCTTTCCTCATCAAGAAGCCGCCACAAGAGTACCGGCAGGATGAGCGGGACGAGACAGATCGTGAGCCACGAGCCGAGTGCGAGCGGCA
>Ga0193716_1000294_pt1 | contig 31373 bp, 27 predicted proteins | sample U2c1metaG_FD_145901 | JGI IMG/M metagenome (GOLD analysis project Ga0193716, IMG submission 145901) | Soil microbial communities from a riparian zone of the East river system, Colorado, United States - U2c1 | ecosystem: Environmental > Terrestrial > Soil > Riparian zone | place: USA: East River...
CCAAAATGACTTCTACAAATTGCCGCTCGATGATGGCCTGCGCCGTGGCCGCATCCAATTCGCGATTGAAGGCAATGATGCCGCCGTAGGCCGAGGTCGGGTCGGTACGATAGGCGTGTGCATAGGCCTCGGCGATGGTGCTGCACCTCGCGGCACCGCAGGGATTGGCGTGTTTGACGATGACGCAGCCGGCCGTGTCGAATTGGCGCACGCATTCGAGCGCCGTGTCGGCGTCGGCGATGTTGTTGAACGACAGCTCTTTGCCCTGAATTTGCTTGGCCTGGGTCACGGATGCGCCGATGGCGCGGGGGTCCGTGTAGTACGCTGCCTGCTGGTGCGGATTTTCCCCGTACCGCATGTCGAGGTGCTTGCGAAATGAAAGATTCAAGTCGTCGGGGAAGGTGGGCGCCGCACTGCCGCCGATGGCGCCGGTGAAGTACGCGGATACCATCGCATCGTACTGCGCGGTGTGTGCGAACGCCTTGGCGCTCAACTTGCGGCGCATATTCAAATTGATGCTGCCCTGGTTGGCGGCCAGTTCATCCAGCAACTCGCGATAGTCGTTGGGGTCCACGGCCACCGTGACGAAGGCATGATTCTTTGCCGCGGCCCGCACCATCGCAGGACCGCCGATATCGATGTTGTCGACCGCCTCCTCATAGGTGCAGTCGGGCCGGCTGACCGTGGTGGCAAAGGGATACAGATTCACCGCCAGCAGGTCGATGGGTTCGATGTCGTGCTCGCGCATCACCGCCTCATCGACTCCGCGCCTGCCCAGCAGGCCGCCGTGAATCTTCGGATGAAGAGTTTTCACGCGGCCGCCCATGATTTCCGGAAAGCCCGTGTGCTCGGCCACTTCTTTGACCGGGATGCCGTGACTCGTCAACAGTTTGGCGGTGCCGCCGGTCGACAATAGCTCGATGCCGCGTTCTTTCAGTTCGCGTGCGAATTCAACGATGCCGGTCTTATCGGAAACACTGAGTAGCGCGCGACGTACGGGCGTGAGCACTGAAGCGTTACTCGTTGATGCCGAACTCTTTGAGTTTCTTGCGCAATGTGCCGCGATTGATGCCGAGGATGGTGGCGGCCCGGCTCTGGTTGCCCTGAACATGGCCCATCACCACTTTGAACAAGGGCTCCTCGACTTCGCGCATCACGAGGTCGTACAAATGTGCGGGCTTATGGCCGTTCAGCGTTTCAAAATAGCATTGCAGGGCCTCTTCAGCCTGCGAACGCAAAGGCACGCCCTTGCCATTGACCTTCAAGTCGCGACCGTTGAATGCGGGCGCGATCTCTCGTCGTGATTTCGATTTCTTTTTAGCGACCATGGCCTTAAGTTCAATCCCGTTGATTTTTTTTGTTTTCCAAAACGCCTACGCGGCGCGATCCAGACTCGTATCGTAATGCTGCAGCAGGGTAGACAGTTGTTCCGCGGGCGTCTCGATTTGAACGAGCCGATTCCGCAAGTCCTCTTGTCCGGGGTGCTGCCGAAAATACCAACTCAAGTGCTTACGTGCCACCCGAACACCGGTTTGATCGCCGTAAAAAGCATACAGGTCTTCAAGGTGGGCGCGCATAATATCACGGACTTTTTCCAGCGCTAGCGCTGCGCGAATTTCTCCTGTCGAGAGAAAGAAATTGACTTCGTCAAAGATCCATGGCCGGCCCTGGGCCGCTCTGCCGATCAGGATGCCGTCGCACCCGGTCTGCTGAAGAATTTTTCGTGCGTGCTGCGGGGAAGCGATATCTCCGTTTGCAAATACGGGAATCTTTACAATGGCCTTGATGGCAGCCACGGTTTCGTGTTCAGCATCGCCCTGATACATATCGGTGCGCGTGCGTCCGTGAATGGCCAGCGCGGCAATGCCGCTGTCTTCGGCGATTTTTGCTATCGCCAAGCCGTTCTTGTGCTGAGGATCCCATCCGGTGCGTGTTTTCAACGTCACCGGCGCCGTCACTGCCCGCGCCACCTTGAGCAAGATCCGTGCAACAAGGTCTTCATCCTGAAGCAGCGCCGAGCCCGCCAATCGATTGCACACTTTCTTTGCGGGACAACCCATATTGATGTCGATGATTTCCGCACCGGCATCGACGTTGCGCCGCGCAGCATCGGCCATCATGTCAGGATCAAAGCCGGCTATCTGCACCACCCGAGGGCTGGGTTCGCCCGAATGATCCATGCGGCGCCGCGATTTCGGTGTATCCCACAACCGCACGTCGGCGCTGAGCATTTCCGAGGCGGCCAGCCCTGCGCCGAAACGGCGGCATAGAATGCGAAACGGCCGGTCGGTCACACCGGCCATGGGCGCCAGCAGGACGTGGGAGGGCAACGTGTAGCGGCCTATCTTGACGGTCATCGCTTAGCTTGCGCCGGCGCCGCATCGTTGGCACACGAAATTTTTTTATCGGCGCCGCGCAGGCACACATCGATTAAAAAATTTTCCGCGCTTTTGCCCGGATCCAAGATATCCATCGTTGCATCCACCCGCTCGCCGGGTGCGAGAAGCTTGACGATCGGCTTGCCCAAGTATTCGAAAGCTTCAAAATCGCGCGTGCCAATGCTGCCGCCAAAGCGATTGGCGAGGGTGACGCGCAATAGCGGGTACGGCTCGAGTTGTGCGGCCGTGTTCAAGATGCTGGCGCGCACGCGCAATGTGCCCTCCCCGGCGGGATCGCCGGTCACTCCCCACTGCCTGAGCTGATAAGCGGTCAGGTTGGCCGGGGCCGATACCGGAGCGCCGATCGTTGAGTAAAGCGCGCGCAACGGCGCGCCCAAGGGTGTGTGAGCTGCAAGCCATTCGCGATTCTGGTGAACCACCTGGACAATCAACAGCAGCGCCGATGCAATCACCGCGACAAGCCACGGGATGAACGCTCGCTCGCTGACCTGGGGCGTGAGCGCGAAGGGTGATGCGCGTCGCCTTCGCGGTCGAGCGGCTCTCTCCACGCCTAGTGGCGCCTCGATGCCGGGCGATGATTCCAGGACGGAAAGCATTTCGCGTCGAGCGTCCTCGGAAACGTCGAAGCCGCTGGGTGCCGCCGCGCGAGCCGGCTCAGGGGTCGGTTCAAACGCCGGCTCAATTGCCGGCTCGGGAGCCGGCTCCTCAAGAACGGGCTCGGAAGCCGGTCGAGGCGCCGCCGCATTGAAAATCTCGACATCCTCCGGGTGCGGCGGCATGGGTGCCGCTACCACGATCGGTTCGGGGCTTTGCGGCGCCGACGCGCGCTTCTTGGATTCGACGAAAATCCGATCCAATTCTCCCGGCGGTAAAGTGAATTCCAGCGATGTTTCGCCCACATGATCAGAAGGCGCATCCTCGATCTCGAGCGGGACATCGGCTGATGCGTTTTCATTCCAGTCCAGAATTTGCAGCCGAGCTATCTCGACTCCCGGCGGCGGCGACATGTCTTCGCTACCCGCCTCCGTCTTGGGCAGTGGTGTCATCGGTGCCGGGGATTCCAGAATGCTGTCGGCGCGAAATTCCAAATCGATTTCGGTCTCGCCGGCCGTAAAGGCACTCGGATCCTCGGCCAGCTGTGCCAATGCATTGAAGATTTCGCCGCATCTTCCGCAACGCACCTGACCGCCCGCCGCCCGCAGCACTTCGGCGGATAACCTGAAAACGGTCTCGCATTTCGAACATTGCGTGAACAAATTAGGTCGCTCTCCGCGCGTAGATGCAGCACCACTCGTCGCGTTCAATGACCTGCACCATATCAAAACGCGACGCGTATGCCGCTTTTACCGCGTAGGCCTGCGTTTTCAACAGGCCTGACAGAAGGAGATGGCCCTTAGGCTCGCAGGCCGCAGTCAACTTCGGCGCCAATTCGATCAACGGTCCGGCAAGAATGTTGGCCATCACGCAATCAGCAGGATGCAATTCGTCTTCGATGCCCTGCACCGTCATTTGCCGGGAGACGCCGTTGCGGATGGCGTTGTCGCGCGTCGCCAGAAGGGCTTGATGGTCCAAATCGACCGCGGTCGCGTGGGCGGCTCCCAGTTTCAACGCTGCGATACCCAAGATCCCGGAGCCGCAGCCATAATCGATGACCGTTCGGCCTGCCACGAGCAGTGAATCCAAAATCTGCAGGCACAGCGCCGTGGTGGGATGCGTGCCGGTGCCGAACGCCAGTCCCGGGTCGAGCCGCACGACAATGGCTTCGGGGTCATCCGGCGCCTCGGCTGCGCGTGGACAGACCCACAGGCGGCGTCCGAAGCGCATCGATTTCCAGCCGGCGAGCCAAGCGCGTTCCCAGACCTGATCTTTCACCGCGCGCACCCGAGCGGTCTGGGTGACGTGGCTGCCCAAGGTGGTCGCGAGGCGATCGAGATTCAACGCCGCGTCGCTCGATTCTTGAAACAGGGCGCGCACCAGCGTGTCGCTCCACAATCTCATTTCACCCGGCTTGGGCTCGAGCACGGGTTCGTCGCCACGATCGACGAAGGTTATGGAACTTGCGCCGACTTCGAGCAGCGCCGCTTCGACCGCGTCGCAGCTTAAGGTCGCGAGCGGAAATTCGATTTCATAGAAATTCATCGATGCAACACCCGAGAAGATGTTACTTCAGTCCCAAGCGGCGCTCTAAGTAGTGGATGTCGGTACCGCCCTGCTTGAAAGCGGAATGATTGAAAATTTCTTGGTGCAGCGGGATGTTGGTCTTGATGCCCTCGACCACCATTTCCGCAAGGGCATTGCGCATGCGGGCGATGGCCGTGTCGCGCGTGTCGCCGTATGCAATGACCTTGCCGATCATGGAGTCGTAAAACGGCGGCACGTTGTAGCCGGTGTAGACGTGGCTGTCGACTCGGATTCCCGGACCGCCGGGCGAGTGCCACAGCCGGATTGGACCCGGCGACGGTGTGAAAGTCTTCGGATCTTCCGCGTTGATGCGGCATTCCACGGCGTGGCCGCGGATTTGGATGTCATTCTGGCCGTAAGGCAGCGGCTCGCCGGCGGCAATCAGCAGCTGTGCCTTGACGATATCGATTCCGGTGACCAATTCGGTCACGGGATGTTCGACCTGAACACGCGTGTTCATCTCGATGAAGTAAAATTCGTTGTCCTGATACAAAAACTCGAGCGTGCCGGCGTTGCGATAGCCGACTTCGCGGCAGGCGCGGGCGCAGCGCTCACCCATGGTCTTGCGTTGCTTGGCGCTCAAGCCCGGCGCGGGCGCTTCTTCGATCACTTTTTGGTGGCGGCGCTGCATGGAGCAATCGCGCTCGCCCAGGTGCACGACGTTGCCGTAGTTGTCCGCCAGTACCTGAAACTCGATGTGCCGCGGCTTTTCGAGGAATTTCTCCATGTAAACCTGATCATTGCTGAATGCAGCAAGCGCCTCGGCCTGTGTTACGCCGATTGCATTGAGCAGCGACGCATCGGTGTGCACCACGCGCATGCCGCGGCCGCCGCCGCCGCCGGAAGCCTTGATGATCACGGGGTAGCCGATTTCCTTGGCGATGCGGAAATTCTCATCCGCGTCCTTGCCCAAAGGTCCGTCGGAACCCGGCACACAGGGGACGCCTGCCGCTTTCATGACCTTGATTGCGGACACTTTATCGCCCATGAGCCGGATGGTTTCCGCCCGGGGTCCGACAAAGATGAACCCGCTTTTCTCGACGCGCTCGGCGAAATCGGCGTTTTCCGACAAGAACCCGTAACCCGGATGAATCGCCACCGAGTCCGTCACCTCGGCTGCGCTGATGATCGCCGGCATGTTCAAGTACGACAGAGCCGATTGCGGAGGTCCGATGCACACGGTCTCGTCCGCGAGCAGCACGTGTTTGGTGTTGAAATCGGCCGTGGAATGCACGGCCACGGTCTTGATTCCGAGTTCGCGGCAGGCTCGCAATATGCGAAGTGCGATCTCGCCGCGGTTCGCGATGACGACTTTTTCGATCATCTTCAGCTATTCGATGATGAACAGCGGTTGACCGAACTCGACCGGCTCGCCGTTCTTCGCCAGCATCGCCGTCACCCGACCCGCCTTGTCGGATTCGATTTGGTTCATCATCTTCATGGCTTCAATGATGCAAAGTATCTGACCGACTTCGATTTCACTGCCGATCTCGACGAAGGGCTTCGCGCCCGGGGAAGCAGAGGCGTAATAGGTGCCGACCATGGGGGACGTGACGGTGTGCTCATCATTGCGAGGCGCTCGCTCGCCGGCTGACGTGGCCGGCATCGGCATCGCTGCACCGGCCGGCGCCGCATGCATGAGGGGGGCAGGTTGGGTGGCAGCGACCTGCATGCCCATCCTCGGGTGACGGCTGATGCGCACCGATTCCTCGCCCTCCGATATTTCAAGTTCCGAGATGCCCGATTCCTCGAGCAACTCGATCAGTTTCTTTACCTTGCGAATATCCATCCGCGAACCCCTTGAGAATCGATCGTTTTAAGTTTTGACCAGGCGCGCGATGGCGGCTTGGAGCGCGAGCTCGTAGCCGATCGGGCCCAGACCGTAAATGCAGCCGACCGCGATGTCGGACAAATATGAGTGATGCCGAAAGGCCTCGCGCGCAAATACATTGCTCAGGTGAATTTCAATGAACGGTACCCCTACCGATAGGAAGGCATCGCGCAATGCGATGCTCGTATGGGTAAAGGCGCCCGGATTGATGATCACGAAGCCTACGCCATCGCGCTTCGTGGTCTGAATTTTGCCGATCAACTCGTGCTCGGCATTGCTCTGTGAGGCGACCAGCTCATGGCCTTGGGCAACACTTAAGCCCTTGAGCTTCGTCTCGATGTCTTGCAGAGTAGCCGTGCCATATACGGCCGGCTCGCGACTGCCGAGCAGATTCAAATTCGGACCATTCAACAATAAAATTCGCGCCATCTCGGCATCCATTTCCGCGCAGTCGCGTCATAAAGGTCCGCGATAATAACCAGAATTTGAGGTGAAAAGGCAAGCTTCGGCGGCGAACGTCGCCGGAAGACGCTTATCCTGCTTGTTTCTCGGCCAGTGCCTGCAGGCCCTCGGCTATGGCACGCCGAGCTTCGGGGAGCTGGACGCGGCCCTGATTGAGATCTTGGACCTCGGATAGGATGAAATCGACCTGCGGCCGGTGCAGCTCGCCGACAAACAAAGTCACCACCTCACCGCGCCGGTCCGTGAAAACGGTGAAGGGGAAGGCCGGCGAATCCATGCCGAACTTTGCCGCCACGTCCAGGGCATCTTGATCGCCGATGAGCACCGGGTAGTCGATTTTGAACTGGCCGGCGAAGTCCCGAACCTTGTCGGGATAGTCCACGGCAATACCGACGACCTGAAGATCCCGCCCGGCCCATTCGGCCGCCAGAGTCTTGAGCAACGGGATTTCCCGCCGGCAGGGCGCGCACCAGGTGGCCCAAAAGTTGATCACGAGCGATTTGCCGCCCCATGTCGAGATCGGGACGGACTTGCCGGTTAGATCCTTGAGCGAAAAGTCAGGCAGGCGGCCCGGAACGATTGGATGCGGCATGGCCGCTTCGGACGCCGAACCGTCCGACACGGTGGGCGCGCTGGCCGTGCCGGCAGGCACTGCCACGCCGGGGATCTCGTGGGCGCGGCGAATCGAATGAGTCTTCAAGCCTGCCCAAATCCCGAGCAGCACAACTAGCGCGGCGCCAAAAAGGCGCAGCCCTGGCATGTTCATGCCGGAACGTCGAGCTTGCGTCCCTTGCGCAGCACCAGCCCTGCAAGCAGAAATGCGAATGCACCCGCGATGATCGCGATGCTCTGCCACGGATAGGGCGGAATGCTGGGCGCGACCGGAGCGGGGCCGGCGTTCGGGAAGACCACTCTGGTGATGGGGGGATAGCAAAGCCCTGCTTCCGCGCAGCCCTGATAGGTCACTTTGAGCTGAATGCGGTGGGCGCCTGCATCAATCCGGGTGTAGGGAACCGTCGCCTCAACCTGTTGGGTATAGATTTCTTGGGTGCCGAGGAATGGGTCGGTTTTCACGACACCGGGCGGCAGCTGCGGGGCAGAGACCACCAGGTCCGGACTTTCCGCCCTGACGTCGATCTTTTGCTTATACAGATAGTAGCCATCCGCGATGACCCAGCGCACTTTCAGAACATTGCCGTCGATGCGTGCGGCAACCCGGAATGCGACATCGGGCGGCAGGAAGTCGGTTTCGTTGGATTCAATACCTCGCATCCACCAGGGCTTGGCGTGGGCGGTTCCGGCCGCGCCCAGCAACACGAAGATCAAGGAGAGGAGGACGGTCGTTTGGCTGCGTTTCATGGGCGCACTTTAGTGGCCATGCCTCGCGCACGCCAGCCCAGAATTGTTGCTGCAGGACAGCAAAAATTAAGGTGCTCAGGCCTTGAATCGTAATATTTCGCCGCTATTATTAGCAGCCTCGATGGGAGAGTGCTAACAACACCCACCCTTTGTTAACCCAACCTCAAGCACTAGGAGTCTTGTCTTATGAAGATTCGTCCCCTTCATGACCGCGTGATCGTGAAAAGAGAAGAAGAGGAGCGTAAGTCTCCAGGTGGCATCGTGATCCCGGATACCGCGACTGAAAAGCCGATCTTCGGGAAAGTGGTTGCCGTCGGTAAGGGCAAGATATTGGAGAACGGCGAAATTCGCCCGCTGGACGTCAAAGTCGGCGACAAGATTCTGTTCGGCAAGTACAGCGGCACCGAAGTAAAAATGGACGGGGACGAACTGGTTGTGATGCGAGAGGAAGACATCATGGCCATCGTGGAAGGCAAGTAAGCCCCGCCAATCCGAATTTACTTCGCGCAAATCAAATTTAATTAGAGGTATCAGCAAATGGCAGCTAAAGACGTACGCTTCAGCGACGACGCTCGGGCACGCATGTTCAAGGGTGTGAATATTTTGGCGAATGCCGTCAAAGTCACACTGGGTCCGAAGGGCCGCAACGCGGTGCTCGATAAGAGCTTCGGCGCTCCCACCGTCACCAAGGACGGTGTGTCCGTGGCGAAGGAAATCGAACTCAAGGATAAGTTCGAAAACATGGGCGCGCAGATGGTGAAGGAAGTCGCTTCCAACACGTCTGACGAAGCCGGCGACGGCACCACCACCGCGACCGTGTTGGCGCAAGCCATCATTCGCGAGGGCTTAAAGTCGGTTGCGGCAGGCGCAAATCCGATGGATTTGAAGCGCGGCATCGACACCGCGGTCATTGCGGCCACCGAAGAGCTCAAGAAGCTCTCCAAGCCCTGCAAGGATCCGAAGGCGATTGCGCAAGTCGGCACGATCTCCGCGAACTCCGACGAGAGTATTGGCAAGACGATTGCCGATGCGATGGCGAAGGTCGGCAAAGAGGGCGTGATCACGGTTGAGGAAGGTTCGGGTCTCGAGAACGAGCTCGAAGTGGTCGAAGGCATGCAGTTCGATCGCGGCTACCTCTCGCCGTATTTCATCAACAATCAGCAGAGCCAGAGCGCCGAGCTCGACAAGCCGCTGGTGCTGTTGGTTGACAAGAAGATCTCCAACATTCGCGAATTGCTCCCGTTGCTGGAAGCCATTGCGAAGGGCGGCCGGCAGCTGCTGATCGTTGCGGAAGATGTGGAAGGCGAAGCGCTGGCCACGTTGGTCGTCAACACGATCCGCGGCATCGTCAAGGTCGCCGCCGTCAAGGCGCCGGGCTTCGGCGATCGTCGCAAAGCCATGTTGCAGGACATCGCGGTCCTCACGGGCGGCACGGTCATCTCCGACGAAGTCGGCTTGTCGCTCGAGAAGGCGACGCTGAATGACCTCGGCGAAGCGAAGAAGATTCTGGTGGAGAAAGAGAACACCACCATCATCGACGGCGCCGGCAAGGCCTCTGACATCAAGGGCCGCGTCGACAGCATTCGCCAGCAGATCGAGGAAGCGACCTCTGACTATGACAAGGAAAAACTCCAGGAGCGCGTTGCCAAGCTCTCCGGCGGTGTTGCCGTGATCAAAGTCGGTGCCGCGACCGAAATCGAAATGAAGGAAAAGAAGGCCCGCGTCGAAGACGCACTGCACGCCACGCGTGCGGCCGTCGAAGAGGGCGTGGTCCCGGGCGGCGGTGTCGCTCTGGTACGCGCATTGAAGGCCATCGAGAAGCTTGTCGGCAAGAACGAAGACCAGACGACGGGCATCAAGATCCTGGCCCGCTCGATCGAAGAGCCGCTGCGTCAAATCGTCACCAATGCCGGTGAGGACGCCGCGGTTGTTTTGAACCGAGTCCGCGAGGGCAAGGGCACGTTCGGCTACAACGCCGCGACGGGCGAGTACGGCGATATGATCGAAATGGGCATTTTGGATCCGACCAAGGTGACGCGTCTGGCTCTGCAGAACGCCGCCTCGGTATCGGGACTGCTGCTCACGACGGAAGTCATGATCGCTGAGTCGCCGAAGGAAGAAGAGCATTCGCATGGCGCGCCGGGTGGCGGCATGGGCGGAATGGGCGGAATGGATATGTAGTTGGCGCCTGTAGCTACCGCTTAAACGGTAATTACGATCAAGAAAGAGCGGACTTCAAGTCCGCTCTTTTTTTGTGCGCCCGGCAGGGCGCACTCATTTGGAGGTGAAAGTCCTCTACACAGCCGGCATGGGCAAGTGTTAGCGGAAGGCAACGGCGTCTCGGGTGACTGAGAGTCGGAAGGAAGCCGGAAGCAAAGCGCTGGCGCGACGAACAGGAAGCGGATAGAGGCAGCACCGTGGGGTGAGCAGGCAAAAAGATGCAAAGCCCAGTACATGTACGGAACACGGTGTCGTAGATCCGACGCGCATAAGCGTGAAGGTGGGTGCGCAATACCCGGGGAGATCTGCAAGCGCGCCTTTAAGGCTAGGAGGATCGAAAGGTTCTCCGATGCGTTGGCAGAAGTCAGCAGAGGCCGTAGTAGGTAGCGATACCGAAGGGCCGAACAAGGAAGCCGAGAGTAGGACGGATGGTCTCGAAGCGAAGCGATGAAGCAGAAGCACTCGCGAGAGTGGCCGAAGCGGGGGGTGCAGGCCGGAAGCCGCGCACGAAGCGAAGCGGTGCGGAGCTTGGCGCGGCGACATCCGGGCGAACGAAATCGGAGGACCACACACTCATGGAAGAGGTGGTCGAACGCAGCAACTTGCAGCTAGCGTATCAACGGGTGGTTAAGAACAAAGGGGCGCCAGGCGTTGATGGCCTGTCGATACCGCAGTTCAAAGACTGGCTGAAGATGCACTGGCCGAGCGTGAAGAAGGCCTTGTTGGAAGGGCGGTATTTACCGCGGCCGGTACGAGGGGTGGATATCCCGAAGCCAGCGGGCGGCGTGAGAACCCTCGGTGTACCGACCTTGGTTGACCGGCTAATCCAACAAGCGCTGCATCAAGTGCTGCAACCACTCTTTGAGCCCACGTTCTCGGACTCAAGCTACGGCTTTCGTCCGGGACGCGGCGCGCAGCAAGCGGTTCGCAAGGCACGGGGCTATATCCGCGAGGGAAAGCACTGGGTGGTTGACATCGATCTGGAGAAGTTCTTCGATCGGGTCAATCATGATGTGCTGATGTCGCGGGTGGCAAGGCAAGTCAGTGATGTACGAGTGCTGAAGCTGATCCGTCGGTTCTTGGAAGCCGGGATGATGAGCGATGGGTTGGTTGAGCCGCGCACGGAAGGGACGCCGCAAGGCGGCGGGTGATGAGTGGAGTCAGGACTTTCCTCGAGGATGTCTTGAGGCTGCGCATCAACACCGAGAAGAGCCTGGTGGCGCAGCCGTGGGAGCGTAAGTTCCTGGGGTACAGTGTGACCCGGTATCGCGAAAATCGTCTGACGATAGCTGCGGCAAGCGTGCAACGGCTGATGCAGAAGGTACGTGACCTCATGCGCACCGGACGCGGCCAGTCACTAGCCCACACCATCGAGGATCTGAACCCGCTGTTGCGGGGCTGGATCAATTACTTCCGGCTCACCGAAACCAAAAGGGCGCTGGAGTACCTCGATGGTTGGATGCGGCGGCGACTACGCTGCCTGCTGTGGCGACAATGGAAGCGTCCAGCCACCCGAGCCCGTAAACTAAGGGCGTTGGGCCTGAGCGCCGAGCGTGCTCGCCTCAGTGCCGGCAATGGTCATGGTCCGTGGTGGAACGCAGGCGCGTCCCATATGAACCTGATGCTGCCGGCCAAGTACTTCACGGCCAAGGGGCTGGTCTCGCTGCTGGGCACCCATCAGCGACTCCAGAGCTTCAGTTGAACCGCCGGATGCGGAACCGCACGTCCGGTGGTGTGGGAGGGCGGTGAGCGTAAGCTCACCCCCTACCCGATTAAAACCTCCATTATTGCTGGCTGCCGTCCGCGGGGGGCAAGCTGCTGCTGACGACGCTGATTTTTTCGGACTCGGTCAGCGCGTGATTCGGCGCCGCCGCGCCGTTCGACCAATAGGAATAGCGCCGCACGTCGCGGCGATACGCCACCGACGTGATGGGGTCTACGATAAGCCGCATATGCGTGATGGCCTGCAATTGCGGCAACTGCCCGCGCGGCAGGCGGGCGCTGCGTGCAAGCACCTTGAGCATATCCCCGAGGACGGCCGGATCCGGCTTTGCATGCAGCACGATCTCAATGCAGGCGGTTTCCTTGGCATCGGCGAGGCAGGGAACCGGGTGGGTGTAGGCGAACTCAATTTCGTTCCACACAAAGACCTGCGGTTCCAAGGGCAAGGACAGCGAGGCCCTCATGTCGTACCAGACACCTTGTTCCAGCGTCGCCCCGATCCAAGTTCCGGCGTCAAAGTTGTAGTTCTCGGCCACCAGCGACTCGATCACGTGTGACGATTGCTGCGCGCCAAGAGCTTTGGATACGCTGCGCACGAGCTGTGCGGTGGGCGTGCCCCGAGAGGCGAGATCGCGAGTCAGCGCGCCCATATCCGCGCGGACCCGAGACCCGAACCTGAACCCTCCCTTGCTGTCGTCGAAGTCGCCGTTGTGCGCGAGTTCGAAGTCGTGGAATTGAAGCAGCATGCCAGCGAGCGAAGTCGCGAGACCTTGAAGCGCCGGCTCTTTGGTCGGCGGGTTTGCAAGGTCGAAATGAGCCGGAGCGGCTTGGAAAGAGACGCCCCAACCGGTCAGACCCTTGCGCACACGCCGTTGCGCACTTCGGGTGCTGTGGACACTGAAGACCTCGCCATCCGCTATTTGGGTGTAGTTGGATTCGACATTTACCTCGGTAACGCTCGGGAACCAGTCGAATGCCAGTGTGGCCGAGCGCTCCGGGAAGTCCTGCATGCGAGCGGCAACCTGGTCGGGGGAAGCATCCTCGTTTTTCCACTGCAGCAGTAGGGCGTAATTGTCTTCGGCATCCTCGGCGTAACCGTACTCGCGGTCCATGTCGATGGCCTCTTGCAAAGCCGCGACGGCCGCAGCCGCGTCGCCGAGATCGTGATACGCCACGCTGCTGTTGAATTGCATGGTGACCATGGATACCGCGTCGAAAGCGCTTCGATAGAGCTCGACTGCGCGTTGTGCCGATTCCAGCGCGGCGCGCAGTTCTGCATCACGCACCTCCGCGGCGCCGCACGCAGCCCGCGCCGAATGAATTTGATAGTCGACGTCGGTTGCGCGCGCTTGTCCCGAGGGCAGCACGGCGTCCAGCGCAGGATTTGCTTTGACGAGGTCCAGCTGACTTTGTGCGCTATCCAATCGGGTGCGGCAGTCGCCGGTCTCACCCCGCGCGAGAAAAGCCGCGTAGGCCAGACGGGCGTTCAGCGCGTCCGGTGATTGCGGGTCACTCGCATTGAAGCGCTCAATCGCGGAGGCGAACTCCTTCGCGCTGCTCGCATCGTCTGCGTATAGCGGCAGAGTTGCGCCGCTCATCGCGGCGAACAGAGTGACGGCTGCCGCAAAGGTCATGCTCAAGCGTTTTACGAGCGGGGATGGGCCCCGTTGCCCGGGCTCGTCTTGGCTGGGCCGAAGCAGTTGTTCCACGGACTAGTGGGGCTAGCGGCATCATCGAAACGGAAGCAGGTGTGAACGTACGGGTTTTCGTGGAAGTCTTCGAAGAAGGGTTCGCGTCTATTGCTGTGCGGATGATGGTGATGATGATGATCCGTACCGGCCATCATGGAGGTCGAATGGTGGAATGCAACGTGTTGGCCAGGGAGTGGTTTCGCAGCGTGCGACGCGTCCGCGCGCGAGTTTGCGTGCGCGTCTCCGTGATGGGCCGCAGCGGCGCCGAAGGATCCGCCACGCGCAAAGGAACCGCCATGCGCACTGGCCGCAGCGCCTCGTCCTCCCAATCCTGCGCCACCGTAATGGCCGCCGCCGCCACCATGACCGCCGCCGCCGCCGCCGCCGCCGCCACCGCCGCCGCCATGACCGCCGCCGCCGGCGCTCGCGGGCGACGACGATGCGCCCCCCGAACCTCCGCCAGTCGAGGCGAAGACAGGACCGACGACAATCAGTGCGGCGGCGAATATAACGAGTTTGGTAAACATGGGATTCCACCGAATCGGCCTATGTTTATCTCGTTCTACTCTCCCTGGAATTGAGGGTCAAACACGACAGCGTGGTCTGCCCTAAAAATCAATTAACGATACGAAAATAGCGGGGTTTAATGTTTCGCCCACGCTGAGTTAATGTAGTCGAGCGCCTAAGCGAACCGGCAATGACTCGCGGCTTATCTCGCCAAAACTACGACGACCACGGTCAATAAAGCCATCGCTGTCAGAAGCAAATTGTGGCCCCAGCGGGCAACTAGTCCGAGCATGTTCAATTTCCTGTAAGGCTAAAGTTGTACGGTCTGATGATGAATGACCGTGAATTCATGGCGCGCATTATGCACACGAGGGGTTACGGTTATATGCTGGCGCGTCCGAGAATAGGATTCAGAATGTGATATGGATCACAATTAGAGAAATTGCGCAGGCACTTGATTCCCTCGAAGGAGATATGAATAGTGGCAAAAATACCGCCCGGCGTTGGGCCGCAGTTCCCCCAAGTCGTAGTTCTGGTGGGCGCGACCGGCGATCTTGCGCGGCGCAAACTGTTGCCGGGGCTGTTTCATCTGTCGAGCTCAGGGTTCATCCCGGGCTGCCGGATCATTGGAGTCTCACTCGAGAATCTCGACGCAGACGGCTTTCGGCAGTTGGCGCGGGACGCGCTCACCGAATTCTCGACGCGCAAAGTTGCACAGGCCGACTGGGATACGTTCTCAAGCAACCTTCAATACGTACCGTTGAGTGCCGGTGCCGGCGTGCTGAAGGCGGCTGTGCTGGAGGCGGAACGCAGTTTCAACGTCGAGTGCCGCCGGCTGCACTACTTGAGCGTGCCGCCAAACGCCGCATTGTCCGCGGTGCGCCTGTTGGGAGAGGCCGATCTGGTCGACCGCTCACGAGTCATTATGGAGAAGCCATTTGGCACGGACCTCGCGAGCGCGGTTTTGTTGAACAACAAACTGCACGAGGTATTCGACGAGGATCGGATCTTCCGCATCGATCACTTTCTCGGCAAGGAGGCCGCGCAAAACATTCTCGCCTTCCGATTTGCCAATGGTTTGTTTGAACCGATCTGGAATCGCAACTTCATCAACCACGTGCAAATCGATGTACCCGAGAAGCTGGGTCTCGGCAAGCGCTCAGGTTTTTACGAGCAGACCGGCGCGTACAAAGATATGGTGGTCACTCACTTGTTTCAGATTCTTGGCTTCATGGCGATGGAGGCCCCGACGTCCCTGGAGCCGAAACCCATCAGCGAGGAGAAAAACAAAGTTTTCCGCAGCATGCTGCCGATCAAGCCCGCCGATGTCGTCCGCGGACAATACACGGGATACCGGTCGGAAGAAGGCGTCTCCCCCGACTCGGATACGGAGACCTTCATTGCGTTGAGATGCCACATCGACAATTGGCGCTGGGCCGGCGTGCCTTTCTATCTGCGCACGGGCAAGCGCATGGCGGAAGGTCAACGAATCATTTCGATTGCCTTTCGGGAGCCGCCCAAGAGCATGTTTCCGACCGGGTCCGGAATCGGCGAGCAAGGCCCGGATCATCTGACTTTCGACCTGGCGGATGCCGCGAAGATGTCGCTGTCATTCTATGGCAAGCGCCCCGGTCCCGGCATGCGTCTGGACAAACTCAGTATGCAGTTTGCCATGCACGACACGGGGCACATCGGGGATGTGCTCGAAGCGTATGAGCGCTTGATTCTGGATGCCATGCGCGGCGACCATACGCTGTTCACGACCGCCGACGGCATCGAACGGCTTTGGGAGGTTTCCACCAACCTGCTGGAGGCGCCGCTTCCGGTTCGTTTCTATGAGCCCGGGTCGTGGGGACCCAACGCCATCCACCAGCTCATCGCCCCCAGCGCCTGGCGGCTGCCCTTCGAGCGAGCTTGGCGACAGCCGGACAACGCCGCCGGCTGACTCGCCGCCGGCTGAGCTCGCCGCCGGCTGAGCTGGCCGGCCTTCAATACACTTCCGGCACCAGCATTTCCGGAGGCACGGCTTGCCGCGAGTAGTGTTCGTGATGCTCGCGTTGCGGCAGCACGATCGGCGTCTTCGGCGTCTCCTGGTAGTGAAATTGATTGAGCAGATGATCGATGCAGTTGAGGCGCGCTCGTTTCTTGTCGACGGCCTGCACCACCCACCAGCGCGCCTCGGGAATGTGCGAGCGCTCGAGCATCACGTCCTTAGCCCTGGTGTAGTCCTCCCACCGGCGGCGTGATTCCAGATCCATCGGACTCAGCTTCCATTGCTTCAAGGGGTCGTGAATGCGGCCGAGAAACCGCAGGTATTGCTCCTCGTCCGTGATCGAGAACCAGTACTTCAGCAGTTTGATGCCCGAACGAACCAGCATGCGTTCGAACTCGGGCACGGAGCGGAAGAACTCCTCGTACTCGGCGGCCGTGCAGAAGCCCATCACTTTCTCGACGCCCGCGCGGTTGTACCAGCTGCGGTCAAATAGGACGATTTCGCCCGCCGCGGGCAGGTGCGATACGTAACGCTGGAAGTACCACTGCGTCCGCTCGCGGTCATTGGGCGCGGGCAGCGCCACGACCCGAGCGACGCGAGGGTTCAGCCTTTGAGTGATGCGCTTGATCATGCCGCCCTTGCCTGCGGCATCGCGGCCCTCGAATAGGATCAGGACCTTTTCTCCTGAGGCGACCACCCAGTCCTGTAACTTGACGAGTTCGGCTTGGAGCCGAAACAAGTGGCGGAAATAATCCTGCCGATAGTCTTTCTCCGCATCGGTTTGCGCGCCTGACGGCACGCCCGGCAGAGGATGGCGGTCCTCAATCTCCATTTCCAGTTCTTCATCATAGCCATCGGCGAGATCGAGGCTGATACGACGGATGAGTTCATCGTGATCAAGCGGCGGAGGTGTGGGTGTCGGTGGTGTGCTCATGGACGGCTCTTGGGTACGAATCGGGCATTTTGTCGGCGGAACAGCGAATCTTCTCGCAGAAATGTTGCAGTTACGTATAGCCTCAGCGTCATATGCTGCCCTCCAAGCTTCTGTACCGCATCCATGAAGTAACGGGCCGCGGGCTTTACGCGGAAGTCAAGTTAAGATAGCCCGCCCATGACTCCGTCCCCCCTATGACCCCGCCGCGCCAACGATTCCCCGGAATTCTCGCCGCTGCGGCGTTGCTGCTCGCGGCCGCCGCGGGTCACGCCGAAACTCTCGCGGCGAAGACATATCCCGATGTCATTCGCCAGCAAGACGTCATGGTCACGGCGCGCGATGGGGTGCAGCTGGCCACCGATATATACCGCCCCGGAACGGGAAAAGTGCCGGCGCCCGATCGGCTGCCGGTGCTCCTGCATCGCACTCCCTACGACAAGTCGGAAGCCGCGGCCGTGTCGATCGCGGAGACTCTGGCGAAGCATGGCTACGCGGTCATGGTTCAGGACACGCGCGGACGTCACCATTCGCAGGGCGTATTCGAAAAGTATTATTCATACGACGCCTATGACGGATTCGACACGATTGAATGGGCGGCGAGCCGGCCGTTCAGTAACGGCAAAGTGGGCATGTACGGGACTTCGTACGCGGCACATACCCAGGCCGATGCGTCGAAGCTCGCGCCTCCGCACCTGCGTGCGCTGCTGCTCAACATGGGGGGCATGGCAAACGCTTGGGATCACAGTGTCAGATACGACGGCGCGTTCGAGATGGGCCGTCAGCTGACGTGGGCATGGTCGCAGGCATCGGATGATGCCAAGGATCCGGTCACGAAAAGCATGTTGTCCAAGGAGGACGTCACTGCGTGGTATGCAGCGCTGCCGATCCGCAAGGGACTAAGCCCGCTGTCGATCGCACCGATTTACGAAGGCTATTATCTGGACGAAGCGACGCATTCCGACTACGACGCACATTGGGACACTCTGGGAATGCAATGGGAAAAATTCTACGCGCAGACCGCCGACGTTCCCATGATGCACGTCGGCGGTTGGTACGACATCTATCTGCGCGGAACGATCGAGAACTGGCGCAGGCTTGCGGCGCTGAAGAAGTCAGCGATGCGCCTGGTGATCGGACCATGGACTCACCACGGCAATACGGCAACTTACGCGGGCGATGTGGACTTTGGCGCAGACGCGGCGATCAAGGATTTCGACACGAATTTTCACCTACGCTGGTTCGACTACTATTTGAAAGGCATTGAGACGCCGAGTTCAACGCAGGCGCCGGTGCGCTATTTTCTGATGGGTACGGGCGACGGTCACAAAGACGCTGCCGGACGCCTGTACCACGGCGGCGAGTGGCGTGAATCGAAGGAATGGCCGCCCGCTGAATCGCGCGCAGCGATTTTCTATCTCCATGCCGACGGATCGTTGAACGCGCACGTGCCGGCGTCAACCGAGCAAGCATCGACCGTGTTTCAATTCGATCCGGCGCATCCCGTGCCCACCATTGGCGGGGGAGTATCGAAGCGTTTGAAGGACGGCGCCTACGACCAGCGTGAACGTCCTGATATGCCGGGCTCGCGCCCTCCCTATCTGCCGCTGCGCGCTCGCAATGACGTGCTGGTCTTTCAGAGCGAGATACTCAAGCAAGATGTCGTGCTGGCTGGTCCCGTGGAGGTCTCGCTCTACGCGTCATCGACGGCGACCGATACGGACTTCACCGCCAAACTGATCGATGTGTATCCGCCGAGTGCGGATTTTCCGACCGGTTTTGACATGAATCTAACCGATGGCATCGTGCGCGCCAGCTATCGTGATCGGTCGGAGACGCGCCAATTGCTTTCGCCCGGCAAAATTTACGCCATGGTCATCCGGCCGTTCGACACCGCCAACGTGGTTAAGAAGGGTCATCGTATCCGTCTGGACATCTCGAGCAGCAATTTCCCCCGCTTCGATGTGAACCCGAACACCGGCGAACCGCTCGGCATGAATCGACTGATGAAGACCACGGAGAACACCGTCTATCACGATTCCAGCCATCCGTCGGCCGTCAAACTCTACATTATGCGAGTGAGTCCTTGAGGTAGACGAGCGAATAAACCAGGCCTACTTCCATCCGCCTGTCGTCTATCATAGGAGGCGTTCTGCCGCCCATCGTTGCATGAGGAGTTCGTGATGCGAGTGTCGCTATTTCTTGCGTTGGTGAGTTTCGGCTTCGCATGGACGGGGGTCTCGGCGCAATCGGTGCCGCCGGCCATCTTCACGGATCCGCCCGCGAACTCGGAGCATCCGGCAGCCATGACTGTGCTGCACATCCCCAGTCATGGAGTGCTCATCAACGGATTGGTGTATTCACCGCCCGGCGCCGGTCCGCGTCCCACGCTGGTCATCTGCCACGGATTGCCGGGGAATGAAAAGAATCTCGACTTGGCGCAGGCGGTGCGCCGTGCAGGTTGGAATGCGGTAACCTTCAACTACCGCGGCTCCTGGGGCAGCCCGGGGCCATTTCGATTTGCACAGAATCTGCAGGATGCCGATGCGGTTTTGTCATACCTGCGAAATCCAGCAAACGCATTGAAGCTCGGTGTCGACCCTGCTCGCATCGCCATCGCGGGTCACAGCATGGGTGGCTGGGTCGTCGCGCATACCGCAGCCCACGATCATGCGCTGATTGGTGCCATCCTGATCTCGATGGCGGACATGGGCTTGGTTGGCAAAAGGCCGCACGCCCAGGCAGTAGCGCAAATGGCTGATGACATGGAAACCCTCTCCGGTGTCACCGCCGAAAGCATGGTCGCTGAGCTCACGGCGCATGCCAAGGAATTCGTGGTGGCCGGAACTGCGGAAGGACTGGCGCGCATTCCTGTACTGGCGCTGACGGCGAACGATCATTTGGCACCACAGACGGACGCCTTGGTGGCCGCGATCAAGGCCAAGGGCGGGACGAAAATCACCGCGATGCACGTGGACACGGACCACAGTTGGTCCGATCATCGTATTGCACTCGAAAGCACGGTGATCACTTGGTTGACGGGATTGAATTGAGTTGGTCCGCTAAACAGTACATCGCCTTCGAGGATGAACGCACGCGCCCGGTGCGCGATCTGCTCGCAGCATTGCCGCCCATCGATGCGCGTTCGGTGATCGATCTTGGCTGCGGGCCCGGCAATTCGACCGAAGTCTTGGCTGCGCGCTATCCTGAAGCTCGAGTCGCAGGCATTGACAGCTCTCCTGACATGATTGCGGCGGCGCGACAGCGGCTGCCGCGGGTCATTTTTTCCGTGGAAGATGTTCAAGACTGCGAGCTCGGCGGGCCGTTCGATGTGATCCTGGCGAACGCCGTGCTGCAGTGGGTTCCCCATCATGAAGCGCTGATGCCGCAACTCATCGGCAAGCTCGCGCCTGCAGGCGGGCTGGCGGTGCAAATGCCGGACAATCTGGATGGGCCCGCACATCGCCTGATGCGACAGATTGCCGCAGAGGGTCCCTGGGCGGCCAAGCTCGCCCATGCCTCGGCTGCGCGCACGCCGCTGGCCGCCATCGATTGGTACCACGAACTGTTGCGGCCGCTTTGCGCGAAGCTGGATTTTTGGCGAACCACTTACTATCACTCACTTTCCGGAGGCGCCGCGGCAATCGTGGAGTGGTTCAAGGGCAGCGGTCTTAGACCGTTTATCGAACCCCTGAGCGATGCCGAGCGCAGCGCCTACCTCGAGCGCTATACCGACGCGATCGCCGATGCCTACCCGGCCCTCGCGGATGGCAGTGTTTTGCTGCCCTTTCCGCGGGTGTTCATGGTGGCGATTCGATAACAGCGCTTCAAGCAGCCGCGCGCCATGAGCATTCCTATTTCCATTCCCATTCACTGCATTGGTTCCGTCCCGGAGCAATTGCGCGATTCCGTCGAACGCTGGTGGGAGCGCGCACGTGCGCAGGAAGGCTTCCTGGAGGCCTACCAAGCGCTGACCGAAGCTCACCGCGCGCAGCTGCCGCGCGTGGTGGCAGCAAGTGAGTTTGTCGCGTCCGCCTTGATCCAGGACCCGCAATCTCTCGCGTGGTTTTCCCGGCACGATGCGTGTGCGTCGAACCTGACGAATGCGGACTACGAGCGCCAAGCGGCAACCGCGCCCACGGTTGAGCAGGCTCAATTCACGCTGCGTGAGTGGCGCCGACGCGCCATGTTGCGCATTGCCTGGCGCGACATCATCGGGATCGCGCCCGTGACTGACACGTTGCAAGGCGTGTCCGACTTGGCCGACGCAACCATCCGCGCCGCCGCGTCGGCTGCTCGACTGCACTTGCTGCCGATTTTTGGCCGGCCCCATAGCTCGAACGAATCGTCATCCCCGTTCATCATTTTAGGAATGGGAAAACTGGGCGGCCGCGAGCTCAATTTCTCATCCGATATCGACCTGATTTTCTTGTTTTCAGAGGCTGGAGAGACCAGCGGGCCCCGCATCGTCGACAACGAGGAATACTTCAATCGGCTTGGCCGCGAAATCATTCGCCTGTTGGACGTGCGCAATGCCGACGGTTTCGTGTTTCGCGTCGACATGCGTCTGCGCCCTTTTGGCGAGAGCGGGCCCTTGGTCGTCAGCCTTGCCTCGCTCGAGGACTACTTGCAGCAACATGGCCGCGACTGGGAGCGCTACGCATGGATCAAGGCGCGTGCCATCGTCGGCGCCGACGCCTATGCCTCCGCTTACGATGAGTTCGTACGCCCGTTTGTTTACCGTCGATATTTGGACTTTGGCGTGTTTGAATCCTTGCGCGGCATGAAGGCGCTCATCGTGCGCGAAGTGTCGCGCCGCGACCTCGAGCATCATCTGAAGCTCGGCAAAGGGGGTATTCGCGAGGTCGAGTTCATCGTGCAATCCATGCAACTGGTGCGGGGCGGCAGCGACCGGCGCCTGCAAAATCCCGCCTTGCTGGAAGTACTGCCGCTGCTGGGCGGCTCGAAACTCATGTCGGCCGAAGACATTGCAGAACTGACCGCTGCGTACCTGGAACTGCGCAAGGCGGAAAACGCGCTGCAGATGATGCGCGACGAGCAAACCCACGCCTTGCCGCAAGATCCGCTCGACCGTGCGCGGCTGGCGCTCAGCATGGGATTGAAAGATTGGCCCAGCACGGCGGCGCGCCTCCAGTCGACTCTCGACCAAGTGGCGGCGCAATTCGATGCCTTGCTGTTCGGCACGCCGGACGCGCAGCGCCGCGACGATGACGGCGTCGCGTGGCTCGACTCGGACGATGCGAAAATCGACGAGGAGCTGGCCAGCAGCGGCTTTCCGAGCGGCGAGATCGCGGCGGTTGCGGCGATTTTAGAAGCCTATCGTCATGCAGCGCCGTACCGCCGTCTCGATGAAGCAGGGCATCGGCGGCTGTATGTCATTCTTGCGCGCTTACTGAAGCTGGCGGCGCAACATGCGGCTCCGGCCATCGTCGTGCAACGGGTGGTTCGCGTCCTGGAAGCGATCGGCACGCGCGCATCCTACCTGGCGTTGCTCAAGGAACAGCCGGCGGCGCTCGATCGGCTGATCGGCGTGTGCGCCATCAGCGGCTTTTTGTCGCGGCAGATCGCCGATTTTCCGTTGCTGCTCGATGAGCTCATCGATGCCAAGGCGTTCGATGAATTGCCGTCTCGCCGAGGATTTACGCTGGAATTGGCGGCGCGCACCGAGCGACTGCCGGCGGATGATCCGGAAAGACAGGTGGAGGCGTTGCGGCAATTTCAAAAGGTGGCGGTCTTTGCCGTAGCGCTCGCTGACCTGACCGGCCGCTTGCCGTTGATGCGCGTCAGCGACCGGCTCACCGACATTGCGGAACTGATCATCCAATGCTGCATGGATCTTGCCTGGCAACAAATGACGCGGATGTACGGCACGCCATACTGCGGCGAAGAGCCAGCCAATTTGCGCCCGGTCGTGGTCGCGGTCGCAGGCTACGGCAAGCTCGGCGGACTGGAACTGGGGTACGCATCGGATCTTGATCTGGTGTTCCTGCATGACTCGACCGGCGGTATTCAACTGACCGATGGCGAGCGTCCGCTGGACAACGGCATATTCTTTTTGCGCCTGGGGCAACGCATCGTGCATCTGCTGACCATGCATTCGGCCGCCGGGCGCCTCTACGAAGTGGATATGCGTCTGCGGCCGAACGGCAAGGGCGGTTTCCTGATGACCGGCATCGATGCCTTCGAACGCTACCAACAGACCGATGCGTGGACCTGGGAGCATCAGGCGTTGCTGCGCGCGCGTGCTGTGGCGGGGAACGCAAAGCTTTGTGATGCATTCGAGGCGGTACGCCGCCGCACCTTGCCGGTGGCCGTGCGGCGGGACACCCTGCGGGCCGATGTGTCGGAAATGCGGCTTCGCATGCGCCGGGAGTTGTCGCGTTCAGGCGCCGGGCAATTCGACATCAAGCAGGATGCCGGCGGCATCGCGGATATCGAGTTTCTGGTTCAGTACTGGGTCCTGGCGGCGGCGCAGGCCCACCCAGAACTGTTGACTTACACCGACAATATTCGACAGCTCGAGGGATTGGCGGCTGTCGGCGTGCTCGATGACGCGACGGCGGCGTGGCTCAAGGAGGCGTACATCAGCTATCGCATGGTGCTGCATCACTTGTCGCTCGAGGGTGATGGCGAGCGCATCGTTGCAGCAGCGCCGTATACGCAAACACGCGATCGGCTGCGCGAGATCTGGAGTGCGACTTTTGAATCCGCAACGTAACCTGGCCGGCGGCAAACGCGTTGCGCTTCACGTCGTTGGCGAGCAAAATCGCGGGTCGCCGGATGCCGGCCAAACGAACCTTGCTGAGGAAATCTAAATCGTGGTTTTAAGCGCAGCCTCGGAAGCCTTTTCTGCGGCACCGGTGAATCCGCTGCTCGCGCCGTGGGTCGGACCTGCGGGCGGCGTGCCGCCCTTCGATAAAGTCCGAGTCGCGGACATCAAACCCGCGCTCGAAGCTGCCATGGTTGAGAACTTGGCCGAAATCGACAAAATCGCCAGAAATACCGCCGCGCCGACTTTCGACAACACCATTGCGGCATTGGAGCGCAGCGGTCACACCTTCAATCGGGTGAGCACGATCTACAGTGTCTGGTCCTCGACCATGAGCACCGAGGATTTTCAGGCGGTGGAGCGCGAAATGCAGCCGAAGCTTGCCGCGTTCTCGGACAAGATCTACCAGAACGTGGCGCTGTTCGCGCGCATTCAAGCCGTCTACGGTTCGATGGGAGCCCTCACGCCCATCCAGCAGCGCCTTTGTTGGTTCTACTTTACGAACTTCGTGCGCGCCGGCGCCAAGCTTGATGGGACGGCAAAGATACGCGTTGCGCAGATCAACGAGCGGCTGGCCGCTTTGTTTGCGAATTTCAGCCAGAACCTGCTGGCTGACGAAGCGGACTATGCGCTGTATTTGAAGAGCGAGAAGGACCTGGCGGGCTTGCCTGAACCGCTGCGCGCCGCCGCGCGTTCCGCCGCCGTGGCGCGCGGCCACAATGGGGAATGGGCAATTCTCAATACCCGCTCCTCGATGGATCCGTTTTTGACTTACGCGGATCGGCGCGATTTGCGGGAGAAAGTTTGGCGTACCTACTACAGCCGCGGCGACAACGGCGATGTTCACGACAATAAGAAGATCATCACCGAGATCTTGAGGCTGCGCGCGGAACGGGCAAAACTCTTGGGCTTCCCGACGCATGCGCATTGGCGCGTGGCCGACAGCATGGCCAAGACGCCCGAAGCCGCCATGAATCTGATGATGCAGGTATGGCCGGCGGCGGTGTCCCGCGAGCATGAGGAAGTGGCCGACATGCAGGCCATCGCGGACCGCGAGCAGCCCGGAATCAAGATCGCAGGCTGGGACTACCGGTATTACGCAGAGAAGGTGCGCAAGGCGAAATACGATCTCGACATGAATGAGGTCAAGCCCTACCTACAGCTCGAAATGCTGCGCGAGGGCATGTTCTGGGCGGCGGGACAGCTCTACGGGTTCACCTTCACGCAGGTGTCGGGACTGCCGATCGCCAATCCCGATGTGCGCGTCTGGGAGGTGAAGAGTGCCGCCAACGCCCACGTGGGCTTCTGGTACTTCGATCCCTATGCGCGCCCGGGCAAGAATTCCGGTGCGTGGATGAGCGAGTATCGCGGTCAAGCAGACCTGGACGGCAGAATCTCGCCCATCGTGTCCAACAATACCAATTTCGTGAAGGACGAAAGCGGCGGCCCGCTATTGATCAGTTGGGACGATGCCGTGACGTTGTTCCATGAGTTCGGCCACGCGTTGCATGGCCTGAATTCCGATGTGAAATACCCGTCGCTTGCCGGTACCAATGTGGTGCGTGATTTCGTCGAATTTCCGTCTCAGCTCAATGAAAATTGGCTCTCGACACCGGAAGTGCTGTCGCGATTCGCGCTGCATTGCCAAACCGGCAAGCCGATTCCGCCGGCGTTGGTCGCGAAGATCAAGAAGGCCAGCACCTTCAATCAGGGATTTGCGACCGTCGAATATCTGGCGTCAGCGCTGGTCGACATGAAGCTGCACCTGGCCGGCGATCGGCCCATCGATCCGGGTGAGTTCGAGCGCACGGCCTTGGCATCGCTGGGCATGCCCGCGGAAATGGTCATGCGCCACCGCACGCCGCAGTTCTCGCACATTTTCTCGAGCGATGCGTATTCGGCGGGCTATTACAGCTATCTGTGGGCCGAAGTGCTGGATCACGATGCTTTCGAAGCTTTTGCGGAAGCCGGTGGTCCGTACGACAAGGCCGTTGCAAAACGCCTGCACGATGACATCATGATGGTGGGCAATGGCGTCGATCCCGGCCAGGCGTATCGGAATTTTCGCGGCGCCGATCCGAAGATCGACGGCTTGCTGCGGGCGCGCGGATTCGCATCCCAACCGAAACAAGTTCAACTGGAGTGATGATTATGCCGGCGATGGTCCAAGACGATTCCAAACATCAATTGATCGTGCCGAACGCGCTGCATCACTACACGGTCAACATGGCCGACCTGCCGCTCTCTTGTCCGATGCCGGGCATGTTGTTGTGGAACTCGCATCCCAAGGTTTATCTGGCGATCGAGTCGACGGGTTGGGCCAAATGCTCTTACTGCGGCGCCGAGTACACGCTCAATCGAAACGCCGCCGGTCCTGCCGACATCAAAGCGGAGACCGACGGGCCTTAGGCTTTGTCGCGGGCCTTAGGCTTTGTATTCGGCGTAGGATTTTTCTTCGACGATACTGGAGCCGAGCCTTAGGTTGATGCGCCGCTTGATGGCCGCGCGCTCGTCGTTCTCGAAGTAGACGGCTCTTGCGAGCCGGATGAATTCCGCATCGAAGGCTTGCGCCCGTTCCTTGTCGCGTATGTCGTCTTCGATCACCCACAGACGCTCGTTCACCTCGAGCAGCGCGTTCACCTCGGCCTCAATGCCGGCCTTGGCGAATGCCGAACCGCGCCAGGTTTCTTCGAGCGCCTGCAGCTCCATGCGCACGTTGGCGACCTTTTGCGGATCGCTCATGCGCATTGATTTGATCCGCAGGATCGTGATCTTATCCAGCAATTCGCCGGGCGATATGGGAACCTTGATATCGTTCATGGCGGCATTTTAGCGAATATCTTGCGCAAGGATGAGGGCATCGAGTTTCTCCGTCGCATCGCTCACGGCGATCAGGTCCATCACGCCCGCGCGTTCAATCTTGGTCGTCCAGGGGATTTGTGCGGCGGGTTTGCCCAAGAATTTACGCGCCGCCTGGTCGTATTTGTCGACGCACCACTGACGGCTGTAGTAGGGGCCGGCACGTTGAGGGTTGGTGGCCGCGTACAGGCCGATCACCGGCAGCCCGACCATGCTTGCCATGTGTGCGGGCCCGGAGTCCGGCGACAGCAGCACGGTGCCGTGCGACATGAGTCCCAAGAGTTGCGGCAGGGTGTCTTTGCCGATTTGATTGACCAGCGCCGTTTGCGCAGCCGCGGCGATCGCGGCGCCCATCTTGGCTTCCGCAGAGCTGCGGCCGCCCACCAGCACGACGCGCATGTGATGCACTTGGGCGGCATGATCGGCAACCGCGGCGTAGGCTTCGGCCGACCAATTGCGCATCGCGTGGCTGGAGCAGGGACTGATCAACAGTGTAGGGCGTTGGTCGGTGATGATCCGGCGCGCGTAGTCGAGTGCGCTCTGCGGCAGGGGCACGTCCCAGTGCGGGGCCTTGGGCGTGATGCCGCAGGCGCGTGCAAAGCCCATGAACGAGTCGAGCACGTGCTCCGAAGTTGCGGGCTCAATTTGTGCATTCGTAAACAACCACTGCAGTTCGCGCGCCCGCTGCCGGTCGAAGCCGAGTTTGATGGGTGCGTCGACCAAACGGCTGAGCATGCTGGCGCGAAAGCTCAACTGCATGTCGAGCAGCAAATCGAAGCGCCGTCCGCGCAAGACTGTCCGCAGCCGCCACCATTCGCGAAGAGTTGCGGCCTTATCGAAGGTGATAAACTCGATTTCCGGAAGGAGCTCCGTCATCAGCTTGGCTTCGAGTTTACCGATGATCCAGGTAAAGCGGGTTTCCGGCCATGCCGCTTGGAAGGCGCGCAGCGCCGCCAGCGCGTGGCAGGTATCGCCGATTGCCGAGAGACGCAGCAGACACACGCGCTGCAGCGGCGGTTTGAAGCTTAAGGTGGTCATAAGAGTGATAAAGGGCGGCCAACGCATTGCCACTGCAACGGGCGTCATGCTGGCTGATCCCAATGGCCTTGGCAATGCACAGCAGAGCGCCGCCGAGTCGCTGTTCGATCCGAACTATTGGTCTGCGCGCGGTGAACTCACCGCCGTGTCGGGCGGCCGCGGCTCGGCATGGTTCGTGGGACCCGCATCTTCGCCTCTGGTGCTGCGTCACTATCGCCGGGGAGGTTTCATCGCGCGACTGTCCGAGGATCGATACTGGTGGTCGGGCGAGGATCGGGTGCGTGCCTTCGCCGAGTGGCGATTGCTCGACTACCTGGCGCAGCGAGGTGTGCGGGTTCCCAAGCCCGTCGCCGCTTTCTATCGGCGCACCGGCATGACCTACCGGTGCGATCTCATTACGCAGCGCATCCCGGATGCGCCATCGTTGAGCGCGGCGCTCGCGGGAAGTCCGCTGCCTGAGAGTACCTGGCGGGCCATCGGGGCCGCGATAGCACGCCTCCACGGTCACGGCGTCGATCATGCGGACCTGAATGCGCACAACATTTTGCTCGATGGCGACCAGGCTGTCAGCGTGATCGACTTCGATCGCGGACGGCTGCGCGCGCCGGGCCGGTGGTCGTTGCGGAATTTGCAGCGGCTCGAGCGCTCGCTGGCGAAGATATCGATGAGCTTGCCGCCCGGCCGATTCACGCCGGCAGCCTGGAAGCAGTTGTTGGCCGGATATCAGGCGGAGTAGCGTTGCGCTTCATTTATTCCTGGCTGACGAGAGCGGCTGCGCCCATCGCCTTCGCGGTGGTCTTGTGGCGCGGCGTGCGCGAGCGCAGCTATTGGCAGGGATTGGCGGAACGCTTCGGTTTGGGAAAGAAGCTGCCCGCGCCGAGCATTTGGCTGCATGCGGTTTCCTTGGGCGAAATGTCGGCGGCCGCACCGCTGGTGCGCGCGCTGCATTCGCGATACCCGCAGCTTGCTCTGGCGGTAACCGCGGCAACGCCGGCGGGCAGGGCGCGCGCCCGCGACTTGTTCGCCGATGTCGCGGACATTCGTTTTTTGCCCTACGACACGCCGGGTTCGGTCAGGCGCTTCCTGGAGCGGATTCGGCCGCGCGTCGCCGTCATCATGGAAACTGAACTCTGGCCGAACTTGTTCCGCGAATGTGAGCGCCGCCGCGTACCCGTGTTTCTCGCCAGCGCTCGTCTGTCGGCGAAATCGGTGTCGCGCTATCGGCGTCTGGGCAGTTTATTCTCGAGCGTATTCACCCCGAACGTGACAGTCGCGGCGCAATCCGCGGAGGACGCCGAGCGATTCAGATTGATCGGTGCCTCTGCGAATCAAACGCGCGTGATCGGCAACGTGAAATACGACCTGGCCGTGAGCGCGGCCATCATCGAGACGGGCAGGGTCCTGCGTGCCGCGTACGGCTCCAAACTCGTTTGGGCCGCCGGCAGTACTCACGCCGGCGAGGAGGAGCAGGTGCTCGAGGCGCATGCTTTGCTGCAGGCGCAGCGCCCAGACTCGCTATTACTATTGGCGCCCCGCCACAGGGATCGCTTCGCCGCTGTCGCTGATTTACTGGCGCGCCGCGGCGCTAAATTCGCGCGCCGCAGCGATATGGCGCGCGGCTTAGCGGAGGCGGGATCGCCGATCGACAGCTTGCCCGCCGATGCGCAGGTGCTGCTGGTGGACACGATCGGAGAACTTCTGGCGCTTTACGCGTCTGCGGACGTGGCCTTCGTCGGCGGCAGCCTGGTGCCGATCGGCGGGCACAATCTGCTCGAACCCGCGGCGCTGGGTCTGCCGGTGCTGACGGGGCCCTCGCATTTCAACGGCAAAGAAATTGCGCTGCTGCTGCTTCAGCGCGGCGCGGCCTTGCAGGTGGCCAACCCTCAAGAGCTGGCGGCTGCGCTGCAGCGGCTGCTCGACGAGCCCGCCGAACGCCGGCGCATCGGCGGCATCGGCAAAGACATCGTCGAGTCGAATCGCGGCAGCGTCGAGCGGTTGCTGGCCCTTATTGAACCTTCGCTGCCGGAGGCACATCAGTCTTGAGCGGCGGTGCAGGCGTGTCCGTCAGCAGAGCGTTGATTCGCTGCAGGGTCTGTTCAGACAGAGTGCCGGCCGCCTGCTGCAACTTGATCACATCCAGCATGTAGGCATAGCGGCTGTGGGCATAGTCCGTTTGCGCCTGAACCCACTGCTGCCGCGATTGCAGCACATCGACGGCGGTGCGCGTCCCTGCTTCATAGCCGGATTCGGTGGCGCGCAATGCAGTCAGGTTGGAGTCGACGGCGCGATGCAGCGCCTTGACCCGCGATATTTCGGAGAGCACCCCAAGATAGGCGTCGCGCGCATCGTGCTCGGTCTGTCGTGCCACCCGCTCGAGGCGCTCTTTGGATGCCCGATGCTGATAGACAGCCTGGCGAACTTGCGAAGAAACCAGGCCTCCCGAGTAAATCGGAAACGTCAATTGAATACCGATCGAGCGCTGCCGTTCGTCCAAGAACGTGCCGCCCGCGGGACTGCCGTCGGGGTACACGTCGAACTGGTTGTTGGTGAGCTTGCCGGCGCTGCCCACCAAGTCCAGCGACGGGAAATGCCCGCCGCGGGCGACCGAGACATTTTCGCGCGCGATGTCGGCGGCCAGGCGGCTCGACACCAGCGATAGATTCTGCTGTAGCGCCATTTCGACCCAGCGGTCCTCGCTGATGGGATCGGGATTTGCCGTCTCGAAGGGTTCGATCGGGCGCGCCAGAGAATCGAACGGATCGCCGATGATCTCCCGCAGCAGTTCGAGGGTCGAGGCGAGGATGCGTTTGGCTGCAATCACCGCCGCCGCCGTGCTGTCATGGGCGGCGCGTGCCTCCTCGACATCCGTCACGGCAATGAGGCCGATTTGATAGCGGGCCTCCGCCTGGTCGAGCTGGCGGGTGACCGAAATCAGCGCAACCTGCTGCGCCTCGAGATCGTCCTGCGCGCCGAGCACGTCGAAATACCGTTGCGCGACCCGTTCCATCAGGTCTTGCTGTGCGGCCTGATAGTCGGCTTCGGCCTGCGCCACTTGCGAGTCCGCGCGCTTCAGCGCCTGCCAGTTTTCCCAGCGGAACAGGCTTTGCTTCAAGTCAACGGTGTAGTGGTGAACTGTGGTATCTATTTTGCCGCTGAAGGGGAAGGATTCGGTCACCGTCGTGGGCGTACCCGTCGCAGCACACGGCGCGCCGGCCGGTATGGCGGGACTGCATGGAGGCAGGGCGAGCACCTGGGTCTGGTTGATCGACCCCGAGTCGTGCTCGCGCGAGATCAGGCCAGTACCGGAAAGCTGCGGCAACAGGGCCGATAGGGCTTGCGGCTTAGCCTCCAACACGGCAAGCCGGGTCGCCTCCGCTTCGCGAAGCTGCG
>Ga0193716_1000297_pt1 | contig 31276 bp, 29 predicted proteins | sample U2c1metaG_FD_145901 | JGI IMG/M metagenome (GOLD analysis project Ga0193716, IMG submission 145901) | Soil microbial communities from a riparian zone of the East river system, Colorado, United States - U2c1 | ecosystem: Environmental > Terrestrial > Soil > Riparian zone | place: USA: East River...
TAGCCGGCGCCGCTATTACCTGCCTGGTTACAGGAAAAAGTGGCGCCGGCTATAATGGCGATAAATGTAAAACGTAGAGAACGAAGGATCATAAGCTGTAATTTTAGTCGAGGGCTAAAGTTAGGTGCTTCATCGCAACGACGATCAATCACAGCATTTTTGGTGCACTCAGATTTTACAAAGTTCAGCAGGCACCCGGGCACCCGTGGCCTGCATTGTTCATTGTACCTGCAACCACGGGGAGGGCACTAAGCGGGCCGGAACCTTTCTGCCTCTTCATTGTCCCTGCAACCAGGCCAGCGCCGCTTCTCTCACCGGGTCACCGGTAACCGGTCTTTCTACAGCGACTAATTTATCGGGCTGAATACTGCCTGCGCAGATCCGGCCCATATGATCGGCCTCCTGGCAGACGGTGAGGACCAGGAGACTCCGGTCCGACAAAGAATAGGTGGCATTTGCCGTAGTCAGACCCGCGGTCGGTTCGCCGATCAGGCAGACCTGCGCCCGGCCTTTAAACGCCAGTGCGACGATCTCTCCGGCACTGACCGTCTTTCGGCTGGTCAGCACGACGATGGATTTTCGGTCGCTTTGCGTCCGGTAGCCCCGGTTGCTCACCCGGCAGAGGACATGCTTACCCTGAAAAGCCGATCCGTCCCGATAGGTAATTGGGATCCTTGTGTCCCCGGATACAAAATAGCCATATACACCGTCTCCCAGCAAAGGCCCGATACCGGCCAGCATTGGCCAGCAATTGCCACCGGAGTTCTTGCGCAGGTCGATGATCCACCGGGAAATATTACGGCTGTCAAGCCGGGCAATGACGGACTGGAGGCTGTCAGCTATCCGCAGACAGACCAGGGAATCGGTGGTGCTGACCCAGGGTACGGTCAGGTAGGCGATGCTGTCCTGCAGCCATTCTCCTTTGATCTCACCCACCAGTTCAGAAAGATCGGGGGTAGGTTGATCCGATGCTTCAAGGTCACCTGCCCCACCGGAATAACGGGCAGCCTTTGCTGGCGACATGATAAAACTATGGGGTTCGTTCAATTGATGAAAACACCAGCTGATACATGCATAAGCATCCTCGCAGCTGGCGGCTTCCCGAAGACGGGCTTTTGCGTCTGCCGCCAGTACCGGCCAGGACACCTGGGCGCGCCGGTAATAGTTCTTTTCAGGGTTTCATCCAGGAGCTTTTCGGCTTTTTGGCGGCAGGGCAGTTCCGCGGTGTCGCCACGCCGGATCGGCAGATTGGGGACGGCTCTTTCGGTTTGGCCGAAGCCCCGGGCCCGGGCAGGAGATAGTTCAATAAGCAACAGAAACAGGAGAATCGATCTGATCATATGCGGTTATTGTTATTTTTACCGCATAAGACGCAGTCAAAGGGAAATTCCATAAAAATTTATTTGGCGCCGCCGGCAAAAAAAAATACATTCGTTGAGAACATTCCGTTAGTTGGACTGATCATCAAATCCAAATTCCAATGGCCTACTCCCGCAGAAATTTTCTTAAGAACAGCGCCCTTGCGATGGCTGCTGCAAATTTCCTTCCCGGTCAATCTTTCGCTTCCTTTAAGAGAGAGACGACGGGTCTTCAATTGTATTCCGTTCGTGACGACATGAAGGTCGACCCTGCCGGCACTTTGAAGAAAGTGGCAGAAATGGGATACAAATATGTAGAACATGCAGGTTATGGCGATCGTAAGTTTTATGGCTATACGGCAAAGGATTTTAAAAGCCTGCTGGACAGCCTGCATCTGAAAATGATCAGCGGCCATACCCGGCTGGGTGCAGCCGACTGGGTCGAGGGCAGCAAGGATTTCTCCGATAGCTGGAAGAGGACGGTGGAAGATGCGGCTATTGCAGGACAAAAGTTTGTTGTCAGCCCTTCTTTGGAGGAAGCTCAGCGAAAGACCTATGACGACCTGCTGCGTTTTATGGATGTCTTTAACAGGAGTGGGGAGCTTTGCAAGAAACACGGGATGAAGTTCGGTTATCACAACCATGATTTTGAGTTTAGCTCGGTGCTCAACAATAAAAAGGTCTACGATATCATCATGCAGAACACCGACCCTGCGCTGGTCGCTCACCAGCTGGATATGGGCAATCTCTATAATGGCGGTGCTATTGCGATAGCTGTCGTCATGCAATATCCCGGACGATACGAGCTGATGCATGTAAAAGATGAGATCAAATCTTCTCCGGCTACCCCTGGAAAAGATAAATATGAAAGCACTATCCTGGGCGAGGGCATCGTCAATACAAAACAGGTATGCGACCTCGGCAAGAAATCAGGAGGCACCCGTTATTTCATTATCGAGCAGGAGTCTTATCAGGGCAAGACCCCGCTGGACTGCGCAAAAGCCGATCTCGATATTATGAAGAAATGGGGTTATTAAGGCTGGCCTGTTTCACTCTTTTGAGGGCGCAGTCACATAGCTGAATACCGCCTTCTTATTTATCTGTCTCAGTCCTCCAACCCTTTCAGGGCTCTAAGATAGTCATACTGCAGGTCTTCATGCATCGTGGCAATAACAGCATTGATCTTTTTTAGTTGCTGCCGGTAAAGGTTGGTTAGCACAGGACTATCCTTTGTCGGTATTCCCGATGATCTTATCTTCCGGCAGAAATAAGTCAGCAGCTCCACTTCCGCCTGAGGCGACCCGGTATAACGGATCTGCTTAGCCGTATTCCGCAACACTTTCCGGAGACTTTTCTTTGTCAGATAGAGATTTGGTTTTGGCAGTTCTGCGAATTCCCCGTCTATCTCTTTCTTAACATTTTCAATATAAGTGGTTTCGTCAGCGGCCTCAAATAATAAATAGGTTAGCAGTTCCTTATTGTCCTTTTTAAATTTTGCCAGCCGCAGACAGAACTCTACTAGCTCGGAAGGGGATTGGGACTTTAATTCCTGTTTGATCTCTTGTATGCTGGCTGCTTTCATATGCGCTAATTACCCAATTTTTTTGCTATCTGACTAAAAATATTTTTCCTTTTTTGGATAATAAAGACCGGGTCTTCATTTGTATTCACGAGTCATCCCGTATTTCCCCCTTTTCATGTAAATTCATTTCCATTCCTGGAACGGAGGATTACCTTTATAATCGTTTTTCGGCAAAAATGGCCGGATCAGGCCGATTAAATCAGACAATGAGGAAGTATCGTATTGCAATATCTATTGGATTATGGGTGGGCCTGTACTCCTGCTGGGTTTTCCTGTTCCGTGACAGGGTGTTTACCGTTACCCGGACCCTGACTGTTCAGTTCTGTTATCTCCTGTTCGTTGCTGCTAATTATTATGCCCAGCTATATTATGCGATCCCTAAATTGCTTTATCGCAAAAAGTATATAGCTTTTGCCGTTTTCCTGCCGGCGGCGATTACGATCAGCGCCCTGCTGCGCACTCCTTTGGCTATCTGGCTGCAAACGCATGTCTTCCGGCCCGGTTCTGCAACTCCTCCATTTGCCGCCGTCTTCCGGGACAGTTTCCTGAATATCTTCATCTGGGTAATGTGTCTTGTCGCTATCCGGCTGGTCTTCGAAAAAATATGGTTTCGCCAATACCTGGAGTTTATGGAAAAAGAAAAGACCAGGAACGAGCTCGATTTTTTAAAGGCCCAATTCAATCCGCATTTTTTGTTCAATTCCATCAATTCGATCTATGGGCATATCGATCGCAAGAACGGAAAAGCAAGGACAATGCTGCTTAGCTTTTCCGAAATGCTACGGTACCAGCTGTACGAATGCAATGTCGACAATATCGTCATCGACAAAGAGATCCAGTACCTTCGTAATTATATTGCTTTGCAGCAGGAAAGAAAAGAAGAGAATCTCAGGGTCTTTTTGGATATACCAGAAGACGTACGCGGATTTAGCATCGCCCCATTGCTGCTTATCTCCTTTGTCGAAAATGCATTCAAATATGTCAGCGACTATGAAGACCGGGAAAATACGGTGTCGGTTTCATTGCAGAAAAAAGACGGACAATTGATCTTCCGGTGTTTTAATACCAGTGAAGAAGTGGTAGTCAGGAACGATTTGGAAAGGAGTGGGATCGGGATAGCCAATACCCGCCGCCGCCTGGACCTTCAATACCCAGATAAGCATCAGCTACAGATCACCGACCGTGGTGAGTCCTTCGAAGTGTTATTGCATTTAAATATAGAAGCGCATGTTGTTGAAAGCCGTTATAGTCGACGATGAACCGGTGGCCCGCAAGGTCATCAGGGAATACCTTGAAGACATCAGCTACCTGGAACTGGCCGGGATGGCAGAGAACCCGCTTAAAGCAGATTCTCTTCTGAACGAACAGCAGATAGACCTGCTCTTCCTCGACATCAATATGCCCCGACTCAGCGGCATCGAATTCTTACGGGCTTCCGCAGGTCGTGCCAATCAGCCCATGGTTATCATCACTACCGCCTATGCCGAATATGCGCTGGATGGCTTTGAGCTCGACGTGGTAGACTACCTGGTAAAACCCTTTTCCTTCGAGCGTTTTTTGAAGGCATGCAATAGGGCGCGCGACCTCCATAATGGACGATTGGGCACTGCAGTGGAGACACCCGACCATTTTTTTGTAAAAGTGGACAATGGCCTCGAAAAAGTTCTGTTCGACGAGCTCTTTTATGTCGAATCCCGGATGAATTATATCCTTCTTCATACCCTCGACCGGAAGCTGATCGTTTATCTCACCCTTAAAGGGCTGCTGGAAAGTCTGCCTTCCACCAGGTTCATACAGGTGCATAAATCCTTTGTCGTGAATAAGGATAGTATTAGAAGCATCCGCGGCAATATTCTCTATCTAGGTCAGGCAGAAGTACCTGTCAGCCAACATTACCAGGAGGAAGCCATGCGGGAGATCCTGAAGGACAGGGTAATTAAGCGAAGCTAACACCCGTTAGTTTTTTTCCTTACCTTTACCCACCAAAAAAACTACATTCTCAAATGAATAAAGAAGTGGTCATTGTCGCAGCCGTCCGTACCCCAATAGGCAGTTTTGGTGGAGCACTCAAAGACTTCTCCGCTCCGCAGCTCGGCGCTATCGCTATAAAAGGCGCCCTCGTAAAAGCAGGTCTGACACCCGCACAGGTGCAGGAAGTGCTGATGGGCTGTGTTTTACAGGGCAATCTCGGTCAGGCACCCGCGCGGCAGGCGGCTAAAGGGGCCGGTCTGCCGGATGAAGTAGTCTGCACTACCGTGAACAAGGTCTGCGCCAGCGGGATGAAGGCTGTTGCACAGGCAGCGCAAAGCATCCGGCTTGGCGACATCGACATCGCTGTTGCCGGCGGAATGGAAAGCATGAGCAACACACCTTTTTATGTGGAGCAATTGCGCTGGGGAAATAAGTACGGGAATACGACACTGATCGATGGTCTCACCAAGGATGGCCTTACCGATGCTTACGATGGCAAGGCCATGGGGAATGCCGCAGAACTCTGCGCTTCCACTTGCGGCATCAGCCGGGAGGAGCAGGATATATTTGCCGTGACAAGTTATCAGCGTGCACAGGACGCCTGGGCGGCCGGTCGTTTCGCAGCCGAAGTAGTACCGGTTGAAATACCCCAGCGTAAGGGCAATCCCTTGCTCTTTGCGAAAGATGAAGAACCTTACAATGTAAAATTCGATAAGATCCCTGAATTGAAACCTGCTTTTCAGAAAGACGGATCAGTCACCGCAGCAAATGCATCCACTATTAATGACGGTGCGGCAGCTCTTGTGCTGATGAGCCGGGAGAAAGCAGCAGAACTGGGCCTGAAACCCCTCGCGCGGATCGTCGGTTATGCCGATGCTGAACAGTCTCCCGAATGGTTCACGACCACTCCCGCTATCGCCGTTCCAAAAGCGGTGGCCAAAGCAGGCTTGAAGATGGAAGACATCAATTACTGGGAACTGAATGAAGCTTTTTCTGTGGTAGGCATAGAAAATACAAGGAGGATGAAAATAGACCCTGCAAAAGTAAATGTCAATGGTGGTGCAGTAGCGATCGGTCATCCTCTTGGCGCCAGCGGCGCAAGGATCCTGGTAACGCTGATCCATGTTCTCCTTCAGAATAAGGCCAGGTATGGCGCAGCAGGCATCTGCAATGGGGGAGGGGGCGCTTCAGCAATTGTGATCGAGAATCTGGGACTGTAAAATACCTGTAGTCACAGGCTTAACGTCTGGTTAACCTTATTTCTTTAATCTGATTTTAATCTTTTGGATTTTGGAACGTTCTATGCATTGGATTCTATCTATAACTTAAAATCACATGCAATGAAGATCCAACGTCTTTTTTATTTGTGCGCGGTCTTATTTTTTTCCTGTACTGTCACTAAGGCCAGCACTACTACAACCCGTGGAGAACATCCTTATTATCTGCATGCTCTTTCCGATCTCAGGGCGGCCCGCTGGATGATCGAGCATCGTCCGGGTAACTGGCAGCAGACAGTCGACGAGATCGAAGCGGTCCACCGGATCGATGCCGCTATCGGCGAGATCAAAAAAGCGTCTATTGAAGACGGTAAAAACCTGGAGGATCATCCGCGTGTTGACGAACATGCTGATCATCCTGGTCGCCTGCATGCTGCACTTGATTTCCTGCGGAAAGCTCGTCAGGACATCAGCCATGACGAGGACAACCGGTTTGCACAGGGTTTGCAGGCAAGAGCCTATGGGCATATTGATGGCGCCATTACGGCGGTGAAAAAAGCGATCCGCCCATAAACAAAAAAAGTCTACGAGAAAGGGTGACCAATGTCGCCCTTTCTCTTTTATAAACCCTCCTGATTCGGCAAACGCGCATTTATACGCTCTACTTCCTCACGGAGACTCTTTATCTCCTGTAGTACGTAACTCCACTTGTCCTCCCTTTCCCTTACCTGGGATAAGTCCCCTTCGCTGTGCTCATAGGGAGTTATGTTCGATGCCCCCTGCCGCTGAAAAAGGCTCATTTCAGACAAGTCTGCTTTCAGCAGCGTATCCAACGGAATATCAAAATAATTGCTGATGATCAACAGCTCTTCCAGATTTGGTTCACTGATGCCATTTTCCCAGTTGCCAACCGTCGTTTGTCCCTTTTTGATCAGGGCTGCAATCTCCGACTGGGTTTTGGACGATTGCTTACGAAGATATCGAAGGTTCTTTCCTAAAAAATGCATAGCAATAAAATTGTACGCCAAAAATATTAGCACCCTATTTCTTGGTATTTTATCAAAATTTCAGGTATCTTTAACCTCTCAATTTTAATAGTCCTTACAAATATAGCCAATTTAATTGCTATAAACGACCCTTAGCTATGAATACTTCGTTAAAACACCTGTCCCCTGTCCAGCGCCGGCAACTGGACGCCGCCATAAAAGTCATTGTTCAGGCCGTCCGCCCGGAAAAGATCATTCTTTTTGGAGTTTATAGTGTTGCGGGCGATGCCGCTCTTTACACTCAAATGTTACCCTCGACACTGACTCCTTTCGACCTGCTGATAGTGACAGGCCTGTCGGAGCTTCGGTCCGATTACCAAATCCAGGACCAGTGCGAGAACAGCTGCCGTGATGTGGCACAGATAACCACTGTCGTTCACGACATCGGCTATGTCAACCGGCAGATCAGGGCGAGGCAATATTTTTTCAGTATGCTGTTAATGGAGGGCATCCTGCTTTATGATGCGGGGACGATTCCCCTTGAAAAGCCGGCCCTGCCTAATTTTGAGGAGGTGAGACAATCTGCTGAAAAAGACTTTGAAAGATGGGCCGGCCAGGCCATCGCTTTTTTCAACAGCGCAAAGTTCAACATGCAGCGTAAAGAATGGAAAACAGCCATGTTCCTCCTTCACCAGGCGGCAGAACAGATTTACCAGGCGATCCTTTTGGCCTTCAACGGGTATAAGCCAACGACCCATAATCTTGACAAGCTAAGGCGATATACCAATCGTCTTTCCATCGAGCTGGCTTCGCTGTTTCGCAGAGACAATGAGCATGAGGAACACCTGTTCCAACTATTAGCATCGGGTTATGTGCAAGCCCGCTATAAAGAAGATTATATAATATCCGAAGAGGAGGTGACGAAGATAGCTGTAAGGATCGGGCAGTTGCTGGATATTGCTGGGCGGGTATGCCGAAATCATTTCCTGAGTCTTGAAAAGAAGGCCGCGGCCGGCTATATCCCATAGTCTCCCATAGTCTCCCATAGTCGTCTCATTGCATAGCTATTCCTTTGCCAGGTCGGCAATCGTCTTCTTCTCCAGGATCTTTAGGTTGGCATCGCGCACCTGAGACATCACCGTATGCAAGCCACAACCTTTCTCGTCACAATTTTTACAGCGTTCGTAGAAATAAAGACTGACGCAGGGTAGGAGAGAGATGGGACCGTCCAGCAGTCGTATGATCGTTGCCAGTGGCACATCCTTTGGATTTTTTGCGAAATAATATCCGCCGCCTTTTCCCTTTTTACTTTCCAGTATATTGGCATTCTTTAACTCCAGCAGAATATTCTCCAGGAATTTCAGCGGGATCTTCTTTTTTCTGGCGATCTCTGCGATCAGCACTGGTTCATCTCTTTCTTTTTGTGCCAGGTACATCAGTGCCTGGAAAGCATATTGCGTCTTTTTGGAAAGCATTTTTTATCCTTTCTTTTGTAGAATTCTTTGTCAATGGCCGGACCTCGCCGGTAAGTTAGAAGCCCAATACATCACTCATCTGGAAGATGCCTTTTTTGCCTGCGATAAATTCAGCTGCGAGCACTGCTCCCGTTGCAAAGCCCTTACGGTTATGCGCCGTATGGGTGATCTCGATCGTATCAATTTCGGAGCTGTATTTTACCCGGTGCGTTCCCGGCGCCGGATCCACTCTCTCACTCAGTATCTCCAATTCATCTAAGTTATCACTAATATGATTGACCCATCCTTTTTTGCGATGAATTTTTTCCAGGATCTGACCAGCCAGTGAAATAGCCGTTCCACTGGGGGAATCCCTTTTTTCGGTATGATGTATCTCCGTTATCTGAACGTCATAATCCGGGTGAGGGGCCATCAGTGCAGCCAGCCGCTTGTTCACCTCAAAAAAGATATTGACACCTACGCTGAAATTGCTGGCATAGAGAAAAGCTCCATTTTGCTGCAAACAGGTCGTTTTGACCGCTTCCAGCTTGTCCAGCCAGCCTGTGGAGCCACAAACCACCGGTACGCCGGCCTCCAGACAGCGGAGGATATTATCATAGGCGCTTTCCGGCCCGGTGAACTCGATAGCTACGTCTGCCTGGCGAATAGCTTCAACGGTATTGTCTTCGAGGTTGTCGACCGATATTTTTAACACGATCGAATGTCCCCGGGTTACGGCAATTTCCTCGATGGCTTTTCCCATTTTACCATAACCAATGAGCGCAATCTTCATACTGCGAATAAATTTAGCGGCAAATTTACGATTAGTTTCTGGGTTTACGCGCCTTTAAGGCAGAACATTCAGGGGTCTTGACCTCGCTTTGTGAAGATCAAAGCCCAGACCTAACCCTATCATCCCGGTCGTTGCCGGCGCCATCGAAGGCTGCTGCAGATGCAGGCTTAGCTCGTCGCTGACATCAAAATTCATCAGGTGCGCATCCACCGTCGCATCTACGATCTGCAGCCCCCAGAATAGCAGGAAGAAAATGACGGAATAGTCCTGATCCTTACGATACTCATTGCGATAGGTGCGTATCGAATTGGCATCCCCCTGAGAGGCTAGATATCGAAGAGCGGAGTTAGAGATCTTCGAGGAAACAGAGTCCGGCACAGGCGCTCCGATGGACGTAAAGGGATCTATGAGGGCTACCGCCTTCTGACATTGCTGATAAAGACTATGGTTACTGAAGAAAGTATAAGCGGGTATGCCTACTGCTGCATACACCAATGGCAGCTTCCAGTATTTGTGGTTGTAGATCTGCCCAAGACCAGGGAAAAAGGTCGAATACAAGGTAGCCTTTCTTGGATTGTGTTTCTTTTTGGCAAGGGAGTCCACCTGGTAGGGCTTTTCCTTATGTCCCTTCGGATGCGGCCCGCGTGGGAGCGTATCCGTTACCCTGGCACCGGTAACCGGCTTGCCTTTTATAGCAGAGGGAATAGTATCATTTTTCACCTGAGCCTGACAATAGCCATGCAGGAGCAAAAATCCCACAATTACCAATAAAAACCGGACCATCTTCATGTGGAGGATGCTTAGTTGACAGATACACCCAGCTGATCCAGTAATTTGTTTAGTTCCTGGAGAGAGTAATACTCAATGGAGATGCTGCCTTCCCCTTTTTTGCTGTGATTGAGTTTTACCCGGGTGCTAAAATGCGATGCTAAGTTATCTTCAATTCTTTTGAAAGCTTCCGGCAGGGTGGGCTTTACCGAATTTTTAACAGCGGAAGGATTAGCTCCTTCCTTGTACAGCTTGCGCACCAACTCTTCCGTCTGACGTACGGATAGTCCCTTTTCCTTTATCTCACTGAATAGATATAATTGCTTGTCAACGGTGTCGACATTGATCAACGCACGGGCATGTCCCATCGAAAGCTGATTGCTCCGCACCGCCACCTGGATATCCGGTGGCAGTTTCAATAACCGGATGTAATTGGCTACCGTACTCCTTTCCTTCCCCATCCGCTCGGCCACCTGCTCCTGCGTATAGTTCAGCTCTTCCATCATTCTCTTATAGCTGAGCGCGATCTCCATCGCATTGAGGTCTTCCCTTTGCAGATTTTCCAGTAAGGCCAATTCCAGCAGTTGCTGATCATCGGCCTGCCGCACATAGGCGGGTATGTCCTTTAATTCAGCCAGCTTCGCAGCGCGGAGACGACGTTCCCCCGAGATCAGGCGGTATTTGCCGCTTGGTAGCCTCGACACGGTGATCGGCTGGATGATATCATGCAGCCGGATGGAATGCGCCAGCTCCTGTAAAGCCTGCTCATCAAAATCATGGCGGGGCTGCCGGGGGTTGGTCTCGATCTCACCAAGCCCGATACGCAGCATATTGGTTACCGTCTCAACGACAGAAGGCTTAAGGTCGCCCGACGTAGTCTTGAGGTCGGCGTCTATGCTTTGCAGTAAGGATCTGATGCCTTTACCCAGGGCCTCTTTATCTTTTTTATTTGGAGTACTCATGTTTATTATTTGAACTTCGAAAAGAACTTCGGCGGAGCGTCGTTCCTCAGAACTTCGCCAGAGCTTCGTCCCTCGCTCTGACTCGTTCGTGGCGTTCGCTTCGCTCCGCCATCTCGTTCATTCCCTTCGCTTCGCTCGGGAACATCCCTTGCTTTTTCTCGTTCGATAACCTTCGGTTATTCTAAAATTCTCTCTTCCTGCCTGATCCGGGTCATATTGTTCTTTTGCAGGATCTCTTTTGCCAGGTTCAGATAATTGACTGAACCCTTGCTCAGCGCATCATACAGGATCACGGGCTTCCCTACGCTGGGGGCCTCGCTAATCTTGGTGTTCCGGTGAATAATAGTATTGAAGACGATCTCGTCAAAATGTTTGCGGACCTCGCTTACCACCTGGTTGCACAAACGCAGGCGACCATCATACATGGTCATCAGGATCCCTTCTATCGCCAGCTGAGGGTTTAGCCGGCTTTGCACGATCTTTACCGTATTCAGCAGCTTACCCAGACCTTCCAGGGCGAAGAATTCCGTCTGCACAGGCACGATCACAGAATCCGCAGCCGTCAGCGCGTTGACCGTGATCAGACCCAGCGAAGGAGAGCAATCTACAATGATAAAATCATATTCGCCTTTCACCGGCTCCAGTATGCCCTTTAGCACACTTTCCCGGTTAGGGTAGTTGATCATTTCGATTTCATAGCCTACCAGGTCAATGTGAGAGGGCACTACATCCAGGTGCGGGATCTCCGACTTCAGGATCACGTCTTTCACCGGAATATGATTCACCATACAGTCATAAAGGCTCTGTGTAACGTTGTGCAGGTCGAACCCCACTCCCGTAGTACTGTTCGCCTGGGGATCGGCGTCCACCAGCAGCGTCTTGAACTCCAGCACAGCAAAGCTGGCGGCCAGGTTTATCGCTGAAGTGGTTTTGCCTACTCCACCCTTTTGATTTGCAACTCCAATAGTTTTTCCCATAATTTTTTATCTCGCCCTTGGTCTGGTTTTGCGGTAAAATTGTCACCAATCGTTAAGATGACAAAATAAAGTTTTTCCCATCCGGGAATATCCGAGGGTCAGCCGGACCAAAAATGGATACATAATGGAATGCGTCCACCCTGACAGGATGGCAAATTTACATTCTTTGAATAGAAATCCTAAGAACTTTCCTGATTTACGGAAGTTTGCCGCAATTTTGCCCGGGGTTGGTAACTTATCCGACGGCCCAAAATAAATAAATCCCGTGTTTCATGCGTATTCGGAAGTCTCAATTGGTCTTTCTGGTCATTGCCTTATTGCTTGATCTCTATGTTTTTCAGGCTGTTAAGTCACTTTCCCAAGACCTTAGCTCCAGATGGAGAACCCTTGTTTATGGTACCTACTGGTCTATTTCCATTCTGGCCCTGCTGAGCTTTTTATTTCTGCCCTACCTGCAATACAGGGCGCCAAGGGTTTACACCTACTTATTTGCCATTGTGGTCGGCTTCTATCTCAGCAAAGTTATCGTAGCTGTCTTCCTCCTCATCGATGACTTACGCAGGATCATCCAGTGGGCCATCAGCAAGGCCCAGATGCAACGCCCAAGTCCCGGGCAGGCGAATGAGATCATCGGACAGGGCATTTCCCGCAGCGCTTTCCTTAGCTGGCTGGGAATCGGTCTTGGCGGCAGCCTTTTTTCCTCCCTGATCTATGGCTTTGGTAATAAATATAATTACAGGATCCACCGGCAGCAGCTGGCCTATGACAACCTGCCTGCTGGTTTTAAGGGCTTAAAAATCGTGCAACTGTCTGATATTCACTCTGGAAGCCTTTCAGACCAGGACGCGGTCAACAAGGGGATCGACATGGTCCTGGCCGAAAGACCGGATATTATCCTGTTTACCGGAGATCTGGTCAATAATATCGCTACTGAAATGAAGGATTACAAGGCCTTGTTCGCCCGCCTCAAGGCTCCGATGGGAGTCTTTTCTACCCTCGGGAATCATGATTATGGCGACTATGGATGGTGGGAAACCCCCGAATTGAAAAAGACCAATCTCGATACCCTTAAACAGATCCAGGCAGATATGGGCTGGCGCATTCTAATGAACGAACATGTCGTCCTGGAAAGGGGAGGCGACCAGATCGCACTGTTGGGCATCGAGAACTGGAGCGCCAAAGCACGTTTTCCAAAATATGGGAAAATGAGCGAGGCCTATGCCGGGACAGAGAAATACCCTTTTAAGATCCTTATGAGCCATGACCCCAGTCATTGGGATGCGGAGGTAAGACCCCATTATCCCGACATAGACCTCGCCCTGGCCGGTCACACCCACGGCATGCAGTGGGGCGTAGATCTGCCCGGTCTTAAATGGAGTCCCGTCCGTTTCGTCTATAAACAATGGATGGGTCTTTATGAGGAAGGCAAACAAAAATTATATGTAAATCGCGGTTTTGGCTTTATCGGTTACCCGGGCCGTTTTGGGATACTCCCGGAAATAACGGTGATTGAATTAATATAAAAGTTTTAACATTTTAACGACTTCTTTAAGGAATTTAACAAACCGATAAACATATCGAACGTATTTTCACCCAGTAATTAGGAACCAAAAAAATAGCATCAACAATGAGATTCTACATGAACAAGTTCTCTCTCGCGCTCAATTCCCTGAAAAACCAACGTACTGCATTGAAAAGGGGAACCGGCGCCATTGCCCTTTCTATCCTTCTTTTAACGCTGACTACTGCAAAAGCTGATGCACAGGAATCCCTTCAATTAGGTGTAAGGGGCGGACTCAATCTTATTAAAGTAACCGGCAGGTCTTTTAATACAAAAACCCAACCGGGTGCCAATGTGGGGATCTATGGTGAGCTGAATTTCTCCAAGTACTGGACGCTGCAGCCTGAACTGGTCTGGAACCAGATCGTTACTAAAACTTCAGATCAAATCCAGGGAATCTACCCCGGCATCGGAGTGACAGGTGGGCAGGCGATCAATAATTATCTGGCGTTGCCAGTCCTGGTATCCTTTAAACCTACGCCTGAATTATCCATCCAACTGGGACCCCAGTATGGATATCTTGTCAATCAGACGAAGGGTCTCAGGCGTGATGCTATCAATAATGGCATTTTTTCACGCAGCGATTTCGCCATCGTTTTTGGTGGTCAGCTGAACCTTGGAAAAGTGAAAGTCGGGGCGCGATATTATATCAACCTGACCGATGTCAATGGCATCAATAACTCGGATCAGTGGCGTCAGCACGGCTTTCAGGCCTACCTGGCTTACCAGATCAAAGATATTAAGCTGAAGCATAAAAAATAATTGTTTCGACGGATCATTACAGCGATGATCTGTAGAAATTTTACCCTAAAATCACTGGCACATAAGTTGAAATACTACTAGCAATCCATTCATTCATTTAAACAAATCCATCATGAAGAGGAACGCAGTTGTATTATCCGTAATGTTGGTGATAGCGTCCTTAGGCACAAAAGCCCAGGGCTTTCATCTAGGTATCAAAGCCGGCGCAAACCTGTTTAAAGTGGACGGCGAGTCTTTCAGCCAGGAATACAAGTTTGGTTATAATGTCGGTGCCTTTTCCCAGATCAACTTTACTCCCAATTGGGGCATCCAGCCGGAGGTAATGTTCAATCAGACAAATTATCGAACCGGTACTGAATTCAGCTCTATTTATCCCAATGGAGTCGGGGATGTGAAGGGTAAGCTGAACTATCTTACGATCCCGGTGCTGTTAAACTTCAGGCCCGTTCCCTTGTTGAGCATTCTGGCCGGACCTCAGTTTGGTGTCCTGCTCAACCAGGATCATCACCTGACCACCGATGCAAAGGACGCCTTCAAGAAGGGTGACTTTTCCCTGGTAGGCGGGGCGCAGTTGAACCTCGCCAGCGTAATGGTCGGCGCCCGCTATGTCATCGGACTCAACAACATCAATGATGTGAACGATGAACATTCCTGGAAGAATCAGGGTTGGCAGCTATATGCAGGTTTCCGCATTTTCTAGCCACAAAGACGTAATTTTACAGACCCTCCTGTCAAAACGGGAGGGTTTTTGTTCTTTTCGGGACTGGCACCAAACTTGACCCCTATATATTTCATCTGTAAAAGAGTAGGATTTTTCCTCTACAGGTGCTAATTTGTCATCGATTGCTAACCGGACCTTGTGGCGATCATATACTAAACAAGAGAATAACCACTGATGAAAGAGAATTTATTCATGCGTGCCGAAGATGATCTGGATTTCATGCCCATTATACCCTTGAATGAAACCGATAACGAGAACCTGAACGATATTGAGATACCAAAAGAACTCCCTGTACTACCACTTCGCAATACCGTACTTTTTCCTGGCGTTGTCCTGCCCATTACAGTAGGACGTGATAAAAGCATCAAGGCTGTCAATGACGCCTACAAGGCAGACAGGCTTATCGGAGTACTCGCGCAAAAAGACAGTACGATCGAAGATCCTACCGTTACCGACCTGGAAGACGTCGGCACCGTAGCACGTATCATCAAGCTTATCAAGATGCCGGACGGCGGTACTACGGTTATCCTTCAGGGTAAAAGACGGTTTAAGGTAGGTGCAGTCACAGCAGAAGATCCCTATTTCAAGGCCCAGGTCGTTCTTTTGCAGGAAGAAGAGGCGCCAAAAGAACAGGACTTCGAGGCTTATGTCTCCAATATAAAGGACCTGGCTGCACAGATCATCCAGCTCTCTCCTAACATTCCTTCGGAAGCGTCCATCATACTGAAGAATATCGAGAACCCTTCGTTCCTTATACATTTTATTTCCAGCAATCTCAATACCGAGCTGCATGAGAAACAGCAGCTGCTGGAAATACACCATATCAAATCCCGCGCAGACTTGCTGATGCAGCTGTTGCAGCGGGAGCTGCAGTTTGCTGAACTAAAGAACAAGCTCACCAACAAGACCAAGACCGAACTGGACAAACAGCAGCGGGAATACTTTCTGCAACAGCAGCTGAAAAGTATCAAGGACGAGCTGGGTGGCGACACCAATGAGCGGGAGGTAAAGGAAATGCAGAAGAAGGCGGAAAGCAAGAAATGGCCTGCAGCTGCAAAAGACCTCTTCCGCAAGGGTGTCGAACGCATGGAAAGAATGCATCCCAGCACTCCGGACTATTCCGTGGTCTACAATCACCTCGACCTGATGTTGGAGCTCCCCTGGGACGAATTCACTGCGGATTCATACGATCTCAAGAAAGCAAAAAAGATCCTCGACCACGATCACTATGGAATGGATAAGGTGAAGGAACGGATCCTCGAATACCTGGCAGTACTAAAGCTGAAAGGGGATATGAAGAGTCCTATTCTTTGTTTTGTCGGCCCTCCCGGCATTGGCAAGACCTCCCTTGGCCGCAGCATCGCCAGCGCCATCGGCCGGAAATATGTCCGGATCAGCCTTGGTGGCCTTCATGACGAAAGCGAGATCCGCGGACACCGTAAAACCTATATCGGGGCCATGCCCGGACGGATCCTCCAGTCGCTGCGTAAGATCAAATCCTCTAATCCGGTGATGATCCTCGATGAGATCGACAAGACGGGCAGCGACTTTAGGGGTGACCCATCTTCCGCCCTGCTCGAAGTGCTCGATCCGGAGCAGAATCATACGTTCTACGATAATTACCTCGAGCTGGAATACGATCTGAGCAAGGTCCTCTTCGTAGCGACAGCCAATGATATCAATGGTATCCCGCTCGCCCTGCGCGACCGGCTGGAGATCATCGACCTGAGCGGTTATGCTGTGGAGGAAAAGGTGGAAATAGCACGCCGGCATCTCGTTCCCAAACAAAAAGAAGCCCATGGCCTGAAGCCAATGAACTTCAAGATTGGCGATAAAGTGCTGGAGAAAGTGATCCAGGACTATACCCGGGAAAGCGGCGTTCGTGAACTGGACCGGCAGCTAGCTTCCATCATGCGCTACCAGGCCAAGGAATTTGCCATAAAAGGAAAATTAAAAGCCCAGCTGACACAGGCCGACGTCGAAAAGGTGCTTGGAAGGTCCCGGTATAGCAACGACCTGTATAAAGTCGCCAATATGGCGGGAGTAGCTGTAGGGCTCGCCTGGACCCCTGTAGGCGGAGACATCCTTTTTATCGAGACCAGCCTCAGCGATGGCAAAGGCGATCTTAAACTGACCGGCAATCTTGGGAATGTGATGAAGGAGAGCGCCGCCACGGCCCTTACCTACCTTATGTCTAATGCCCGGAAATACGATATCGACCCCGAGATCTTCAATAGAAAGACGATCCACGTGCATGTCCCCGAAGGCGCTGTGCCCAAGGACGGTCCAAGTGCAGGGGTCACGATGATGAGCGCTATCTCCTCGGCACTCACCGGGCGACGCGTCAAGCCCTATCTTGCTATGACAGGCGAGATCACGCTTCGCGGCCAGGTCCTGCCGGTAGGTGGTATAAAAGAGAAGATCCTGGCTGCCCGCCGGGCCGGCTTAAAGGAGATCATCCTTTGCTGGCAGAATGAGAAGGATGTCCAGGAGATCGACTCCGCTTTTATCAAGGGCCTTAAATTCAATTTTGTCAAGACCATGCAGCAAGTGCTGGAGCTGGCGCTGGTCTAAATAATGTATGGCCGGACGAGGTCCGGTATCGATATTAACAACCCTTTTTGAACCATTTGTTCCCAAATGGTGTAATTAACATAGAAATTTTCATGTTGGTTGTTTTAAGGGTTAGGCAAAGCCCAGCTAATGCTGGGCTTTGCCGTTCTTATAAGGTATACCAACTAGCTCCTGCTAAGTACTCTACCCGTTGTTTTTGGGGAAACTGGGTAATCGGTTGACGATTTGATTGTTTAACTTTTTTATTATTACCGAAACATTAATTTTGGAATAGGCAGAAAAAAACTTCCATGATCAAACTAATCATCGTCGACGATCATCTTCATGTCCGGGAAGCATGGAGCTGGGTTCTTAATCAAGTTCCCACGATCAGCGTCATAGCCCAATGCTCTAATGGACAGGAAGCCATTGAAGCCGCGAGGAAACTACAACCTGACGTTATCCTGATGGATATTCATATGACCCCTGTCAACGGTATTGAAGCTACCCGAACTATCCGGGAATTTGCTCCCGATATCAAGATCATCGGCGTTTCCGTCCAGGCCGAACGTTCCTACGTCAACGAGATGCTTCGCAATGGGGCCAATGGATATGTCACCAAGAACTCGCCCAGCACGGAAATGGTTGCTGCTATCGACGAAGTATTGGCCGGCAATACCTATATCTGCGAGGAAGTAGGGCATCTGCGCTCGCTTGCCTTTGAGGTCAGTCGGCATGTTCGCAATTAAAGCGCTGCTGCGAGGCCTGCCAATTCCTTCTCGTCCTTAAAGGCCACCCTTGGTTTTAATCCCAATAGCTCGAACATCAGGTTGTCCTCTTCGAAAGATGGATTGGGCGTGGTCAGCAATTTCTCACCCGCAAAGATAGAATTGGCTCCGGCCATGAAACAAAGGGCCTGTTCCGCCTGGCTCATCTCAGCACGCCCCGCACTCAGCCTGACCATCGTGGCAGGCATCAGGATCCGGGCCGTAGCGATCATCCGGATCATATCCCAGACATCAACTTTAGGGTTGTTCTCCAGCGGCGTGCCTTTGACGCGCACCAACGCGTTGATCGGAACGCTTTCCGGATGCTGGGGCAAGGTGGACAGCGTATGAAGCATTTTGATCCGATCGTCGTGCGTCTCGCCAAGACCGATGATCCCGCCGCAGCAGACCGTTACACCGGCCTTACGGACATTGTCCAGGGTCTCCAGGCGATCGTCATAGGTACGCGTCGTAATGATCTCGCTATAATGTTCCCTCGAAGTATCCAGGTTGTGATTGTACGCATAAAGACCGGCATCCGCCAGCTTTTTGGCCTGGTCCTCATTCAGCATGCCCAGCGTACAGCAGACCTCCATCCCCATCTCATTGACTCCTTTCACCATATCCAGTACCCGGTCAAAGTCTTTGTTATCCCTTACTTCGCGCCAGGCCGCTCCCATACAAAAACGGGTCGAGCCCGCAGCCTTCGCCTTTGCAGCATATTCCAGCACCTCGTCTTTTTTCATCAGGGCCTGTACGTTGACCCCCGTATTGTAACGGGCAGCCTGGGGGCAGTAACTACAGTCTTCGGAACATCCACCGGTCTTAATAGACAAAAGCGTACAGACCTGGACCTCTCCGGTCTCATTGTTCTCCCGGTGAATAGTAGCCGCACGATAGATCAGGTCCAGTAAAGGGGTATCGTATATTTCCTTTATTTCATTCAATGTCCAGTTATTGCGCACCATAGTGTCTTCTTTTTAAAGGTAACTCAGATTGGTTTTGGGAGTTAAGGTAAGTAAAGTTTCATACATCAGCTGTATGGTCTGTTCGATATCTCTTTTATGCAGCATCTCGACGGTAGTATGCATATAACGGAGCGGAATGGAGATCAGCACCGAAGGACAGCCGTCATTCGCATAAGCAAAGGAATCGGTATCTGTACCCGTGCTTCGGGATACCGCCCGCATCTGCACGGGCAGCTTGTGCTTTTCCGCCGTCTCCTGCACGATGTTCAGCAACTTGTTGTGTACAGCCGGACCAAAGGCCAGCGAAGGTCCCTTGCCACAGGCAATATCCCCTTCGATCATTTTGTTGATCATCGGGGTAGTTGTGTCATGGGTAACGTCCGTAACGATCGCAATATTGGGCTTGATCCGACGGGCAATCATCTCCGCTCCGCGCAGGCCAACCTCTTCCTGTACGGCATTCACCACATACAAGCCAAAGGGCAGTTTCTTCTTATTTTCTTTCAGAAGCCTTGCGACCTCCGCGATCATAAAGCCGCCGACACGATTGTCAAAGGCACGACCGATCAGGTAGTCATAGGCCAGCTCGGAATAACCATCCTGGTAGGTGACCACCGCTCCGATATGGACCCCCAGCTCTTCGATCTCTTTCTTAGTCCGGGCTCCGGTGTCGAGGAAAAGATTGTCGACCTTTGGTTGAGATTCTTTGGCATCGGCCCCCAGCCGGGTATGAATGGCCGGCCAGCCAAATACAGCAGGCACCCTGCCTTTTTTCCCATGGATAAAGACCCGCATGCCCGGTGCTATCTGATGGTCGACACCCCCATTGCGCTTTAGGTACAGCAGCCCTTCCGGTGTGATATAGTTGACAAACCAACTGATCTCGTCGGCATGCGCTTCGATCACCACTTTAAATGGAGCGTCAGGGTTTATCACACCCACTGCCGTGCCATAAGGGTCGGTGAACTGTGAGTCTATATATGGTTTCAGATAGTCGAGCCAGAGTCTTTGCCCGCTGCTTTCAAAGCCGACCGGAGAGGCATTGTTGATGTAGGTTTTAAAGAATTCCCAGGACTTTGTCGTAAGAATGGAGGCCGCTTTGGCCGGTTCGCTTTTCGTGCTTTTTGCCATTGTTGTTTATTTTTTCGATTGGCCTTTGGCCGAGGGACCTTCGGTCCCTTTTTATCTCATTTATTATCGGCCTCCGGCCGATTCGGCAACAAATGTAACTAAATCCTGAAAATCAACATCAGCACCCCGGAAAACATCATCAATCCGTCCAGCACGATATAATAGAGGTCGTCCGAAAAATTGCGCTTGGCATGCCGGTAAAGCCAGGCCGTAATGATCCCCGGCACCAGCAATAAAAGGATGTACAACGCCGGATAATGAAAAAAGGACAGCGCCACGCTGCTTAAGAAGAACAATCCAATCGATACTCCAAACAGCCGGTCGATGCCCCGCTCATTCAGCAACGTGATGAGGCTTCGGATCCCATGCGCTTTGTCATCCTCGCGGTCCCGGTAATCAAATATGACGCAAATGGCATAAATGAGGAAGAACCGGCCGGCCGTAAAGACTATGAACGAAAGATTCCACGGAGCATCCGCTACGATGATCGGCAGGACCGTTGTCACATAGACCCAAACAAAAGCCAGAAAAAGGGTCTTCCCCACCGCGATCTTCTGCAACTGGCGAAACATACGCTGAGGCAGCTTGGGCGCCGAATAAAGAAAGGTCAGCAGTACGCCGAAGAGCAGCGCCGGTACAAAACGCCACAAATAGAAGAAATTGACAGCGGCCCCCACAGCCCCCACGAGATAAAGGATAAAATGCAGGGCCTTGTGACGAAAGGTCCAGTTCACCCGACGGGAGGGGCTTATTGACCTTGGTGTCAGCCACCAATGAAAATTATAACTGCAAATAGTGGAAAAGAAAACAAAACCTATCAGTTTACCGGAAGGGGCGACACCCAGCAAAAGACGGCTGGTCTGCCAGATCATTACGACGGAACAGATGGCAATATACAAGCTGCTGAAGACAAAAAAGTCGACTATTTTTCTCAACACCGTGCCGGCTTCCCGGTTGATTAGGGATTCAAAACTACGATTTTTGGAGAAGAGATCGTATCACTGCTGACGCCGCTGCCGGAAAGGACGAAATATTTCATGATGATCGTATCGTTCTGGTGAATGGTGGTGGACTCGCTCAGATAACCATTGGTCTCCAGCGCGTAGCGGAACTCACCCTTCGAAGCCCCTTCCAGGTCAGGGATCGGATTGACAAGCGTGTCATTGCCCGAAGGATCGGAAGCAGGAGTCTCATTGATCCTGTTGCGGATCGAGATAAAATATCCGTTCTCTACCTTTCCTCCGTTGCTGAACTTGAAATGTACGACCAGGGAGTCATTGAGGTTCACAGGATTTTTATCGATTGAAGTCAGCGTGATCTGCGGTTTACTGCCAGAATTGCTTTTGCTGCAGCTGAAAATGACCAGGGAGGCAATGGTGACTACAATTATGGGTATCAGGAAAGAACCAGGCTTCATGATGCTGATTTGATACCTACAAACCTAGCTTTTTTTATTTAAAAGGGGCTACTTTTGTTGCTGCCCTTTGTATTTTTTTAACAATTTATCTCAACAGTCTCAACGCTTTGAACCTCAATTCGGCTTCGATATTACCTTCTTTTGCTCTCTCCGGCACCAATGAGTTGTTTTCCCTGCCCGAAACCGGTTTTCTGACCCGGGCCCTGGAGCTGTTTCGTTTTCAATACTCGGAAAATGGGTTGTATCGTCAGTATACCCAAACGTTGGGAGTCGATCCGGACTCTGTAAGGACGCTGGAGGCCATTCCCTTCCTCCCGGTTAGCTTTTTTAAGACACATACGGTCCGCACAGAAGAGGGTGTACACACTTCCGAAACGATGCCGATAGCTCCCGGTGGCTGGAAGCCCCAAACGGTCTTCGAGAGCAGCGGCACTACCGGCATGGTAAGCAGCCGCCATGAAGTAAAAGACCTCGAACTTTACCGGCGCAGCTTTACCGCCGCATTCCAGCGTTTCTATGGCCCGGTAAACGAATGGTGTATCATCGGACTGCTGCCAGCCTATCTGGAAAGGCGCCATTCCTCGCTGGTACTAATGGTTGACGAGCTGGTGAGGGCCAGCGGACATCCGGACAGCGGGTTCTATCTGTACGAACACGAAGTGCTGCACGAGCGTCTGTCCAAGCTCGAACGCGCAGGCCAAAAGACCCTGCTCATAGGAGTGACCTTTGCCTTACTGGATTTTGCAGAGCGATACCCGATGAACCTGCAACACACCGTGATCATGGAGACCGGTGGCATGAAAGGACGCCGCAAAGAGATCACCCGCGCGGAGCTGCACGAATACCTGACCGGACGCCTGGGCGTAAAAACCATTCATGCCGAATATGGGATGACGGAGCTATTATCACAAGCCTATTCTTCGGGTAAAGGGCTTTTCAACTGTCCGCCCTGGATGAAAATACTCGTTCGTAAGGAAGACGATCCGCTGGATGTAACCACCGAAGGTGAAGGTATTATCAATGTAATCGACCTGGCCAATATCTGGTCCTGCGCCTTTATCGCGACCGAAGACGTCGGCCGGATCTATCCCAATGGCCGCTTCGAAGTATCCGGTCGTGTAGACAACAGCGACATCCGCGGTTGCAGCCTGTTAGTGGTATAGGAGCTTGCTCACTTCATCCCAGACGGCGGCGACAGACTTGAACAATGTCGAACAGCTCGTGAGGATCACCAGGCCTCCCACGGCAATGAACATGGTTTTGATCGGTAGTTTCCCCACCAGCCTTGCGGCGATAGGCGCGGCGATCACCCCGCCCAGGATCATGCCTCCCACTTCCAGCAGCGGGATATTTCTCAGTAAAATAAAGAAGGTGATAGAGCTTGACAACACAACAAAGAATTCCGCAAGACAAACCGACCCGATGACAAAACGCGGATTCCTTCGTTTGGAGATCAGCGTGGAAGTGACCAGCGTGCCCCAGCCGCCGCCGGCAAAGGCATCCATAAATCCGCCGGCGGAAGCCAGCCAGCCGGCCCGTTTGACCTTGTCTTTCGGATTACGCTTCGCAAACGCCTTGCGAAGGATATAATAACCCAGGTAGACCGTATACACCGACAGTGGGATCCGCACCCATTGCGAATACTCCTTACCGAAATAGGCCATCGCGGCTCCCAGGATAGACCCGATCACACCGGGCCAGACGATGGCGTAAAACAGCTTCTTGTTGATATTGCCAAAACGGTGATGGCTATAGCCGGACACACCGCTGGAAAAAACCCGCGCTGAATGCACCCTGCTGCTCACGATGGCCGGGCTCACTCCATAAGCCAGTAGAAAAGTGGTCGAAATAGTTCCATATCCCAGACCCATTGAACCGTCAACCATCTGGGCTAAAAAGCCGGCCAGGGTCATGATCAGAAACTCATTCCGGTTAAAGGGCAAGGTTTGCACATATTCGAGAATGCCGTGAAAGGGGACCAGCGACAGCAGCCCATGACCCAATATCATAAAGAGAAAAGCAAACAGACACCATTTGACGACCTGCTGCCATTTTGCCGGCCGTGGCTTTGCTAACAGCTCCGGCACGGGACCGGCCTGTTTGGCCACCAGCACTTTAGTAAGGTCATTCAACTGGCGGACCTTTTCTGAAAAGTCACCGTTCAGACCCTTCCGGATCGTTTGCATATTTTCCAACACATCATCCATTTCATCAGGGATCAGACTTCCGATCTCCTCCTTTAGCCGTTTAGCAATGGTCGGTGACTTGCCATTGGTGGAGATCGCTATTTTGAGATGCCCTTTCCGGATGACTGAGCTCAGATAGAAGTCACAGAGGTCCGGCGTATCGGCTACATTGACCAGGATACCCGCTGCCTTTGTTTCCCTTGCGATCGCCTCGCTGACGGCCCGGTCATTGACAGCCACGATAACAAGATCCGCGTTTTCCAGGTCAGTGGACCGATAAGGCCGCTCGTTCAGCACAACAGCCGGATGATGAGAGGCCAGTTCCCTGATCAGCTCACTGATCTCCGGCGCTACAATCGTGACTGCCGTAGCAGGTGAGTTCAGTAGTACAGCCTGTAATTTTTCCAGCCCAACCTTCCCCCCGCCGACCAGCAAAAGCCGCAACCTTTCCAGCTTTACAAACAGCGGGAACAATTTATTCTCTGTATCAGTATCTACATTTTTTGATAAACTCATTACTTTTTTGTGCGTGTCACTTTTTGTGCGTGTTCGTATCAAAGACGATCGTGAAATAATAGAAACCTCCGACCGATGGCCCCCCAAGATACTGGTAATATTTTTGATTGAGGATGTTAGTAGCCCCCAATTTTAGTGTACTAAACAATTCCGGTATCCGATAGTTCACCTGCGCATCGATGGTGCTGTAGGCCGGAACACGTCCCGCCGCCAGGGGACTGTTCCAATAGAACGCATTCTGCCAGTGCCAGCCGACATTAAACCCGGTGTTTTTCAGGATCTCGCGGTTGCCTATCGACAGATTCGTGATCCAGTTGGGGGTATTAAAGGCGGGTGTGAACGCATCGGTGGATTCCTGACTTACTATCGCCGCATAGCTTGCATTACCCGTGATCGTGAATTTCTTATAGAAATTATAATTGACTCCCAATTCCACGCCCTGATTAGTAACTTCACTCTTCGAATTGGTCCACATCTTATACTTCGTAACCGACCCGTTGTAGACCTGGGTAGCCGTATTGATATTCGTTCCGCCGCCGATCGTACCCGTCTTTGGCTGGGTAATGTCCAGCTGACCGATAAAGTGGTCGTAGGCGCTGAAATAATAATCAATGTCTACGAAAAGCTTGTTGTCGAACAGGACGCCTTTATAACCTGCTTCAAAGGAGTTGATATGCTCCGGCTGGATATAGTTGTACGTGCTCTGTGTCAGCAGACCCGCTTCCTTCTGTATCGCATCCGCCTGGCTGATGCCGCTGCCATTGTTGAGGTCGGCATTCACCGCGTTCTTAAAGGCCGTCACCGAAGAGTTGATATACGAGTTCTCAAACGCCTGGGTATGCTGGGCTATCACCGGCAGCCCGCCAAGCCGGCGGACGCCGCCATTGTTGACATAGGCGAAACCTTCGAAGAGGGTAGGAAAGCGGTAGCCGTTCTGGAACGAAACGCGGAAATTATGCTGTACCGTGGGAGAATATACGGCTGCGACGCGTGGATTCAGCTTCGCGCTGAAATACTCCGTTTTATCCGCGCGTAGTGAGGCGGTAATTTTTAGCTTTTCCTCAAAGAGCTGTTTGGTGGCCTGGACAAAAGCGCCGTACGTATAGTAGTCGAATTTCTTGTTGGATTCTTTCGGATCGGCATAGGCTTTTGGATTGACATAGTTGTTGCCGTCAGGTGTCACGATATAGTCCCGGTAGTTTGCACCCGCCAGGATCTGGATAAAGGGGATCAGGTGCGAAAAGTCATACTGTCCTTCCACATGCACAAACGAAGATTTCAGGACCATCTGTGCGCCGACGGTGTCCCAGTTATTGGTGTGGATGATCTTGTTGCGGACGCTGTCAAATGCCGCCGTACCGGGTTGGAAACGGCCATTATCCGCAAACTTGCGCGCGGCATCGAGAGAGGCGACAACATTTTGAGAAGTAGGAGCGGCAACGGCGTTGTAGGCATTGTTAAAACCGGTCGTATAGTCATTCCACCATTGCGGGGATTTTTTAAAGGCCATGTCGATATTCTCGCCTAGCGGCCGGAAGTTGAAGGAATTGGTGCCGGTATTCTCGCTGGTATAATAACCCTTGATCGAAAGATCCCTTGTTTTGATATCCAGCGCATGCTGCTGGATGCGTTCGCCGTCCAGCCTTACGCGGTTGCCGCGCTGGTAGTTGTTGGTCACCACGCCGATCCTGTAAGTATAGGAGATCTCCGTCGTGGCATTGGGCCGGTAATGCAGGGATGCGTCGGCCTTGGTATTCTTTACGGCATAGTCCGTCAAGTCTTTTTCCAGGTAACCCGTCCTCGACACATCGTATTTTTTACCCGCCAGCGTCAGGGTCTTGAGGTCGCTGTTGTATTCGTCACCATAGCGGTTGATAAGATCCGCAGCCGGATTGGAACCAGCTACCGAAGCATTCGTCTTATTGCCTACATCGAAGTACTGGTCGTGCTGATTATTGGCGATCCAGTCCGTACCCTGCGAATGCGCCACATTGATCTTGAAAGCAAACTTCGGGCTTACCACCTTTGCCCAGCGGATGGCGGACTCGGAATATAAGGCGGCGTCATGGTCCTTGTCATTGACATGGTTGACACCAATCTTCTGGTATACACTGAGCCCTTCGTATTGAAAAGGGGATTTTGTCTTTAGATTCGCAATCCCGTTGATGGCGTTGAGCCCGTATATGGCCGAGGCCGCACCGGGAATCAGCTCCACGCTTTCGATGTCCAGTTCCGTCGGTCCTACCGCATTGGCTACCGGGGCCCCGATACCCGGCGAGATATTGTCCACGCCGTCTACCATCTGCAGGAATCGCGAGTTGGTAGTGCCGCTAAAGCCGCGGGTGTTGGGCACTTTATAGCCCAGGCTCAGCGTCGTCATCTGTACACCCTTCACATTCTCCAGCGCATCATAGAAAGTAGGAGCGGGGCTTTCCTTGATAGCCCGTAAGTCCAGCTTTTCAATGGTTACCGGGCTCCTTAGAATGCTTTCCGATACCCGGGAGGCTGTTACCACGACCTGGTCCACCAGCACGCTCCTGGTATTGAGGGCGATGGTGATCCCCTGGGTAGAGGCGGAGTTAACTGTAAATTCCTGGCTTTTAAAGCCGATAGAGCTGACGACGAGAGTCAGAGGCAGTTTTTGCGATGTTTTCAAATGAAAACTTCCGTCTTCCGCTGTGGTAGTGCCCGCCGATGATCCTTTCACCCGGATGGACGCCGACGCCAGGGGCTGCTGCCCCAGGGAATCCGCTAATATCTTCCCGGAGATAATAAAGGGTTCCTGGGCAAAAAGGGAGGTTCCGCCAAGGACGGCTAAAAATGTCAGTAGGAATGTAAGCTGCTTCATAAAAGCTATTAGTCTAGTTTTTTAGTAGAGTAATTAATGACGAGGCCGCAAATTAATAATATTCTATCAAATTAGTAGACTATTATTATAAAAATTTGCCCCGGTACAGGCCGCATCCGGGGCGCATTGTGATTATGTTTTATAATATTTCTGCCGCAGGGCAAAGTCACCGAAGCTTTCGCCGGTGATCCGCTCCTTTTTATACAGCCAGAACAGCAGGTCCAGCTCCTTTAAGATAGCGGCCTCGTCCATATTCTCTTTGTAGATCTTATTCAATCTTGTCCCTTCGTGGTCTCCGGTAAGGTATAGGTTGTAATGACCGGGGCCGGTGCCCACAAAACCAATTTCCGCTGCATAGGGCCTTCCGCAGCCGTTGGGGCAGCCTGTCATCCGGAGGATGATGTTTTCCTCTGTCAGCTCGTGTTTCGCCAGTAATGGTTCGATCTTCCCGATCAGGTCCGGCAGGTAACGCTGTGCTTCCGCCAGCGCCAGCGGGCAGGTTGGCAGCGCCACACAGGCAATGGCATTCTTCCGGATAGCGGATGCCGCATCGGTATGTTCAATGATCTTGTACTTCTCCAGCAGCTGTTGTATCGTCGCCTTGTCCTTTTTTTGAATGTCGGCGATGATCAGGTTCTGGTTGCCGGTAAACCGGAAGTTTGCCTTTCCGGTCTGAGCTATTTCCAGTAAGGCGGTTTTTAGCGCCAGCTTTTCATCGTCCAGGATCCGGCCATTCTCGATAAAGGGGGTATAATACCAGAGTCCCTTGTGATTCTGCTGCCAGCCATAGTGATCCTTCCGGTCCGTGAAAACATAGGGCCGGGATTCTTCCAGGGCAAAACCCGTTCTTTTGGCGAGCTCTGTTTTGTACCACTCGATGCCGTATTTGTCGAGGGTATATTTCAGCCGGGACAGCTTACGGTCGCTGCGATTGCCATAATCCCGCTGGATGGTGACGATCTCATAAATAGTTTTAAAAAGCTTTTCGTCGTCTGCAGGTACAAAACCAAGGACGCTGGCCAGCCGCGGGTATGTCTCCGCATTTCCATGTGTCGTACCCAGTCCGCCGCCGATGGCGACATTAAATCCTTTCAGCTTACCCTTTTCGATGATGGCGATGAGACCCAGGTCATTGGTGAATACATCGATATCATTGTTGGGAGGAATGGCGATGCCGATCTTGAATTTACGGGGCAGATAGCGGTCCTGGTACAGCGGATCTTCCTCATCCTTTTTGTCGGTGAGCTTTTCTTCGTCCAGCCAGATCTCATAAAAAGCCCGGGTCTTTGGCAGCAGCAGACTGCTGATGCGCGCGGCATAAGCATGCACTTCGGCGTGCAGCTCAGATTCCGAAGGATGTGCGGCGCAGGTGACATTCCGGTTGACGTCGCCGCAGGCCGCGATAGAGTCCAGGTGTACCTGGCTAAACGACTTCAGCGTAGGTTTTATCCTGTTCCGCAATATGCCATGCAGCTGGATCGTCTGACGCGTCGTGATCTTGATGACGCCGGTTGTATTTTCTCCGGCAACATGATGGGTGGCGATCCATTGTTCAGGGGTAAAAAAGCCTCCCGGCACACGAAGCCGGATCATAAAGGAAAAAAGTCTTTCCAGCTTTTTTTCCGCCCGCTCTTCCCTCCGGTCACGGTCATCCTGCATATACATGCCATGGAATTTTACCAGGGCGGTGTCATCATCGGCGATGGCGCCGGTGACCTCGTTCTGCAGGCCTTCCTGTAGCGTGCCGCGAAGCCCGTCGCTTTTTTGCTTGATCTTTTCGACTGGCGATAAATTCTTGTTTTCGCTCATAACTTTATATACGTTTTAATAAACATCTTTTACATAACGGCCAGACTCTCTCAATTCATCGAGATAAGCCTCTGCCTGGGCAAGTGGTTTCTTTCCTTCTTTCTGGATGATGTGCAGGAGGGCCATTTCCACGTCGACACTCATCGGTTCTTTTGCTCCGCATACGTAGACAGAGGCGCCGTTCTCCAGCCAGCGGAACAGTTCTTCCGACTCCCGCAGCATCTTATGCTGGACATATACTTTCTCTGCCTGGTCTCTTGAAAAGGCGGTGTTCAGTTTTGTCAGCACACCGGTCTGCAGCCAGTTCTGCAGCTCTGTCTGGTAAAGAAAATCCGTTGTGAAATGCTGGTCACCGAAGAAGAGCCAGTTCTTTCCGCTGGCGCCTGTGCTGTCCCGCTGTGCAAGAAAGCTGCGGAAAGGGGCGACACCGGTTCCTGGTCCGATCATGATGACATCCTTATCAGGAGCCGGTAGGCGGAACTGCGAATTTTTATGAATATAAAATTCGAACGTCTGGTCCGGGGCCAGTTGCGACAGATGGTCCGAACACAAGCCGTGTTTGACCTCTCCGTTGACAGAAAACTTGTCCTTTGCTACGGTGAGATGGATCTCACCGTCATGCGCTTCCGGAGAAGAGGAAATGCTGTATAACCTTGGCGCCGTGGGCTCCAGGATGGCCATTACTTCATGGAACTGGGCGCCATCCCGGACGGGATAGATCTTCAGCAGATCGAGCAGCCCAATTCTTGTTTCAGGAATGTCCTGCTGCACGATGGCGGCATATTTCTTAACCACCCTTTCCGGTAGATAAATTATATTCAGCTTTTTTCTTAACAAATGTCCGACGCTGTGCTCTTCCTGGCGGACTGCTAATTTCTGCTCGGCATCCACACCCGTAAGGCCAAGGATAGCGTCTACGACCAGGACCGGGTTCTCCGGCACCAGCCCGAGCGAGTCACCCGGTTGATAGTCGACTCCTTCGGCTACTATCTCCAGATGATGTGTTTGCTTGGCAGACCCCCGGTCGTTGAGATTGATATTGGCTAGTACTGTGCCCGTATAGACCTTTTTACCGGCCCTTGCGGTTGCTGCAGCACCACCTGTCGCCGGCAGCGCCGCGCCGCTCACCGCCAGACCGGAGCCATTCTGCGCATCTCCATTGCCGCCCGCACCAGACGTGCTCAGCTGCTGTAAAATATGATCAAACCAGCCAAGTGCCTGCGATTCATAGTCCGTATCACATTTCTCCAGTGAGACGATACGCTGTCCGCCGGCTTTTTGTAATTGCTGATCGACATCTTCCCCTGCCTTGCAAAATAGGGGATAGGCGGTATCGCCCAGCGCCAGTACACCATATTTCAATTTCTCCAGCTTCAGCCCATTCTGGTGGATATGGTCATAGAATTTCTTTGCGGCGGCCGGTGGTTCGCCATCCCCCTGGGTGCTGATCACCGTAAAGAAATATTCTTCTTTGGGTAGGTCGTTGAGACGATATTGTTCAAGACCGACCAGCTTTGCATTGATGCCTTTCTTTTTTGCCTTTGCCGCAAAGTCGCTGGCTAACTTCTTCGAGTTGCCAGTCTCGGTGCCATAGGCAATGGTGATCTTATTGATAGCTGGCGCCACGGCCGATTCCACGACAGACGCGGCGCCGAGAGCCGTTTGAACCTGCGCCACCACCTGGGGGGTCGCTGCCACCGGATGCACTTGTGCCGCGACAACACCGGCAAGATAACCGCTCAACCAGATCAGTTCTTCACGCGAAGAACCGGCGATCAATTCCTGCATCAGATTCAATTTCGGTGTATTCAGCATACCAATTTCTTTTTTAAAATTTGCTCCACCACTGGCGGAAAATAAAGTTCCCCATTCCCGGTTTCGGCTTTCCAGCCAAAGCTCGCATGCAATGCGGCTACCCTGCCAATGACGATCAGCGAAGGGGAGGCATAAACATTACCTTTTGCCGCTG
>Ga0193716_1000298_pt1 | contig 31269 bp, 24 predicted proteins | sample U2c1metaG_FD_145901 | JGI IMG/M metagenome (GOLD analysis project Ga0193716, IMG submission 145901) | Soil microbial communities from a riparian zone of the East river system, Colorado, United States - U2c1 | ecosystem: Environmental > Terrestrial > Soil > Riparian zone | place: USA: East River...
TATGCTCATCCAGACCCGCGCCAAGGGTGGAAATTTTCTCTTGAACGTCGGCCCGATGCCGAACGGAAAGTTAGCCATCGAGCAGGAAGAGCGCCTCCGTGAAATTGCCCTATGGATGTTTGTAAACTCTGACTCGATCTATTCCGTCCGGCCCTGGGTCATCACGAACGAAGGCAACATCTGGTTCACGAAGAAAAAGGACTCGAAGACACTCTATGCAATTGTCGAGTCGGACACCCCATGGGAGCGGGCCACCTGGAAGGAGTTCGTCCTCCACTCGGTCCGCGCCACGGACAAGACGCAGGTGAACGTGCTCGGCCAGAACGATGAGGTTGTCGAGTATCATCCCGAGATCGTGCCAAAGTCGACCTGGCACCAGGAGAAGGATGGGCTTCACGTTCGCGCACTTCAGGCACAGCGCCTGCAGGACAACTTCAAATGGCCGAATCCCGTGGTTCTGAAGATCACTGACGTCGAACCTGCATTTACGCCTCCGCACCTTCAGACCCTTGGTTCAGTCGCAGATCTTGCAGGCAAAAAAGAGACCTTGCAGGGCAAGTTGATCGACATGGGAGATTCAACTTCGTTACAGGTCGGCTTCGAGTATCGTTCCATCACTGGAGAAGATGTGAATTCGCGCTCGGCTGCCTGGATAACAACGCCGCTCCAGACAATCTCCAAACCAGGGACATTTTCTGCGAATGTCGAAGGCCTGACGCCAAAGGCGGTATACGAGTTCCGTGCCGTCATCAGGCATCCGCTTCTTCCTATCTATGGTGGGGAGTTGAAGATGAAGCGATGAATATGAAAGATGCATGGTATTAGCGGCGTTGAAACTCTGGAGATCCGAATAGAAGCGCTGCCGCCAAAGCTGATTCGCTATCGAGACTGGTGGGATTCCGATCTCTCCAGCCTCGCGCTTTGATTGGCGAGGGATCGCGCCTGCGCTCTTTTATGGCCACCTGACGGCGGCTCGCCTGCTGCTGCTCTGGATCGGCGCCAATTTGGGCTAGGATCGTCTGGTGGGTCCGGTCGCTTACAGTCAAGTGCAGCAACCTGTCTTGAAGAAATGCGGTCTTGGCAGCCGGAGGCATACCACCGGGCAACGCAGAGCAGAGAACGGCCAGACGAAGAGGGAAGTGGACACGGTGGACTTCTTGTGGCTGGCAATCAGGGGCGCACTTGCTCTTCTAAACAATACGAGCGCCAGGTTGTCTCGCGATAGCGTGAATTTTCCAATGATGTACCGAGGTTGCGTGCCGATAGGGAAGTATGACGGAGGATTCAACTTATGTCGACTACACCTTTTCCTGGCGCGTATGCGTCAATTGTTGGCGATATGGTCGTTCCGCATCTCGTCTCCCTCGAGACGCTGGCTTGTCTGGCTGGCAGGGATTCCAGTGTGGATCGGGGACAGGCGATCGAAGAGCTGGGCCATGCCGTCGATCACCTGATCTCTTCGAGGATGTTCCATGTCGACGAGAGCTTCGCCAAAGCCGATACTGAGGCGATCCATATCCTGATGCGGCTGCGGCGCAGTATTTTTGATGAATATAAAGAGATCGTCCCTGGTGACCGGCGGCTGCGGCATGGGGTTATGGGAAGTTGGATAGAGTCGGCGATTCAATGCTGTGTCTGATAATCGCTTGATGTGTCGTGGACGGATGCCGTTCAGTACCTGCTAGGCTTTAAAGGTTATGTCACTTACGCTTGTTCTCAACGGTCAGTCCCGCACCTTTCCTTCGCTGCCTGAGCCCGCTGGGCTCGACCATCTTATTGCTGAGCTTGGGTTACAGGGAGATCGCGTTGCAGTCGAGCACAATGGGGAGATCGTCCCCCGTACAAGCTGGCCACAGACGGCTGTTGCCGCAGGGGATCGGCTGGAGATAGTTCACTTCGTCGGCGGGGGCGTCTAGGCGAACGACTCGCTCTTGACCATACCTTTCAGCAGAGCCTCCCAGTGATTTCCGTAGTCGGCCCAACCGCCCATTGTCCGGACCCTTCGTAGGGCTGCTTCGCTCATCCGAGCCTGCAGGGTGGGGTCGTCAGCCATCTGCTGCATCCGGTCCGCCAACGCTTTGGGATCGCGGATCGGCACAATAAAGCCTTCAATCCCGTCCGTGAACAAGTCCGCGGCGCCTGTATTCGTCGTTGCGATCACCGGACAACCACAGGCCATTGCTTGACCCTGCACCAGCGCCATCCCTTCATCGAGACTGGGCATGACCATCACGTGACTGCGGCTCATCCGTTCTTTCAGCTGGACCTGCGGCATCGTACCAGTGAACGTGACCGAATCCTGCGGCAGCTTCGCGAGAACAGCTCGCATCTCGGGCTTGGTTCCGCCAATAACTGTTAAATGTTTCTTGGGCACCCGAAGCTGCGCAAAGGCCTCCAATAGATAGGGAATACCTTTAGGCAAAGAGATTCTCCCCACATATAGGACCTCAAAATGATCCGTTGGCGGATCGCCAACCTTCTCGAACCGGTCGAGCAGAACCCCGTAAGGTAGCACATGGATCTTTTCCGCGGGGATACCACGCTCAATGTATGTCTGACGAGAGTAGGTAGAGGGCACCGTCACCGCATCCGCTATCTCATAGATGGCCTCCTCGCGAGCGAGATCCCTGGGATCGTCCTGCGACCCCTCCGGCACGCCCCAGCGCATATGCTCTTCCTCCACCAATTCGGCCCGGTAGCGAATGTGGGTCGAACCGCGATCACAGATGAACCGCCCCCCACGCTGTTGCACCTGAGCTCCAGTCTTTAGACCAGCCCCGGAGATGGCGATGAATGCGTCGCAATCCGGAGTTCGTCGCAAGGTCCACTCGTCGAAGGCGAGCGCGTTGGCATAGCCAAGCTGGTCGTATAGCCATTTGCTTCGGATCCCGCGCCGCTGCAGCAGGATCTCCGGCACATGGATCCAAGGAAAGGTCTGTACCTTGTTCCGTGGCAGGCCCTCGCGTTTCAGCCGTTGCCATGGGAAGGTTGAGTAGATTTTGGAAAGATGTCCACGTCGCTCCAGTTCACGTGCGAGCTCGAAGTGGTGGAAGATGCCAAAAACAGCTTGTACGATTCGCATGAAGGCTCGAAAGGGAGGACTCTGTCGATACTATCAAACCTACTAGATCGGCCACTTATAGCAGCATACAGATGCCTTGGGCAATAACTATACATAATATGTGTTATCGGACATAAAGAAACTACTTCAGATACTATACCATCTTACGAATATCGATCTGTGTCACTCTCTGCGAGGTGTTATTCGTGTCATTAGCCCGGATTGCTCCCTGCTTGCGGCAGCATCGACTGCTTATTTTCGGTCTGGCAATTTTGGCTGGGCTCTGTCTGCCAAACACCTTAGCACAGCCTGGCGGCGGTTCCACTTGGCAGGCATCCACCGCATCGGCGGGTACGCCTATGTCTGTCTCAGGCCAGGTGGTAAATGCTATGACCGGGCTTCCTGTGCCGCGTGCGCTGGTGCGTCTGAATAACCGGGCGATCCTAAGCGACCATGAGGGTAAATTTCTGTTCGATCAATACACTGGGACAGGTGGCAGCAATCTACAGGTAACCAAGCCGGGCTTCTATCTGTCGACAGAACCAACAGACTCCCAGGCCCAGTATTTCCAACTCGACCAACTTGCTAACCCAATCCTTATCCGTCTTTATCCGGAGGGACTACTGACCGGAACAGTTACCACTCCAGATGGTGAACCGCTGCCCCATATCCTAGTAACGGCTCGAAGAAGTATCTTTGACGAGGTAGCTCGACGCTGGATTCCAGCTGCCCAGGCCCAGACCGACTCCCACGGCAACTTCCGCTTGCCCGTGCCTTCGGGTGATTACAAGCTGGAGACTCGCTACAGCACTAATGGCGGACGACAATCAGAAGCCATTTTGCCTGTGTCAGTTCCGGCTGAAAACAAATCTAGTACATCAGGTTTATCCAATACAATTCACCTTCGCAGCGGTGAAGAACAACACTTCGACCTGCACCCGGTAACCAGTCGCGCCTATACCGTTACTGCTCGACTGGAATCCACTTCGGACCGGGATTTGCCGGGGATCACGGCCAGATCCAGCGCAGGCATTGTGATTCCCGTCAACTTTCAGCGAACGGCGACGGGCAACGAAGGCCGCATACAGCTACCCAGTGGAACTTATACGCTGACAGCCAGTATAGCTACTCCCGAAGGATCGGAGCAGGCCGAGACCACGGTTACAGTTCCGGACCATGACGTCTCTGGCGTGGTCCTTCGACTTACCCCCAGCCCTTCTATACCGATTGAACTTGTATTAGACCAAGCCTCAACGTCTGATAAGTCGCCACTCAACGTCCAGCAGCTCAGTCTCACTCTACAAAGCAACCAGATCGATCCGGATCGCGGTAGTTCGATCGTCGGTCCTACGATGGGTCGCGACAGAGTCTTCCACTTCAATCCAGCTCCCGGCAGCTATCACCTACAGGCACGCAATAATGGCGAGTGGTACGTCAAGGCTGCCAACTATGGTGTCTCTGATCTTCTGCAGCAAGATTTGGTCGTTGCGCCCGGATCTGGTGGCACACCCATACGAGTAACCATAAGCAACCAAACTGCTACCCTGCAAGGTGCCGTCAAGCTGAATGGTATTCCTGCGACCTGCTGGGTCTATCTAATCCCGACAACTCCAAACGCTGTGCCCTTCGTGACGCTGCGGAGCGGCGCGAATGGCACTTACAATGCTGAATACCTGGCGCCCGGGACTTATCAGGCTATTGCCTTCGCACAGCGTCACTCTGCCGACTATCGCGATCCGAACACACTCGTAGCCTACAGGACTCATATCCGCTCGATTACAGTCGCTCCCGGCGACAAGTCCACGTTGGATTTGGATGCCGTCACACCTGCGGAGCTTATCCCATGACACTGGCTACCGTGATTCGTTTCTCTCTTTTTTCCTTGATTATCATCCGAGCTGGAAGCTTCGTGGTGGCCCAAATACCTAGTCCCTATAGGATCACGGGCGTAGTGGTTAGCAGTACGAACGGTTCGCCCATCCCGCACTGTCGCTTGACTCCCAGTCAAATTGTCCGGGGAAGAGCCGACAATCGCCACTTCCCTTCCCTTCAAAATACCCAAGACGTTTTTGAGGCTGACGAGCGTGGCCATTTTTCCATTCCGGTGCCCTCAGCCGGAGCGTGGCGCCTGATTGCTGCGGCACGCAGCTTCGTAAGGCAGGCTTACGACGAACATCAACAGCTCTCCTCCGCTATCGTCCTAACGGCTGCTGCTCCAACGATTGATCTGCGATTCCAGCTCGCTCCGGAGGCTGTCATTACCGGAATCGTGCTCGATGAAGCCGGCGAACCTGTGCGCAATGCCAAGCTCTCCCTGCTGGCCGTACCGCCGGTCGGGCCTGATCTCAAACCGGCGTCGACGAGCACGCGGGCCTTCGCTCAAACCGACGATCGCGGCATCTACGAATTCCCCAATATCGTTCCGGGGAACTATCAAATCATGCTGCAGGCACAGCCGTGGTACGCTGCAACGGCCCAGCTTCGACGGTTTGGGCCAACGGACTCGCCATCGCTTGATCCCTCCCTCGATGTTGCATATCCGCTGACGTGGTTTCCGGGCGTCGACGCTCCCGCGCTTGCCGAGACCCTGACGCTTCAGGGGGGCGATAGACGCCAGGCCGACTTCCATCTGACTCCCATTCCTTCGATTCATCTGCGCATTGTGCCGCCGCCTACTCAGACACAAGCAAATGGCCGCGTCACACCGGTCTTTCCTTTCGTGGAACGACTAACACCGGGTGGCAACAGCAATCTCTCTTTCACTCCTGTGTCGGTAAATATCAATCCGCAGGGTCAGATTGATGTCGGTGGACTTGCCCCCGGGCTATACCAGATCCGGCTTCAGGGCCAGGGTTCGGACAGCCGCCCTTCGCTTGTAGCTGTAGCCGAAGGCTCCGTTCGTACGGTGGACTTCGACGCGCCTTCGGACATGGCTAACATTACAGTCCAGTTCGATAGCGGGCAGGACTCGCCAACCGAAGGAGGCTCCATTCAGGTTCGCCTGATCGACGCAGATACTGGCCAGACTGTGTTTCCCTACGACTTCGGTCTGGGCGGCGGCGGGAACCTTCACCTTCGCCGCCAACCCGGAACTTCCACTTCCGATCGAGTCCTTCAAGTTCCACCCGGCCGCTATGAGGTTGTGCTCTTTGGCAAACCGGACATCTACCTGACCGGCATTACCGCGTACCTAGCCGAGGCTACCGGCCGCGTGATCAACGTTCGCAGCGGTGACTCGAGCATCACACTGCATGTCGCAACTGGCCGCGCTACTCTCAGAGGCATCGCTACCCTTGGCATCAAGCCGTCCGTTGGGGCTATGGTACTGCTCGTTCCTGCATCGCTCGGCGATCCTGCCAGCATCACCATTCTTCGGCGCGACCAGACCAACACCGACGGCAGCTTTGATCTGGCTGATGTTTTGCCAGGACAGTACATCCTGCTGGCTATCGACCATGGCTGGCAGATCAACTGGAGCGATCCCTCAACACTGCGCGGTTATCTGATGCATGGCGTCCCGGTGAACCTTACTTCGTCGGCCAACGTAAGTCAAAATATTGAGGCTCAGTTACCCTGATCTCCTTGGTCGTAGACCTTTCGTATAGGCATCCACAGAAGGTGACCCGCAAAATTGTGTTAGATTCAACAAGGCCCGCAAATAACGCGGAGAGATGGCCGAGTGGCTGAAGGCGCACGCTTGGAAACACTGTGTATCTAGGCTATATTGTTGATTGTAGTGAGTGTTTATCAGGGTCGAGAGCTGCTAAAAGGGCTATGAGACACCCCAATTGAACACAAGTTTTCGATGTACGGAGAGATGGCTGAGTGGCCGAAAGCACCGCCTTGGAAAGGCGGCATACTCGCAAGGGTATCTAGGGTTCGAATCCCTATCTCTCCGCCATACACCTACTGTAAGTTACTGGCACTCCTTCAAATCATTAGAACTAAGGCACTTGAACGATGCACATTTGCGCATATCGCGCCTATTTTGCACGCAATTCCCGCTTGTCCATCTTCCCGACACTCAAGATGAGTTGATTCGACGTTATACGCTGAGTGAACAGACATCTCCATAGTTTGTCAGCGCGTGGTGCGGCCAATCGGCTCGGCTTCGCCGGTCAGCTCTGCTACCTGAGATTTCGGGGTACTATCCTGGGTCATGATGAACTGCCGTCACCGCCCTTACTCCATCTCCTGGCTGCTCAACTCAAGTTCTAGCTGAGTTTCGTTGAGCCCCTCACCCTTCAAGGTGATGAGGCAGACAGGCAGATTCGCAGCGTCGAAGGGTTCCAAGGGGGAGACGGCGCAGGTTCGCCATCGCCAGATTCGAGATGTCGCTAACGGCTGCAATTACGTCGGTTCCAGGTTGAAAGTAAATCTTGATAAGACTGACACCGGGGAGAGAACGAGATTCGATATGGTCGATTCACTGCCCAGGGTAAGAGTCGTTCATAGCTGATAGCCTGCTGTGCGGGCAGCAGATAACGGAAGGCGATGCCACTGTTGTAAGCGCGAGCCTCCACATTCATCGCTCTTGCTGCGCGGCCCGTCTCAATCACGTGGAGGGTTAGTGCGCTGTAATCCTCATGCACCTTGCTGACCTTGGTGTTGGTGAGAGTATAGTCATCCGTTCCGCTGGAAGACCGTGCTTTCGCGATCGTTACTTCGCTTCCCAGAACTTCGGCTCCCTCCAGGTCCAGCCCAAGCTTCGAAGCATCCAGCACAGGCTTGCCGCGGAACCTGACCGCATAGGTCAACTGCCCACTCGCCTGAACGGCGAAAGACATCTCGATACGATTATCTGGGGAACTTAGTATCGGGACATCAGCGGCGCGCATCGGGGGCTGCAGCTAAGAATGTGAACGGCGTCAGTGCAAACAGCAGGGTCGATCGAACTATGTTGATTGAAGACAACATCACCTCGGAGCAGACTGCTGCAAAGGCCGCAATTTAGCAAAGTAGTTGCTGAAACTACGAGTGTCAAGCCGCACCTCCGCTGAGATTTGGCCAATGCGTTCAAGCGGCAGTGTCCCGCGGCCCGTCCAGCCACGGCCAGGTGCTCGGCAGATCGCCTCTCCGGATGACGCCTGAGCGTGCTGCCTAGAAGGTGCCCAGGTGGATCTTGACTACGGCTTTAGTGTGTTTTCGAAAGTTGAGGCCACGGTCTGTCTGGTCTCCGTTCCATAGCCGCGAAGTCTTCCACGTGCCGTTCTCGTACGTCCCCTCCTCCGCACTGATAATCTGCATGCGAATGCCCGGCAGTCTGCCTTCTGTATGGAAGGCGACACTTGCGTCGACGCCTATGACGAGGAACTCATCCGGCCCCAGTTGCGTCACCAGCGCACGGCCCGTGTGGTCCGGCGTGCCCGGGGCGTGCCGGCCGTCCGGTTGAGGGAACCCGAAACGTACGGAGGCTTTCCACTTGCCGAAGTCAAGCTCTTGTTCCGCCTGTCCAGGCGCATCCACCGCGGCCTTCAGCTTTCCTTCGAAATTCAGACGGGCAATCTCTCGCGAGATCGGTTCCAGCAGAACGAAGTTCTCTGTGTGCAACTTCGGACCCTCGCCCTCGGAGAAGGTCCAGCCCGTACGATCCACTCCAAACGGAGAGAAGCCGATCGCGCCGTAGTTCAGGGCTAGGAACAGGAAGCGCGCATACGCGTCGCTGTTCCCGGTCTCCGGAATCCAGAGCGCATTATCGGGGCGCGCATATGTCTCCAGCACTCTGGTGTAGAAGCCCAGGTCGTCCGAATAGATGTCCGGTGCGATCACATCGAGCGCTGGTGCAAGCGCCTTCCATAGCCAAAGTGAGCGCTGGACGGGGCCGCCCGATGGCCACCCAATCCCAGGATTTCCGATCTGGCGTTCAGGCAATTCGGCAATCGGATACGACAACCACACATTGCAATACATGGGAATGTTAAACTCCCGCTTCCCAGCCTCTGCCACCTCGTTGATGTAACGGGCCTGGTGGTAGGCCTGGAAGAGCTCATCCGCATCTGCGCCGAAGACCTCTCGCCACGTACCTTGGCTCTTCGCTGCGGCGCGCAGAAGGTCCGCAGGAACCTTGCCCTCAAATTCACGATTGGACCCCGGTGAGAAGTCACGGGATGACCCGATGATGCCCGACTCATTCTCCACCTGTACGAAGATGATGGTGTGCTCGCTAGAGTCGATCTCCGCAAGATGATGCATCAGTGCTGTGAACGCATGCTTATCGGCCTCGAGATTTACGCGCGAGTTAGCCGAGAGCACATCGATCGGTTCGCCTGCCTGGTTGATCACGCGAGGATACTTCTTTGTATCCGTCTTGATCCACTGTGGAACATAATGCATGTTGCCGTTCTTCCATGTGCCGAACCAGAGCAGCACAAGGTGTACATGGTGCTGCCGCGACTGCTGCACCAGCATGTCAACGGTAGAGAAGTCGAAGTTGCCTGGCGAAGGTTCCAGCTGTTCCCAATAGACCGGCGCCTCTACCGTGTTTGCATGCATGTCCTTGAGGGCTGGCCATACCTGCGGCAGCGTTGAAACCCACGAACTGGAATTGTTGATCTGTGCGCCAAGTACAAGGAACGGAGCGCCGTCGACCATCAGGGCGTGCCGACCGTTTTTCTCGACAATCCTGGGCGCCTCAGCACCCCATCCTACGGGCGACGTAGCAAACAAAATACTCAGAATCAAAAGGAGATCTTTCGCTCGGCTCTTAGGCATTTGCAGCTTGTAACACATTCGCGGGCCTCACTAGGAATATCTGGGCAGCAGACCGCTGTAGAAAGAGCACGCAGCTAACCCCTCATTAATAAAGTAATGGATTAGGCATTCTGCGAGGTCACGGGTGTAATGTCCACGGTTTCGACCGTAACGCCTTCAGACTGTTCTATGCTGACTGAGGACAAAGATGAAAATCCGAGCGAGGAACGTGTTGTTGACACCTCCCTCGCTCGGTCGGAGTTTATCTTTCGTTAGAAGTGAAATCGTGCAGAAAGTTGAGCAACTCGCGCATCCGGAGTCTCCGCCGCAGTGCCCGAGCCGCCGAATCGTGTGCTTGTTATCTGACCGAAGCTGCTTCCAATTGTTGCGTTTGGCTGTCCGTAGGCCGGGGTATTCAAAGCATTGAACAGATCTGCTCGAATATCAAGCGCTGTCTCGCGGAAAAGGCTGAACTTCTTGAACAGAGAGAGATCAACTCGGTTGTAGCCGGGTCCATAGACAACGGAGCGACCATAACCGCCGTAGGCTGGGATATCGTTGGGGCCTTGAGCCACCGGCGGGTTAGCGAACGCGCACGGGTTGAACCAGGTTGCCACGGTTCCGGTCTTCGTGGCGCAGGCAACGCCTGTTCCGGGGTTTGCCAGTGTAGTGCTGTTCACATTACCGATGCGAATACCTTGTGCCTGACCGGCGCCGTTGGTTGGGTTATTGTTTGGCTGAACGACCTGGGGTTGGCCGGACTGGACACGGAACAGAGTCGTGATGCTCCACCCGCCGATGAAGGCATCGGCGAAGTGTGACTTGTTCATGTAACGACGCCCCATGCCGAACGGCAGCTCATACTGCAGGTTCACAACGGCACGGTGCCGTGTATCCGCATAGGACGGGCCGTAGTCATAGCCGTATCCTAGCTGCCTCCAGTTTCTGTATCCCGAACCCGACTGTCCGCTTGCGCCCAAGGGCAAGAACGCGTCGTCCAGGTTTTTCGAGAATGTATAGGTAGCAAGAAAGTAGAGGCCCTTGGCGGCGCGGTGTTCTGCCGTAACCTGACCGCCATTATAGTTGCTTACCGCGGAGTAGGACTCAAGGCTGCCGGCTCCGAACTGATTGAACGGACGAGCGGCCTGGACGTTGGCGCCTGGTGTGAGTAGGGTAGGAATTTGATTAGGCTTTGGATTTGCCGTCAGATGACGGCCCAAGGCGCCAACATAAGAGAGCGTCATCGTAGTGTCGGTCGTGAGCTGCTGCTGCACCGACAAGTTGAAAGCCTGGGTGTACGGCGTCTGGATGTTCCTGGGGTACATGCGCATATCAGGCGTAGAGACGAAATTGGTCAGACCCTGCGCGATGGCGGTATTGAAGCCGTTCTGGAGCGTAATGCCGTTCGTTGGGCATGCTCCAGCAGCCGTGCATGACCCGCTTGGAATATTGGAGGTGAACAGAAACGGTGGATTTGCTCCCAGGTTGGGAAAGAAGCCGACGGCCTCGATGCCGCCAAAGAAGATGCCAAATCCACCACGGACAACTGTCTTCTCCGTGGCCGAATAAGAGAAACCGAAGCGAGGTGAGAAATTAAGGTTCTGCGCGGAAGCAAGCGACTTGTTTGCCGTATAGACGACGGGGACATTGTTTGCAGCCAGAGCGGTCGTCAGCGAGCTGGGCAGCGGATATTGGCGAGCTTGCTCCGGTAACAGGTACTGCGCTGTGTTGGTGTTGTAATCGATCAGGAAGTTAGCCTGCCGGCCATCCAGTTCTTCCTGCGGTTGAAAGTATTCCCACCGGATGCCCATATTAAGGGTGAGCTTCGGCATGGCTTGCCAGTCGTCCTGGAAATATGCGGATCGGTACCAGCGCTGATTATGAACTGTAGAGATATTCGAGATGGACGCGTTGTCCATCTGGTTTGCGATGAAGTCTGCGGCTCCGAAGCCGGTCGAAGCCGATTGAGCAGGAATCTGCGTGTACTTGCCGGTGAAGTTATAGGTGCCGCGCGGCGTGGTGGGCTGCAGCGTTTGCACGCGGATACGCTGGAAGTTTACACCCACCTTGAGCGTATGGCGGCCGATGATTTTGGAGACGTTGTCCAGTATTTGCGCAACATTTTCATATTCGTTCGTCGGAACATACTCTGGTGAGCCAAAGCTCGAGAGACCCGACAGATTGAAGCGCGGTGTTCCACCGTTCCCCGCACTGAATGGGATGCCTCCGAGGCCCAGCTGCGACGAGAGATCTGTGCTTGCGAAGGCCTGTTGGTAGCTCGCGTTGAGCCAGTTGTAACCAAAGCGAAATTCGTTTGAGAGTGTCGGGGAGAAGAAGTGCGTTTCACTCAACGTGAAGTTGCGGCCCTTCAAGCCGATGTTGCCACCCGCGCCGAAACCGCCTCCGTCCAACAGGCCAAAAGGAGTCGGGAAGGTCTGGGCCTGGTTAAAGACACTGTACCGGGCGAAGAACTGATCCTTCGGGCTGGCATTCCAATCGATGCGGCCATCGTATTGCGTCGTGTTATCGCTTGCGGAACCTTGAAAGAGGTAGTTGTTGAAGGTCTGTCCAGCAACTCCCAGGTTCGGCGCGGGCAGCGCATTCATAACATTCTGCGCGACTGCGTTGACTTGGCCCGGGCAGAAGACATTCTGCCGGCCTGCACATTGTTGAAGAACGGTGCCGGCGGAACCCGGAATATAAAGTGTGCGTACGTTACCGCCAGTCAGTGAGGGACTTAGTAGCTCGCTGAAATCTCCTGTACGCATCTGGAGTGTGGGCAGGGAGTTGATGGACGTCTGCCCGAAGATGATGCGGTTCGCCTCCACATCTCCGAAGAAGAAGAGCTTGTCCTTGATGATAGGACCGCCAATCGTTGCGCCGAACTGGTTCTGCCGATATTTAGGCTTGACGGACTGGAAGTAGTCCCGCGCATTCAAGATGTCGTTACGCCAGTACTCCCAGAGAGAACCGTGAAATGCATTCGCGCCAGACTTGATGCTCATATTTACAACTGCACCAGCGGCACGACCGATCTCAGCGTTGTAGTTACTGGTTTGCACCTTGAACTCAGCCAGTGCATCTGGAACGGGCTTAATAACATAAGAGGCCCCGTTGGGAATGTCGACGAGCACAGCGTTATTGTCCACGCCATCCAGAATGTAGTTATTTTGCTGCGACCTCTGTCCGTTGGCAGAGAAATCACCTTTGTTGGCGCCACGCGATCCCTGCTCTGCCGGAACGACCCCGGGCGTAAGCTGCGCCACAAAGATCGGATTTCTATTAAGCAGCGGCGTTTGGATAATTGACTGAGCCGAGATAGTTGCGCCGGTTGAGGCCTCTTGCGTCTGTAGGATCGGCGGCGCAGAGCTTACTTCAATCGACAGATCCGAGGAAGCCGCTCCAAGAGTCAGGGGCACATCCAAACGCGATCCAGCCGTGACATTCACTCCACGCTGCTCAAAAGATCGGAAACCCTGACTTGAAGCAGTAACGGTGTAAGTTCCGATCTTGATCGGAGTGAAGGCATACGACCCACTTCCGCCCGCCGTGCGTTCAAGGGTGAACCCGGTCTGCTCATTTGCTAATGTGACCTTTGCATTAGCAATCGCTGCCCCGGTCGTATCTAAGACGGTACCTACAATTGAACCTTGGTCCATCTGACCGAGACATCTTGGAACGAGGCTAAGAATGAGCAAAACGAGGAACGGAAGAGACAACTTATGTATAGGTAGTACAGCAAAAGTTTTCATCATAGTGGTTGCCCGCCGCCACATTAGATGCTACGTCCAGCAAAGGAGATGTTAGGGCTGTACTTGCTTTTCGGGGCCCCTCTGAAAGAGAGACGCTATCCACTCCTGGGAATTCAGAGGACGTCCTCGATTCAAGTCGCATCAAGCGTTTAGCTAAGCTTTTGCAAATATCCGACACCTTCATCCAAGCTGATTATTCCTGAAAAATGGAATGAGAAGGACGTCTTGGGGATGAGCAAACATGGAGCTGTTCTCAACCAGGAAGTCAGCCAGGTGAGTACTGGTTGGAGCGACCACCATTGGACTGGAGCCAGGAGACCAGTGGAGTCATTACTGCATGCTGGAAGAGGGCCGCTTCCGAACGACCAAAGGCGGCGTAGCGAAGCGCTTTGAAGATATGGATCGGGTTCGAGTTGCCATGGAAACCGGTGCTCATTCGATCTGCATCTCTGAGCAGTTGCAAGAGTACGGACACGAGGTGATCGTGGCAACGTCACCGAACTGCATGCCATCAGTCGTAACGACAGCAAGAGAGACTGGACGGATGCAGAGAAGCTGGCACGGTATGCCGACTCGATCCGCGTGTCCACGGACGCCCCTGTTCCCCGAGGACGCCGTGTCCATTCAGCACCTCCATGATCTCGTTTTCTTTTTTCCTTGCGTGACGAACAGATCGTAAATGTGCCGGACAGTCTCAATTTCTCGTTCCGGTCCAGGAACCAGGATAACCCGGTCGGTCTGCAGACTCTTTCGTTCGCCCAGGCCCAGCTCGGAAGTAATTCACTGGCCGATAAACCGACCTCCATGTAAGTCATCTGCCAAGCGAAGCACGGGTGTCCCGGGCACGCTCGGGAGAGCGTGCAAGTCATCATTTTCAGGATGTTCAGCACGCAATGTATGCCTCTCGGCATCGGTTCCTGCGCTCGGCAGAACCAGACATCCATTTGCTGTCTCGGGCTCCGAAGAGCCGTCACAGAAGATTGAGTTTGTGTTCTCTGCCAGTCCCGAAACAATCCGTAGAGAGCCCGGCTATGGGGACTTCGCACCCAAGCACGTCGTAGCCAGGATGTGCGTGATGGTTGAGGTGGCCTTCGGACTGATGCTTATAGTTTTTGCGGTCGGCGCATACTTCGCTTGCAAAGAAGCACTCGACGATCCTAAGAACTAGCCATTACGCGACGTCAGGCCAATGCTGGTTCCGACCACTTCCAATTCTTTCTGGAAGAGACGCTTTTTGCTGGTGAGGACCTCGAGAGAGGCTGATTGCCGGTTAGACCGTGACTCGGGACCGATCGGCGGAGTAGCCGAGATGTCCTCTTGAGTCGTTGAATTGTCGACGCAGCTTCAATCCGTGGCGAAGGAGATTTTGCGTAACCCACGTTCGACGACGGCGGCAAATCCCAAAAGAACTGCATTCTTCATCTCGTGCGGGAAGCTTCGTGGCTCCGAAGATTGCAGCACTGGTGACGTCTTGGCTAAGATACTTTAACAGTGGCGTTTCACTGAGACGCTCGGCCCCTTCCCTGCCGCCCAGTGAGGGGGAGCCGGAACTCCAGGCGTGCGGCGCGTGAGGGTCGATGAGCATGCAGGTTGCTCTCAATCACCGGACACAGTACCGATATGACAAGGCGGTCTCACTCGGACCACAAGTTCTACAGTTGCGCCCCGCCCCGCATTGCCGAACGCGGATCCTCTGCTACTCGCTGAACGTCACGCCCGCCGAGCATCTCCTCCACTGGCAACTCGATCCGCACGACAATTACATTGCGCGTCTACTTTTCCCGGACAAGACAAAAGAATTTGTGGTTGAGGTGGAACTCATCGCGGAGCTATCCCCTTTCGATCCATTCGCGTTCTTTCTGGAACCGGGTGTCAAAGACTACCCTTTCGAGTACGCACCGGAGCTGGCCAAGGATCTCGACCTCTATCGCTCAATTGATCCGGCCGGACCTCTGCTTCAGGCTTTTCTTGACAATATTTCGGACGAGAAGCGCGGAACGATCAGCGTCCTGGTGGACCTGAATCGAAGGGTGCGAGACGAAATCGGCTACGTAAGGCGGTTGGATCCGGGCGTCCAGACATGCGAACAGACGCTCGAAACCTGCACGGGTTCCTGCCGTGATTCTGCGTGGCTACTGGTGCAAAGTCTCCGACATATGGGAATCGCGGCACGTTTCGTCTCTGGGTATCTCATTCAGATGGCATTGGATGAGAGCGCGTCTGAGGGTTCGGGCGGTTCGCAAACCGACTCCGCGGAGTTGCATGCCTGGGCAGAAGCGTTTTTACCGGGTGCGGGTTGGATTGGGATGGATCCGACCTCGGGGCTGTTCACCGGCGAGGGCCACATTCCGCTGGTCTGCACCCCGAACGCCTCCAGGGCCGCGCCCATTAGGGGTACGGTCGAGCTGGCAAGTGTGGACTTCAGCTACACCATGTCCATTCGCCGACTGAATGACGCACCAAGGCCGTCCAAGCCCTTCGCCGAGGAGGATTGGGTGCAGGTCGAACAGCTTGCGCATAGGGTCGACGCGGACTTGAATGCGCAGGATGTACGCCTGACCATGGGCGGCGAGCCTACCTTTGTTGGCATCGACGAGCCTGAGAGCCCGCAATGGAACATCGAGGCTCTTGGAGCAATGAAGCGCACCCGCGGTCTGGCTCTCATCCAGAGCCTCCGCAAAAGGACAGCGCACGGTGCGCTCCTTCACTACGGACAAGGCAAATGGTATCCAGGCGAGCTGTTGCCGCGTTGGGCACTGAGCTTCTTCTGGCGCGAAGACGGCGTCGCAATCTGGGAGAACATAGATCTCATTGCCAAGGAAGATCAGGACTACGGGCTCGATACGGCCGATGCATTCATCTTCATGGAAGCACTCACGCGCCGCCTTGAAGTGAGCGCCGAAAACCTGATGCCTGCCTACAACGCCGAAGCCGGGTCGACTGAGCCCGCCGGGTACATTTTGCCCATTCGCCGCCGACAGCCTCCGGGCAAGTTGTGCTGGTCGAGCCAGTTGTGGTTCCCCCGCCCCGAACGCTTGCTACTGTCCCCAGGCGATTCGCCCATAGGCTATCGCATACCGACTGAGTCGATGCCATGGGTAGCGCCAGATGAGCTTGAATACGATTTCGAGGCTGCTCCCTTCGGGAATCGGGTCAAGCTGCCATCAAGCCCGAATCGCCACATGGATCTTTTCGAGAGAACGCCCCCGCCCGATCCGCTGCCCGCGCTCTCCATCACGTCCGAAACCGCGACTGAGCTGATCCGCCCATCGCTGTGCCTGCAGGCTCGAGAAGGCCGCCTGCACGTGTTTCTGCCGTATGCGCCCCAGCTCGCGGACTATCTCGATCTGGTCGCAGCCGTCGAGGATACGTGCGAGTATCTGCACAAGCCTGTGTGGCTGGAAGGCTACGCGCCCCCTTCCGATCAACGGTTGCGATCGTTCAGCATTACTCCCGATCCCGGCGTTCTGGAAGTAAACCTGCCGCCTGCCAGCAATTGGGACGAACTAGAACAGATCAACACTTTGCTCTTCGAGGAAGCGCGCCGAAATCGGTTGACCGCTGAAAAGTTCGCCTACGACGGCAGTCATATCGCCACCGGCGGCGGCAACCATATCGTGCTCGGCGGAGCGACTGTGTTGGACAGCCCCTTCCTGCGCCGCCCGGATCTGCTGCGCAGCATGGTGGCGTACTGGCAGAATCATCCGTCGCTGTCCTATCTCTTTTCCGGCATGTATGTCGGCCCGACAAGCCAATATCCACGCGTGGACGAGGCGCGCATGGATGCATTGTATGAGCTGGAGATCGCCTTTAGTCATCTGCCTTCCAGCGACTGCCCACCGTTCGTTGTGGATGGATTGTTCCGCAACCTGCTCGTCGATGTCACAGGAAACTCGCATCGCGCCGAGTTCTGCGTGGACAAGCTTTATCCACCCGAGGGTCTCGGGTGCCGCCTCGGCTTGCTCGAATTGCGTGCCTTTGAAATGAGTCCGCATGTCAGAATGAGTCTTGTGGAGATGCTGCTCATCCGCGCTTTGATCTCTATCTTTTGGAAACGGCCATTTGAAGGCAGGCTGGTACGTTGGGGCTCAACGCTCCATGACCGTTTCATGCTGCCATATTTTGTCAGACGCGACTTCTCCGATGTGCTCACCCAGTTGCGTCGGTCCGGCTACAACTTCGAGGAGAAATGGTTTGCTTCGCACCTGGAGTTTCGCTTTCCGAAGATTGGATCGATCGCTGCAGAGGGAGTCGAACTGGAGCTGCGTCAGGCCCTCGAGCCTTGGAACGTACTCGCCGAAGAGACTACGTCCGGCCGAACGGTTCGCAGTGTGGACTCATCGCTCGAGCGGATCCAGGTAGGGGTGTCCGGGTTCACAAAGGACTCCCGCTACGTCATTGCATGCAATGGGCGCAGGGTACCGCTCCATCCCACTGGCGAACCAGGCGAGGCGGTTGCGGGCGTACGGTATCGCGCCCGACGACTGTCGACGGCAGTGCACCCCACGATCCCTGTGCACACGCCGCTTGTCTTCGATATCATCGACCTCTGGAAGGAGCGTTCTATTGGCCGATGCACCTACCATGCGGACTCGCCGGACGGTACCATCTACACAGCCCGGCCGGCTAACGCCAAGGAGGCCGAAGACCGGCGCATGAAACGCTTTCAAAAGTCCGACCATACGCTCGGCCTGATGGCGGCACCGGTGGAAGAGACCAACCCGATCTTTCCTTTGACACTGGACCTGCGGTTGCCTTTCCTCGGACAAAACAACCGCATCGAAGTACGGGAGCTTGCCCGATGACTGTCGATCTATATCAAACTCCGCTCCGCTACGGAGCCGTCTATGACGAAACGTCAGCCGATGGCGTGACTCCTCGGCCGCATTGGGCACACCTGATGGAGTCGCTTCGGGAGATCGGCCCCGAAGAGTTGGGGCGACGCTGGAGCCATGCCGAGCGACGCATTCGGGAGAACGGAATCACGTACAACATTTACAGCGATCCGCTCGGGGTAAATCGGCCTTGGAAGATCGATATCATTCCGTTGCTGATCCCGGCCGACGAGTGGCGCTACATCGAAGCCGGTATTGTTCAGCGCGCCCAGTTGCTGAGTCTACTTCTCGAGGACCTATACGGGTCACAGGACCTCGTGGCGCAAGGCCACTTTCCCGCTGCACTTCTCTACGCCAACCCAGCATTCCTTCGACCGCTGGTAGGCGTGCGTGTTCCCGCGCACACTTATCTGCATATGCTGGCCGTAGATCTTGCGCGCTCCCCGGACGGCCAGTGGTGGGTGCTCGCCGATCGCACCCAGGCGCCTTCGGGCAGTGGCTATGCGCTGGAGAACCGCACTATTGTCTCCGATGTTCTGCCGGATATCTTCCGTACTTCGAACGTGTTGCGCCTCTCGCATTTCTTCCGGGCACAACGCGAAGTACTTACCAACCTCTCGCAGCGCAACAATCCGCGAATCGTATTGCTGACTCCTGGACCGTACAACGAGACCTACTTCGAACACTCGTATATCGCCCGATACCTTGGACTTACTCTGGTGGTAGGAGCGGACCTGACGGTGCGTGACCGGTGCGTGTATCTAAAGACTGTCGACAGATTGGAGCAAGTAGATGTCATATTGCGCCGGGTGGACGATAGCTTTTGCGATCCGCTCGAACTGCGCGGCGATTCGCTTTTGGGTGTGCCCGGCATGGTCGACGCCATCGTCGCTGGAAACGTAAAGGTTGCGAATGCATTGGGAAGCGGTTTGATTGAGACGGCTGCGGTTATGCCCTTTCTTCCCGGGCTCTCCAGGCACCTACTTGGCGAGACGCTCAAACTTCGATCCGTTGCGACCTGGTGGTGCGGGCAGCAGTACGCGCTCGATTGGGTGCTTGACCATCTCGATTCCGTGGTGGTGAAACCGGCGTTTCCTTCGCGCGGCATGGAGCCCGTTTTCGCTGCCGAACTCCCGGACGCCGAAAGGAGTAAGTTTGCCGAGCAATTGCGCGCCCGCCCTCATGAGTATGTGGCGCAAGAGCAGATCGCGTTGTCCACTGCGCCCGTATGGGAAGACGGACACCTCAACTCGCGCAGCGTGGTGCTGCGCACCTACGTGCTCAATACAGGCAGCGGGTGGATTGCAATTCCGGGAGGATTGACACGCGTTGCCGAGATGGAAGGATCGGTAGTCTCGATGCAGCGGGGCGGCCACGCCAAGGACGCGTGGGTCCTGTGGGACAGCCCCGTGGATACGTTCAGTATGTTGCGCCCGCGCAACGAGCCGGTGGAACTGCGCCGTGTCTCTCGGGTTGTGCCGAGCAGTGTAGCCGACAACGTTTTCTGGTTGGGTCGATATGCCGAGCGGGCGGAAAACATAGCTCGAATCCTGCGCCCTTTGATCTCTCGTGTGCGGCAGGCGGAGAAGGCGGAGCTTGGCTGCCTCCTCCGACTGCACAGTTGTCTGGAGTCACGGCACAGCAAGTTGCCAAAGGCTAATAAGAGGTCTCCGACTTCGCTTGAATTCGAACAGGAAATAATCTCGCTCATGAGCGATGTCAAGCGACCAGACAGCCTGGCTTCTACTCTGGAAGAGGTATCTCGGATCGGCGGCAATGTTCGCGAGCGATTGTCAGCCGATATGATGTCCCTCATCGGCCAGTTACGGGATGCGATTCAGATCGGGCATGGTACACAGTTTCTCGAGTATCCGGCGATGCTGACCGCTTGCCTCGAACTACTTTCCGCATTTTCCGGGATGGAGCGCGAAAACATCAACCGCGGATTGGGCTGGTTCTTCATGACACTCGGCCGACGTCTTGAGCGAGCGATCTACCTGACGAGGCAACTGCGCGAGATCACCACTCCCCTTGTTGAGGAGGACTGGTCGCTTTTGGAATGCCTGCTGGAGGTCGCCGACAGTTCCATGACCTACCGGACGCGGTACTACACAACGCTGCAGCCCTTAGCGGTCCTCGATGTGCTCATGGCGGATGAGTCGAATCCCCGGTCGTTGGACTTCCAACTGAGTCACCTTATGGATCTCTATCAAAAGCTTCCTCGGCACCTTCCAGATGATTTGCAGGCGATGCAGGAGGCGCTGGCCTTGTTACGTAGCTTCGATCTGCGAGAGCTAAAGTATCCGTTGCCAGGTGCCGCGACGGGCGCGCATGATTCCGATGGGCTCTCCCGGCTTGAGCGTTTCCTCAGAGAGTTGGAACGATTGCTGCCTTCGTGGTCGAATAACTTATCGAGCAGGTACTTTAGCCACGCCCGCACCTTACCGATCACCATAGGCCAATGATTTATAGAATCCGTCACCGAACCACATACAAATATAAGTATCCGGTCTCGGTCGGAAACCACGTGGCGTGCCTGAAGCCGCGGTCTTTGCCGCACCACCAGTTGACGGGGAGCGAACTGCGTATCCAACCGCCCCCGGCAACGCGTACCGAGCGGGTGGACTATTTTGGAAACCGTCTCTGCTTTTTCACCGTTCAGGAGCCGCACAAGGAATTGGTGGTGGAGGCGCGGAGCGAAGTGATAGTGGAGGGAAATGCGACGCCGTGGCCTCAGCAGTCGCTCCCTTGGGAGGAGGCAGCCAAATTGCTTCCCAACGATCAGAGCTCCGCGGGGCTCGAAGCCTACCAGTTTGGATTTGAGTCGCCGCGCATCCGGATACGGCCGGAGTTCGCCGCATATGCGCTCCAGTCGTTTACTCCTGGACGCCCGATGGCGGAGGCGCTTCTGGACCTGACCGCACGCATCCACTTGGACTTTCGCTTCGATTCAAAAGTAACCAACGTTCGGACGCCCACAGAAGAGGTTTTTCGGAAGCGGCGAGGTGTGTGCCAGGATTTCGCACACTTGCAAATCGCCTGCCTCCGCTCGCTCAATCTCGCTGCCCGTTATATCAGCGGATACCTTCGAACCTATCCACCTCCCGGCAAACCGCGACTGATAGGGGCCGATGCATCCCACGCGTGGGTGTCGGCCTACTGTCCGGACATCGGCTGGCTCGACATGGATCCCACCAACAACGTTGTCCCATCGGACGGCCACGTGACGCTCGCTTGGGGCCGGGACTACGGCGACGTAAGTCCTCTGCGCGGCCTAATCCTGGGGGGTGGAGCTCATACCCTCAAAGTCGGTGTTGACATGGAGCCGCTCGATTCCTAGTTGCGGATGAGGCAATAGCAGTTCGTGAACGCCGCGACAGGTCCGCCCTTCATGAAGGTGACCAACATAAATCCTGGGTGGAGAGTCGCCCACTCCGAATCTACAGGCCGAGTAGAAGAAGCAAATCTCAACAGGTGAAAACAGGGCAACTCACTCAGTAAGGCGTTCTGTCAGTGATTTCTTCCGAATCTCGGATGTATTGTTTGAATGTTAAGTCATTGAGGAGCGCGTGGTGTTACATAGCTTGAACTCAGCGGCAGCTCTGATTCAGAGAACGACCACGGAGGCTCCTCGAGGACATAAGCATTACATTGGACTGGACGTACACGAGGAGACGATCAGCTACTGCGTGAAGGACGTGAGTGGTCGGATTCAGCAGGACGGCAAGGTCGGGTCGACCGACGCGAGTTGGCCTGTTGGATGAAGGGTCTGCCCCAGCCGTGGACCGTGGCGATGGAGGGGACGATCTTCAGGGGATGGATCTACGATCATCTGCTTCCGCGCGCCACCGAGGCTCACCCCGTTGATGCTGCGAGTGATTGCAGCGGCTAAGAAGAAGAACGACCAGATCGATGCCAGCAAGATCGCCGACTGCCTGAGATGCGCCTTCGATCCCGGAGTGCCACATGATGCCTGCAGAGTACGGGATCGAAGGCGCACCTTGAGGTACCGGCATCTGCGGGTGCGGCAGAGGTGCAGATGGAGAACCGGGTCCCTGGACTGAGCCGGGAGACGATCGAGCGCTGTCAGAAGACCAAGTACGCCCTGGTCAGTTCTCTCCAGCGGAATCCGGTGTTGGCCGACCGGATCAAACGACCCCGAACGGTTCCTGGCGTGGGTCTGATCACTGCACTGACGTGGGCTCCGGAGATCGCAGACTCCGTATCCAGATGTTCTCTCATCGAGGGCAGCCTGAAATGTATTCTGGTCAGCGAAGCCAGACCGTGAGGCTGAGTAGGCGCTCTCGCACCCAGCACGAGGTTGTTCGTGGCCGTATTGATGGTTGGTGGAGAACGTTCCACCGAAAGTGATTCAAAGAGAATCCGCTCGAGCCCAGGTCTCTAGACCCTTCGCTTCGGGCGATGCTAAGGCAGCGGGCAGGACATCTTGGACTCTGACAGCGCCTTCGCCCCTATTGATAAATACATTTGCGCGTCTCTTCGCTTTTCCCTTGAAATATCCGCATATTCCCGCAACGCATCTTCAAGAAACAGAATCATTAACACCATCCTGCTGTTGCTGCGCCATCTGTTGCTGCCGAGTTGGCGGTGGTGGCTGCTCCGGTAGCCGCGTCGCTTTTTCCACCAGCGTGGACCAATCCTCAGGAACTGGCAGCTCCTGGTCGAACGACGGCGCCCCCATGCTTGGTGTCACCTGCACCGCTACAGTGAGTTCGCTGTCCGTCCGACCGCGAAAGACTCCATGCGTCGGCGGAACGTCGGCGTAGTCTCGACCGATCGCTGTACGGATGTGTCGGTCGCCGGCGACCAGCGAATTTGTCGGATCAAAACCTACCCAACCTAGCGGAGGAATTAGCGCCTCGACCCAAGCGTGCGTCGCCGAACTGACCGACCGGTCTGAATCGCTCTCGCCGTGGAACAAGTAGCCGCTTACATACCGGCACGGAATCCGCAACTTCAACCTCACAAGCGCAATCATGATATGCGCGAAATCCTGGCATACTCCGGCTCTGTTGCCGAGCGCGAGATCGATCGGCGAATCCACCTTCGTCGATTTCGGTTTGTAATCGAAATACTCGTAGATCTGGTGATTCAGCTTGTGCAGAACCATCAGCGGATCGTCTCTGCGACGTACGTCGAGCTTTGCTGCAAGAGCGTCCAGTGCCGACGTCGGACTAGTAAACTCGCTCGGTAGCAGCATCTCCCAGTAGTCACCCCGCTCCACCATCGCATCCAGGTCCACCCACGCGTCCGATGGCAGGAACGCTGGGACTTGCGCCGCCGACTGCACCTCGACTACAGACTCAGCAACTATCACTAACTGCCCATGCATCCCTGGAATATCGAAGTGATGCACATGATTTGCAAGGTGGTCGCGATAGCTGAAGACCCTGCATCGTGGGCTCACCGAAAGGTGGAATGTCAGGCAGCGCTGGTTCTGGTCGCTGCGCGGATGCATCCGCGTCTCCATCATGCTCTCGCTGACCTGATTGCTGTACAGAAACTTCGTCAAATGGCGAATCGAATAGTACATAGGTCGTCCTTGTAAGACTTATCCTGCCAGCGCAGCTTGAATGGAGTAATCCACGTAGAGTTCATAGATCGTATCGTGAATGGCACGGCACTGCGCCTGAATGCCTCGCAGATACCCTACCCCGTCCTGATTCAGAATCTCGTCCGCGCTGCTGTAGCTCAGGGATGCATGTAGCTTTCCACTGAGCCGTTGTAGGGCTTCGGCGCGACTCTTGCCACTGTCTCCCTGGATTTTCTCGAGCGCACACTGAACGCTATCGATCGAAAACAACCGAGTGCGGAAATTCCTCATCCAACAAAAGGAATTCGAAGATATGGTCTGGCTTCAAGTCTGCCGTATACACCTTGCAGTACGCTTCAAACGCCGTCGCCGAGCGCAGCAACCCCATCCAATCCAGATACTCGTTCCCTTCGCCGATCCGTTCTGGATGCTCCCAAAGATCTGCGTGGTAAGCCTCCAGCAGCAACGCAGTCGCCGACGCCCGTTCTAAATATCGCCCTACCTGAATGAACTGCCAGCCCTCGCCGTGGTTCATCGTCGAGTCGGTCACACCCTGAAACTGATGCACAGCTTCCATCACCGACTGCAGGAACTCGCTTGGTCGCGCAATCCCAGCCGCCAACGCTTCAGCCTGCCTCTCGATTTGTCTTTCTGGCCCTGTCGCCTGGAGATACAGGCTATTCAATCGGTGCCACTGTTCCGTCGAGATCTGTTCCCTCACGTGCCGCGAGTTCTCTCGTGCCGCAATGATGCATGACAGAATTGAAGCTTTATTCGTTGTATCGAAGGCCAAGGCCTGCGTCAGCGCGTATGGCTCCCCCGTCCACTCAATGTCCTTTGGCCTGCCCAGTGCTTCCAGCACCCGTTGCCAGCGCCGTTCCGCACTGGCCGCGTTCTCATCCAGCATCAAATTCAGGTTGACATCCAGCAGCCGCGTCGTATGCTCCGCGCGCTCAAGATACCGGCTCATCCAATACAAACTATCGGCTACGCGTGACAGCATGGGCTCTCCTTTCACTCGCTTAGCACCCACGTATCTTTACTGCCACCACCCTGGGACGAATTCACTACCAACGAACCACGATTCAGCGCCACACGTGTCAACCCACCCGGTACGATAGTCACCTTATCGCCGAAGAGAACATACGGTCGGAGGTCCACATGTCTAGGCTGGAGCTCGTCGCCGATCAGGCAGGGCGCCCGCGAGAACGAGATCGTCGGCTGCGCAATGTAGTTCCGCGGATCGGCCTCGATCTTCCGGGCAAATTCGTTCCGCTGCGCCTTGGTCGATTGCGGACCGATCAACATGCCGTAGCCACCACTCTCTCCCACGGCCTTCACCACCAGCTTATCGAGGTTCTCAAGCACATGCTGCCGCTCCTTCGGCCGGGTCGGCAGATACGTCTCCACGTTCTTCAGTACTGGCACTTCGCTCAGGTAATATTTGATAATGTCGGGAACATACGCATATAGCGCCTTGTCATCAGCCACGCCAGTTCCAAATGCATTCGCGAGCGTGACGTTCCCCGCGCGATACGCATTGAACAGCCCAGCAACACCAAGAACCGAATCTCCGCGGAACGCCAATGGATCGATGAAGTCGTCATCCACGCGCCGGTAGATCACATCCACCCGACGCAGGCCATTAGTCGTTCGCATGTAGACTACATTGTCGTGCGTGACGAGATCGCGTCCCTCAACTAGTTCTATCCCCATTTGTCGCGCGAGATATGCATGCTCGAAGTATGCCGAGTTGAAGACCCCCGGGGAGAGGAGCACGATGTTTGGCTCCGGCCGACCCTCCGGCGCCAGTGACCGCAACGTACCGAGCAGCAACTGTGTGTACTGCTCAATTGGCCGCACGTTGTAGCTGCGAAACAGCTCCGGAAATATCCGCTTCATCACCCTGCGATTCGTCAGCATATAACTGACGCCGCTGGGTACGCGAAGATTGTCCTCCAGTACGACAAACTCACCATTTTCCAACCGGATTAGGTCCGTCCCGCATACTGCAATGTAAACATTCCGCGGAACCTGCAATCCTGACATCTGTCTGCGATAGTGCTTGCAACTGTAAACCATCTCTCGCGGGACAATTCCATCTTCAAGTATCCGCCCCTCGTTATAGATGTCCTTCAGGAAGAGATTCAGCGCTGTAATTCGTTGCGTCAATCCACGCTCGACGGTCGCCCATTCGGCTGCGGTTATGATCCGCGGAACCAGGTCATACGGAAAGATCTTCTCCGTGCCCTCCTCGCGGCCATAGACCGTGAACGTAATGCCCTGATTTAAAAAGCTGAGGTCGGCTGCCTGCTTTCGCCACCGGAGTTCTTCCACCGGCAGCGTAGTAAAGTGCTCCAGCAATCGCTGACAGTGGGGATGCAGGTCACCAGGACCTGAAAACATCTCATCGTAGGCGTGGTCCAGCAAATAGTTCTTCAGCGCGGCGTGCTCGAACTGGGAGGACTTGGTTGGGTGCATTGGAAAGCTCGAGTATAGCGGCACAACGAAGGCTTACGAAACGCAATTCGCTCTCATCTGTCGTCTCGCTGATTTTAAAAGCTTTACCGCTGCATGCGCCACATCTTGTGGTGCTGAGCGAACATGTTCGCGAACCCCAGACTAATCTCGGTGTGGCAAGAATGAGTGGTTTAATCTTGACGCAGGCAGGTTTACTTTCGAGTAGACGAACAAAGCTGCCGCCGGGCGGGGCAGGCTGAAGTGAAACAGATCTCTACCAAATGGCACCGAGTAGTTTGTCAGATTCAGATGTAGAGTGGAATGAAGGGTGGGTTTCGGGTCTGCATTACTTTTTAATGGGGGAAGATGGTAATAAACTACTGATTATCGCTTAATCGCATCTCAGGTAATAGCCACCCTGTGGAAACGAGGGTTTTCGATGCTTATTAAGACGGAATACGACATTCAATTTCAGATCCCAATGCCTACGTCGATAGTGGCGATGCTACAACTGCATCCGACTCTCGAGCCGGTCGTGCGTGAGGGCAATGTGTTGAAGATCGTACATATTGATCGCGAGACGAAGGCCGATATCTCTCCCTCGGAGTATCGCGATACGTTCGGGAACCGCTGCACACGGTTTATGACACCGGCAGGTGCGATATGGCTGAGTGGGGCCAGCGTCGTTGAGATGGAGGGGCTCGCCGATCCGATCAATGCTTATGCGCAGCAGGTCCCCGTGGAGGACCTGCCGTCGGAGGTGCTGCAGTTCTTGCTGCCTAGCCGGTACTGCGAGGTAGACCGGTTTGGGCCGATCGCGCAGGATCTGTTTGGCTGGATTACGCCGGGGTGGACGCGAGCTTCGGCGATTCGCGACTGGGTGCATGAGAAGGTGGCGTTCAACTACAACATGGCGCGCCCTACCAAGAGCGCTATGGATGTTTTTGTGGAGCGGGTCGGGGTGTGCCGGGACTATCAGCACCTGGCGATTACTCTGTCACGGTGCCAGAACATTCCAGCGCGTTATGTAACCGGGTATCTCGGAGACATTCGTGCGCCTTACAGTGGAGCAGGCGATTTCAGCGCGTGGTACGAGGTGTTTCTCGACGGACGATGGATGACTATGGATGCTCGCCATAATGTGCCACGAATCGGGAGGGTGCTGATGGCCATCGGCCGGGATGCGGCGGACGTGGCGATCACGACTTCGTTTGGGAATACGATTCTTACGAACTTTTACGTCGATAGCTACGAGGTGCTGGAGGACGGGACAAAGGTGCCACCGCTGCCGGGTATCGCAATGGAGGAATCGGTAATGACAGCGATGAACGGGGTCACTAGTGGTAGGGCAGCGCAGGGCATTGAGTCACAAGCAAATCCGAACTAACCCCGCGATATCAAGTAGGAGTTTATGCCACAGCCCGCACACACCCACAGTTGGAGAGCGGGTTATATTCGACGGTAAGGAATATGTCGCGACCCGCGTCAGCCTCGACGGACCCGAAGTTGACTTGGAAATATCGAATACCTTTCTGGAGCGCTTCCGCATTCTCCCCTCGACGCTCATTTATCTCGAGAAGTGGGATCATGCTGCCTCCATGATCCAATCGGCCAACCGGATCGCGTCAACCAAACCAGACAAAGACACGCCTGATGAACTACCGGATGTGGCACAGACGGAAAGCCATGCGAAGGCGAGACTCGCGAGTGGCAGCGTGGGTGGGCTATTGCAAATGGAGGAACTCATCTATGGCGGCAAACCCTGAAGATTTTGATACCTCGGCCTCAAAGCTCACACTGGCAAAGCAGCTAGTCCACTTGGTCTGGGGCTCTGGCGAGATCCCGGCAACCTTAAATTTCGAATACGAAAGCGCACAGTGGGAGGTAACCGTGCGGATCAAGCAGACAGAAGATGCCCGCCTTAGGGGACGGCGAAGCCGATTTTATTGTAGCGGAGAGTGGTGTCACCATGACCTTACAAATCTCCTGATGACAGTTCGTACGCATGTCATTACGCAGGCCAGGGTCGTCAGCTTCACGGAGTGCTGCAAAAAGGGTGGCGGCTCCAGCTGCTTTCTGTCCTTCCCTCATCCGCGCACGACCTAACAGCCACCGGAGACGCTGATTCGCGAAATCAGCCTTGCTGGCGTCTTCGGCTATGACAACAGCATCCTTCGAATTCCCATCCTCGAGGAGCATCTGGACAAGCCCCATGGCGACGCTGGGATCTGGACCAACGGTCTTAAGGCGACGGCGCAGGGTAGCTTCTGCGTCGGATCTCTTTCCTTGTGCTATCTGTGCGCTCGCCATTAGTGGATAGATGTTTGCTTCGTTGGGGTGGAGTTCGAGTTCGCGTGCGTAGTCGGTGACAGCCTCTGTTACCTCTCCCTGCAGCATCGCACGGTAGCCGGCAACACTCCAGAGGAAGGGCTGTTCATTGTTGATTGCCTTCGCCTGCTTGATCAGCTCGCCGGCGCGATCAATCTGATGATGATTGTTTGCTTCAGGGGCCTCACCTACGAGGCGGCGGGCTTCGGCATCATCCTTGGTGGAAAGCGCAGGGCCAGAAGAATCTGCCGCATCCGAGTTGCGCGTGAGCTGCACATAGGGATAGGTGCCTGCCGAGACGATATCCGCAACCTTCTTATAATCGGTCCATGAGGCAACCGGTATCTTGCGCTGTAGGATGGCGATAGTTCTTTCTTCGATCAACGCTCCATGCTCAACGCGGTAGACGCGATCGAAGCGCACCCACGGAGTCTGCTGATGGATGGCGTCGGGGAGTGTCGCGTCCCAGCCAGGCGGCAGGGTGAGTTCGCTACGTGAGGTTAGGGTGCGCGGTATACCCAAATCGAGTGGCAATTGCGGGCGCTCTTTTTTGTCGACTACTGGCAACTCGTCCGGGCCATCCAAGGTAACGATGCGATAGTTGCCCCAGTCATTGCCGGGCTTGTCGCGCTCGTAGTCGAAGCCCATGACCATCGGTTCCTCGGTATGTTCGGGTTGGGTGAAGGTCGCATGTGAGACCTTGCCGCCGTATCCCATCGATCCGAGAAGATATTGTGCTAGTTGGTCGTACTGACCGGGAGAGACTTGACGGACCGCCGTGCGCAAAGCAATCTCTTCGTCGCCGCGATAGGTGAATGAGAGCTTGCACCTGGCGACTCCAGTCGTGTCGAGCGCACCGGTAGCCTGAAACTTCTGAAAGCTGTCAAAGGGCAGGTTGGCGGGTGTACGGTCGAGACGAGCGGAACCTTGCAATGGGATGCGCAGCGCTTGTTTGTCCCGGAGACCGAAGAGGAGCGCGCGATAGGGCGCTACCTCCTGGGTGGAATCAAGCCAGATGGTCTGCTGGGCGTCGCCGGATCCTAGAGAAATGGCGGCAATGGCATGGTTGAAGACGGCTGGTGAAGGAACGGCTTCATTGAAGCGGATGCCGGCGCCGATCAAGACAGTATCGGCTGAATAGCCGGCGGCCGAAAGGAGCGAGGCCAGTAGAGTGGCTTTGTCTTTGCAGTCGCCATACTGGTTGGTGAGAACTTCGGAGGCAAGGTGAGGCTGGTAGCGTCCTTGTCCGAGGGCGACGCCAATGTAACGGATTTGGGTGGCAGTGTAATTGTAGAGAGCGCGAATCTTTGCTTCGTCTTTCGTCTTGCCCGAAATTAGCGCGGTGGCTTTGGCCCGAATCGCCTCGTCGGGAGTCACGCGGCTGGCTTCGAGCGTGCGATACCATGCGCCGACGGAGGGCCAGTCAGGAAAGTTTGTCCAGGCGATGAGAGGCAGAGCGCCGTCGGTGCGGTCGTGTCTCTTCGGGAGTGAGGGTGCGCTTCTTCTCGAAGAGACACGACGACTCCGCCTCGGGTCCTCCAGTGGGGTCGAGCTGGCTACTGGTCCAGCGGTAGAAGCGCTCGGCCCCCTCTTCCGTGATCTTTGCAGGTTGTTTAGGGCTCCAGACGGTGATGGCGACCGACCTCGGGAGGCGTAGCGTAAAGGTCTCGGCAAGAGCGACGGCTTCCCTGCCGGTGAAGGCATAGATGCCCCAAAAACGGCCGGGAGCTTCGGCTGCGGTGTGGACGAGGCGGGCGCTCCATTCAAGGCGGTCACCAGCGCGGAGACGGACGCGAATATATTCAATATCGACGCGCTGGCTGGCGCTGGCATAGGTGAAGGAGACGACGCTGAGGTTCTTGACCGCGGCTTCGGTCTGCACGCGGACGACGATGGTCTGGTGTTCCGAACCGGTGCCGTCAGGGGCGAAGGAGATTTCACGATCGTTGCGCTCGATAACAGTGGACTCGGCCACATAGCGGTGGCCTTCGACGGCGTAGCAGTTATGCTCCCGCATCAGCACTTGCTGGAGTGAGTGAGATCTGTGCCACCGCGTGCGGTAACCCACTTACTCTCTGATTCGTTACTTGGCCCGACTGCCCAACGCCTTTACTGCACACTGCTACGGCTGCAGGTGATTCCCGCAGCCCACAATCCAACCCGTCCTAATCGCACACGTATTGTTGAATACAGGAAAAACAGGACTGGCACCAGCAAATTGTTTCAGGTCGCGTGCAGCCTCGGACCTGGGCGTCTGTCGAGTTCATCGAGGTTTTCGGTTGTCCGCCCATGCGCGAAGCGTGCTCGTTTTCTCTCGAGCCAGACCCTACCGGTTCGATCTCGGAGAATCCTTCCTCATCGCGACCGGGCTGCTTCAGATTCGGAGCGGGTCATGCGCTCAAGGGTCCGATCATGGTGAGGGCGAGTGGGCACGGAGGCTTGAAGACGTAGAAGTGACGGTTGAAGGGAATTTCGTAGCCGACCTTGGTCTTGTCCTGGTCGATCCACGCGTCGGGGGCTTGGGCAAGGACTTCGCGGTCGAAGTAGGTTTCCACATCCTCATGCAGGGGACGTTCTCGGTATCGCACA